>Ga0182018_10001223_pt1 | contig 29871 bp, 28 predicted proteins | sample 812P2MmetaG_FD_120490 | JGI IMG/M metagenome (GOLD analysis project Ga0182018, IMG submission 120490) | Permafrost microbial communities from Stordalen Mire, Sweden - 812P2M metaG | ecosystem: Environmental > Terrestrial > Soil > Wetlands > Permafrost | place: Sweden: Stordalen | collected...
CGTAGTAGTCGTAGTCGGCGCTCACCGTGACCTTTCGCCCCAGGTATCCGTCGACGGTCGCGTAGAGGTTGGTCACGTCGGTGAGGTAAAGGTCGTAGACCACGCCCGCCTTGAAGCCCCCGACGTTCGGCAGGTTCGCGTCGACCGCGTAACCGAGCTTGTCGGTCGAAATACGCGTCCCGTCGTACACCGCCGGCGCGTAGATCCCGCTCGCGAACTCGCTCACGTTCGAGCCACCAGTGTTGTAGACGCGCCGGTAGGTCAGCCTCGCGTGGAGCCACGTCACGCCCACGGACTCGAGAGCCACGCCGTAGGCCGGTGCGATGGCTGCGGGCTGAAACGACGGGTAGAGAGAGGGGTCGAAGCCGTTGCGATCACCGCGCCAGACGCCGTCGGCCTCGAAGCGGGACGTGCTGAGCGGCATGCCGCCACGTTCCTCGAGGCCCCCGTATGCCTCGGCCTTCACGTAATACGGCGTGGTCAAGCTCACCTCGCCGCCGTCGAAGGACCACCACCCGAGCGCGTCCGTGACGTATTGCCGCCCCAGCTTGAAGCCCAGCATCCCGTGCAGCAGCCGGCGCCCTTCAAGGTACGCGTACATTACGTCGACCGCGCCGGGCACTCCCGTGTTGTAGCCGGGGACGAAGGCCCCCGTCTGCGTAGGGTCTTGCTCGGCGCTGCTCGCGCCGTAGTCTGCGTCGTAGCGCACGCGCGCGCGGAAGCTGATATCGGGAGCCTTCGGGTCGCCCTCGGGTGTGTCCAGGAGATCGTAGGCCGCGACTCCGATGGTCGTCGTAAGCCGCCGCCGCGTCAGGACGGTGATGCCCGAAGGCGAAGATACATTGTAGAACTGCGCCGCCGTGTCGCTGGTGACCTCGGCATCCATCGCGCGCGCGGGCGCTGTCGCCAACATCGCGACCAGGAACGCTGTCGAGGTGGCGCGGCGGACGACCAAGGCGGTCATGCCTTGAGCGCGCCGAACTCTTTTGCCAGTCGATCGTCGAACGTGTCCGCTACCGCCGACAGGTGCATCACCATCTGTTCGACCTCGCCGGCGTCGAGCCCTGCGGCGGGCCGCTCGCTGACGGCCACGACGCGGTTCTCCATGAGGCCGAAGGCCGCGTTCGCGAGCCCCGCGGCGTTCAACTCGAGCAGTCTGCGCATCATAGCGACCTGCTTGCCTTGGTCGGTGGGAAGGGTGACCACCGGGGACGCGATTCGTAGGAACGTGCCCCTCTCGCCGTCATGGCGTGCCACCGTGACGAGGACCGAGGCGCTCCCCCTCTTGAGGGTCCACGCGACCGCGGTGTCCGTTCCTCCGGCAACGAGGGTGGTGGTGGGGTCGAGGCCAAGCTTGCGGATCGTGGCAATGACGAGCGTTTGGGCCTTCTCGAAGTCGTTTTCCACGGGCAGAGGTCTCCGGGCAGGTTCTACGCTCGCGCCGAGAGGATGGTTTCGTATGGCCGCGTTTGTCAACGAGCTTTCATCGCGCTGTCCTTGACCCTCCGTCGGCGCGGATGGCACCCTAGGGAGAGGCCGAAGGCCTCCCGCCCATGTCCGACAGCCAGCAACGCTACCGCGTCATAGAGAAGCTCGAATCGGGCGGCATGGCGGAGGTATTCCGCGCCGAGAGCGAGGGGCTCCAGGGGTTTCGAAAACAGGTCGCCATCAAGCGCGTCCTGCCGAACCTATCGTCGAAGAAGAAGTTCATCTCGATGTTCCTCGACGAGGCGCGCCTCTCCGCGCAGCTGTCCCATTCCAACTGCGTCCAGGTCTTCGACATCGGCGTCGGTGACAACGCGTTTTTCATCGTCATGGAGTTCGTCGACGGGGGGAATCTCAAGTCGATCATCGAGCACATCAAGAAGAGCGGCCGCGATTTCCCGGTCGAGGCCGCTGTCTACATCACCCTCGAACTTTGCAAAGGGCTCGCCTATGCGCACGAGCTCACGGACTCGAGCGGCGTGCCCTTGCACATCGTCCACCGTGATATGTCGCCGCCCAACGTCCTCATCACCAAGCACGGCGAGATCAAGATCGTGGACTTTGGCCTCGCGAAGGCGAACAGCCAGCTCGAGAAGAGCGAACCGGGGATCATCAAGGGGAAGTTCTCGTACCTCGCCCCCGAGGCGGCGATGGGGCAGGACGTCGATGCGCGCACGGACATCTTCGCGCTCGGGATCATGTTGTGGGAGCTGCTCGCCGGGCAACGGCTCTTTCTCGGGGAGACAGATTTCCAGACGGTCAAGAAGGTGCAGGCGGCGCACGTGCCGAGCATCATGCAGATCAACAAAAAGGTGCCCGCGGAGCTCGAGCGCATCGTCAATCGGGCGCTCGCGCGCGACCCCGCACAGCGGTATCAGACGGCGCGCGATCTGGGGCTCGAGCTGACGAGGTTCATGTTCAAGTTCGGCGTGCCCGTAAGCACGTTCGAGATAGGGCAGCTGGTTCAGGGCGCGATGAAGGAGAGGCAGCGGCAGCGGCCGCTGCAGCCGAGCATCATCGACAAGCTCATCGAGGAAGCGCTCTTCGAGTTCACGTCGCTGACGGACGACAAGGGAGCTCCCGGGGGTCAGGCGAAGGCGACGAGCCCGTCAGGTACGCAGCGGGCGTCCGCGCCGGCTGCGTCCGGCTACGTGGACGTGGGGTCGTGGATCGACGAGATCGCCGGGGGCTCGAAGGCAGGGGACGCGGCGCTTCGAGCGGCGATGCCTCCGGGTGTCATGGAGGGAAACCTCGCCGCGCTCGAAGACGAACCGGAGCGAGCGTCGGAGTCACCGGCGGTGATGGCTGCGAAGGCGCACTCGTCGTCGGGCCCGGGGAGTGCACCGCCGTCGTCAGGTAGGCAGAGACCCTCGCCGACGCCCTCCGCGCCCCCTCTCGTCGCTGCGGAGCTCGAGACGCGGAGCGGTGGGACGAAGATAGGGGTCGTGGTCGCGTTGCTCGTCGTCGTCGCCGCGGGCGCCGCCGCGTGGTTCACCCACCTCATCCCGCATCCGTGACGCGCCCGCGCGCGCCGCTCACGGCACGCAGCAGATCGTCTCTTCGCTGGCGAGGCCCACGTCGATCGTTGTCGGGTTCCCGGACGGGCTGCACGTCACGTTGTCGGCGGTCGCCGAGTAGATGTACGACCCGAAGGTATTCCCGCCACCGTTCGCCGCGTTGCACATGCCGTTCGCGGCCATGACGAGCGTCATCGGGTTCGTGCACTCGGTGTCCCTGTAGTACGTCACCGCCCCGTTCGTGCAGGTCGCGTCGACCGCGCAGCCGCAGGTGCCGGAGCAGCTCAGCGAGGCTCCGGACCCGACGTGGTACGCGACCGTAAACAGGGCCGCGGGGCAGCTGACGTCGCCGGACTGGGCGACGCAAAACATGAAGGGCGCAGCGAGCGTCGGTGAGCAGGTGCCGCCATCGTAACAGCCATTGCCGGCGTCGGCCTCGGGAGAGCAAGTAAGCCCCTGCCCGGAGAAGGCCACCTGATTGGCATGCGCCGTCGGCGCAGCGGCAATGCACGCGCCGTTCGACGGACCTAGTGGGGTCCACTCGACGTCGGAAGTGGAGAGCCGTCCATGAGGATTGTCGGTGTTGCAGCCGCCAGCCATCGCATTGGCGAGAGGCTGGGAAGTCGTGGTGCAGGTCCTCGATCCGTTGAGGTCGTATCCGCCGCCGATCGCGCCGACGACGCACGATGGCTGCGTGGAAACGCTGCACGAATCGCAGACGCACGCGCCGGCCGCCGGAGTCTCTGTGCCGAACACGACGTTCAACGGGCTTGCCGAGAAGGCCGAGGGACAGCCCGCCTGCGGTGAGCTGGCGAAAGCTACGACGTTCCACCCGGGAGGTATGAGGAAACTCCCGTCCACCCCGGCGGCGTCCAGAAGCAGGCCGGCGTCGGAAAGCGCATCCCCGCCTGAATCGGTGGGCGCGTCCTGTCCGGCATCCATCGCTGTGTCCGGCGCGGCGTCTAGCCCTGCCGCATCCGGCGCCGCATCGAGGCCTGCCCCATCCGGACTCCCGGCGTCCTGAGACGCCTCGCTTGCCGAATCCTCCTCCTCCTCGGCATCGTCGCCGACGTCATGGCCACCCGTGTCGCCCGTGCGTGTCGTCGCCACGTCTCCGCCGCTGCTCGAGCCGCTCGAAGCGTCAGGTCCCGCATCGCCCGGCGCGTTCTGATAGTCACCCAGCCCGAGTACGGTTCCGCAGGCCACCAGGCTCGCCGCGAAAAGGCCGAGGAGGGTAGAGCGCACCAGCGAAGGTCGGATCACCAGGACCCCACCATAGCGAGACCGGAACCTCGCGGTCCCACCATCGGAGCCAAGCGCGCGCTCGCTTTCTCGCCTCCCGGAGGACGGATGAAGAGCCACGTCGCCGCCGCGGCGCCGGCCAGCCCGACGCCGAACCCGATCGTGGAGACGGTCGCCGCCGATTGTGCGTCGGAGATGAACGCGCGCCCCGCCGTGTCGCAGACCTTGGAAGGGCAGTACGAATTCGCGTCGTTCCTCTTCGACATGGCGTCCAGTCCGAAGACGACGCCGACCGCTACACCCCCCACCGCGACGCCTGTCGCGATGAACGCGGGCGCTAGGCTGGGCGAGCGTCGCGGAGGAAGCGCCTCGACCTCTACTGGCGAAGGTGGTGGCAAGAGCACCGGTGCGGGAGGAGGGGGAGAGTCGTCCTCGAGCGGAGCGATCCGGAACTCTTGAATACCCGGCGCCTGACCGACCACGACGACGACGCTCCGGGGTTGCTTGCCCGGTGCGCTAGCCACGACAGTGTGCTCACCAGGATCGAACGGCAAGGGCGTAGGCCACCTCTCGCGCGAGAGCCCGCTTCCGTCCACCTCGACCGCGACCGCGTTCGCCGGGACGTCGAGGTGCACGAACGCCAGCTTTTTCGCGACAGCGGCCGCGTGCTCGCGCGCGAAATCGACGCGCTCTCCTTGACCCTTCTGCTCGGCAAGAGCCGCCGCGCCGTTGTACTCGTTCCACGCGCTCGCCGTCTTGCCCTCCTGTTCGTGACAGAACGCGAGGTTCAAAAGGCGGCCGAGCTTCGGGTCGATCTGTTGACTGCGCGCGAACCTGGCGCACGCCGCGGATGTCTGCCCGGCATCCATGAGCCGCTTCCCCTCGTTGAACTCGTCGTCGGCTTCGGTCCGCGCGTCGCCCACGGGTGGCGGGTCGGCGCGAGACATCGTGGCAAGCGACAAGCTGCCGAGAAGCGCGACCGGAAGAAGCGTGCGGAGCCGAGAGGGCATCGATCAGTCCGGAGAGTCCAGGACCCCGAAGTGCTTCTTCGTCGGAATGGGCGTGGGGCTTGGGGCGTGCCGTGGCGGAGCCGCGGGCTTGGCTTTGGTCGGAGCGGCAAGGGCTGGGCTCGCCGGATCCGACGCGACAACCGGCGACGGATCGGGAGGCTTGGGAGGGGAGGCGAGGCTCGTGGACGTCACGGGTGTCGGCGCGGGCGCGGAGGTCGCGGCGGCAGGGCTTCCCGCGGCCGGACTCGACAAGGTCGTCCGCACGATCGCGACGACGGCGATGACCGCGATCACGGCGGCCGCTCCGACGATCGCCAGCCCCGTGCGCCTCTGCGATTGTCGAACCACCGACGGAATCGTCTCGCCTCGATAAATTGCGTCGGGATTCGGCGTGTCCGCGACGAAGGCGACGTGTCCGGCCGTGGCGTGAGCCGGGTGGCCGACGCGGCGCGGCACAGTACCGGGCGACACGGAGGCATTGCGGACTGACTCCCCATCGTCCGTCGCGAAGCGAATCTCGTGTGAACCAGATTCGGTGAGCTCTGCGGTCACGTCGCCGCTCGGTCGACCGCCACCGATCGACACGCGCACGCTCGATGCGTGCAGGTCCTTGGCTTCGACCCGGGCCATGGCGGTGTGCAGGGTTTGCTCGATTCGCGTCACGCGGGCGGCGGCATCGGGGGGACCGAATGAAGCCAGCGCTTTCGCCAGCTCGAGGGCGTCGGGGTAGCGCTTCTCGCGGTCGCGCTCCATGCAGCGGGCTACTGCGTCGCTAAGACCCTCCGGCATTGCAGCCAGGCGGCTCCGCAGCCGGGGAGCCTCCTTCTCGAGCACAGCCGCGAAGATGGCTCCGACACTCTCGCCGGGGAACGGCGGCTCGCCGCTCAGGAGTTCGTACAAGACGACGCCCAGCGACCAGAGGTCGGCGCGCGGGTCGACGTCCTTGGATGCGCGAATCTGCTCCGGCGCCATGTAGGCGGGCGAGCCCACCGTCGAATGCTCCGCGGTGAGGACGCCCGTCTTGCCGCTTCGACGCGACACGATCGATTTCGAGATACCGAAGTCGACTATCTTGATGATATTCGCCCCGCTCGGGTGAACGGCGAGAAACAGGTTGGCGGGCTTCAGGTCCCGGTGGACGATCCCGAGGCCGTGCGCCTGTGAGAGCCCCTCCAACGCTTGCAGGACGTAGCCAACTGCCTCCTGCACCTGCATCGGGCCGTTGAGGTGGAGGAGCTCCTCGAGGTCGCATCCCTCGAGGTATTCCATGACCATGAACGGAGCGCCGCCCGGCAAGGCACCGACGTCCATTACCCTCGCCACATGCTCGCTCTTGAGGCGGGCGGTCGACCGCGCCTCGAAGGAGAAGCGCGAAATGGCCTTTTCGTCGGTGGCGGTCAGGACCTTTACGGCAACCCGTTGATCGAGGAGCTCGTGGTGGGCGGCGAGAACGACCCCCATCCCGCCCTCGCCTAGGATCTTCTCTACCCGGTACTTGCCTTCGATGATGTCCCCCGGCCTGGGAACCGGCGTTTCTCCCGCAGGTGCACCTCGGACGGGGAGCCGGTCCATGATCGGAAGGCTAGCGCAATTCAACAAGCACTACAACCGCACGCGGCCGTACGCGATTGCGCGTAGGTGCTTGAAGAGAATACGTATTTCGGCCACGGCAATCATGGCGCGGTCAGGTGGAAGCGCGCGCGAGCGCGCCCGCGGTGGCTATGGTATTCGGCCTGACGTATGGCGCCGCCGGACGAAGACTTCGCGACCGCCATGAATGCACTCGGCGGGGGGTGGAACAGGGCCATGGGCCTACACATCCTGCGCGCCACCGCAGACGAGGTGATCGCCGAGTGCGAGATCGGGCCGCAGCATTGCCAGCCCCACGGGATCGTTCACGGCGGGGTCTACTCGAGCATGGTCGAGACCGTGGCTTCCGTCGGCGCGGCGCTGCACGCGATGCCGAACGGACAGTCCGTCGTCGGCCTGGAGAACCACACCTCCTTCCTCCGCGCTGTTCGATCCGGGACGCTTCGTGCTACCGCGCGCCCGCTCACGCGCGGGCGCCGGACGCAGGTTTGGGAGAGTACGATCACCGACGCCTCGGGGCGCATCGCCGCCACGGGCCGGGTGCGCCTCCTTTGCCTCGAGGCTGACGCGGTGCTGGCGGGGGAGAGCGCGAAGGTTCCTGGGGAGTGAGCGGGTTCGGTCGAATGGCAGATCGAATCCGGAGCTCGTCCGTCGGATGGGAATGCGAAACCCCATCGTTCCCCTGTCCGTGCTGATCGGCTTGACGGCATGCTCTCTCGGTCCCGCCTACGCTGATCCCCCCAACGGGCCGTCCCTAGCGCAGGGTGTGCCGCCGCGTCGCCCCGTGCCCGCAGTCGTCCCGCGGATGGAGCTCGTGGACGATGCGACGCAGCCGCTTCCCACGTTCGCTCACCAGGGGCGACGCTTCGTTCTGGGGGAGACCGGGGCTCGATACCTGATTCGGATCGTCAACCCGACTCGCGCGCGCGTGGAGGCTGTCGTCTCGGTCGACGGCCTCGACGCCATCGACGGCCGTCCCGCGAACCTCTCCAAGCGGGGCTATCTCATCGGCCCCTACGGCGACGTCACCATCGACGGATGGCGCACTTTACTCGATGCCGTGGCGGCGTTTCGTTTCTCGGCCGTTCGCGACTCATACGCCGGGCGCACGGAGCACGACCGGAACGTGGGCGTAATCGGAGTGGCGTTCTTCCCCGAGCGGCCGCAGGCGGTGTGGCAACCGCCGCCGAACGCGCGTCGGGCGGCACCGTCACCTGCCGCCGGTCCCTCCGCGGCGGACGGCGCCGGCGCCGCAAGCAATGGGGCGGGCGACTCTCGAAGCGCGCAGGCCGAATCGAGACCGGGCCTTGGTACGCAGTTTGGCGAGGCGCACCAGTCGTACGTTGAAGAAGTGACCTTCGTGCGCGCAGGCGCGGCTCCTGTGACGGTGGCCGAGCTCCGCTACGACGACCGCGACGGCCTCATCGCCCGCGGCATCGCGCTCTTTCCGCGCGACGCGCGAGAAGCGGAGACCGATCTTCGCGACCGTGCGGAACCGTTCCCCGGAGCGCGGTTCGCTCAGCCGCCTCCGTGAAGACACGGCCTCAGTCGCTGGGCACGGCGACGGACTTTCCTTCGTCGATCTCCGAGACGACGCGCCTGAGGAAGGGCAGACCTCTCAAGAGGAGGCCTGCCCCGGTGAAAAGGCGCCAGAGAGTCTCGAACGCCAGAATCTGAGGACCGCTTGCCCAGGGAAGCAGCAGGAGCCACGCTGCCTGCGCTGCCCCGAAGCCGGCCACGCTGAACGGAAGGGACGTGACCAGAAGAATGATCGGCATGTACATGCCCATCGCGGCCGCGGGGACGTGGATGCCGAATGCGCGTGCCGCCGCCCAGGTGAACGCGGTGATGACGGCGATGTTGAGCGCCCGTCCACAGATCTGCGTGAAGCCCCATGCCCGACGGACCGTGCGCCAGGGCTCGAACATCGCGACCGTGCGTGCGGCCGGCGCGTGCGGACCCGCGAGGATCAAGAGCACCTGCACGCAGAAGATGGTGGTCGCGATGGTGCGGAGCACATGAGGCACCTCGAGGCCGAGAAACCACATAGAGGCTCCGGCGACGGCGCAAACGGCGACCAGGTCGCTCGACATGATGTAGAGCACCGCGCCGGCCGCGCGTGCTGCGCCGGCGCCCGTCCTCCGCGCGATCCAGACGGCATATCCGCCACCGCCGAAGAAGTAGCCGAGGGTCAGGAGGACCGCCGTCGCCGCCTTGGCCCGTACGATGTCGCGGTAAGGAATCGGCCCGATCGCACTTCGCAGGACGATGCGATCGTAGGCGGCGTACGGAAGCCAGACGACGAAATCCAGCGCGATCGCGAGGGGGAGCATGGGCAGCGCGTGGCCAAGGCGCATCTCGGTGACGATGTCCCTCACCGGGTACTTGCGAAGGATCGCGGCGATGACGGCTGCCGCCACGACGTACGGCGCCAGCCTCTTCAGCCAGACGCGCCACGCGGGAGCTGACGTCTTCAATCGCAGAAGAGCTCCGTTCCGTCGAGGCGGCAGTCGCTCCTCAGGCAGCCTCTCTTTTTCGCGTACCTGTTCGCATCGCACACGAGCTCCGCCTTGCCGTCGACCGAGCACGCAATTCGCCTGGGCTGATCGCACGGGTCGCCCTCCTGGGCGACGGCGTCGTCGCAGTCGACGCGGTTGCTCTCACGCTCGATACGGCATCCGGTGGGGCCGCGGCACGAGGAGGCTAGGGCGAGCTGACTCCCGTCGCACATGAGCATCGCGCTCTTGTCGGTCGAGCAGGCGTACGCCCCCTTCTTCGCGCAAGGGTCGCCGGGCTCCCCGAGCGTCGTATCGCACTGAACGTTGCGGCCGTCGACGACCTGGCAGCCTTCGGGGCCGCGGCATGCGCGCCAGACGCCAAAGTGCCCGTCCCTGCAGATGAGGGCGCGTCCGCGATCGGAGGTGCACGCGTAGTCCTCGGGTGGGCCGAGGGGGCAGCGATCACCCTCGGAAGCCAGGGTGTCGTCGCAGTCGCTCGCCGTGCCCCGATGCTCGCATCCGCGGGCACCTTTGCAAGGCACTTCGACCCACGCGCTCGACTCGCAGACGAGCGCGCCGCCCGCGCGCGGACAGAACAGCTGATTGGCGACAACGCACCTCTCGCCTGCCGTCGGCGTGGTCCGGCACGCGGCGGCGACCACGACGATCGCGGCACTCTTCACGAGACGTGCGCCCGTCTTGCCGATCAAACGCGCGGAGGAGCCCATTTGCCCGGAACCAGCATCGCGGCGAAGCGCTCGGGTACGCGGATGTCCTGACCGCGCATCCAGTCCTCGGCGGCGATGACGAAGTTGCGGCCCTCGACGTCGCCCAGCGCCGTTCCCAGTTGGTAGCGCGCTGCGGCGGCGTGGAGTTGCATACTCACCTCGTCTGCCCTAACGACAGCGGAACGCAGATGGGTGATCGCCGACGCACGGTCGCCTTCGGACAGGCGGATGGATCCCCAGATGATCTCGGCCAGCATGGCGGTCCACGGCATGTTCTCTCGCCCCAGGGACTTCGCGAAGCGGACGGCTTCTGCCAGGCGTCGCTTTCGGTTCGGGGCGGTTGAGAGCGACGCCAGCGCGACGCGGGCGCGCAGGTAATGCGCGTCGACGCGGATGTACTGCACGAAGAGCATCAAGCTGCGCTGGATCGCGCGCCAGTGCGAGGTCACGTGTTCGTACGCGGCCGCGTCGTTCCCCTCGTAGAGGTCGATGTTAGCCTCTGCGACGATCATCCGGTAATTCTGGAGGAAGAACCCGCTGTGCGACCACATCGCCGTCGCGATTCGCAGCTGCCGGCGCGCTTCCGTCGCGTCATCGTCTGCCAGCCACGAGAGGTTGGTGTAGCCCACCCGCATGGCGACGGCCGTGTGGAGGTCACCTCGGTTCTCGGCGTCCTCGATGATGCTTCCGATGCTCCGGCGAACATTGGCGATCTCGCCCAACAGCACGAGGCCCCAGATGACGGTCATGCGTACCTGGGTTCGCCACCCCCCTCGATTGTGGGGAAGGGCCACGAGAAGATCGGTCTCGAGTGACGCCAGCTCTTTCCACCGTCCGTGCAGGAAGATGCAAAGCGCGCGGATGATGTCGACGTAAACCCACGCGTCGGGCTCCGTCGCACGCTTGGCAAGGGCCCGCACGGCCTCGGCATAGCCCCGTTCTTTCGCACTCTCGGGGCCCCCGCGCGCAGCGATGCCCACGGTCTGCATCGACAACGCTCGAAGAACGCGGAAGCGATCGCCGCGACGGAGCGCGAGAACCAGGTGCCTCGCGGCCATGTACTCCGCGTAGATGGCGTCCACAAACGGAAGGCTCACGGCGACCGCCTGGCATGCGTCGATTCGCGCGCGATCGACGGGGCGCACTTCGTCGGGCCCGCGCTCCTTGAATCGCCCTCCTAGAAGCCACAACCATACGCGGTAGATGAGAAGCCAGACGAGAGCCCCCACGGCGGTGCGCGGCATGGTCATGCCGACCGCCTCCAGGACGCCCCGCATCATCCGGATTCCTTCGTCGACGTGTCCACTCATGATGAGCTGCTCGGCGGCCCGCCGGCGAAGCTCCATCCGCTCGAAAGGAGGCGCCTCCTCGGCGGCGAGCAGGAACACCCCCGCCGCTTCGGCTCCGCGCCCCGCTCCCTCCAGCACCTCGGCCAAACGGGTGCGGATGATGCGCGCCTCGGGCAACGAGCTGTCGATGGTGTCGATCGTCAGCTTGTAGAGTCGGACCGCCTGGTCGAACGCCAGCTTGGCTAACGCCTCCTCCGCGCCACGTTGAGCATAAACCGCCCCGCGCTTGGCCTCGCCCGCACCGAAGAGGTGGACCGCTATGGCCTCGGCGTCGGCCGCCGTCGCGGACTCGAGCACGCGCGCGAGCCGACTGTGGTGCTCGCGCAGCGTGGTCTCGGGCAGTTGTCCGACGATGGTCTCGCGGATTCCGTCGTGACTCATTTCCACGGTCTCGTGCCCCGCCCGGAAGCCGGTTCGCACGAATCCATGAGTGCGCAGCGTCGCGATGACGTCTTCCACTCGCTCGTAGATGCCCGCGGCGTCGCCGGCCAGCGACACTTCGAGCGGACGCCCGCCGACAGCGACGATCTCGACCAGGCGTCGCCCCATCGCGTCCAGGTACCCGAGTCTCTCGCCTACCATGTTCTCGAGAGTCACCGGGCCGAGGTCCGTCGGGAGAGCCTTCGTTCCCCCGCGATGCCTTCGGGCGACGACGCTGCGTACGAGTTCCTCGATCAGAAATGCGCTTCCGCCGGATTCGCGTGCGACGGCGTCCGTGGTGTGGAGCGGGGCGTCTCCGTGGAGACTGAGGAGCGCCAGCGCCAGCGATCGAGCGTCCTCGGATGCGAGCGGGCCGACGTCGACATCTCGCACCTCTGCGGGCACCGGCCAGCGCGCGCGCATCTCGAGGACGAACGGACTCGTCTTCGCCTCTTCTTCCCGGTACGTGAGGACGAGCATCATCGGGGGGGCGACGGGCATGCGCACCATCTCGAAGAGGAGAGACACACTGTCCACGTCGCCCCACTGCACGTCGTCGATCCAAACGACGAGCGCCTGACGTCGCGCCAGCTCGCCGAGGAGCCCGCGCAGTGCGACGAACGCGCGGCGACGTACGTACTGGGGATCCGCGCTGGGAGGCTCGAGGGCCGCTGCGATGGGAGCGACCCGGCGGAGCACCGGAAACAGGCGAGCGAGCGCCCAGATGTCGCCCGGGAGTGTCACCGTGCCGTCATCGTCGGAGAGGCGCATCAGGTAGCGGCTCAGAGCGTCGACGATGCTGTCGAATGCCTTGTAGGGTACCGACTCACGCTCGTACGCGCGCCCTCGTAGCGTGACGGCTTCGCCCCGCTCGACGAGCTCATCGAGGAAATGTTCGACGAGCGCCGACTTTCCCATTCCCGAAGCGCCGTGCACGAGCACGGTGATCGCGCGGTCCCTGGCGTCGTCGAAGGCGTCGCGCAACTCCCTCAAGTGGGCCTCCCGCCCGACGAGCGCAACGGAGGCCAGCGGCTCCTTGGGCGGAAGGGGCCTCGCGCTCGGTCGCAGACTGCGGTTCCCGCCCCCGAGACGGCGGAGGACCTGCGCACCGGTGGGCCGAGCGTGCGGCTCGCGTCTCAGAAGATCGCAACAGAGGGCGTCGAGGTCGGCCGGCACGCCCTCGACGCAGTCTCGCGGAGGCCGGGGATCGAGCATCGTCTTGCGGGTGACCACATCGAGGCGGGGGCCGACGAAGGGTGCTTGCCCAACGAGGGCCTCGTAGAGCATGGCGCCGACGCTGTACCAGTCGCTCGCCGCGGTCGGCGCGTCCTCGGTGGCCTGCTCTGGGGCCATGTAACGCACCGTGCCCACGACCTCGCGCTCTACGAGCTTCTCGTCGACGACGCCGCCAAGTTCGGTTGCCACACCGAAGTCAAGCAGCACCACGCGTCCCACCGGGGTCACCAGGACGTTCGATGGCTTGATGTCGCGGTGCAGCTTGCCCGCCGCGTGAAGCGCCTGGACTCCTTCGACCAGCTGTCGCAAGGCCAGTCGCAGTCGCTCGATGTCGGCGGGGCAGCCTCTGCCCAGTGACGGCACCGGCCTGCTCGGAGCCCGTTCGAGCACGCCCGACTCTGCACCAGGCCGCAACATGCGCTCGCGGTTTGCCTCGTTCACCGTCAGCGCGTCGTCATCGGCGCTCCGGCTGGAGGTCTCGTCCGGCGCGGTCAGCGGTTGTTCCGCCTCCGGCTCGCGCGCGTACAAGAGGAAGTTGACGCCGCTCACGAGCTCCATCGTGAAGAAGACGCCGGTCTCCTCGGTCGCGACGAGCTCGTACAGGTGCACCAGGTTCGGGTGCGTCACGTCCGCGAGGGTGCGAAACTCCTGCTTGAATCGATATAGCGCCGTGGGGCTGAAGTTCTGCAGGGTCTTCAGGGCCACCGCCTGCCCGCGCTCTCGGTCGAAGGCCTCGTATACGACGCCCATTCCTCCTTCGCCGATGCAGCGGAGGACTTCGTAGCGCGCGGTGCCTCGCCATCCCAGAGCGCGTGTCGACTTGTCGGACGGCGGGACCGAGCTCGTGGGCTTGTTCGACATTCACACCGCGACAAAATGGTAGCGCTGTTGCGGCCTGGTCGATAGGCAAGGCGGGATAGCGCGGACGGTCCGCATGTGCGTTCGGGTGTGACCGGCGAATCAGCCGAGCCGCTCGAGGACTGCGACGACGTGCTCGGGGCTCCGCTCGCATAGCCTCTGCAAGCGCTCGGCGTCGAAAAAGGCCACGGTCGTGCCGGGCCTTGCGATCGCGGCGACGCTTGGCGCGATCCTGTGGATGGCGTCGCGTACGCCGTAGAAGGAATCTGGCTCGATGAGCGCGACCGGGGCGTTTCGCTCGTCGCCTTCGAAGAGGGCAATCGACCCGCGCGCGACAAGGCATGCCACCTCGGGAATCACGTTCGCGGGCAGCACCATCGTCTCCTCGTCGAAGGACTCCAGGCGCTGAATGCACGAGAGGACGTCGTCGCGGACCTGCACGTCGAGCTGGCCCATCGTCTCGTGCATCGAGAAGAACGAGTCGATGCGGTGGATCTGCTTCGTCTCGGCGATGCGCTGCCCGAACGCGAGGTCCTGTTCCATGAGAGCGCGGATTTCGGCGGCAGGCAGCGTCCACACCTCGCTCACGCGCTCGGCGCGGAGCGAAGCAGTGCACCGTGCGCCGGGTCCACCGAGGACGCTCGACTCGCCGAGGAGCCACCCGGGGAAGCAGCAGCGCACCATCCACGAACCGCCGGACGGCTTCTCCAACCACACGCCGAGAAGGCCGCTCTTCACCACGAACACGCTGCGCGAGGGGTCGCCCTCGGTCACGAGCATCTCCTCGGGCGCAAGCGTGCGCAGCGTCACGTGACGGGCAAGCTCCTCCCGCGGTCCCTCGGAGAGACCGGCGAAGCTCCGCGCGTCGAAGATGCTCGCGACCGGCTTGAGTCGCGCCCGGCTCTGCTCGAGGAGAGCGTGGATGGGCGAGCCGGCGAACGCGTCGCGACCGGACAGCTGCAGCGCGAGGGCCGCCGCCTTCTCGAGCGCAGGGAGGTCGAAGCGGTCGGCGAACTCGCGCGCCGAGGCCTCGAGGTACCCCCGCGCAAGGCCCGCCTCGCCGAGCTTCACCTCCACCTCGGCCATCGTGAAGAGCGTCCCACCGCGGCGCTCGTGATCGGCGAGCATCCGAGGCAACAGGCTGCGCGCCAGGGTCAGCGATTCGCGGTCGGCTCTCGCAATGGCCGCCGCCACGCGCACGTCGAGGGGCTCTTCCATCTCCGAGAGCATGTCCAGGGAGGGCTCGTCATCGTCGTCCGCCACGTCTCCGAAGTCGGCGAGCTCGCTCGGCGGCGGCGGCCCGAGCGAGAACCGCTCGGCGCGGCGGACTGCCTCGACGACGTGGTCGGCGTTCAGCGCGGGCGTCATCGTCCCTCCGTCGTCGACGGTGACGTCCGCGACATGAAGATCGCCGGACGAAGCCGCGAGCACCACGGTGACCGCCCATGCGTCGCCGGAGACGCGACGCACACGCCTCACGTCGCGGACGTCGAGCAATCGACCAAAGCCCGGGCGGAGCGCTTCCGAGACGGCCTTCCAGACTTCCTCGCGGGTCACGCCGGCAGCATAGGACGTGCCGCGAAACGGGTCAGGTTTCCGTGGCAGCCGTCCCCGGGACGCCCTGCGATCCGTCCCCGACAGGCCACGCCTCGCGAATCTCGCAGGAGTTCGCGGATTTGTCGCGGCGGCACGTCGCTCGCTAGAGCCGTGACGTCTCATGCTTGCCGCCGCCCTCAGTGCCACGCTCATCGGCCTTCAGGCCCATCCCGTTCGCGTCGAAGTTGCCGCCGTGAGAGGGCCGCCTTTCTTCGAACTCGTCGGCCTCGCCGAGGCGGCAGTTCGGGAGAGCCGCGTACGGGTCAAGAGTGCCCTCGCGCAGGTCGGGGTGCACATCAACGAGTGCGGCATCGTCGTCAACCTCGCCCCCGCCGACGTCAAGAAGACGGGCAGCGGGTTCGACCTCGCCATCGCCGCGGCCGTTCTCGGCGCCCTCGGCGCGGCTCCTCGCGACGCCTTGAAGGGGATCCTGTTCGTGGGCGAGCTGTCGCTCGGGGGAGCCGTCCAGCCTCTGCGCGGAGTTCTCGCCCAGCTCCTGGGGGCACGCGCACGCAAGGTCAGGCGCGCCATCGTGCCGCGCGCCAACTCGGCCGAAGCGGCGCTCGTCGAAGGGCTCGAGGTGCGCACGGTGGCGTCGCTGGCGGAGCTCGTGGCCGCGCTCCGGGGTCAAGCCGAGCTACCGCTCGCGGAAGCCTCCCACGAAGAGGCCTCCGGTGCGATACCCGAGGATCTCGCGGACGTACGAGGTCAACCCGCGGCGCGTCGCGCCCTGGAGATCGCCGCGGCCGGCAATCACAACCTCTTGATGATCGGCCCTCCGGGCGCCGGCAAGACGATGCTCGCGAGACGCCTCCCTGGTCTTCTGCCAACGCTATCGACGGAGGAGGCCCTCGAGGTGACGGCGATCCAAAGCGTCGCGGGCTTGCTGTCCGGCTGGCGCGGACTGTCGCGTGCGCGGCCCTTTCGCGCGCCTCACCACACGGTAAGTGAGGTCGGCCTCGTCGGTGGAGGCGACGGTCCGCGTCCCGGCGAAGTGAGCCTGGCGCACCACGGCGTTCTCTTCCTCGATGAGCTCGCGGAGTTCCGGCGCTCGGCGCTCGAGGCGCTTCGCCAGCCGCTCGAAGATGGCCTGGTCACCATCTCGCGGGCCCGCGCCAAGGCGACATTTCCCGCACGCGTCCTGGTTGTGGGCGCGATGAACCCTTGCGCATGCGGATGGCTCGGCGATACGTCCGGACGCTGCGGGTGCTCCCCGGAGCGCATCCGCGCATACCGCGCGAAGATCAGTGGTCCGCTCCTCGACCGGATCGACGTGCACGTGGTCCTCCCGCCCGTCGAGGTCGCGGCCCTACAGGCGCCCGACCGTGGTGAGCGCACGGCACCGGTGCGGACCCGTGTGGAGGGGGCTCGGGGCGTTCAGCGTGGGCGCGCCGAGCGCGGCGAGGTCCAGGCGTCGACGAATGCGGCGCTCGCGCCCAGAGACGTCGAGCGAGTCGCCGTCCTGTGCGCCACGGGCGCGCGGATGCTCTCGGGCGCGGTCGAGCGGCTCGGCCTCTCGGCGCGGGCGTACGGGAAGGTGCTGCGTGTTGCCAGGACCATCGCAGACCTCGACGGCTCGCCCGCCGTTCAACCGGCGCATGTCGCCGAGGCCATCGGCCTCAGGGTTCTCGATCGCGGCAGCGTGGCCGCGGCAGCGTGAAGCGAACACCAAAGGAGAAGAGACGATGCTCGATCAGATTGTAGAGAAGATGCGTGCGCTCAAGGGAGTTCTCTTGGCAGTCGAGAAGCAGTTCGGCAAGGGAGCGGTGATGACACTCGGAGAGGACGAGAACCCCGAGCCCATCGCGACGATCCGCTCGGGATCTCTCGCGCTCGATCTCGCCACGGGGATCGGTGGCTATCCACGCGGGAGAGTCGTCGAGATCTACGGTCCGGAGTCGAGCGGAAAAACGACGCTCGCCCTTCACGCCATCGCCGAAGCGCAGAAGGCCGGTGGCGTGGCGGCCTTCATCGATGCCGAGCACGCCGTCGACGTCGCCTACGCCCGCAGCATCGGCGTCGAGACCGAGAGGCTCCTCATTTCACAGCCGGACACCGGCGAGCAGGCGCTGGATATCACCGAGATGCTCGTACGAAGCGGCGCGATCGACATCGTCGTCATCGACTCGGTCGCGGCCCTGACGCCGAAGGCCGAGCTCGAGGGGGAGATGGGCGACGCGCACATGGGTTTGCAAGCGCGGCTCATGAGCCAGGCGCTCCGCAAGCTCACCGCGGCGGCCTACCGGGCGGACACGACGCTCATGTTCTTGAACCAGCTGCGCCAGAAGATAGGCGTCACGTTCGGTTCGCCCGAGACCACCACGGGAGGCAACGCGCTCAAGTTCTACGCTTCCATGCGGTTCGACGTGAGACGCATCGGCCAGGTGAAGATCGGCGACGAGCCGGTAGGTGGACGTACCCGGGTCAAGATCGCAAAGAACAAGTGCCAGCGTCTACACCGCGGCTGCCACGTTGCTCACGTTGATCACGCGCTCGGGATCGTCCGTTCAGGCCGGATTGCAACCTGGCTGGTAGCCGACGGGCTGCTGAGCCGCGAGCGAGTCACCGTTTCCTGGTGGTCCGCCAATGGCTGGTTCGAGGGCTATTTCTACGGGAACATCGAGTTCGCTCTAGACGCAGAGAGTCTCACGCGCATGAACGCGTTCTGGGTCGAGAGCCGGGCGGCCAAAAACACGGTGGTACGCATCCTTCTCTCGCCACGAGCGGCGGTAGGAACCCTCCCCCGATACGATCCGTCGGTTGGAGACGGGCCGTGGTGGCGCACCGGCGCTGGCGAGCACTACGTCAACGCGAGCGTACAGCTTCAGTTCCTCGTCGAGCGCGAAGTGCGGCTCGATGAAACTGCGCTGGTGGCTTTCGTGAACCACCACGAGGACGGCTGCCACATCGCACCTGGTAGTTGTCGGGACCGCGGCATCCTCGGCCAGCACGGCGCGTCTCTCCTCCTCGCCGGGCTTGTCGCGCAGGGCGTTGACGGGCGCCCGACGAAGTGGCGTGAGAACCAGCTCAGACCGCCGCTAGCCTGGCTCAAGACTGAACTCGATGCCGAGCGAGCAGAGATGAAAGGCCCGGTCCGCTTTAGTGAGGCAACCGCGGCCCCACTCGCTCGCGGCGTGCTGCACGCGTACTGGCAACGGGACTACCGGGGAGCTGCGCAGCTACGTGCCCTATTTTGGTCCGACTGGGATTGGCGAAGGGCCCTCTCGGAAGCCGTGCGTCGAACCTTCGACATACCAGCCACCGTGAATGTGCTCGCGGACTGGCCCTTCGCCATGAAACGGCAAGAGGACCGAGATCGCGGGTGCATACCTGCCTGTGCCATCAGCGTCGTAGACCACGAGGGTGCCGGTCTCGACATGACGGAGGAGCAGCTCGTCGAAGCTATGCAGCGGGTTGGCGGCACAGGCTTCGAGCGCCTTCGCGAGGTGCTGGCCGGAGTAGCTGATGTCGAGATCGATACCGGGTTGCGAGGGGACGCTCTCGCCGAGCGGCTTCGCAACTTGACGTTCACCGGGAAAATTCACGTGCTGGTGGCGGTGAACAAACCTGCGGTTCATTGCCTCCTCGTGGAAGCCGTCGATGCAACGAAAGTCCGCTACTACGACCCCGGTGACGGCGCCCAACATGAAGAGCCACTCGGTGATTTTCTTGGACGCACGGCCGACGACATCGCCGTGATCAAGCCCGAGAGGTCGCCCGCGGCTCCGAGATACTAGGCGCGACGCTCTAGGTAGGGCCGCGAGAGCGAAGCCGAGGCGCCGCTAGGAGAGATCGGCGCCAGCGTCGGGACTTGGATTCGACAACGTTGCCCGCGGTCAGGTCGACGTGCGCGACTCGGCAGGATGGGCGATTGTGCTGGTCATGGGCGAGAGCCTGGGGTTCATAGGCGCCCCTCCGCCTTCATCCTGGCAAGGAGGCCCTTCGCCTTAGCTCCGATGGCCGCATCTCCGAGAAGATCGACCATCTGATCTGAGGGCTGCGCTATGACGCGGCTGGTACCCACGAAGCAGAGACTTCGCGTGAACTCGGGGAGAAGTCCACCGACGAAGAGATGAAAGGAGACGCCGCATAGGAGAAACCAGTGCCGAGCGTATCCGGTGTTCTTCACCGTAGTCGGCACCGTGATCATGCGGTTCGCCGACGGGAACCCGATCCGTCGCGCGGGCGTATGCACGTAGATGACAAGGCGCGCAACACTCGGAAACGGGGCACCGTTCACCAGGTATTTGCGGAACTCGTCTTCATAGGGACCGAGCGAGACGCCCGGCACCGCGACCCGGCTGGCGCTTGCACGCCAAACGACGCTTGCGCCGAACGACGCGAGGGCATGGACGTCGAGACGCGAACATTCGAGCAACGCGACTTCGTCGGTGGGTAGCACGTCGGGGCCCACCCGTGCGAAGACGGGAAGGGAATGCTTGATCCAAGGGAAGCTCTCGTCCTCCTGGACCACCATGCTCGATGCGTAGTTCTCCCAACCTGAGAGCCGCTGTTCGCAGCCCTCGCAAAGCATGTGCTCCCGCACCTGTTTGCTGCTCAAGAGCGCGACGTCCCCCGTGATAGAAACGGGGTTCGCCGGTTTCGCGAGATCGCTCACGATGCGGGCGTAGGCCCAGCTAGGGACGATGTGACTATCACGAAGCTCGGCGCCTTCCTGCCGGCAGAGGCGGCACTGTCCGATCTTCTCGCCCTTCCTGCCCACATGATCACGCTATCAAGCGCCAGCGGCGTCGTGCACGGGTTCGCCCGTGAGTGCGCCGAGACTCCGCCATTCGCACGGTCTATAACAAGCGTCAGGCTTGCACGAGCAGGTCGCGGATCCGCCGCACGGCGTCGCTTGCCACCACCAGGACCTCAGGCCCAGAGACGACGCCCAGCCCGCCCGAGCGTGCGTCGTCCGCCAGCCCATTGACCTTCAGGAGCTGAAAAAGCCTAAGGAGGTGCGGGGGGTCTTGCTCGATCTCGACCCTCGCGTTGAGCGGCCCTGGCTTCTGCTTCTGCTCCTCCTCCGTCCTCGGTCGAAGATACGATAGGCGCCGCGCCTGTCCCGGAGCTACCCGCCGCGCGCCCGATTCGACCGGTAGATATTGCAGCTCGACACTGGGTTGGGCGTTCGTGACGTCCAGAGCGCCGACCAACACGAAGAGCTGCCGCAGAGAGGAAAACTCCTCCTCATCTAGATCGGACAGCAGCCGTCGCATCCCGCGGAAGAAGGAGTCCGCCTTGCGGCGCGCGGACCTGTACTCGCGCAGGAGCCGGGCCAACGGGGGCACGACCGAGTCAGTCAGCGCTTCTCCCATTGTGCGTGCGGTTTCAACGACGAGTTCCTGAACGACAGGATCCTCGGCCTCGGCCTGTAGCCGAGCCTCGACCAGCTCTGGGTCCTCAGCGGACCCCACGACGTACTCCTGTAAGAGCTTCTCCCAGCGACGACGCGCACGGGCGAGGACGAAGGCCTGTGCTGGTTCCACGAGCGCATGGAGGAGCGAGGAGCCCGCGGCGAGAGCAGCGCTCGCGGCGGGGGACGCTCCGCTGGCAAGAGCGGCCCCTCCGGCGGCCAGGCCGGTAGCGGCGACGACCGCAATGGCCTTGTCCCCCTCGCTCTTCTTCATGGAAGATGGGGTGTAGCGACTTTCGGGGCTACCGTCGAAACGTCGCCGCGACGCAGCAGCAACCCCCCCGTGCCGGGGTCGTCCTGATCGTCGTCGGAGGTACAGACCGGATACACCGGTAACAGTTTAGACACGGTAGCCTCGGTACCCGCCAGTAACGATTTTCTAGGGAAAAGAACCGCTCCGTACCTCTCAGAAACGCCTGTCGTCACGTTGCACAACGCCCGCCTGGCATCGCCGACGCCGACCCCCGCCTCGTGATCGTCGCCGTTCAGTCGCCGCCGTCGCCAGCGTCTTCATCGCACGCAGCGGGCTGATTCGGCATGTCGTAGCAGAGGATGCACTGATGCCCGAAGCAACGCGGCAGGCCGGACGCAGGGCATCCGCAGCCGGGCGGGTCCGAGCAAGGCGGCACCGAGCTGAGTGCAGACGCCACCCGTGCGTAGGCCGCAGTATTGCCCGGGGCTCCCGGTCTACAGATGTAGTTGCACCCGCAGGAGCAGATCGTTCCGCTCCACACCGAGGTACAATCCTCGTCGCTGTCGCACGACAGGTCGCTCGCGTCGAGCGCTGGAACCTCGACGCAGATGCCGCTGTCCATCGAGCCCTCGGCCACGGTGTCCTCCGACGCATCGGCGTCACCACCTCCTCCGGCGTCGACGGCCCCGCAGTACGCCAGGGTCGACGAGGTCTCGCCGTTCTCGCAGGAGCAGGAATTGCATCCGCCATTGCAGGCCCACGTGGTCCCCGACGGATGGATCACGCCGTCGTCGTTGCAGCTCAACGCCGCGTCATTCGCTCCCGCATCGCCGCTCGGGGTGCCGCTACTCGAACCGCTGCCGCAGCCGAGGGACAGCATCGCCATAGCAACCCTCAAGTGCGATATCGCCCGCATGTAGCTCCATGAGCATCGTGCGTGCCAGGTGGATGCACCGCAAATCCGAGAGAATGCGCCCCGGCCGATGGGCCACATCGGGCCGGCCCTGATCACCGTGTCGCGCTCCAGGCATCGCCGCCCTCGTCCTCGCCGGCATCGCCACGATCCGCATTCCTCTCTCCCATCCGCCCCTGCCGACGACGCCGACCCCAGCCTCGTGGTCATCGCGGACTCCGGTAGGCTCACCCGCTCCGATGAGCCGCGACGCCGACGCCCTGTTCGCAGCCCGGAAGAAGGGAAGAAGGTCCCGTTTGACTTCGTGCTCGATGGATTGGCCGACCTCGGGCCGTGGACGCGGCCCAGGTACCGGGCCAAGTGCGAACGACAGGGCGTCACCATCGAGAGCCGGACGGTCGACAAGGACGGGAACGTCGTCCTCTTGTGCAGCAAGAAGTGAGCGCTTCACGGGGAGACCCCGCCGAGGACGGTCCGGCACCTCAACGGCTACCAGCGCAGATTGGGTATCGCCACGGGACCTCGCTCACGGCATTTGCCGAGCCAGTCGTCCTCGCGCGTGAAGGTTGCAAGCCATAGCCTTCGGGCTATATTCCTCCGTGGAATGTTGTCCTCTGCCAGAGCGCCGCCCTGAGTTCTGCCGCTCGCGGCTGCCGGGCAGCGTCGCGCTGGTGCGATGAGGGTCGGGCGGACGCTCTTTTAGGAGATGTCTATCCATGAGCACCGCCAAGAGGAAACGTGGCTTCAAAGAACCAGCGCCTGCAAGAGTTCCTTCGTCGCCTTGCGCAGCTTCCACAAGCCTCCGGCTTCGACGAAGCTCGAGCGCAGCTCTCCGAGACCCTCAACGCCGTGGAGGATGAGTTGTCCGGCGTGCCCTACAACCCCTCGGCCTGGTTGACTGACGGTCGCATGTACCCGCCGCAGGACGACAGCGTGCGGAACGTGAAGGGGCGCCCCGACGTGAAGCGGTTCCGAAGCATCGACCACAACACGTTCATCGCGGAGAACGGCGCCATCTGCATCGAAGCTGTCAGCACGGGGAAGGCCCTTCTGGACAAGACAGGCAGCGACGCCAAGAGAGTGTTCGAGAAGAAGAAGCCATGACGCCCAAGAAGAGCATCGAAAGCCTCGTCCGCCTGATCCGCAAGCAGGTGCCTGGGGTCGTCGTGTCCGTGGATGAGCCGTCGCGCGGCCCAGGGGCCTGGTTCATCGACGTGAAGAAGGGCAAGCAGTCGTTGACGGTCGAGTTCCGACCCAAACTCGGGTTCGGCTTGTCCTCGACCCCATCGGAGGGGTTCGGTGAGGGACCCGACGAGTTCCTCCAGGATGCGACGCTACTCGTTCAGCGGATCACTCGACTGTTTCGCACACGCACGCGAACCGAACCAGAGCGCGTTCGATTGCTCCGAGAGCTTCGAGAGAAGCGCGGGAACGTCTCCCAGGTCGACGTCGCAGGACGGCTTGGCATAAGGCAGCCCACCGTCTCGAAGATGGAACGCCGCGAGGACGTGAACCTGAGCACGTTGCGCCGGTACGTTGAAGCCCTCGGCGGCGAGCTGCATGTCTCGGCTCGATTCGAGGACGGCTCCGTGGAAATCGGGCTCACGGAGTCGAAGGCGGCGGCGGCCCGGTGAGGTCGCGACGAGCCTGCGAATGGACGGGGTTTGGTTCGGAGTGACGGGTATGGACGGGGTTTTCCAGGGGATCGGGCTACTGCAAGTAGCGGGAATCGTTCACATCCCACTCAGCCCTTTGGATTGACACGGCAGGGGTCTTTGTTCGGAACGCCGCCGGCGGCTGACGTGCGCGTGCGGCTACGCTGCATCGATGACACCGAGGAGAAAGAAGGTGGCACTGGCGATCGCAGCGCTCGCGGACGCTGTGCAGCTCGGTTTCTTCCCGGTGTTCGTCGCGGGCGGGCTCTCGGCTCCCGATGACGTGCTGGACTTCGTGGTCGCTGTCGCCCTCGTGATCACGCTCGGCTGGCGCTGGCGCCTGGTCGCGGCCTTGGCGCTCGAGTTGGTGCCCGGTGTGGCGCTCTTTCCCTCGTGGACGGCATTTGTCGCGATGGTGCCTGCGAGACCCGAGGCGGCCGGCCTGCCCTCCGGTGCTCCGGCGGCCGCTGATCCGCCAAGGCCGCCTTCGCTCGGTTCGCCCTAGTCGGCGGGGGCCTCGGAGCAAGACGGCGCCAAAGGGAGCTGCGAGTCCTCCGTCAACCGCCGCCGAGCTCGGCGGGGTTGCTCATATGTCCAGATGGCATTGACCGAACGCTCACCTCCTGCAGGAATGCTGTAATAGGAAGCGTCGCCCTTGTAGGGGCAGTACGTCGAATGCTGGGTGCGCTCGAGCGCAGCCATGTCGACATCCTCGCGAGGCAGGTATTGCACCGGCGGATAGCCCGCTTCACGCAGGGTCAGAGCACGGGCCGTTTCGGCGATCACCTGGCCGGCCAGCGTGACAACCACCCGCGACGGGTTGCGCTCGATGGTGATGGGATGCGCCGGTCCCGGGGTCTTGATTGGCTTCGCGGTCACGGTCTCCATCCCTCTTTCAGTGCTTCATCATCCGCTCACCAGGCCCACCAGCTCGCGAGCGTCGCTGCACTCGAGGTCGGTTGTACGGTGCAGGACGCGGGCGGCGGACTCCAGCCTCGTGTTGCGGTGCTCGGGGAGCGCTTCGTACGCGGCTCGGATCGCGTCGCGAGCTTCCGCGGGGATCTCTTCGAGATTCATGAGGAGCGGCGCCATCGACAAGCTCATGTTCCTGGCCTCCTTTCCTGTCGGATGCGCCGGGCCGAGGTGTCGTTGCAGTCCTCGGTCAGGGGGACGCACGCGCTCAAGCGTCGCTCCCACGGCTCCCTGGTTTGGCCGTACAAGTACGATCGACCCGCGTCTGCGCTATCCGCCGAGCACCTTCTCGGCCGCGACGCGTCCGGCCTCGATGTAAGCCCGTCGCAGCCCGCGGTCGGCGAAGGCAGAGAGCGACGTGCCCTGAAGCGGCGGGTCCGGGCAAACAAGGATCAAGCGCAGGTCGCGCCAGCCAAGCGCTCCGAGGACCGCCGCCCGGGTCTGCGCGGTGGCACTTGTGGAGTCGAGGGCGGAGGTGACGCTCCTGAGGAGAGCATTGGTCTTTTGCGCCTGGCCGAGATCGTGCGCGATGCGTTCGTTGATCAGGATGTCCGCAAGCTTGGCGATCAGAGCAGCGCCGGCCGGCTCCGCCTCTGGTGGAAGGGCGTGCGGCTCTGTGGTGATGACGATGACGGTTTGCACTTGCGGATCATCCAGAAGGCACGAGATGGGGGCGTTATTTGCCGCGCCTCCGTCGACGCAAGGAAGGCCGTCGAGCATCGTGGGCGAAAACAGACCCGGGAACGAGGCGGACGCCGCCGCGGTCGTCGCGATCTCGGACCACATGGCGCGATTGAGGAAGTCATCCGCGTCGAAGTCTTTGTCGACCTCGTAGCGGGGGAGCGGCTCGTCGACGGCGGGCAGAGGGCGCAAGCTGCTGGCGACCAGCGTGACTTTGACAGGGGCTCGCACTCCGTCAGGCGCGCTTTCAACGACGCGCTGGATGCCTTCCTGGACCAGGGCGACGAGCCTCGAGGTGTCGGAAAGGCCGCGGGCATGGAACCAATCGCCCCAAGAAGGGTGGGTGATGTCGCCCCAGGCGCCATGATCGAGCCAGAGACTTCGTGCGACCTCGGTGGCGTACCGCAGCCGTCCGGTCGCAACCCCTGCGCCGAGGACTGCAGCCGTGAGGGCGCCGGAGCTGGTGGCGGCGATGCGGCGGATGGGCCAGCCCTTCGCGGCGAAGACGCCCATGGCGCCGACACCGAAGGCGCCCTTGGCGACAGCGCCGGAGAGGACCAGGGCGACGCCACCGTCCGGAATGCTCGCGCTCGTCATGCGGCCCGGGCTAACGCGCGGGCCATTGGGGGTCAATGGCGCGTGACCGGGCCGGGGGCGGCTGTCGCTCGCGGCCTCCCTTGGTCACGCGCGCCCACCCGAGAAAGCGCAGATGATTCGGCCTGCTCTTTATCCGCTAAACTTCGTCCCTCTCCCGGAGCCCTTCCGATGAATACGATCCATGTCGAGAGCGCGAAACCGAACGCATTTCCGCAGGTCGTCACGACGCGGACCCACACGTTCTACGCGGACGTCGGGCCCGCGAGCGGCAGCGAGGACTCGGCGCCGGGACCGCACGACTATTTCGATGCGGCGCTGGCAACCTGCAAGGCGCTCACGGCCATTCTGTTCGCCAAGCAGAATGGCATTCCCCTCGAACGCGTGGAGTCGAGCGTCGAGCGCGACGAAAGTGACGAGCGCGAGGGCGTCTACCGCCTTCGGTCCCGCGTCGTGTTTCATGGCCCACTCTCGGAGGCCCAGAAGGCCACGCTCCACCGAGTCATCGCCAAGTGCCCGATTCACAAACTGATGACCACGTCCGATGTGCAGATCGAGGCAGTGGAGCCATGAACGCGGTCGCCGAGGTCCTCGTCGAAGGCGAAACGAGGTACGTGAACCGCATGTCGGCCGGCGCGCACGTGCTGACGTTCGACGAAGGTCAAGCGCACGGTGGGACGGACGCCGGCCCGCGCGGCGCTTCCCAGCCAGCTTTCAATCGGGACAACCCCGACCAATCGTAGCGTAACGCTCATGGCTGCGGGAAAAGGCCCACGACCGTGTACGCCGAGGCGCTCACGTAGAAGCTGAATTGACCGATTGGCTGGCCGAGGCCTAGGGGCGTTACCGTCAGAGTCAGATTGCCGACTGGAACGTCTCCGAAGACCCACCCCCCACTCGCACTGGTCAACCCTCCGTCCGTGAGCGCGGACGCCGCGATCGAGGGATTGTCGGCGGAGACCTGCACATCGGGAGCGAAATGCCCCTGGCAATCGTGGACGAAGGCCTGCCCGCTCCCTGTGCCGGAGACCTGGACGCCCGCATCGACCTCGGCGTAAGCCGTCGCCAACTCGGAGGCCGTGTAGAGATAGGCCGAGCTGTTAGGAGCGTAGGTCAACTGCGTCTGGCTGAGCGGAAAGAAGGAGTAGTTGTAGGAGGGCAGGTACCCGGCCGCGGAGACAACAAACCACCCCTCCCAGCCCGTGAGGCTGCTTGAATTCGCCTCAACGGTGGGCACCTCGATTTCGCCGAATCCGGCGTCGCTCGTCTGGCCGCCCTTGATGAGCGGGGGGTCGCAGGGAGGCACGCCCGTCGCCGCGCTCGGACTGCAAGCCAAGACCTCCGCCGCGATCGGAATGCTGGTAATGCCGTCATGCACCGCCTCGTCGGTGATCGTCGTCACGCTCGCCACCGGCGCTGGCCATGCAACGTGCCCCACGCAGCGCCAGTCTTGCCCGTAGGCGCAAGCCGCCGAGCACGCGGCTGCCGAAGCGCCATTTTCGATCGGCGCGAAGAGTGTCGCGCCCGCGTCATGCGCCGCGCCGCAGGCCTGGCGCCAGTCGAGCGTCGTGAAGGCGCGCAGGCACTGGGCATAGGCTTGGCAATCAATCGATGAGCCGCACGCGCGACCTTGATCGCACAGTCCACTGGACTCCAGGCACTTCTCGCATGGCGCAGAGGCATCGGGCGGCGTGATGTCCCCGGCCATGGCGCCACAGGCGAGCCCGCACGCAGTCTCGCAATTGGAGACGATGCACGCACTCAGGGCCGGGACATCGCCCGACGTGCCGACGGGATTGTCGACGATGCACTGCGATCGGCAACCCGGATCCCCGTTGCACTTGCCAAGACAGCCCTCGTAGGCAGCACACGCGGGATCGTCCGCGCACGTCATCGATTCGCTGCAGCAGCTCGTGTTGACGCACGAGGCGCACGTGTTCGTCCCGTAGGGCAAGCCACAGATGCTGGTGACCAGGTCTTCGGGCGGGTTGTCCGTGATGCCGACGAGCTGGCGGCAGGCGAAGAGGCTCGCGGTCGTTACCAGCAAGGCAACAAGCCCGAGCCCCGCTGCACGTCGCCACATGAGAGCCGGGAGCGTAGCGGGTGGCGGCAGCGGCCAGAAGGGCCATGAGCACCCCGTCCCGCGCAGCCGGGGTCCTGGCCTTCCCTCCGACGAGAATCGTGTTGGCGATCGTCGTCGTCGCCCTTCACATGCGGAGCGGCGACGGCCTTCAACGCGGATCATCATGAGCCTACTTCCGCGGCTTCCTCCGTGCTCGCGCGTCATCGAGCCGGATGACACCGGCTTCACCATCTCGCATCGCTCGAAGCTCGTCGCGCAGCGAGGCCCGTTCCTTCACGAGGTCGGCGGCCGTCGTCGCGTCGTCCGTACGCGCGAGCAGACGCGTCACGTTGGCGATCGCGGCCTCGATGTCGGACGCCTTGAGGGGGGGTGCAAACGGAGGTGCAAACGAGGCCCCGTTTTCCTGACCGAGAGGCTCTACCTGCTCCTCAACATCGGTCGTTTTTCTCGGCGGAGAGCGTGGGATTCGAACCCACGGTACCCTCACGGGTACACCTGATTTCGAATTTCCCCACTCCACCAGCGACCGGTGGCAGACGCGAGTCCCTGGCGAAGGCGTTCGCAGGACTCGATCGTCTTCTGGTCATTCCCACGATCGACCTCAGGCCTGGTGTTCGGGCGACGCAAGGAGCGACAGCGATCGAGTGCCGTGGGCACGACCAAGGCTCAATGCACCGCCGGTCCGCCCATCTCCACCGGCACGGGCTCCATCATCCCGTCCGCCCACTCGGTCTTCTGCCAGTTGTGGATGAACACCTCCTCGGTCCTGCAGACGATGCAATGCGCGAGGATGCCGTCGTCGGTGGTCTTCACGACCCACATGAGCCCGAGGCACGCCTTGCCCTTCGGACGGCGCCTGCACTCGATGAGCGTCTCTCGCGTCTCGTTCTTCTGGAGCTCGCCGCCGTACTCGATGAAGCGCGCAATGCGCAGCATCTGGCGGTACAGGCGGGGCTTGTCGAACAGGAAATGACCGTCCTTGGTGAGCCAGTGCCACGGGTCGACGGTGAGCATGGGCGTCGTCTACCACGACCTCGACAACGTCCGCCGGTCACGTCGGCTTCACGCGCCGTTGCCACGATGGGACCTTCTGCGCTCCGCGACGTTAGCCTCCGAGTTGATGGCGGCACGGGCCCCCTGCACGCTCAAGTAGCGGCAGTCGGTGACGAGCTCGCCCTCGATGCCGTACAGCTTGCCGTCGGTGACGATGCGCCGTCCCCGGTACTCCTGGACGAAGCGGAGCCTGACCACGGCCGAGACGCTACCGGTGAGGCGTCGTCGGTGCCAGACCTCGACAGCGAACGTTGTCCATCAGGCCTTCCTCCAGCCCATGCGCTAGCGGTGGTGACCCGCATGTCTGCGGCGCCGGAAGGTGCGGCTCCGGACATCGCCCCACGAACTTGACGGTTCGCCGGCCGCCACGCTCTGATCGCGCACCCATGCCGACCCTGCGCAGCTCCCTCAACGACCTCGCCAACTCCTTCGCCTCCTCCGTCCTCGACGCCATTCGGGGCGCCTCTCTTGAGGAGCTGCTCGGTGAAGCCGGTGGCGGAGCACGGCGAGGGCCTGGTCGACCTCCGAAGTCGACAGCGGCTCCGACAGCATCGGCGACACCGCGCGCACGCAGGTCCGGTCGACTTGCCCGCCGTTCCCCCGACCAGATCGCGAAGGCGCTCGATCAGGTGATCGCGCTCGTGAAGACGAAGAAGGACGGCCTCCGCGCCGAGCAGATTCGCGCCGCGCTCAAGATGCAGAGCAAGGAGATGCCGCGCGTGCTCCAGGAGGGCCTGGCGAAGAAGAAGCTCAAGGCCAAGGGGCAGAAGCGCGCGACC
>Ga0182018_10001225_pt1 | contig 29841 bp, 32 predicted proteins | sample 812P2MmetaG_FD_120490 | JGI IMG/M metagenome (GOLD analysis project Ga0182018, IMG submission 120490) | Permafrost microbial communities from Stordalen Mire, Sweden - 812P2M metaG | ecosystem: Environmental > Terrestrial > Soil > Wetlands > Permafrost | place: Sweden: Stordalen | collected...
CGGGTTGTGCTTCTGCAATACCTTCGTGATCGCCGCCGTCAACGTCGTCTTGCCGTGATCAATGTGCCCAATCGTTCCCACGTTCACGTGCGGCTTCGAACGGTCAAACTTTTCCTTGCCCATAAAAGTCCCAAATCCCTTTCGTAGCTAGTCTTGCCCGTTTCAACCAGGGGCGCCGGCCATCCGGCTCCAGCCCCAGAACTTGTCTTGCTACTTACCCTGCGACCTGCCGATGATCTCGTCCGCAATCATGCGCGGAGCCTCTTCGTAGCGCGCGAATTGCATCGAGTAGGAGGCGCGGCCCTGCGTGGACGAGCGAATGTCGTTCACGTAGCCGAACATCTCCTTCAGGGGCACAATCGCCTTGATCAACTGCGAACCACCCACATGCTCCATCCCCTCGATGCGCCCGCGCCGCGAGTTGATATCGCCAATAATCGTTCCCATGTGCTCTTCGGGGACGGTGACTTCAACAGCCATCACCGGTTCCAGCAGCACAGGGCTGGCCTTGCGTGCGGCTTCCTTGAAGGCGATCGATCCGGCAAACTTGAATGCCATTTCGTTCGAGTCCACTTCGTGGTAGCTGCCGTCAAACAAGGTCACCTTGATGTCGACCAGCGGATATCCGGCCAGGATGCCCAATTCGATTGCGCCCTGTACCCCTTGGTCAATGGGCTTGATGTATTCCTTCGGAACCGAGCCGCTCTTGATTGCATTGATAAATTCGTAGCCCTTGCCCGGCTCGTTTGGCTCGATGCGTAGCTTGCAATGGCCATAGTTACCCGAGCCGCCAGTCTGACGAATGTATTTGCCCTCAGCCTCAGCCGATTTGCGAATGGTCTCGCGGAAGGCAACCTTAGGTTCGCCCACATTGGCTTCAACCTTGTGCTCCCGCTTCATGCGGTCGACCAAAATCTCCAGATGCAGTTCGCCCATGCCGCTGATGATGATCTGGCCCGATTCGTCGTCGGTCCGCACCTTGAAGGTCGGATCTTCGTCAGCCAGCCGCGACAAGGCCACACCCATCTTTTCCTGATCAGCCTTGGTTTTGGGCTCAATAGCCACCGAAATGACCGTCTCCGGAAACGTAATCGCACCCAAAGCAATCGCATGGTTCGGATCGCAAAGTGTGTCGCCGGTCTTCAGGTCCTTCATGCCGACGCACGCGCAGATGTCTCCGGTCAGAACCTCCGTGACGTCCTCGCGCTTGTTGGCATGCATCTTGACCAGCCGCCCCACGCGCTCGGTCTTGCCGGTGCGGGGATTCAGAATCGTGTCGCCAGTTTTCAGCGAGCCAGAGTACACGCGAACGAAGCAGAGCTTGCCGAAGGGATCGTTAATAATCTTGAATGCCAGCGAAGCGAGTGGCTCACTATCACTCGGCTTGCGGAAAACGATCGTCGCGTGGTGGGAGGGGTCAATGCCCTCAACCGGTGGCTTATCGAGCGGGCTGGGCAGGTAATCAATGACCGCATCCAGAAGAGTCTGAACGCCTTTATTTTTGAAAGCGCTTCCGCAGATCACCGGGAAGACCTTCAGGTCGATCGTGGCCTGGCGGATGCCAGCCTTCAATTCCGCGATGGTCGGCGTTTCGCCTTCCAGGAACTTCTCCAGCAGCACATCGTCGGTCTCGGCGATGATCTCAATCAACTGAAGGCGGAACGCCTCGGCCTTCTTGAGCAACTCGGCGGGAATCGGCTGAACTTCGTACTCCGAGCCCATAGCCTCGTCGTGCCACAAAATCGCCTTCATCTCGATCAGATCAACGACACCCTTGAACGCTGCTTCTGCACCGATGGGAATCTGCAGCGCAACTGGGCGCGCACCCAGGCGCTTGCGGATGGTTTCCAGAACGTGCTCGAAGTCAGCACCGTTCTTGTCCATCTTATTCACAAAACAGATGCGGGGAACCTTGTACTTATCGCCCTGACGCCAAACCGTCTCTGTCTGGGGCTGCACACCGCTCACTGAGTCAAACAGCGCAACGGCACCGTCGAGCACGCGCAGGCTGCGCTCCACCTCGGCGGTAAAGTCCACGTGGCCAGGGGTGTCAATAATATTGATGCGAACATCTTTCCACGTGCAGGTCGTCGCCGCCGAAGTAATCGTAATGCCGCGCTCCTGCTCCTGCTCCATGTAGTCCATGGTCGCGGTGCCCTCATGCACTTCGCCGATGCGGTGCGTGATGCCCGTATAGAACAGGATGCGCTCTGTCGCTGTCGTCTTCCCGGCGTCGATGTGCGCCATGATTCCGATGTTCCGGCAGCGATTCAGTGGTGTAGTGCGAGCCACGGTATTTTTCCCTTGCGAGCCATTCAGCCCGCGGTTAAATCACTTCATCCAACTAAGTCCCTAGTCCCAACGCCCCTAGTGCCTAGTCCTACGCATTACCAGCGGTAGTGAGCGAAGGCCTTGTTGGCCTCGGCCATGCGGTGAACGTCTTCCTTCTTCTTCATCGCCGCGCCGCGCCCGTTAGCTGCATCGAGCAGCTCGTTCGACAGCTTGTCGATCATGCCCTTTTCGCCGCGGTTGCGGCCGTAGGTGATCAACCAGCGGATGGCCAGCGAAGTGCGCCGGTCCGGATTCACTTCAATCGGCACCTGATAGTTGGCCCCGCCAACCCGGCGCGTTTTTACTTCAAGCAGCGGCTTGCAGTTTTCTACCGCCTTCTTGAAGAGCTTCAGGGCATCGTCGCCGCCACCCTTTTCCTCGAGATTCTTCATCGACTGATAGAAGATGCCCTGGGCTGTCGACTTCTTGCCGCCCCACATCATCGAGTTCACAAACTTGGTGACCAGCGTCGACCCATACACTGGGTCTGGCGCCACTTCCCGCTTCGCAATGTGCCCTTTTCTCGGCATAATCCTCTAAGTCCTCGCGCTCTCGCGCCCAGTGCTGCCCAAGTCCGGGTCCAAATCCAGCGCCCCGGTACCTCTGTTACTTCTTGCCCTTTGCCGGCGCCGCGCCACCCTTGGCCCGCTTGGCTCCGTACTTCGACCGGCTCTGCTTGCGGTTGGCCACGCCCACCGAATCCAGCGTGCCCCTGACCACGTGATAGCGAACTCCCGGAAGGTCCTTCACACGGCCGCCGCGAATCAGCACAATCGAGTGCTCCTGCAGGTTGTGGCCGATGCCTGGGATATAGGTGGTGACCTCAATCCCGTTTGTCAGCCGTACGCGAGCTACCTTGCGCAGAGCCGAGTTTGGTTTCTTAGGCGTCTGTGTGTACACGCGCGTGCAAACGCCGCGCCGCTGCGGCGAGGCCTGCAAGGCAGGCGATGCCGTCTTGTACCGCGGGGCCGTGCGCCCCTTGCGAACCAACTGATTGAATGTAGGCAAACCAAAACTCCTTACGCCAAAAACCGTTCTTCCCAAACTCACAAAGCCGCGCGCAGACCAATCGGGCCTCCCGCTGCCACTCGACGCAACCATTCCCGGTCACGCAAGCGCGCAGAAGCCCTATCGTTACTGCTTCGCGTCTGTCTTCGTTCCAATCTCAGACGAGAACCACGACGGTGGCCGGGCGTTTCCCCCACTCTTCAGCAGGTAAAGCCAACTCCGTTTCGAGGTTCCGGCCCGCATAGCCCTCCAAGGTGGAGAACGCGCGGACTCCGATGCGATTAGCCCCTGCCCTCCGCAAGATGAGAGCGACTTCAGGGTCATGTCTGGCCGGTCGATTGCCCCTGGCCTTGGGGATCACCACGCGGACTTGCTGCCGAACCGGGCTTCCCGTACGCGGCCGCCGTTAAGACACACGAACGGAGGCGTTCTTGCAGAACCTTCTTACAATAGCAAGAAATGGAGGTGGGGTCAATGAATTCCACCCCACGCAACGATTTTTTGCCGTTCTTCCTCGCCATCCACGAGCCAAGCCCTCAAGAGGCCCTGTCACAGCCTCCCGCCAACATAAGAGCAGCAGTTTCGGACTTATTGACCGCCTTTCGTCCGGCGCTCGCGGACCTCATAGCCCTCCGGGGTCTGGAACAGGCCAGGGTCAGGGTCGCAGCGGACGACACCGGTCAAGTTTGTAGTCCATGCTCCCGACCGGGGATCGTCAAGGATATGGCGGACAATGATCCTGATATCAGGGAAGATTCAGCGACAGAATTCCCGGCAAGACCGCAGGAAACAGGGTGGGATGAGCCAATCTCACCCCACCCCGCTGATCCCGCCGTGTCACTCGATACTGACGAGCTTCCACGCCCCGCCGTCCAGGGCAAACTCGGCCTGGCGCTTGCTGCTGAGCCTGTTGCCAGGATTGTGGGCAATGTCCTGCAAGGGACCAGGGACTCCGTCCAGGTTGACGGCCTCCGTGAAGGAGACGCCCTTGCCGCCCGCATCATCCTGCGGATCCTGCACATCATGCGCCTTCAAATGATTGGCAACCGTGGTCACCACAATGATTGAGAACTTGTTATCCAATTCACTCTCCGGCCGCCACTTGATCACGTCGCCCCCGTCCGCCAGCTTGATCGCCTTTTTGCCCTCCGGGGTCAGAGTAAAGTCGGCCCAGAACTTGTTCGGATAAGCCCTGGTCCGGTCCCAATACTTGTCGGTCACACCCATCCGCATGCCCAGGTCGTCCACATAAATATTGGCGCCCTCCGCGGGATTCTGATCATACTTTGCCTGGATCAAGGCCTGCGCCTCGGCTGACGTTAATTCCGGAGCCGACTTGCAGCCGTTGAGCATCGATCCCACGGTGAACCCCAGCCCCACAAATGCCAGTGCTGCAAAAGTTCCCACCTTCATTGCCTTTTTCACTTTCCCTCCGTATACCGCACAAAAACGGCTCATGTTTGCTCGACCCGTCATTTTTCACCTACTTTCCAGCACTGTCAAATGGGGATGCAAGCGACCGGGCGCACACCTGTCCGAATTTGGCTGTGGAATTAGCAAATCAAGCCAATTCAAGCTCCCCAAACCGGTCCGCCGCCCTCTTCTCAGCGGAGTTCGTCCTTTGTAATGCGATTCAGCAACAACTCGAGAAATCCCTTCTCGTCCGATTTGAGACAGACCTGCGCGTTGGGTGCGCCCTCAATCGGCCGAGTGAATCCCTTGTCGTCAACCACCAGGCGCATCGGGGTCGCAGGGCATAGTTCGGGACGGATCGCATAGGCTACGGCCACCGGGTCAAACAGTGTGGGCGTGACCGGGTGGCCTTCGCTGCCAGCCATCCACTGGTGGTAGAGCAGCGTGAGCTGATCGGCGAGCGGCGATCCGTAAGAAAAGATCCTCTCGCGGTCCGCAGTCTCCAGACGAACTTGTGTGGAATCGAGCGGCATCATGAAGACCGGCACTCCAGCAGCCAGCAGAGCCTGGGCCCCTGCTGGATCGCGATTGATATTCCACTCGGAGCTTGGAGGCGCGCTGGGGTCTCCGTAGCCCCTGTAGATACTTCCCCCCATCAGCACCACCCGCTTGAGCTTTCTAAATGTTGCCGGGTCCCGCTTAATGGCTTCCTGGACGTTGAAAAGCGGACCAATCGCGATCAGCGTGATCTCGCCAGGATGGGCGCGGATCTGGCCAAGCAGGAACTCAACAGCATCTGGATGCCTTTTGTCTGGTGACTGTCGGGCGTATGCTGCCTGGGTAAATACGTTGATGTGAGGAGTCGCAACACCGGCTGCAACCGCGATATCCCTTCTCCCCACCGCGGCCAGGTAGCGATCCACGAGACGGGCTCGAAGCTCCGTTTCTCCGTAGGCGGTCGAGATTCCCAGAATTTTCAGCTCTGGGCTGCGCAGTGCCAGCGCCAGCGCAAAGGCATCATCGATGTCGTCTCCGATGTCGGTGTCCAGAATCGCCAACTCTGGTTTGATCATTGAGGAAGCCGCGGGATGCTCGCCTTGGGCAAAGAGCGGTCGGCTCCACATTCCGGCAGAGCAAGCCACCGCCATGACCCATCCACACAATCCCACGCTCAATCCGGGAGCGAATCGCAGTTTTTTCATGCTCAACACTTTAACCCTCTTGACCTCCCTCACGCCTCTGGAGGGGGGAGCGCCCTTCAATCGGCCCCAAATTCAGGCTTGACAGAATAGAAGCTCAAAGCTGCGTCGCCTTGTTCCAGCAATCGGGTACGCTCGAGCGAGCCGTATCGCTCCCCAAGCTTCTCTTTGCGCCGATGCTCGGCGATCACCAACGCTCCGGCAGCCAATGCGCATACCGCATCCCCGCCGAGTTGCATCAGCGTCGCCGCATACTCCCGGTCCGCGTCGTAGGGCGGATCGAGAAAGACCACGTCGAATCCCACCCCCGCCTTGAGGGTCATGAGGAACCCACTCACACTTCGGCTGTGAATCCGGAGTCCTGCCGTCACTCCCAATTTGGCCAGATTTTCACTGAGCACTGACAACGCTGCTGGAGCGCGCTCGACAAACTCCACCCTCACCGCTCCCCGGCTTAGCGCTTCGATCCCCACCGCGCCGGATCCCGCATACAAATCCAGGAATGCCGCACCGTCTAATCGCGGCGCCAACACATTAAAGAGCGTCTCGCGCAGCCGGTCGCTGGTGGGCCGCGTGGCCAGGCCAGCCGGCGCCGCGAGGGTGCGGGAGCGGAACGATCCGGCGATGATGCGCATAGCAGACCAGCATACCGGAAGCGCAACGGGCCCCGACCCACTACAATCCAGATATGAGGGGCTGGTCAATCCCGCTGGGTCGTTGGATGGGCGTCGAAATGCGCGTCCACGCCTTCTTCCCATTGCTCGCCGTAGTCTGCCTGGCGCTGAGCGTCTCTTCCAGCATGGCGCGTGGCGTCGGCCTGTTCCTGGTGGTTGCGGCTGCAGTCTTTGTGAGAGAGACCGCACGCCTCTTGGTCGCCGCGTGGCTGGGTCTGCGCCTCCGCGCGGTACTCCTGCTTCCCATCGGCGGTCTCTTCGCGTACGCCAATCCTGAAAGCCAGGAAAATGCTAACGCCGGCACTGGCCAATTTGCTCTGGCCTTCGCCGGGCCTCTTGCCAACTGGGCCACGGGGCTCGTACTAGCGTCTATTTATCTGGGCGCCAGCGGCGATATGCATCTGCTTGGCGAGCCGTTGATCACGCCTGCTTATCTGCTTCGCAGCGCAATGTGGATGCAAATCTTCATGGGCCTGATACACCTGCTGCCCGCCTACCCACTGGACTGCGGCCGCCTCATCCGCGGAAGTTTCGCACGCAAGCACGGCCTTGCGCTCTCTGGTCGCGCCGCCACTGGCTTGGGCCAGGTGATTGCCCTCGCCGCAGTCGTTGGCGGCATGCTTCTTCATGACTACTGGCTGAGCATCGCTGGCTTCTTCATCATGATCGGCGCGCAGATTGAAGATCAGGGCGTCTTTTTCCAGTCGGTCGTGGATACGGTGCAGATGCGCGAGGTGATGCTCACAGACTTCGCCACGCTCTCACCCTCTGACACGCTGGCCGATGCTCTCGGACGCTGCGTTCACTCTCTGCAGGAAGACTTTCCCGTCGTTCGTGGCCCGCAACTCGTCGGCATCGTCTCTCGCCAGCGCATCGTTGACGCCCTGCGCAACGACGGCAATGGCTACGTGCAATCTGTCATGTCCCGGGCCTTCCAGGTGGCTTGCCCTGAGGATACCCTGGGAACCACCATTCGCCGCCTGACCGCAGGCCACGGCCTCGCCCTCATCCCCATCACCGAGAGCGGCCGGGTCGTCGGCATCGTCAGCGTGCAGAATTTGATGAGTTCCATGTCCTTGCTGGCTGAGAAGCGCCGCCTCGAAAACGAGGAATCCCAGGACTGAAAGTGATTATGCCCGCCAGCGATGAAACTCCGCTTGCCCCCGGGCTCTACCTGGTAGCCACCCCGATTGGCAACCTCGGCGACATCACACTCCGCGCCCTCGACGTATTCAAACGCGCAGACCGCATCGCCTGCGAAGATACGCGCCAGACACAAAAGCTCCTCAACCATTTCCAGATCGCAACCCCCACGGTAAGCTGCCATCAACACAACGAGCGCCGACGTGCAATTGAGCTCGTCGACGCTCTGAAGGCGGGTGGCCGCATCGCGCTCGTCTCCGACGCAGGAATGCCCGGCATCAGCGATCCGGGCTCATGGTTGGCCGCCGAGGCCATCGCTGCTGGGGTTCCAGTGATTCCTATTCCCGGAGCCAATGCCGCACTCTGCGCTCTCGTTGCTTCAGGGCTTCCTACCGCTGAGTTTCAATTCCTGGGTTTCCTGCCAGAGAAGGCCGGCGCCCGCCGCAGCCGGCTTGAAGACTTGGCCGTAGAGATCACAGTGCCGCGAACGATCATCTTCTACGAGGCACCCCATCGGATCGTTGAGACCTTGGCCGACCTGGAATCTGTCTGGGGGCCGGGTCTGCGCGTGACCGTAGCCCGCGAGCTGACCAAAATTCACGAAGAATTTGTCCGCGGAACAGTTGCGTTCGCCCGCCAGCAGCTCACCGCCCGCGACCGTATCCGTGGCGAAATCACCCTGCTGATCGAAGCCCTTCCTCAAATCTGCAATCACGCCGGCACACCCTCGGGAGGTGCTGCTCAAGAAAAAATCCAAGACCGGATTGCTCGGCTTCAGGCAGAATTTAGCATTGACGAGAAGGAAGCCCTTAAGCGCCTCGCCCGTGAACTGGGCCAATCAAAGAGCGAACTCTACCGGGAACTCCAGCGGGAGCGAGCGCGGCTCAACACCGGCTCTCGATCAACGCGTAAGACTCTCTGAAAACAACACTACCGGATAGAAACAAGACAATCGCCGCATCCGCAATTGTCATTGGTTGCTTTCCTCAGACCCTCTGGATTGGACCAGCATCTTTTTGAGCATGGGCATCGCGCTGCCAAAGCCCGGAAACAACTCCACTGCTTGGGGTGGTAACCGCCGCTGTCTTGCAACATTTGGTTCCTGAGGACTCTGATCGAGCTCCGGCAGCATAGCCTCTCGCTGCACCCGGTATGGACTGACCCTCACCCGCGCCAGAAAGAACCACGGATACACGGTCAGCTCAATGTGCTCCACCTCCGCAGCGTTGAATTTCTCATTCACTTTGCGAAGCGCCAGCTTGAGCGCACTGGCTATGGCTTCCTGCGATGTATCGCCTACCCCGCTGCGCAGGGAGCCATCGGCAATCTTGATGAAGTTCCATCCCTGGGTGTGGATCTTCTTCTTGAGTCGCTTTGCATTTGAGGACCGTACAAAATTCCAACCCTCGCGGAACTCCTCTGTCGCCAATTTGAAGCCAGCGGGCAATTCAATCCGCTCGCGCAAAAGTACGTTCAATGCAGCAATACGACGCATCGAAGGATCTCCTTCTCAGTTTACAAATTGGGGAATACCCACCCTGTTCGACTCGCGGCTGGAATCTTGCAGAATAGGCTCCCCCGTTCGGTCAGGCAGGTCACTAGAGTTCCGTTCCCGCCGGGGAAGACTGCTCATTATCCGCAAAAGGGAACCCATGCTGCTGCCCTTTTGATAAAAACCGTCGGCGGCAACGCCAGAAGGAACCTCATCACCGAGGAACGCTCCGCTCATGGCAATCGTCTGGATCGCGGGAAACCGTTGCCGGACCTCCGACAACAACTCGAAACCGGACATCCCCGGCATGTGCAGATCGGAGAGGAGAATCTCCGGTGCGTCGCTCCCAATTTCAAGCAATGCGGAGATTCCGTCTTCAGCGGACCGAACTTGGTATCCAATTTCAGTGAGTACGCACGAGAGTGAGTACCGGATCGACGGCTCATCGTCCACAATGAGAAGGCTTGCCAGACGTACCCTGTTTCCCTCGTTCATCACTCACCCCTCCAGAAGATTCATCTCGGGAATTGGTGTGAGTATCCCATTAGACAATTTGCAATGCTGATCAGTTTCGGACAGGATCGCCGAGGCTCTTGGAGCGCTTGCAGTTGAGGATTGCCCTTTGGGGGTTTCGTTTGCAGTCGTCGATTTCTCTTTCCGAACGACGAGGAACTATCGATGGGAATACGGTCCCGGAAGGTCTCGAGGAAATCTGGGAATTGTCTTCGAGAATCCCGTTCATTGGCACGCAAAGCGCTCTTCGAACTACTTCCCTGGATTGGTCGGGTTAGCTGGCGGTTCAGCGCTCTCGTGCGGCAATTGATCGTGAAGAATCACGCTGAGCAAGGACCTGTGAACCTTGATTCGCCCGTTGTATTCGATAAACCCAAGCTTACGGAACCGGTTCATGAAGAAGCTTACCCGTGAGCGCGTCGTCCCAATCATCTCGGCCAACGCCTCTTGAGAGATCTTGGGAATGTATTGTTCCGATTCGCTTTGAGCCCCCTGCGCCAGGCTCCCGTCGCTGGCGCCTTGAACAGGCTTCCCAAATTCCGCCATCAACAACAGAACTCGCGCAAGGCGCTTCTCACTCGAATTGAAGAGTTGATCCACCAGGTCCGCTTGGATGCGCATGCTGCGTTCCAATAGAAACTTGAGGAATAAAGCTGAGAAGCCATGCTCCTCGTGAATCACTCGAATCATCTCTTCCCGGCTGATTTTCAGTGCCGTGCAAGCGGTAATGGCCTTTGCCGTGGCCAGGCGCTTGCCTCCTGCCATTGCTAGCGCTTCCTCCCCTACAAAGTCGCCGTCGCGAAGCAAAGTGATCGTTGCTTCCTTGCCCGCCGACGACACTACAGTGATGCGCACACGGCCTTTCTGGAGATAGAAGACAGAATCAGCCGGGTCGCCCTGGGAAAAGAATGGCTGTTTGGGCGCTAATTGCACAACTCTTCGCCCCAGACCTGCGTTGCTCAGGAAGCTGGCAGCATCAAATGTCGGCTTTTCCAGTTCAACCATCAAGATCCCTATTCGCCATACGGCGTTCATACCGGAGTTTGCAGGTCAGCCGCCCCTGCCTCGCCGTCAACTTGAAAATGGAGTCTTGGCGATGAATGAGGACCTCAGCAACGGGGCGTAAACTGTCTGGCCGCTTCAGCCAGGCAATCAGCCATCAAAAAGCACCCATCGGGTGCACACTCGCCTTCACATTTTCCAACAGAATCGCATCCGAGGAAAAAAGCGTTCTGTTCAATTTTGCTCACTTTTCGGTAATTTTTTCAAGCCATTTGAATTTGTTTCGAGGCTTCCGCCTGCGCATCTCCATGCGGGATCGCCAACAATCCCCAATGAGATACGGCACCCCATCATCAACGTATCGCGATAGAAATTAAGGAGTTAGGCGCGAGTCGCTTCACGCTCAGGCCGAGGCCAGCCTGACCGAAGCCGGAACGGTCATCGCCGTGCTAGCTCAGTTACCGCGGAAGGCGCAGTTCTTCCTCAAATCGCACGGCGTCAGTAGGCCCGATTCGCCTGCGACCGCAATGCAAGGCTCAGCCGCCGTCGCTGCCCTTAGCCACATTCCTCAGGCAGGGGCCGGACGATGGCCCCAACCAAAATCGCCTGGTGCGCCAAGAATCCATTTGGTGGAGACGGTGCTCAGGCGTAGAAAAAGGGTGACGTTGATGAAAAGGACTTTTGCGTTTGTGACGTTGCTGAGCTTGACCGGCGTCGCCTGGGCGGGATCAGATCGCGAAGCAACAATCGACCGGATGAACCACGCAGGGGCGGTCCTGCACGAGATCATGGCGGCTCCTGATAAGGGAATCCCTGAAGAAGTTCTGGACCATGCGCGGTGCGTGGCCGTTGTGCCTCACCTGCTCAAGGGCGGCTTTGTCTTTGGCGCGGAAAACGGCCGAGGGGTAGCCACCTGCCGGACAGCGAATGGCTGGAGCGCTCCTGCCTTCTTCACGATTACCGGCGGAAGCTGGGGAGCGCAGATCGGGGTCGAGGGTATCGACCTAGTCATGATCCTCCAGAATGAACGCGGAATGCAAGATCTGATGGGGAGCAAGTTCGAACTCGGCGCGGATGCCTCAGCAGCAGCCGGACCGGTTGGGCGCCACGCTTCAGCAGACACCGATTGGAAGATGAATGCTGAAGTCCTCACTTACTCACGCGCCAGAGGCGCCTTTGCCGGAATCACCTTGGACGGCGCCTCAATTCGCCGCGACGATGATTCAACAGAGGCCATCTACGGGCATGACGTGCCCACAAGCCGCATCCTGCACGGCGAAGTTCCCGTGCCTGGCTCAGCCCACGCCTTCCTCGACGCTGTGATGCACGCAAAGGCGCAGGCAGTCGTTTCCAACTAATCAGCCGCGGTTTAATTCGGCTGAACCGCCTCTTTTGTCACCGCCATCGGGTGCTCGGAAACGATTTGAATTCCCGGGCTCCCTCGGCGGAAAGGAGAAAGCATGCTTTGGGCAATCTTTGTGATTCTGATGGTCCTGTGGCTTCTTGGCTTTGCCTTCCACGTCGCCGGCGGCTTCATCCACATTCTGGTCGTGCTGGCTCTTATCCCTTTGATCATCAACCTCGTGGCTGGTCGAAGCCGCGCTTGAAGCGGCCGGCGCCTGAGGCGCAATGCCGGGGTTTCACGGCGCCTCAATCTCCTCTTTCAGCTGCCCGCTGTAATCTCCTGAGGCGATCCAGGCACCGCAGGCCATGACTTACCAAAAGCAGAGCGGCATCTTGATCCACCGCAGATCACGGACGCGTGCGGTGATGCTCAGGTCCCTGTGTAACTTGAACCTCGGCCTGCGCTTCCGCTTCCATCAACTGCGCCACCAGATTCAAGGGTGAATCAGTGTCCTGCGGTCAGCTCCCAAGGGACGCGCCGACGCCGGTTGCGCAGGCTCACGGCCCCTCAATCGATCGTATTCATATACGTCGCTTGTCGTGCCCAGCGATTCGTTATAAAGGCTGATTGCGCCGGTCAACTGCTTCAGCTCTTCGCTGAACAGGTGAATCCTTTGCAATTGGCTGGCCGACGCCGGAAGCTCAAATTGGGGAGTCTTAATGAATTTCTGGTACCCACGATCCAAAAGACGCGCCACCTCGCCCCCGACAAGTGCGCCGGGGCTCTCCGCAAACGCTGCCGGAGCCGCATCGTCCTTGGTAGCCACCAGCACCGCCCCGGCTCCATGCTTGCTCACCAGCACTCCGCCTGAAACTCCGGCGAAGGGTGCAACATCAAACGAATGCGCACGCAGGATCTCAAGCATCTGGTCGAAGTTCGGATTGCGGGATTTTCGGGCCATGATCGCTTCCAGTCTGAGAGGATGTTGAAATAAGGTTCGCGGATTATTCTCTCTTACCTTCAATCTCGCACAACCGGAGGGCACGCTGCAATTCCCCATGGAAACAAACGCGGTGCAAGCCAAACCCGGCTCTACCCTGCCCGAGCGCATCGGCTCCACGCCGATCATCCGCCTAGACCAATTGATCCGGTTAGACAGGTCACTGCGCGGCAATCCGGCCATCACACTCCTTGCAAAGGCTGAATGGGCCAATCCCGGGGGTAGCGTCAAGGACCGCGCCGCCGCATCCATGGTCGCCGATGTCCGCGACCGCGGCCTCCTCCGGCCGGGCAAGACTCTGCTCGACGCCACAAGCGGGAACACCGGCATTGCCTTCGCCATGCTTGGTGCTGCGCTCGGCTTTCCCGTTCAACTCGCCATGCCCTCGAACGTCTCTCCTGAGCGAAAGCGAATTCTCTCTGCCTACGGCGCCCAAGTTGAATGGACCAACCCAGATCTCGGTTCCGATGGCGCCATTCGACGCGCTCGTGAGATGGCCGGCAACGAGCCTGATCGGTATTGCTATGTCGATCAGTACTCAAACGACGCCAACTGGCTGGCCCACTACCGCACCACCGGCCCAGAGATTTGGCAACAGACCAGCGGGCAAGTGACTCACTTTGTGGCTGGCCTGGGCACCAGTGGAACATTTATGGGCACTACGCGTCGGCTCAAAGAGCTGAACCCCGCCCTTCGAGCCATTAGCTTCCAGCCCGACTCCCCATTTCATGGGCTTGAAGGCCTCAAGCACATGGGCAGTTCTATTGTGCCGGCGATCTATAACCCGCATCTGGCGGACCACACCTTGGAAATCGAGACGGAAGCAGCGTACACAATGGCCAAACGCCTCGCTCGTGAAGAGGGCCTGCTGGTTGGCATATCCGCCGCAGCTGCTGTGGTCGCCAGCCTGCAGATTGCCCATGAAGAGCTCGCCGTGGGCCGCTCCGCCGTCATCGTCACCGTTTTGCCTGACTCCGCAGAAAAATACCTGTCTGAACGGTTCTGGGAGGAAGGATGAAAACCCTGCGCCTTCCCCCGACGGTTTACCAGCAAATCCGCGCCCACGGCGAGGAGACCTATCCCAATGAGTGCTGCGGAGCTTTGCTCGGCGTATCCTCGCCCGATGGCTGGCTGGTGCAGCAAGCCGTGCCAGCCGGAAACACGCGCACCGACTCCGCACACAATCGCTACAACATCTCGCCGGCGGAGTTGGTGAAGATCGAACGCGAAGCGCGTCGACTGGGCATGGGCATTGCAGGCTTCTACCACTCCCACCCCGATCACCCTGCGCAGTGGTCGCCCACCGACTTTGCTGAGGCTCACTGGCTTGGCTGCAGCTATGTCATTACGAGCGTCGTACAGGGCAAGTCCACGCTCACCAACTCTTTTTTTCTCGAAGGAGCCACCGAAGAAGACAAGCGGTTCGAACAGGAATCAGTCCAGATAGAGGACGACTTGATCCAACACGATCAAATCGGATCTGCCCACAGCTAAGCTGAATTTCGCGTTGTGACGCTGGGTTTAATTTCGATCAACGTCGCAAAAAGCTCTTTACACACAGACATTTAACCCTGCATAATCGCCAAGTCTCAGAACGCCGCTCTTCCCGCCGCATCCCCCTACCTCCACCATTGCGCGCGCTCTGCGACCAAATCAAGGAGGACCGTTTACATGAACAAGTTCAGCCCCATTCTGTTGGGATTGTCTCTCGCGGTAGCAGGCAGCTCGGTGGCCGCGGCACAGCAAACTGTTTCGTTACCCAAGGTTTTGCAGATTACCCGCGAATTCATCAAGCCCTACAAAGGGGGCGCGGCGCACGACAAGACCGAAAGCGCCTTTGTCGCTACCATGACCAAGGCAAAATTCCCCGCATATTATCTCGGCCTGGATTCGCTCTCCGGCAAGTCCCGCGCCTTGTTCCTCACCGAGTATGACTCGTTTGCAGATTGGGAAAAGGATAACAAGCTCGTCGACAAGAATCCCTCCCTCTCGGCGGAACTCGAGCGCGCCAGCATCGCCGATGGCGAGCTCCTTGAAAACGTAGACTCCGGGGTCTTCGTTCGTGACGACGACCTGAGCTACAAACCGCATGCGGACTTGACCCACGCCCGCTACATGGAGATCTCCGAATTCCATGTTCGCGCCGGACACCACAAGGATTGGGAAAAGCTAACCAAGATGGTGAAGGACGCTCACGATAAAGCCGGGACCCACGCGCACTGGGCCGCGTTCGAAATCGCCTACGGCGCCCCGGACGGCACTTACCTGGTCCTCAGCGCCGACGACTCCATGGCCGATATCGACAGAGGTTACGCCGAAGACAAGGCGTTTCGTGAAGCTATAGGCGGCGACGAAGGCATGAAAGCCCTCGACGAACTCTTTGCGGCCACCGTAGACTCCTCCGACTCGCAGCTGTTCGCCGTCAACCCCAAACAAAGCTACGTGAGCCCGGACTGGATCAAGGCCGACCCGGAATTCTGGGCTCCAAAACCAGCCGCCAAGCCAGCAGCTGCCCCAATGGCGAAACCAGCCGCAGCAGAAAAGAAGACCCCGTAGCGCGATCCTACGATGTAGAACTCAACAACCTGACACCTGCACAAACGGCTCCGGCATCCCCGGGGCCGTTCCTTTCGTTATCTAATCGCCCCGTCATGACACGCGACTCCTTTAGAATGATTATGGTGGCTTTTGCGTTCGCGCAGACATCGCCATGTCGTTGGAGCGAATGATATTCGCGAGCAAATGCTTTCCCTAAATCCAATCAACCCCGACCATCATCTATAGAATGCAGGCGAGGAACCCGACGTATGACCATTTTCATCCCCTCACCACTGCGTCTGTACGCTGGCGGCCAGGATGCTGTTGAAGTAACTGCCGCCACTGTCGCAGAAGCGCTCGAAGGCCTCACCCAAGCACATCCCGACCTTCGCAAGCACTTGTTCACACCCGAGGGAAAGTTGCGCTCGTTTGTTAACCTGTACTTGAATGATGAAGACGTGCGCTACCTGCCCGCGAAGGAAGATACGCCGGTAACTTCCGCGGACCAGCTCTCGATTATCCCCTCCATCGCCGGCGGGGATTAGCCGTCCCGGCGGGTGCGCATACGGCGGAATTTTGCCAATGCGCAGAACGACCAACAAGCAATTTCAAAAAAAGAATTGGAAACCATGAACACCATCGCTGACCTCGCCTCGCTACCCGACCTCTCCACCGACGACCTCTCGCGGTATTCGCGTCACCTGATCCTGCCCGAAGTAGGCATGGAGGGACAGCAGAAGCTGAAAGCCGCGCGGGTGCTATGCGTGGGCACGGGCGGTCTCGGCTCGCCTTTGGCCCTCTATCTCACCGCCGCTGGCATTGGCACCCTGGGACTGGTGGACTTCGACGTGGTTGACGCGAGCAATCTGCAGCGCCAGATCATCCACTCCACCAAAGACATCGGCCGCAAAAAGCTCGACTCCGCTGCCGAGAAGCTCACAGCCCTGAACCCCGCCATCAAGATCATCAAGCACGACACCATGCTCTCCAGCGCCAATGCCCTTGACATCATCAAGGACTACGACATCGTCGCTGACGGCACTGACAACTTCCCCACGCGCTACCTGGTCAACGACGCCTGCGTTCTGCTTAACAAGCCCAACGCCTACGGCTCCATCTTCCGCTTTGAAGGTCAGGCCAGCGTATTCGCCACTGAGACCGGCCCATGCTATCGCTGCCTTTATCCCGAGCCGCCACCACCCGGCCTGGTTCCGAGCTGCGCCGAGGGCGGCGTGCTCGGCATTCTCCCCGGCCTGGTCGGCGTTATCCAGGCAACAGAAGTCATCAAGCTGATTCTCGGCAAGGGCGACTCGCTTGTCGGCCGCCTGCTCCTGGTTGACGCACTCAACATGCGCTTCCGCGAACTCAAGCTGCGCAAGAATCCCGAGTGCCCCGTCTGCGGCGAGAATCCCACTGTCACCGAGCTCATCGACTACCAGCAGTTCTGCGGCATTGTGCCTGAAACCGCCCTTGACACCAGCGGAGGGAAAGTAGTGAAAAACGGAATCGAGCAGCTCTCCGTCAAGGAACTCAAGAGGCGAATCGACGCAGGCGAAGACGCATATATCATTGACGTCCGCGAGCCCTACGAGTACCAGATCGCACAGATTGGTGGAAAGCTCATTCCACAGAACGATGTGCCCAGCCGACTCGCCGAGATCGATCGCGACCGCGAAGTCATCGTCCAGTGCCGCAGCGGTGCCCGGAGCCAGCGCATAGCTGAGTTCCTCAAGCAGGCCGGCTATCCCAGGGTCGTCAACCTCGCCGGCGGCATCCTTGCATGGTCTGAAGAAATCGACCCGTCCGTGCAGAAATACTGAGGCGCAAGCGTTCCTGACTCCGATACCATCAACTTGGTCTAAGAGGTGATGGTTGACAAGTTCGGAACGCAGCACCCCCGTACGGCTGCCCCGACGCCGCTGGCGCATCGCGTGGCTGCTGGGTCTCGGCGTTCTGATCAACTACTTCGATCGAGTCAACCTTTCCGTCTCGCACGCGTCGCTCTTTGCTGCGTTCGGAATCTCCGATATTGCCTTTGGCTACCTCTCCGGCGCATACAACTGGACATACATGTTCTGCCAACTGCCGATTGGCGTCCTGTTGGACAAGTTTGGCGTCCGCCGCATCGGACGCATCAGCACATTCCTATGGAGCATCGCTTCCTTCGGCGCTGCAGCATCACCTGGGCTGGGCGGGTTGTTCGCATCAAGGTTCGCACTCGGCATAGGAGAGGCGCCTACCTTTCCTGCCAATGCCAAGGCCATCGGCTATTGGTTCCCCCAAAAGGAACGCAGCTTCGCCACCTCGCTCTTCGATGGCGCAGCCAAATTCGCCCCGGCCATTGGTGTCCCCCTCATCGGCATTGTATTGATCAAGATAGGGTGGCGTTGGAGTTTTGCCCTGACCGGCATCCTGAGCCTCCTTTACTTTCTGCTCTTCTGGAAGGGTTATCGCGACCCGGAGGACGACCCCAAGCTCAGCGATGCGGAGCGCGACTACATCCGAGGAGAACTTTCTGGTCAAGACGCCCAGGAGCGAATGCCCGCCGAGCCTTCGTCGCTTGTCTACCTCCTGAAGCAGCGCAAGGTGGTCGGGCTGGCCATCGGTTTCGGCTCTTATAACTATGTCTTTTATTTGTTGCTCACCTGGTTGCCCAACTATCTCTCCTTCGCACTGCACATCGATCTACTTCACTCGTTTCTTTACACAAGCGTTCCATGGCTCTTTGCAACTTTAACTGATCTAGCTTTGGGTGGGTGGTTTGTTGATTTTCTCATCCAACGCGGATCGAATTCCAGCCTCGTGCGCAGGATCGTGCTGATTGGTGGCACCACTTGTGGTCTCGGAATCCTCGGCGCCGCCCACGCGCATACCCCGGCGCAAGCTCTGATCTGGATCAGCATTTCGATTGGCGGCCTCTCCGCAGCGTCACCTGTCGGCTGGTCAATTCCCTCGTTGATTGCGACCGGAAACAACGTCGGCAAGGTCGGCGGCATCATGAATTTTTCAAACCAGGTCTCCGGAATCGCAGCGCCCATCATCACTGGATACATCGTCTCTGCTCAGCACTCATACACGTGGGTCTTTGGCGCTTCGGCAATTTATCTTGTCATTGGGATCGCCGCCTACATATTTCTCCTGGGCAGGATTGAGCCGCTGAAGCACGCTCCGAGCTCCTGAATGCTGTACCCTGATCGGTAGGCTTTTCACGTCGCTCAGGCAAAATCTGGTTTGCCGATAAATAATCTGGAGATGAAATGAAGGCGCTATTACTCGCCGCATACAGGCAGCTCGACCTGGTGGATATGCCCGCGCCAGAACCCGTCGTTGATGAATTGCTCATCCGCATCAAGGCTTGCGGCATCTGTGGAAGCGACGTTCACGGATACGATGGCAGCACGGGCCGCCGTCTTCCCCCCCTGGTCATGGGCCACGAAGCAGCCGGGATCGTTGAATCCGTCGGCAGTGCGGTGTCAGGCTTTCGTCCCGGCGACCGCGTCACCTTCGATTCCACTGTCTACTGTGGTACTTGCTTCTATTGTCTCCGCGGCCAGGTCAACCTCTGCGACAACCGCGAGGTGATTGGAGTTTCAACCCCTTCCTTCCGCCGCATGGGAGCCTTTGCAGAGTTTGTTACCGTGCCGGCGCGGATCGCTTATCCCTTGCCAGACAACTTGCCCTTCGCCCACGCAGCCATGATCGAAGCCGTCTCAGTTGCTGTTCATGCCGTGTCCTTGACTCCGATCGCACTCGACGACGCCGTTGTCGTCGTCGGTGCTGGCATGATCGGCCTGCTTACCGTGCAGGCAGTACGTCAGTCGGGAGCGGGAAAGATCATCGTCGTCGATTTGGATGAAACGCGCCTTGGTCTCGCGCGCGGCTTGGGCGCCACGCACACCATCAACTCGCGCAATGCCGACGTGATCCCTCGAATTGTCGAACAGACCGATGGGCGCGGCGCAGACGTCGCACTGGAGTGCGTTGGCTCCACCATCCCCGTCAAACTCGCACTCGATAGCGTTCGTAAGGGCGGCGCTGTAACTCTGGTTGGGAATATCGCGCCAACAATCGAGCTCGGTCTGCAATCTGTCGTTACGCGTCAGGTCCGCCTGCAAGGGTCTTGCGCCTCTTCAGGCGAGTACCCGGCGTGCATTTCTTTGCTATCGCGCGGAGCAATTCAAGTGGAACCTTTAATTTCAGCCGTCGCCCCGCTTGAGGATGGAGCTGCATGGTTCGATCGCTTATATCAGCATGAGCCCGGTCTTCTAAAAGTTGTTCTTGCGCCCTGAGAGCGGAACCCAAAGGAAGCATTCCATGCCCGACCAATTGTTTGACTTATCCGGCAAAGTAGCACTCGTAACGGGAACCAGCCGCGGTTTGGGCCAGTACTTTGCCCGCGCACTCGCCAAGGCTGGCGCTGACCTGGCTATCACCAGCCGCCACAAGGACTCCCTTTCTGCGTTTGCTGAAGAGATTCACGTTCTGGGCCGGCAGACGTTCTCCACTGAACTCGATGTGCGCGATCACGCCAGCATCCAAAATGCGATCACTGCAGTCGAAGACAACTTCGGCAAGATCGATATTCTCGTCAACAATGCCGGCTGCAACATTCGCAAGCCCGCCCTTGACGTTACCTGGGACGACTGGAACACAATTCTGGAGACAAATCTCCGCGGTTCGTTCTTTGTGGCTCAGGCTGCCGCGCGAGGAATGGTTGAGCGCGGATATGGCCGCATCATCAACATCGGATCGGTGACCAGTGTCTCCGGATTCGCAGGGCTCGCGCCCTACGGTGCAAGTCGCGGCGGCATCAAGCAACTCACCATGAGCCTTGCAGACGACTGGGGCAGGCACGGGGTTACCGTCAACTGTCTTGCTCCGGGATGGTTCAAAACTCAGCAGAATCGGGTTCTATATGAAAACGCCGCATGGGTGGAATATATCTCTGACCGTATTCCGATCAAGCGCCCCGGCCTGCCGGACGATCTCGATGGTGCCATCGTCTTTCTCGCCTCAGAGTCAAGCCGCTACATCACCGGGCAAACCCTTCTTGTAGACGGCGGCATCTCCACCGGCGCCACCAAAGCAACGGTCTAGCCCGCGTGCTGCGGACGTCTTAACTCAATTCCGAGCCCCGAAGGGGCCTGCCCCACCGCAGGTGGCTACAGGATTTTCACTTCTAGTATTTACAGAACCCATGCAGCGGGGTGGCTTTTTCCTTAAGAAAAAGCCACTATTCATGCCGATGAAATGGCAGCACGTGAGGTGAAAATCCTCTAGTGTGTCAACTCCGCTGTGGTGGGCCGCGGAATTTCGCCGCTCTTTCCGTTCTCTTCGACCTTCCCGAAGATCATTTTGCCGCTTGCGGTTTGCAACACGCTGGTCACGGATATCTCGACCGCCTTGCCAATCAAACGCCGGGCATGATCGACCACTACCATTGTGCCGTCATCAAGGTATCCAACGCCCTGGTTGAACTCCTTGCCTTCCTTCAGGATCAGCACGTTCATCTTTTCGCCAGGCAGCACCACCGGCTTCAGAGCGTTGGCAAGATCGTTGATGTTCAACACTTCCACGTGGTGCAGGTGAGCCACCTTGTTCAGGTTGAAGTCGTTCGTTACAACCTTGGCTTCCCACTTCTTGGCTAGTTCCAGCAGCTTCAAATCCACTTCGCGGATGGACGGAAAGTCGTCGGGAACGATCTGCACTTGGATGTTCGTGTTCGACTGCATCTTTTGCAGCATGTCCAGGCCGCGCCGCCCGCGCTGCCGCTTTGACCCGTCTGTCGAGTCAGCAACGGTCTGCAACTCGCGCAACACAAACTCCGGGACAACCATCATCCCGTCAATGAAGCCCGCCTCGGCAATATCCGCGATCCGACCGTCGATGATCACGCTCGTATCCAGCACCTTGGCGCTCCGCCGCGTTGGCCGCTCTCCACTGAAGATTGTCCCCAGCGCCGCAGGGTTTAGCAGGTCACCTTTGTTGGCTCCCACCAGCAGTCCAACATATGTCATCAGCAGCAGGACAAAAATCTGCAGCACCGCGGACGTGGCGCCGCTCAGCGGAGCGCTGCGAAGCACCAGGCAGAACAAAGCCGCGCCAAAGATTCCTAAGACACTGCCGAACACCGCCCCAATCAGCCGCCGCAAGCTCAGCGCCCGCACCCGCAACTCAAAGATGATGACCGCGCCCGCAGCCCCCGCGCCCACACCTGCACTCACCCACCCTGTCAGGCCAAATGGATGAAGAAAATAACAGACCCCGCCAAGAAGGGCCACAAAAAGAAGGCGAAGCAGAATTAGATCCATAAAAACAAACTCCCGCTGGCTAGAAGAAAAACCCCAAGCCTCGGCACAAGAGGCGAGTATGCCCATCTGAACCTGTGATCGTCAAGAGCCGCGTCGTCGGTCCCATCGGGGAGGCCGGCCAAAGGCCATGATCTCTCCCGCGGAATTGCCGATCTTGAGCCTGCCCGGCATTCGTTCTTCCCCTGCGCGCCCCTCTTGTGTCAAACTTCTACCCATGGGAAGCAAAGACAAAGGCAAGAAAGAACCCAAGAAAGCTCCGAAACCCAAGCCAAAACCGGAACCCGGCCGCAGGCGCGAAGGGTTCACACCAGCCCCGCCGAAGTAGGGCACCTGCCGTTAGCCCCTTTCGGCGAGCGAAAGCGCAGCAAGCCGCAGCCGGTCTGCACCAACCAAAGGCTCTCCCTGGCCGTCTTCTGGCCTGGGAGGGCTTTTATGCGTTCACGTGTCCCAATCCCGAACAGATCTCCTGCCGCGTTGATAGACACGAGCCCAGCCGTCTTCAATCTCCTCACGGAAGCCAAGAGCAATTCTCGCGAAATTGTTAGCCTTGAAGACAGGTGATTTGCCTGGAGGTACAACCATGCCATGGAAATGTGCCACTTCGCTCCTGGCCGCAGCCGTCCTTTCAACTGCAGCTGCAGCCCAACAAATTGTCCAGCAACCCGCCAGCCCCATACCCACCACAGCCGCGGCTCCGTTGCCTGCTGTTGAGCCGCCCAATCGCCTGGTCATCGGCCTCGCTCTCGAGGGCGGTGGGGCTCTCGGCCTGGCTCACATTGGAGTCATCCAATGGCTTGAGGACAACCGAGTTCCCGTTGATCGCGTTGCCGGGACGAGCATGGGAGCCCTCGTCGGCGCCCTTTACGCGTCCGGCCAAACCCCGGCCCAAATGCGCGCCACCGCCTCAAGCGATGCCTTCACTGCGGTATTCGCTCTGCAAACCCCCTATGTCGACTCCAGCTTCCGCCGCCGTCAGGACCGGCGGCAGGTTCCCTCGGTGATGACCCTCGGTCTGAAAAACGGACAACCCTCCCTGCGCAACGCTCTGTTCGCTGACCACGGAGTTAATGAATTCCTCGCCGCCAACATGCTCGACTACGACCGGTCGAATCTTGACTACAATCAGACGCCAATCCCCTTTCGCTGCGTAGCTACCGATCTCAACACCTTCCAATCCATTACCTTCTCAAGCGGCCCTCTGCCACAGTCCGTTCGCGCCTCAATCTCCATCCCGGGTGTCTTTCCCCCCGTTCTAGGCTCGAACGGTCACTACCTCGTCGATGGAGGCATCCTCGACAATCTGCCCACCGACGTCCTCAAGCATGATCTCCACGCCGATATCATCATTGCCATTCGCCTTCAGGATTCTGCTCTCAGCAGCACAGACACTGGCTCCATCGTTGGTGTCTTGAACCGAGCCTTCGCAGCCGGCATCGTGCGCAACGTCGAGCAGGCTGAGAGCCTCGCCGACATTGTCGTCCACGTACCCGTTGGCGACTTCTCCGCCACTGACTACTCCAAAGCCGGGGACTTGATCCAAGCAGGCTACATCGCCGCTGAGGCGAACCGCGCCTCCCTGCTCCGCTACGCACTCGATGACAAAGGCTGGAAAGCTTACCTGGCCGCACGCGACCTTCGACGTCTCACCCCGCCCGGCATTCTGCGCAAAGTGGATGTGGACGCCGGCGACTCTGGAGCCAAGCGCCAGGTGCTTGCCGATATGAAGCCCCTCGAAGGCCAGCCTGTTTCGTCCGCTGCCACCCTCGACGCCCTGAAGCCAATCCAGTCCAACGGCGGATACGGCGTCAGCTATGAAACGTTCGGCCCTCCCGCCGCCCACGGAGGCACTCTCGACAACCCAAGCGACGCCGAGCCGGACACTGGCATTCTTGTTCGTCTCAGCAAAGACCCCATCGGGCCGCCCTATCTGCTCGTGGGGCTCGATCTGGGCGCTCAGACCTCCAACATCACTCGCACCGAGCTGAACCTGCGTTTTGTCGATCAGAACCTCGGGGGCTTTGGCTCTGAACTCCGTAGCACGGCGCGGGTCGGTTACATGACTGACCTCTCCGCTGAGTACTACAGGCTCGTCACACCATCCGGCTTCTTCTTTGAACCGCGCACCGGCGTTCTGCGCGAACCCGTATATATCTGGGCCAACCAGAAGCGCATCGCCGAACGCCTCCAACAGGATTTGACTGTCGGCTTTGAGGCCGGCCGCACCTTCAGCAACTCCCTGCAGGTTTCCACCGAATGGCGCGCAGTGGACACGCGCTGGAGCCTCACCACTGGTTCCGGAGGCGGCCCTTATCTGTCCGGAACCGCACAGACCGGCCTGCTTCACTTCACCCTGGACAAGGAATCCTCCGAGATCATTTCGCCGCAAGGTTTCCGTCTGGCAGCTTCCGCGGGAGCCCTCTATCATGCTGTCGATAGTGCCAACGCACCGCTGGTCATGCTATCCACGGCTCGCACCTGGTCGTGGAATCAGAGCAACATCCTTGGCCTGACTGCCGACGTCAACTCCTATCTCCGCGCCAATGTTGCCGAGCCCTACCGCTTCACCCTGGGCGGCCCGCGCCGGCTATCCGCCTCATCTTTCGACGAGTTTCGCGGCACAGATACCTACCTGGCCCGCGCCGGCTATCTCCGCCGCATTGCCGCTCTCCCCATCGGCCTCGGACAGGGTCTTTACGCCGTCATTGGCTATGAGGCTGGCGAAATCTGGTCTCCCGAAGCGCGTTCCATCCTTCGCCAGGATGGAACCGCCGGCCTGGTCGCTGCCACCCCATTCGGCGCCATCTCCATTGGCGGCTCAGTCGGCGACGCTGGCCATCGAAAAGTCTTCATCACCGTCGGCCGCCTTTTCTGAGCCGCCCAATGATTGATTCGGCAAATGACATTTCGAATTAGCGCGGAAGCAACTCGAAGTCCTGAATTGCGAGCTTTGGACCGATCTCGAAGTTCGCATCATCGGGCAGAAACATCACAGTGATCTCATCGAATTTCCGGATACTTGCAAGCGCGGGGACTGCGAAGCGCAATGTTTCGGTAACAGGAGAAGACTTGACCGCGAAGTGGGCGGGGTCGCTGGTGACTATGGGTTCCTGGCCAATGTATAGCGCTGGCTTGGATGGTGCGGCGGAGTTCCTCAGCAGCATCGCAACGTTGAGAACGCCGCGGCGATTGTCGCGATTCAGAATGGTGACCTGAATCTCGCGACAGCGAGCGATGGGAATCGGACTTCCCAGGTTCTGATGTGCTTCCATGACTAGAGGGATGAAGTTCCTTGACTGGATATCGGCAACCAGCGGGGTACCATGCGCTTGGTAAGCCCGTGGACCGGGGCGCTTGTCTGGAAGTTGGAAGTACCAGTAAGGCGCATCAAAGCGAATGATGAGAGGTTTTGTGGTGCCGGGAGCAAGGAGCTTGGTCTCGGCTTCAAGCGGCGGGATGATCTGCTTCTTCTCCGGGACCGGCCACAAGATGATGCTTTCGTAAGCGGAGATGCCTATAGCAGTTGGCTCAGTGGGCTTCTGATTCACAGCACCGCCATGCGATGCTGAATCTTCGCCGGCCAGAGCATTCGCGGCACTGTCCCGATTTCTGTTGGCCACGCCAAACATCAGGGCAAGCGTCGTGATCAGAACAGCCGCCATGGCCACCAGTGCCAGCCTCACAGTGGCACGCACTGCATGCTTCTGGTTTTCTAGCGTCGGTCCTGGTTGGCGAGAAAGCTTCCATGTAATGATGAAGCCGCAAAGCGCCAGCAAGCCGGCGGCCCAGAGGTTCCATCGGTCCTCCAGGTCGTAAGCTGCCAGGTAAATGCAGACCGCAATGAAGTAGCCATGGAGTTCACGGGGCTGGGTGCGCAAGGTTTCTGCAAAGAGTTCCCTCTCCGGCCAGGCCAGCCCGAACCCATTGGGACGCAATGGTGCGGTGGCTGAAGGGATAAGTTTGCGCAGGCCCAGTGCAAGGATAACGGAGGCCAGAACTGCCAACAGTGGTGAAACAAGCGAGTCCTGGCTGGACAAAATCACGATCGAAGGTACCCAAACCCATCCCGCGGCATTGCTCAATGCAAAGAGCTTGAATGAAAGCGGCGGCTCCGTGCTGAGAGGCGTTGACGAGCGATTCCAATAGAATCGTGCGCCCCAGAGCCCCGCCAGGCTGGCGCCAGACACATAGAGAATTGCCCTGAAAAAGAGCGCAAACAGCGTCGGACGGTGTACGTCAGGCAGCTGACAGACCAGGATCGCTAGGATCGATGCGTTGATCAGCCCGGCGCCGACCAGGAGTCCAACAAAGCGCGTCATGTTGGGCTGGCCGGAGTCAGCGCCGATTGAGGAGATTCCGATTTGTGTCGGATATGCCATGGAATCAGTCAACGATACGATGATTACGACTCTCGAACCGCGATGCCGCTCCCCAAAGCGCGCTGAGAACAATCAAGAAAAATGGGAGACGCACCAGGATGGCAGCGGTTCGCATATCAGTGATTGCAGCGCTCGGACTGCTGGTCTGCACGATGGTTGTCGGGCGCTGCGCTGCAACCCAATCCTCATGCTTGCGAATCAGGGCCGCTTCGGTTGGCGGCGGATGCTCCGCCATGTACCTCTTGATTGGACTGATGGAACCCCGATGGGCTGCCTGACCTGAATTTCCGGTTCGTACAATCGGCCCCGGCTCATTCACGGGGTACGTCACGACCGGATTCGCCGCAGGCCAATCGACGGGCTGCCCCAGAAAATATTTCGGCAGTAAAACCAGGGTTGCCCACAACGCAACCAGCACGGGAAGGCTCGCCCGAATTCCTCCGCCCAGCGGTTGCACCCTCAAGTTTCTTGCAGCCCATAAATGAGGGATAAGATACAGAGCCATTCCAGTCCAAATGAACAGCACATTTGCGGCAAGCAGAAAGCCCACGTCGGAGACGATAGACCATGGCCAGTCCATTCGATCAAACCGCTCAGTGAGATTGAAATGCTGCTCAGAGTTGGCGAGAAGACGCAACCATGCTGGAGCCAGCATCGCCCAGGAAGCCGCGAAGAACATTAAGCCCAGATGGATGCGGCTCTCACGGGAAACCCCCAGCACAATTGCGACCAATACTTGGCGCCAATACCAGGTCTTGGAGCGGCCGCAGCGAAAATCTTCGAGCAGATCTCCGGCAAGCGCGTCATTGCGCGGGCCCGGAACCAGGTGCTCCAGCAGCCATGTCGCAACCCCCCGCGGCTCGTCGGGCCTCATATGCGCTCCCCTTTCAGCTCCGGTAATTCACCCCATAGCTTAGACAGCACGCGGCGCGTTTCGTGCACCTGGCGCAGCCCCGCCTTTGTGACTCGGAAATATCTCTTGGCTTTGCCGCCGCGCTCGGGGGTGGGATCGCCGAGGCTGGATGAAACCAGGCCCTTGCTCTCCAGCCGCTCCAGCGCCGCATAAACGCTGCCGACCGAGACATCCCGGCCGCGGTGCTTTTCGAGTTCGCGAGAAATGGGAACCCCGTAGGCCTCCTCGCCCAGTTGGATCACGGCGAGAAGAATCATCAGTTCAAACTCTCCCAGGTAGCTTCGCTCTGTCATTAATTCAACAATAGAGAAGAAATTAAGGAACTGCAACTCCGAAATGCAAAATCCCAGCCAATTTCCACATTCTGGGTGCTCGTCCACCGGGCAGCAAAAAGGCCCTCCCGGGTGGGCGAGCCTGTTCGCAAATACCTTCGGAGCATGAAGTCTACGCTACGACCTCAATGCCCATCGATCGCGCAGTCCCCTTGATGCTCTTCACCGCCGCATCAACGGAGCCGGCGTTCAAATCGGGCATCTTCTGCGTGGCGATCTCGCGCACCTGCTTCTCGGTCACCTTTCCAAGCTTTTCCTTGTTGGGTGTGCCCGATCCCTTCGCGATCCCAGCGGCCTTCTTGAGCAACACCGCTGCCGGAGGAGTCTTGGTGATGAATGTAAAGCTACGATCCGCATAAACAGTGATCACCACCGGAATGATCAGACCGGCCGATTCCTTGTTCTGCGTGCGCGCGTTGAACTGCTTGCAGAACTCCATAATGTTGACCTGCGCCTGGCCTAGCGCCGGGCCCACGGGTGGCGCAGGCGTCGCCTTCGCCGCCTCAATCTGCAGCTTCACATATCCGGTAATTTTCTTCGGAGGTGCCATGATTCGATTCCTTCGGAATCAGCTTCTAGCTCCTAGCTCCTAGCCGTCAGCTGATTCTTGCTTCGTTTGAAGCGTTGTTTTGAATTTTGGTGTTGGGGCCGCCACGTTCGCTCGCAACCGGGGCCCGCTAGGTGGAGAGCCCGGCTAGAAGCTGAAAGCTAGTAGCTAGCAGCTACAACTACTCAATCTTTTCAACCTTGCCAAACTCCAGTTCGACAGGGGTGGAGCGACCGAAGATCGTCACCATGACCTTCATCGTCTCGCGATCCTCATTGATCTCATCCACCACGCCGTTGAAGTTGGCAAACGGGCCGTCCGTAATCCGGACCTGCTCGCTCTTTTCAAATTTGATCTTCAGCCGCGGCTTATCCTTCGCCGTCTCGCTGCGGAAGAGAATTGAGCTGACTTCCTCTTCTGAAAGCGCTACCGGCTTGTCACCAGTGCCCAGAAATCCCGTCACCTTCGGCGTGTCCTTCAACACGTGCCAAAGATGGTTGTCCAGTTCCATCTCGACCAGCACATAGCCGGGCAGGAAGACGCGCTCCACTGTGCGCTTCTTCCCGTTCACAATCTCCGTCACAGGCTCGGTGGGAATCATCACCCGGCCCACCTTGTCCTTCAGCCCGAAGGCTTCAATGCGGCTCTCGATCGACTCCCGCACCTTGCGCTCAAACCCCGAGTAGGCATGCAGAATGTACCACCGGAAGTTCTCATTGCGAGCCGGCGGGGCCACTACTTGCTCGGCGGGTTGTTCTAACTCATCTGCCATCATGTTCTCGTTTCGCGACTGCGCTTATTGCTGCAATCCACCCAGCTTGTTCAACAATTGATGCAAGCCGAGGTCGAAGATGTTGTCCACTACCCAGAAGTAAACTCCGAACAGAAAGACGGCGATGAGGACCACGGTCGTCGTCGCCTCAACCTCCTTGCGCGAAGGCGTCACCACCTTCCGCATCTCTCCGCGGACATCGGTCAAAAAGCGCGTGAAATCCTTCCACGCACCCACCGCTTTTTCGCCAACATTTGGCGACAAGTTGGTCCCCTGCCGCTTCGCCAGTGCCGGTTTCTTCTGACTCTGCTCTTCGTCCCCGTTAACCAATGCTGCTTTCGTGGCCATGCTTCTGTTCCTTCGCATCCGGCGTCCTGCCGGTCGCATCCGTACTCAATCTGGCAGGGGCGGAGGGATTCGAACCCCCAAGTTCGGTTTTGGAGACCGACAGTTTAGCCGTTGAGCTTACGCCCCTAAGAGCAGCTGTCAGCTTCTAGTCTCTAGCTTCTAGCTCCTCCTCGGGAAAGCAGAAATCTCGAACCTGCCCGTGAAAAAGCTAGCCGCTGGAAGCTAGCAGCTAGCAACCGCTTTACTTCGTTTCCTTGTGCGGCTGGTGCTTCCGGCAGCGATTACAGAACTTCTTGAACTCCAGACGGCCAGTGGTCGTCTTTTTGTTCTTCGTCGTTGAGTAATTTCGCTCCTTGCACTCCGTGCACTGCAATGTCACAATTTCCCGCATTTCAAAATCCTTTCAACTTCAACCGTCAGTCTCTGCATCAACCGACTGACGACTGTCCACTAATCTCTACCAACTGCCTACTTCACAATCTCTGAAACCGTACCCGCGCCCACCGTGCGTCCGCCTTCGCGGATGGCAAAGCGGAGTCCCTTTTCCAGTGCCACCGGCGTGATCAGCTCAACCTGAAGCTGAA
>Ga0182018_10001226_pt1 | contig 29834 bp, 21 predicted proteins | sample 812P2MmetaG_FD_120490 | JGI IMG/M metagenome (GOLD analysis project Ga0182018, IMG submission 120490) | Permafrost microbial communities from Stordalen Mire, Sweden - 812P2M metaG | ecosystem: Environmental > Terrestrial > Soil > Wetlands > Permafrost | place: Sweden: Stordalen | collected...
CTTCTGGAATAACTATGCCTCGCGCCAAGCCAACGCCTGAATGGGATCGCATTCTCACGGCTGCAGCTCACCTCCAGGAGCTCTTGCCGGATGCCGTACTGGTCGGTGGGACTGCGACGGCGATCCACGCGGATCACCGCGTGTCGGCCGATGCCGATCACATTTTGACAGATTTGACCTCCCGCTTTGATGATGTCCTCGCCCAGCTTGAATCCGTGGCCGGGTGGAAGACCGCCCGAGTCCGTCGCCCCGTTCAGATTCTTGGCAGCCTGGATGGGATCGAGACGGGTGTGCGGCAACTGATACGCAACGACCCGTTGGAGACGGAGCAGGTCTCTGTCAGGGGCCATACGATAACGGTGCCTACAAAGGCCGAAATGCTGCGAATAAAGGCGGTGCTCATCCTCAAGCGGAACGCAACGAGGGACTACATCGACTTTGTCGCGACGCACGATCAGCTCGGGATGAAAGGCACATTGGCCGCAATGAGTTCCTTTGACCGGCTTTACCCGCAACCGAACGGCGAATCCCCTACGCAGCAACTCATCGTCCAGCTGTCGAGCCCGATGCCGTTCGATCTTTTGCAGACTGACTTGAGCGAATTTAAGAAGCTATCGAGCCGCTGGCAGGATTGGTCGGTCATTCGGAAGGCCTGTGCCGAATGTGCACTTCAGCTCGCTCCGACCCTCAAACTTCCGAATCCTGGCAATGATCTATCACTGAGATCCGGACCAGCCCGCAGTGTGAGCAAGAGCAAGGTTCGGGATAGGGGTCTCGAATGGTGACTAAAATGGTGGAGGTGCCGGGATTTGAATCCGGGTGCCCTCTGGGCAACGCACTACGATGGCTGGCGAGTTTGTCCTAAAACGTCCTAAGTGTCGGTGAACAGACCATCAAACTAAAAGGTCCGCCCTTAGGGCCTGGTCAGTCGGGAATCGAAGGCGAACGGATGCGGTCCAGAGACGACCCAGGCTAAACTGAACCGTGGATGAGCCGGGTTCATCAGGCAGTTCATCTCGTTATCGACTATTGCACTCGGAACGAAATGCCCAACCGAGGATTGAGACTCCAGCCACGCGTCACCGTACGCTTGTGTGAGGGCGACGTTTGTCCGCCACCCTGCCGGCACTGTTGGTGCGGCCGCGATCAGTGCGTCGGGCACGTCGATTTCCCACCGGTTGAACGGCTCGATGTTGTTCGATCGTTGAATGTGGACTAGGCTCTCTGCCATTGCGAGTGACGTGTTCTCGGCCGCGTAGACGATGAGATGCCCTTGGGTATGCCATCGGCCCTTGCCATAGAGGCCGCCGCGGCCGCTGAAGGCATCAGCGGCGGTCGATGAGCATAGCGCCAGCGAGATCCGGTGCAGGCGCACGGTCGGATTACATCACGTTGCCGTATGCGATCCCGTTCAAGACGGCTTCAACTTCCCTGGCACCTAGGCCAGTGTCCAGGAGATCGATGGGTAGCGCTCCCTCGAGCGCTGGAGCCGGCGATCTGAGCCAACTAGAGACAGCCTCGTTTGTTGAGAAGATCTTTCTAGCCTGATGCTGGATCCGTGCGATTCGGACCAGCTTTTCCGTGTTCTCACTTGAAAGGCGTGCGAGCTTCTTTCGCTGGTCCCTTATCGTACGGGGCGATACCCCGAGTTTTCCTGCGAGCTCGTCGACAGTAACGTGCAGTACATCGGCAACCGTTACAAAGGCACGTGCTGGGAGGCCGGCGCGGATCACTTTGACCGCCCGGTTCGTTGGCATCTCTGCTACTTCGAATGCAGTGGGCATGGGGATCAAATAACGGCAAGATTGCCGTAAAATCAAGCAAAAATGCCATTTCTTCGGTGCCATGACTCGTCTTTGTGATTATCCATAAAGCCGCGCACTCGTGCCAAGTGCATACCCTGTTTCAAATCTGAGGCATCCAAATTGGAGTTCAGAACCATATTCTCCGTCACCATTATTTGATAATGGTGACTAAAGTGGTGGAGGTGCCGGGATTTGAACCCGGGTGCCCCAGGCCTTTGCGCGCCGCGTCTACCTGTATAGCGTCACATTAATCTCGCCTAGGTTATGCGTAAACGCGCGCTTAAGCCCAAGCCAACCCCCGGATGAAGATACGGCGCGCAAACCGCGGGTCGCTCCGCGCGCTATTCCTGCTGTCGTCGTAGCGCTCGGCTAGCAGGTGTCGCCGGAACTACGTGGCTGCCTTATTTAGGCTGCCAGGGGCATTTCTTCGTGTGTGCCGCTTGTTTTTTCGAAGGGAGATTAGCGAGAGGCCTTCGGCTCTCGACAGGCAGCGGCGCACGCCAACCAAGGGTAGAATCCAGAACACCCCCGAAAGGGAAACCATGCGCAATCAAGGAACGGAAGGGACACCATCGGTGGTCCTGAACTGTATTGCAAGTCTCCCTACGCGCGCATCGACGCCTGGAAAAAAGAGGGATTTGGCGTGGGAAATGCGTTACAGGCTAGCGGCGCCCTAAAAGCGGCTACGTTACAAAAGGGGGAAAACCGGTTGCGTTCTGAACTTCAGAAGACACAATGGCGTCAAGCACAATGCGGCGCGGGTCGCGTAGGCTTAAACACAACAACATAAACTACAACGAGCTATGAAAGATCTCCGCAGTCGGGAGTGCGCAGCTGTATTGTCGCTTTTGGCGGCGTGCAGCATTTCAGCAAACATAGGTTATGCTCAGGCTGCAGCAGCCACAACCACAACGACGACCAGCACGACGGTACCGACGACCGAGCAGGTGACCTCGTCGGCGCCCAGCACGGACCAGCCCCAGGTCCTCGAGAAGTATACGGTGACCGGTTCCAACATTGGCAACGCGGGTGAGGCGCTCGCGATTCCGGTCTCGATCGTCTCGCCGAGTGACATCGCGAACAGCGGCGTTGAGACCAATGTCCTCGATGTCCTGCGCAAGATTTCCCCTGCGATCAGCGGCATCGGCGGCGAAAACGCCACCATCGGCGTGGGTACTCAGGACGGCGGCGCGCAGGTCATGATTCACAACCTGCCGACCCTTGTCTTGGTCAACGGCCGCCGCATGGCCTATGATCCCGTAGACTCTTCCGGTGGTTCCGAATTCGTGGACCTGAACGCGATTCCATTGGCGGCGATCGACCGAATCGAGGTCTTAAGCGATGGTTCTTCGGCTATTTACGGCGCCGACGCCATTGGCGGTGTGATCAATGTCATTCTCAAGAAGGACTACAATGGATGGGAGGCGGACGCCCATTACGGCTTCAGCGACACCACGGGGCACTATTCGGAGCGATCGGGCTCCCTGACCGGAGGCGTCGGCAATGGAACGACCTCGCTCACGGTCTCGCTTGAGTACACCCAGTCCGATCCTATCGTCGAGGCCGATCGGCCCTACACCAATCCCTTCTACGCCACGACCTATGTCCCCGGCATCCTGGAGGTGTTCGGCTTGACGACGAATTCCGCCACCCCCGGCTTTGGAGTTGACGAGGCCTACCAGCTTGCGCCCGGAGTCAATGCCCCTCCCGGAGGCGGCACCTTCACGATCCAGCAGCTGGTTTCCATGGGCGTCTACAAGGACCTGGGCAGCTTCAATGATCCGGGAGTCCTTTCCCAAATCGAACACATCTACAACCTCGCCGACAATGAGTACCTGGAGCAATCGCTGAAGCGCCAAAGCGCCCTGGTCAATTTCGACCACCAGATCTATGGGGAAAAACTGGAAGGCTTCGGTTATATGCTTTTCTCGCACGTGAGCACCCGGTCGGGACTCAATGCCCAGCCGCTCTTTCCCTTCATTTCTGACACCAACGCCAACTTGGGCAACGCCGGCGTGAACCCGCTGCCCTCGGGCACGGAGTACGTTCCGGTGAACGCCCCGACGAACCCGCTGTCGCAGGCCAGCCTCGACCAAGGCTTTACCGACGGCAGCGGCGGATACTCCGCGTATGTCCACAACCGTTTCGAGTCAGATCCGCGTCTCTTTCAAAACGATAATTTCGCCCTGACGATCGTCGGCGGACTGAGAGGCAAGATCAGCGACGATTGGTCGTGGGAAATGGCGGCGGACCTCAGCCGCTATCAGGACACTTACACCAACTCGGGACTCCTGGACACGAACAACCTGATCGCGGGCTTTGTGGACGGCCAGATCAACCCGTTTGCCATCGCGCAGGCCCCTGGAGCGACGGCCGGCATTCTCGGAACCGCGTTCGTCAACTACCTGAGCACGAACAACACCTACGACGCGCTCCTTCGGGGAAAGCTGTTTGATATGCCGGCCGGCGCCGTGAATTTCGCCGCGGGGATTGACTTCAGCCGGCAAAACCTGACGGCCGTTCCGGACAACAACACGGCCAATAACCTCTGGATCGATTCCACGACCATCCTGCCCTTCAGTCGGAACCGCACGATCACTTCGGTCTATGCCGAGCTCGAAGTTCCCATTGTGGACAAGAGCCACCCGCTTCCCGGGGTTTACTCGATGGCGTTCGACGCCGCCGGCCGGTATGACGATTACTCGGGCAATGTGGGTTCGTCCAAGGTTCCCAAGGTCAGCCTGAAGTACCAGCCGTTTGACGATGAGCTTACGCTCCGTGCGAGCGCGGGCAAGTCGTTCATCGCCCCGCAACTGTATGCCCTCTATGGCCCGACCACGAGCGGTTCCTCCAGCCAGATCACCTATACCGGGTCAAACGGAGTCAACTATACCAACGTGCAGTTTCAGGCGGTTACGGGATCCAATCCCAACCTCCAACCCTCCACCGCCTCAACATGGGATGCAGGTTTCGTGTTCACGCCCAAAGCGATTCCGAACCTGAGCGTGACCGCCGATTACTTCGATACGACGCAGCACAAACTCATCAGCCAGGTTGACGAGGGGACGATCATCCAGAGCGTTGAGAACTTGGGTGCGGCTTCTCCCTATGCGTCCCAGATCCACTTTGGAGTCGCCACCGGCCCCGGACCGAGCGGCGACGCTCCCGGGCAGATCAGCTCAAGGCCGCTTTCATCGGTGTTCATATTCGACCCAGACCTCAACATAGGTGCCGTTGCAATCAAGGGCTACGATGCCTCTGTTGTCTACTCGCTCCCCACAAACAGCTTCGGCAAGTTCGAGCTCAATTCGACGATCACGGTCTACGATAGCTACCTGATTCAGGAGCTTCCGAGCCAGAACTATTTCCAGTACGCCGGCCACGTGGCCACCATTACGAGCACGACCGAGAACGAGACCAGTTCGGGTGGCGGAGAGGGCGGCACAATCCCCCGCTGGAAAACGTACACGTCGATCACCTGGCAGGACAAGGGCTTTGAATTCCTGGTCGGCCAAACCTTTATCCCGCGGGTGACGGATATCGGTACGGGCGGTTCCAACGAAATGCCTGGGCTGGAGGTAGCTTCATACGCCCAATGGGACTTTGCACTGTCCTATAGCCTGTCGGCGCTGCACTGGAACCGCTGGACGGATGGCCTCAAGGTGCGGGTGGGCGTGAACAACGCCTTCAACTATGAACCCCCGGTGGCCCCGTACGACCTCGAGGAATCGCTGGCGGACGTCAGCACCTACAACGGCCCCATCGGCCGCATGCTCTACACGGACATCTCATACAAGTTCTGATCGACTGCGCGGAGGCATGGGCTTCCGATATCTTCAAGGAGGCGCCCCTACCCGGTACGCCTCCTTTTTTTCGCAGACCGGGAAGCTGGCTGCGGATCAAAGGACGCCGACCGACGGCACGGTGTCGCCGCTCAGCGGCGCCCCAATCGCGGGCCGCGCTTTTTTCCTCCGAATTGGAGCCCCACGCATCCCGCATTGCGCTCCCAGTCGAGGTCCGGAAATCCGTTCCGCGGAGCCCTGTCCCCGACCACCGTCCGACGCGCGGCATTCCATCCCCGGGGCCGGAGGACGGTGACCCCATCGGTAAGCTCGACATCGGTGATCGACACGCGGCCCAGGCCGCGGACCGCGATCCGCAGGCAGGCCTCGATGCCGTCGACCGGCACGCTCAATTCCCGGCGGATGGCCGTCCTCGGGCGGGCGGCCTCGGCGCGGAACTCGATGGTCGTCCTTCCGTGGAGCAGGCGCCAGGTCCCGTCCGCGCCGCGCTGCTCGATCACGACCTTCTGGAGGGCCGGCTCGGCGAGAAGCACGTCGAAACGCAACTGCCAGGCCCCGCATACCGGAGACGCGGTGGACAGCACCGAGGGATCGGCCAGCGACCGCACGATCCACCGGCGGAATGAGCGAAGCCTCATCGCGTCGCGCTCCACGATCCTTTCGTTCGGACCGCGGACGCGGCGGTCGCGCGTGAGGCGCCACAGCTCGCGGGCGGCCCGGGCGCCCGCGGCGACGCTCGACACGAATTGGTCGGCCTCGACAAGGAGCGCGGCGACGCCGCGCGCGACCACCGTGTCCTCCGGGCCGCCCTTGGCCATCCGACGCCGGAGGGCGAAGACCGCGGCCGCCGCGGACCGCACGAACACGTCGCGCTCGGCGAGGTAGCGCCGGAACTCGACGCTGGCGCGGAAGGGGCGCGGAAGGCCGGACGCGCGGGCGCAGAGGCGGTTGAAGAATGCCCGCTCAGCTTCGAAGCGGGCGACGCCGCGCCGGATCGAGCAGACATCCCACCGGTCGTTGATCTCCCAGCGGGCATACCCGGCGAACGCGCGCTCGTCGCATGCGAGCGCGGATCGAGCGAATTCGCGCGACCCCGTGCCGCCGAAGAGCCGCGAGAAGCCCTTGGCCAGCATGGCGGGCGCGTCGTCGATCCCGGGATCGAGCCAGAGGCAGGCGGCGGCCGCGTCGACGACGGTCGTCATCTCCATCGCCAGCCGGTCGGGCTCCCACGAGGTGACGAGCATGCCGCCCGCGCCGACGGCAGCGCAGCGGCGCCACCAGGCGCGGATGTTCGCGAGGCGGTCCCCAAAGATGGGGAGCGGCTCGTAGCGGAACGAGCCGTTCATCGGGCAGCCCCAGTACTCGATGCCCTGCTCCGCGAGCGCGGGCGCCAGGTCGTACTCCGAAAAATTGCGGAGCTCGATCCGTGGCCGCTCCCCGAAAGGGTAGTAGTACCAATCGTAGGCGATAATCCCCCGCGGGAGGTGGGGGATCGCCTCCGGGATCAGCGCCAGCATGTCCGCCCACATGCCGAGCCTGAGGCGGTGGGAGGCCGCGACGCCGTGGAGCCGCTGCACGTAGCGGCCGAAATGGGCCGCAATCCCGATCTCGGCAATCTCCGCGCGGCTCCGGGTGCTTTTCCCGAGAAGGAACGATTCATCGAGGCCGACATGCACCTTTCCGGCGGTGCAGAAGGGCGCCAGGTCCCGGACCAGCGCATCGGCGACCTCGAGGATGCGTGGGTGAAGGGGGCACACCTGGCCGTGGGCGAGGGCCGATCCGTCGGAGGCACGGAGCTCATTCAGGTCGCGGAGCTCGGGCACCTTGATCAGGTACTGCGTGTGGCCGAGGAGATTGACAATCGGCACGACGGCGATCCCGACGCGGGTTGCCTCGCCGACCAGGCGCGCAAATTGCCGGCGGGTGTAGGCATCGCGCCGCGCCACGCCCGGAAGGCTCGGGAACTCGACCGAGTCCTCCAGGTGAAGGTAGAGTTCGCGGTAACCCCAGTCGGCGTAGCGCGGCAGCTGCGCCTGGAGCCAGTCGAGCCGCTCGACCTGGCGGCCGAGGTCCCATTGGAAGGCCGCGATCACCGGAGGCGCTCCTTGAGCCACGCGACGCCGCCGGCCTCGTCCCCAAACGCCCCGTCGAGCTGCGCCTCGAAAGCGGCGTCGAGGACGGGCTTGAAGTCCGGGCCCGGCCGCCGGCCGATCGCGATCAGGTGGCGGCCGAGGACGAGCGGTCGTGGGGCGGCCGACTCGAGCGCGAGCGCCGCGGCCCGGGAGCGCAGGCGCTCGATCAGGGACAGTATTTCACTCGCGGGAAGCGGGGGCCGGCCGAGCGAATCGGCGGCCATGACCAGGGCCAGGTCGTCGATTGTCGCGGGAGCCAGCTTGCGGGCGAGCCGTCGGACCTGCGTATCGGAGAAATCGCCGTGGTTGCCGTGGTGGTGGGCCAGGTGGTGGACGACGAGCGCCTTCACCGGCGGATCGAGCTCGAGGGGAGCCCCGATCCGGCGCAGGAATGCCTCGGCGAGCGGGCCACCCGCCGCCTCGTGCCCCGGGCTGATCCACCGTATCGCCCCGCGGCGCTCGGCCCGCTCCGTCGTCGACGGCTTGCCAAAATCGTGGGCCAGGACCGCGAATGTGAGCAGTCGGCGCCGGTCGGGCTGCGAACCGGTCCATCCCTCGAGCGTGACGAGCGCGTCGAGGCAGTGCCCGGTGTGCGTCAGGACATCCCCCTCGGGATGCCAATCGGGCTCCTGCGGGACGCCGCGCAGGGCCGCGACCTCGGGAAAATGGCGGATCCAGCCGGTCTGCTCGAGGACCTCGATCCCCCGGGAGGGCCGGGTGGACTTGACCGCCCACTTGTCCCATTCCCCCCACACCCGCTCGAGGGGCAACTCGGCGTAGGCCGGGACCATCGTCCGGCAGAGTTCGGCGGTCGCCGGGTCGAGGCTGAAATCAAATCGCGCCGCGAGCTGGAACGCCCGCAGGACTCGGAGCGGATCCTCTGAAAACGCGGGGCTCGTGTGCCGCAGGACGCGGGCGTGCAGGTCGGCCTCGCCGTTGAACGGGTCGATCCGGGCGCCGGTGAAGGGATCGAGGGCGATCGCGTTCACGGTGAAGTCGCGCCGCGCAGCGGCCTCCGAGTCGCCGAGCGTCGGGTCGGGGGCGACGGCGAAGCCGCGGTGGCCGGCTCCCGTCTTCGATTCCCGGCGGGGCAGGCTGAAATCATGATCCGTGCCGTCCGCCCCCCGGACCTTGATCACGCCGAAGCTCCGGCCGATGACGTCGGTGGCGCCGAAGGGGGCCAGGGCGCGCCGCAGGCCCTCGAAGTCGACTCCGGCGACCTCGATGTCGAAGTCCTTGGGCGCCAGCCCGAGAAGCCAGTCTCGAACGCCGCCGCCGACCAGCCTCGGCCGGCCCACGCGCCGGACGGCATCGAGCATCGCGCGCAGGTCGTCGGGAAGGGCGGGAACGCCGTTCATGTGCGCCATGTCGGGTCTCTTCAGGCGGAGAGGGCGGTGCAGCCGGCCAGGACCCAGCCCGCGATGAGCGCGAGGCCGCCGAGCGGGGTCACGGGTCCCAGCCACCGGGGGCCTTCGAGCGCGAGCGAATAGAGCGAGCCTGAGAAAAGCACGGTGCCCGTGATCCAGGACCGGATCGCCCAGACGGCGCTGCGCGCCTCCGGCTTTGGGGAGGCCCTGAGCCATCCCGCGATGCCGAGCAGGGCCGCGGCATGCACTAGCTGGAAGCGGACCGCCGTCTCCCAGACGTCGCGGGTGCCTGCGGCGTCGAGGGTTGGGCGGAGGGCGTGGGCGCCGAAGGCCCCGGTGACGACTCCCGTGGCTCCGAGGACCCCGGCCCAGGCAAGCGCGGTGCGTTGATGCATGAACCGATCGTTGCAAATTCCAGCAGGGAACCAAGGCCCAAAACAGGGGTTGACAGGCCTGTTTGGAATCCATGGTCTAACCCTCTTTTCTCATGAAAACCTTTCTCGCGAAGAAGGAGACAGTACAACCCAAATGGTATCTCGTTGATGCCGAGGGGCAGGTGCTCGGCCGTCTCGCCGTGAAGCTCGCCAACATCATCCGCGGCCGCAACAAGGCCACCTACACCGCCCACGTCGACACCGGCGACTATGTCGTAGTCATCAACGCGGAGAAGATCGTCCTAACGGGCAAGAAGGACGTCCAGAACGAGTACATGGCGTTTTCCGGGTTCGTCGGTGGCGAACGCTACCGGAGCATGTCGCAGATGCGCGCGAAGCGCCCTGAATTCGTGGTCACTCACGCGGTCAAGGGTATGCTGCCCAAGAACCGCCTGGCCGCCAAGATGCTCACGAAGCTGAGGGTGTTTGCCGGGACGGCCCACACCCACGAGGCCAACAATCCCGTGAAGATTTCCGTCTGACCATGAGCACTCCCGTCAACATCTTCACCGGCACGGGCCGCCGCAAGACCTCGACCGCCCGCGTGCGGATCACCGACGGCAGCGGCAAGCTGGTCGTCAACGGCCGCGAGTTCGAGAGCTACTTCTCGCACGACAATTTTGCCAAGCAGGCGTACGCGCCCCTCCTGACCGTCGACCTTCGCGAGAAGATCGACGTGACCGCGAATGTTTCCGGCGGCGGAGTCGCGGGCCAGGCCGGCGCTGTGGCGCACGGCATCGCCCGCGCGCTCCAGAAGATGAACGCGGAGCTCAGGCCCGCCCTGAAGAAGGCCGGCCATATTCGCCGCGACCCCCGCGAGAAGGAACGCAAGAAGGCCGGCCAGCCCGGCGCCCGCAAGCGTTTCCAGTTCTCCAAGCGCTGATCCGACCTGCTGTCCCCTCTCGAGGCCGCCGCCGGATTCCGGTCGGCGGCCTTTTTTCTTGCTGGATTTTGAACCCATACGAACGGATTGTTCCCCTTTATGAAAGTCGGCATCGTTGGCGCGTCCGGCTACGCGGGCGAAACGCTCGTCAAGCTCCTCCTCGGCCACCCCGGGGTTGAGCTGGCCGCGGTCACCTCGCGCGCCCACGCCGGCAAGCCGCTTGCGGACGTGATGCCGTCCGTCCGGGGGATCGACCGCGGGCTCGTGTTCGTCCCGTCCGACGCCGCCGCGCTTGCGGCGGGAGACATCCCGCTGTTCTTCCTTGCGCTGCCCCACGGCGCCGCGGCCGAGTTTGCCCGGGCGCTCGTTGGCGCCGGCAAGCGGGTCATCGACCTCAGCGCCGATTTCCGGGTTTCGGACCTCGCGACCCATGAGACCTACTACGGCAAGCATGCGGCGCCCGAGCTCCTCGCGCACGCGCGCTACGTCCTGCCGGAACTGACCCCGCCCGGATGGAAGACGGGGGCGAAGATTGTCGCGTCCCCGGGATGCTACCCGACGAGCATCCTCATCCCGCTGGTCCCCCTCCTCAGGGACCGGGTGGTCACCCGCGAGCACATTGTCGTCAACAGCTTCAGCGGCGTCAGCGGCGCGGGCCGGAAGGTCGAGGAGGGCTATCTTTTTGTCGAGCGCGCCGAGAGCGCGAAGGCCTACGGGCTCGTCAAGCACCGCCATCTCTCCGAGATCGAGGAGCAGCTCGCGCTCCTGACCGGGGCGAAGACCGTGATCCAGTTCAACCCGCATTTGGCGCCGATGCGCTACGGGATTGCCACGACCATCACCGTTCCTGCGGCGCCCGGGGCCACGATCGAGGGGCTCTACGAGTCCTGGGGAAAAGCCTACGGTGCGTCGCCGTTTGTCCAGATCCTCCCCAGCGGGCAGACGCCGGACACCGCGCACGTCGTCGGCACCAACCGGATCGACGTGTCCGCCGTCCACGATCCGCGGACGGGCAATTTCATCCTCACCTCCGCGGAGGACAATCTGGTGAAGGGGACTGCGGGGCAGGCCGTCCAGACCATGAACCTGTGGTGCGGATTCGGGGAGACGGACGGCCTGCGCTGAGCGGGGTCAGCTCCGGTAGTCGGCGTTCTCGCTGACGTATTCGTGAGTCAGGTCGGCGCCGAGGACGACGGCGGACTCGGGGCCGCGCGCCAGGTCGATCTCGATGTCCACGCAGCGTTCGTGCGGGGGGTAGTCGATGGGGGCGACGTACACTCCGTCCTTGGGGGGAGCGCTGGCGTAAAGTTCCGCGGCCCGCAGGTGGCCCACCAGCGCGGACTCCGCGCCTGGGTTCAGCCGGAACGCTCCGGCGGAGAAAATTTCGATGCCGCCAAGCTTCATGCGCATTCCGGAAAGGTCGGCCCCGGGGGAGTGCGCGCCGACGTGCTTTCCCACGGCCTGGACCAGCCGCCCGACGTTCGGGTCGTTGCCGGCCACCGCGCATTTGAACAGGGGCGCATTGACGACGGCCTTCCCCAGCGCGCGGGCGCCAGCGACGCTGGATGCGCCGATGACCGAGACCCGGATCACGTGCTTTACCCCCTCGCCGTTCCGGACGACGTCCCGCGCGAGGTCCCGGCAGACCTCCCCAAGCGCGGTCTCGAAAGCGTCCAGGTCGGGGCACGCCCATCGCCCCGACGAAACGAGGGCCACCGTGTCCGACGTGCTCGTGTCGCTGTCGATGCTGATGGAGTTGAAGGTCGGGTCGATCGCGCGCGCGAGCATCGCGCGAAGCTCGTCGCGCGGCACGGCGAGGTCGGTCAGGAGGTACACCAGCATGGTCGCCATGTTGGGCTCGATCATGCCCGCCCCCTTCGCGATCCCGACGATCGATCCCCGCCCGACCGCGGCGCGGCGGATCTTGGGATAGAGGTCCGTGGTCATGATCCCCTCGGCTGCGGGAAGGATCGAGCCGCCGGCGAGCGCTCCCACGGCGGCGGGCAGCGACGCCATCATGGCGTCGACGGGAAGGCTCCATCCGATGACGCCCGTGGACGAGGGGAGGACCTCGGAGGCCTCAAAGCCGAGGAGGCGGGCGGCCTCCGCGCAGACCCGCTCCGCCGCGCCGACTCCACCGGGGGCGCAGACGTTGGAAATCTTGTTGTTGATCACGATCGCGCCGAGGGCGGGCGCGACCAGCCTGGCGCGGCCGATGATCACCGGCGCCCCAGGAAACGCGTTCTTCGTGAAGACCGCGGCAAAATCCTCCGAGGGCCGGTAGAGCGTGATCAGCGTGAGCGTCATGTTCGCGGGCTTCGGCGCCTCGACCGGCGTGAACGCGAATCGCGCCGTGCCCACCCGGAATCCAGCGGGAAGCGTGGACTGGGTCGCCAGCCAGGCCCGGTGGGCGGCGCGATCGGCGAAGGTCAACGGCGTACTGGGCATCAAAAGAGAACTGTAGGCGTCGTGCCCGGGAGTGAAGCCGATATTTTCGGGCGCGCCGCAAATTGTTGTGGATATGGTGGAGGCCACTGTTGTAAGCATCATGGGCTCAAAATTTCGACAACCGTGCGCACCCACCTTGTTTTCATTTCACACCTGCCGGTCACGCGGGTCACGCACGCCTTGAAATGAACGTTGCCGAGGTCACCGCGAAGGCGAAGGTCCTTCTCGAGGCGCTGCCGTACATCCAGGATTTCCGGGGCTCCACGTTTGTCGTGAAGTACGGGGGGAGCTTCATGGACGACCCGGACGCGGCCATCCGGGAGCGCGTGGCCTATGACGTCGCTTTCCTCGCCGCGGTCGGGATCAACGTCGTCGTGGTGCACGGGGGCGGCAAGGCGATCACGAGGGCGATGGAGGAATCCGGGCTCAAGGCGACCTTTGTGAAGGGGCTCCGCGTCACCGACGAGGCGACGATCGCGATCGTCAAGAAGACGCTCGACGAGATCGTCAACCGGGACGTATGCGCGGCGATCGCCGCGGCGAAGGGACGGCCCAAGGGCCTTTCCGGCAACAGCGTCCTCGTGTGCCAGAAGCTGGCCCTCGACGAGGAGGGCAACCCGATCGACCTCGGATTCGTGGGCGAGGTCGCCGAGGTCAAGGTGAAGCTCATAAAGAAGGAGATCGCCGACGGATTCATTCCCGTCATCTCCCCCGTTGCGGAGGGCTACGATGGAAAACCCTATAACGTGAACGCCGACCTCGTGGCCGGCCGCGTGGCGAGCGCTCTCCGCGCGCGCCGACTGTTCTACCTCAGCGACGTCCCGGGACTGCTCTCGGAGCCGTCCGATCCCGCGTCGCTCATCTCCACGCTGAAAATCAGCCAGGTCGACGACCTCAAGAAAAACGGCGTGATCGACAAGGGCATGCGGCCCAAGGTCGCGAGCGCCGTCCGGGCCCTTGAGGAGGGAGTCCAGCGGGTCCACTTCATCGACGGGAGGCTGGCGCACAGCCTCCTCCTCGAGATTTTCACGGACAAGGGGATCGGAACCGAGATCGTCCATGGCTGAGGGGCCCTCCATCGTGCGCAGCAGCGCGGCGGAGCTCTACGACGCCCATGTGCTGAAGAACTACCCGCGTGCGCCGCTGACGCTTGTGCGCGGGCGCGGCTCGAAGGTCTGGGACGACCAGGGCAACGCCTACCTCGATTTCTCATCCGGGATCGCGGTCAGTTCGCTCGGCCACTGCCATCCGCACTGGGTCGCGGCCGTCCAGCGCCAGGCGGCCGAGCTCAACCACACGAGCAACCTGTTCCGGCACCCGAACCAGGGCGAGCTCGCGCGCCGGCTCGTGGGCTATGCGGGTCCCGGCCGCGTCTTTTTCTGCAACAGCGGGGCCGAGGCCGACGAGGCGCTCCTCAAGCTGTCGCGGCTGCACGGCGTCCGGAAGGCGGGCGTCGAGGGCAAGTGCATCAAGGTGGTCTGCGCCCAGATGGCGTTTCACGGCCGGATGTTCGGCGGCATGAGCGCGACGCCGCAGGAACGGGTCCAGAAGGGGTTTCGCCCCCTCGTCCCGGGCTTTGCATTCGGGGAATTGAACGATCTCGGCAGCTTCGAGCGCCTCGTCGACGCGGACACGTCGGCGGTCTTCGTCGAGACGATCCAGGGGGACGGGGGCATCAATCCCTGCACCCCTGAGTTCCTCGTCGGGCTCCGCAGGCTGTGCGACGAGCGCGACGTGCTCCTCATGCTTGACGAGGTGCAATGCGGCGCCGGACGGACCGGACGCTTTTTCGCGTTTGAGCACGCGGGCGTGCGGGCCGACGCGATCGCCATGGCCAAGGGGCTCGGGGGCGGCTTTCCGATCGGCGCGATGTGGGTGGGGGAGCGCGCAGCGGACCTGTTCCAGCCCGGCTCGCACGGCTCGACCTTCGGGGGGACGCCGCTGGCCTGCGCCGCGGCCCTTGCGGTCCTCGATGTTATCGAGCGCGAGGAGCTGCTGGCCCATGTAACGCGGGAAAGCGGCCCGTGGATCCGGGACCTCGCCCGCTTGGCGGAGGACTTCCCGAAGCATATCCTTGCCGTCCGGGGTCTCGGGTTTTTGATCGGAATCCAGATGGCCTCGGATTCGGCTCCCTACGCCGCGGCGCTCCGGGAGCGGGGTCTCCTGACGGCGCTGGCGGGCATCAACGTCATCCGGCTGCTGCCGCCCTTGAACGCCTCGGCGGAGGAGCTCGCCCGCTCGGTCGCGATCTTCCGCGAGGTCCTCTCGGCCCGCTGACCGGTCCGGGAGGCGGCTTATTTCCGGGGCCGTTTGGGCCGTGGGGCTTCGGGGATCGACTGGGGGCCCTCGGCGGCCATCGGAGTTTTCCCGTCGGCCTCCGTGAAGACGATCGCGCCTCGTTCCGCGAGGTCCTTCTCCAGGCACTTTTGAACATAGGCGCTGAAGGCGAGTCCCAGGTTTCGGGCGCGCTTGCGGGCCGCCGCGAGCAGGTCGGGCGGGAACGACACGCTTTGGTTCACATAGAGTCTCCCTCGTTTCGGCATTGGGGGAGTGTGGCCGAGTCCGACGCCGAATCCAAGCAGGAGCGGTGGCTATTTGGGTTGACAGTTAATAACGGTTATTAACGGTACCTGCATGCGGGCTGAACTCTGCAGCGTCCAGGTGCGCCTGCCTCGGGCCCTTTTTCGGAGATTGGCGGCACAGGCCATCGAGGAGCGGACCGACCTGAGCGCGGTCATTATCCGCGCCGTGCAGTCGGATCTTCCCCAGTGCGGGAGGATGGTGTGCAGGAAGCCGCGCCACCGAGGGCGGTCATTGATTCGCAAGTGACCGATTTTTCGCTTTGTCGGTAGGAAGAACGGGCTGCGGCAGAAATGAGACCAATCCGGTCGCTGCCGTTCCCGGCATGCCAGGAACTCCTGCGGCGCTAAGTGACGATCGGCTAGGGGCGCCACTTTCCGCTCGTCGGGTGCCCGCCCATTTGTTACGGGTTTTCGCTTCCCTTGATGAAGCACCTTCTAAAAGAGACCGACCTGACTCCCGCGGAAGTGGGCGAGGTGTTCTCGCTTGCCCGCGACTTCAAGCGGAAAAGGGGTCGCCATGCCACGCCGGTGCTCGCGGGCCAGACTTGGGCGCTCATTTTCGCCAAGTCGAGCACGCGGACCCGGGTTTCGTTCGAGGTCGGGATCCACGAGCTCGGGGGCCATGCGCTCTACCTGAACCAGAACGACCTCCAGCTCGGGAGGGGTGAGTCGATCGAGGACACGGCTCGGGTGCTCTCGCGCTTCGTCCACGGCATCGTCATCCGGACCTTTGAGCAGTCCGACATCGAGCGGCTCGCCGTGGCCGCGACGGTTCCGGTGGTGAACGGCCTCACGAACTACCTGCATCCGTGCCAGATCTACGCGGACGCGTTTACCGCAGCCGAGCGCTGGGCGGGACCCGATGGAGACCTGGCCGCTGCGCTCCGGGGCCGCAAGATCGCGTTCCTCGGCGACTCGAGTTTCAACATGGCGAACTCGTGGATCCTCGGCGCCAGCCTCTTCGGGATGAAGATCTCGCTTGCCGGGCCGAAGGGTCACGAGCCGGGCCCGCGGATCCGCGAGCACCTGAAGGCCGAGGGCCGCGAGATCGATTTTCAGTACACGACGGATCCGCGCGAGGCCGTGTGGGGCGCGGACATCGTTTACACCGACGTGTGGACGAGCATGGGCCAGGAGGCCGACGCACAGGCGCGGATCGCGCGCATGCGGCCTTATGCCGTCACCGCGAGTGTCTTCGCCGCGGCCAAGCCCGATGCCCTTTTCATGCACTGCCTCCCGGCGCATCCGGGCGAGGAGGTCGACCAGGCGGTGCTGGATAATCCCCGCTCGGTGATCCTCGATGAGGCCGAGAACCGGCTGCATGTGCAGAAGGCGATCCTGAAGATGCTTTCTGAGGGCCGCAACCGCTGACGGGCGCGTCGCGGAGTGCCGCGAGCCGGGGGATCGATCGCCGGCGAGAAAACCATTCATTGAACGTGAGTTAGGGATTTCCGTGAACGGGCGCGGGGAACGGCCGGCATATGGTCCGCGCCCTGCTGAGGGGGAGGGACATGGAGAAGACCCCATCCACGGGCGGACTTGGCATCCTGCTGTACGGGCCCGAGGACCGCCTTCCGCTGGGATCCGCTCTCCTTGTCAGCCTTCAGCAGGTCGCGGCGATGGTGGTCGGGGTCGTCACGCCTGCCCTCATCCTGTCGCATGCACTCGGCATCCCCGCCACGGACACCTCATACCTTGTCAGCATGGCGCTCATTGCGGCGGGCCTGGGAACGTTCCTGCAGACCTCGAGATTCGGATTCGTGGGCTCAGGCCTGTTGAGCGTGGCGGGCACGAGCTTCGCGTTCCTGCAGCCGCTCATCGCCGCGGGCATGGCCGGAGGGCTTCCCCTCATGTTCGGGATGTCGCTGGCCTGTGCGCCGACGCTTTTTATCTTCGTGCCGTTCCTGCCCGCGCTACGGAATATCTTCACGCCGCTCGTCTCCGGGATCGTGGTGCTCCTGATCGGCCTTTCCATCATCCCCGAGGCGATGCCGGGAATCGCCTCGCCGGTTGCCCCGGGCGCTCCGGTCTGGGCCGGCGGCGCGATCGCCACGACTGTGATCGCCGTCGTCCTCCTCGCGCAGTCCGTCGGGGGTCCCCGGGCCCGGCTCGCGAGCATCCTCTGGGGCGTCCTTGCCGGGTACCTCGTGTGCGGGGTTTTTGGATGGCTGCATTCTCCCGCCGGGGGCACGTCCTGGGTCACGCTCCCACGCCTCCTCCCCCATGGGTTCGCGTTCCAGTGGAAGTTCACGCTCCCGTTTGCGTTCATCTACCTCGCGTCGCTGCTCGAGGCCCTCGGCGACATGACCGCGACCTGCCAGCTCTCCGGCCTGGAAACCACCGGGCCCTCCTACACCGCCCGGATCCGCGGAGGGGTTCTTTCCGACGCGATCACCTGCGTCGTCTCGGGTGTCATCGGCTCGTTTCCGAGCACCACCTACGCCCAAAACAACGGTGTCATCCAGATCACCGGGGTCGCGAGCCGGCATGTCGGCAAGTGGATGGCGGCCTTTCTCGTCATGCTCGGGCTTTTTCCGTCCGTCGCCCGCTGGGTGACGGCGATGCCTCCGCCCGTCCTTGGGGGAATGGCGATCCTGCTCTTCGGCCTAGTCTCCGTCTCCGGGCTGCGCCTGATCCTGATAGGAGGTCTCAGCCACCGGGACGGGCTCATCGTCGCGCTGTCGCTGGGGATCGGCCTCGGGGCCGCGTCCCAGCCGGAGTGGGTGCGCTCGCTTCATCCCCTCATCCAAACGTTCCTGGAGTCCAGCGTATCGGCGGGCGGCCTCACGGCCCTGCTCTTGAATGTGATCCTTCCGCCTGCCAGGGGGCGCCCGCTGCCCGCCCACTGAGCGCCCACCTAGCCCGTCACGAGCTCGAGGGCCAGTCGGTTGTGGCGCTCGAGCACGGCGGGAAGGTCGATGCTCGCCAGATTTCCCCTTTCCACGACGACGCGCCCGTCGATGACGACCCAGCTGGGTCGTTCCGGAGCGCAGAAGACGAGCGCGGCGACCGGATCGTGGAGGGCGCCCGCAAAGGCCGCCCCGCGAACGTCAAACGCCGCGAAATCCGCGGCCATTCCCGGGGCCAGCGCCCCGATGTCGTCCCGTCCAAGGACCCTGGCCCCGCCCAGGGTCGCAAGCTCGAGCGCCTGGCGCGCGGTCATCGCCGACGGACCGAGCCCGACGCGCTGCAGGAGCATCGCCTGGCGGACCTCGCCGAGCAGGTTTCCCCCGTCGTTGGAGGCCGAGCCATCGACCCCGATTCCGACGGCGACGCCCTTGGCAACCATGCGGGTGATCGGCGCGATTCCAGAGCCGAGGCGCATGTTGGAACACGGGCAGTGGGCGACGCCCGTGCGCGTGCGGGCGAAAAGGTCGATCCCGGCCTCATCCAGCTTGACGCAGTGCGCATGCCAGACGTCGGGTCCGGTCCAACCGAGCTCCTCGGCGTACTGCGCCGGCGTCATCCCGAATTTCTCGAGGCTGTACGCGACATCGGTGTCATTTTCGGCCAAGTGGGTGTGGAGCGACACCCCAAGGGAGCGTGCGAGGTTGGCGGATTCCCGCATGAGGTCCCGGCTCACCGAGAAGGGTGAGCACGGGGCGACCGCGATCCTGAGCATGGCGAAGCGTGCGGCATCGTGGTGCGCCTCGACCACCCGCTGGGTGTCGGCGAGGATCGCGGATTCCGCCTCGACCAGGTTGTCCGGGGGCAATCCGCCCTGGCTGCGGCCGACACTCAAGCTGCCACGGGTTGCATGGAACCGGATCCCAATCTCGGCCGCCGACTGCATGCTGTCCTCGAGCCGGCACCCGTTGGGAAACAGGTAGAGATGGTCGCTTGAGGTGGTGCATCCCGACAGGATGAGTTCGGCCATGGCGGTGAGCGTGGAGACGCGGAGCATCTCCGGCGTCATCCTCGACCAGACGGGATAGAGGGCCTCGAGCCATCCGAACAGCCCCTCGTTCTGCGCGGGCGGAAAGGCGCGGGTCAGGCTCTGGAACATGTGGTGATGCGTATTGACGAGGCCGGGGACGACCACGTGTCCTTCCAGGTCCATCACCCTGTCCGCGTTCTTCGGCAGCTCAGACGCGCTTCCCACTGCGGCAATCCGGTTTCCCACAGCATACAACCCGCCGCCGGGGATCTCCCTGCGAGCGCCGTCCATGGTCACAAGGACGTGCGCGTTGCGCACCAGGAGGGTTCGGAGTGGGAATTCCGGGTTCATTTTGGGGCTCGTCCGAAAGCTTTCATCCGGGCGCGCGCGTGGACAAGCACGGACCACCTGGCTGTAAATTCACTTCCAGACCTATGCGCTCCAGGAAACGGAAACCTGCGGCGCATCCCGGGACACGCCGCGGATCAACTGGACCAAAGTGATCCTTCTTAGAAGCGGTACTTAACCGTCCCGAATATCTCGAAGCCGGGATCGGGCACGATGGCTTCCAATCCATACGTGGGATACGCAGGCGTCCAATTATGCGCGTTCAGGACATTGGTCACGGACAGACGGAACTCATATTTCTTGGTCCTGTAGAATGCGCTCGTATCGAACGTTTTCTGCCATGGAATCACCAGGTAACCCTGATAATCGTTGTTGATCGTGCTCGTGATGACGCCGTCCACCGACAAGCCGAACCCATTGTCCCATTGGTATGTGGCGAGAAGGTTGATCGTGTGCTCCGGATACCCCGGAACGCGCAGCTTGCCGGACGTCTGGTAACCGGGCCCGAACGGGCTCGGTGGACCGTTTGGAACCTGGTTGGTGCTGTAGCCCTGGAATGGAACCGGCGCATCCAGCGAGCCGATGAGCAGCGAATAGCCCAGCGTGGCGTAGAAGTGCTTGTTGGGCTGGAAATTCGTTTCGAATTCAACGCCGTGGAACAATTCCTCCACCGCGGGCTGCCCCTGCGCCTTCTGCTGGCGCGACTGCTGGAAGACCGCGACGCTTGCATACAGCTTGTTGTCGTCGGAGGAGGTTTTCAGTCCCGCCTCGTACAGCTCGCTTTGCTGGTCGAAATTATCCTTGGGGAGGAACCAATTGCCGGCTGCATCCATCGTCAGTCCGGAAAAGCCGCCGCCATTGGCGAGGGCGCCGGTGTAGTTTTCGCTGAAGTTGTACGTTCCGTAGGCGGAGAGCGTGGGTGTGATCTTGTACACAAGGCTCACGTTGAAATTAGGATCGTTGACGTTGATCGACGCACTCGGCTCCGTCGGATAGAGGCCGCCGGCGACAGCGAGCGGATCCTTTACGATGATATGCATGTCGTCGTCCCGTGCGCCCGTGATCAGGCTGAGGGCGGGCAGGAGCTTCCAGGTGGCCTGGATGAAGGGCGAGACACTGGTGTCCTGGGAGTCGTTCGTATCGTCATTGCCGGCGTTGGTCTGCGGGTTTGCGTAACGTCCCGGCCAACCTGGCACCGGAACGTCGATGGGACCCCCCGGGAAGTTCTGCGCCGAGTTCACCGTCAGCGGGAAGTTGACAGAATCGAGGATCATGCCGGAACGGGAGGCGCTCAAATCCCACACGTTCGCGGGCTCAAAGTAGAAATCGTCGTAAGCCTTCGTGTGCTGGTACCTCTCCGCCAGGCCCGCATTGATCACGCTGCCGTTGAGGTTCTTGAACGTGTGGATGAATTCCGTGCGATTCTCGATGAACCAGGTCGGGGCGATGATCTCGGAGTAGTAGTGTGTTCCGAACGTGTCGCGCTGGGTGAGGCTGAAGAAGGTGTTGTTGACGATCTTCGTGTCGGATTGCAGCAGAAGCGTTTGGATGGCCTGGGCATTGTACTCGTGAGCATGCGACTGGGATCCCGGCCCCTGAAGGCGCCAGTGGTAGTCGACGGGGACCAGGGGACCAAAGGCGACCGTGTTGCTGCCGAAGCCGCCGATAATGTACTTTGAATTCTGCGAGTCCGAGGGCGGGACGCCGGCCCCGTTGTTAATGTTGATACCGGTCTGGTACAGGCCGTCATCGATCAAGAGCTGGGTAGGCCGGTCGATGCCGAAATTCTCAGAGTACTTGCCGACGAAGACCTTTCCGTTAAAGAATACCGAGTAGGCCGACGTTGGGCGCCAGGTGATGGCTCCATAGATCGCTTCGAGGTGCTTGAATGCGCCGTTCCAGTACTCATTGCTCCATTCGCCGGAGTAGCTCAGCCGGTAGGCGAGCGTCGGTGAAATCGGGCCGCCGACGTCGACATTCCATCGGTTGGTGTCGTAGGAGCCCGCCGTGTAGCTCACGGAACCCTGGAATCCGTCAAAGTAGGGCTGCTTCGTGATCATGTCGGCAAAGCCGCCCACATAACCCGATGCGCCCTGAACCGCGGTCGCGGGCCCCTTCACGATGTTCACGGATTCAACCGAATTGAAGTCCAGTGGCGCTCCATTTCCGTTGCTGGTGACCCTCTGGCGCATTCCGTTGACGAAGACGTCCGCCGACTGGCCGCGGATGCTCGGATTTCCCGGGGCGCCAAAGTTCGAGTCCGTGTAGGACGAGGCGGTCAGCTTCGAGAAATCGGTAACATCCTGGATCCCGATCGTGTCCATCTGCTCGCGCGAGATGATCGTAACGTCGCGCGGAATATCGATGATGTTGTCCTCCGTCCCAAAGACCGAGGTGAGGGGCCGCGCATTGGGCAGGATGACGTCCTCGATGGGTACGTCGTTGACCTCATAGGTCGCCATCTTGACAGTCTCCCCGGTGGCGGCCTGGGTCTGGGCTGTTGTCGGGACCGTCGTGGTGGTCGTCGTTGACGTTGTCGCCGGAGGAGTCGCCGCGGTCGTCGACGTCGTGGTTGTCGTGGAGTCCGTCAGGGTCGACGGAGCAGTCTGCGACAAGCCAGTTGATGAAAGCGCCGCCAAACTTAGCATGGCGCCAAGCCCCAAACGGTTGATGTGGTTCATAGGTCCGGGTCTGCGGACTAGCATCCGACATGCCACGCTCCCGTTCCCTTTTGTTTTCGAGCAATAAAAATAATTTCTTATTACGCCGCGAATCCTTGAAATAAGTACAGCTTGCAGCACCTGTCGCTCCGACGCGGATCGCGGTCCCGACGTCAGCAAGGTCGCGCTTCGGCACCGCGGAGCATACTGGCCCCGAACGGCGATTTAATTGAGTGAGCCGGGGCGCAGGAAAAAGGCCCCCGATTCCCGCAAAAAAGAATCGCATGACCCCCCATCCCGGCATCCTATAGGGAAAATACCCCCGTGAAATACGATTCCGCCGTGGCCAAGGTTTGCAAGGGACGCTGGGATCGCGAAATGGGCCAGTCTGTTTGGATCGTAGGGCGCTCGGCGTCGCCTTTTCGGCCATGAGCAACCGGCATCCCGAGGTATTCATCAGCGCCACGAGCTCCGATCTGCGCTCGTGCCGGCTGCTGGCGAAGGAGGCCCTCCTCACGCTCGGATGCGTGCCTGTCGAGCAGACGAATTTCCCTCCCGACTACCGTACGGTGCACGAAATGCTGCGCGCCAAGGTGGCCGCCTGCGACGCCGTCATCCATGTCGCCGGCGAATGCTACGGGGCCGAGCCGGGCGCGCGGGATCCGGAGGCGCCGCGCCGCAGCTACACGCAGATGGAGTATGACCTGGCGCGCGAGCTGAAGAAGCCGGTCTATGTCTTCATCTGCGGCGACGGGTTTCCCTACGACGAGCATCCGCTCGAGGACGCCGAGAAACAGCAGCTGCAGCAGGCCCACCGGGCCCTCCTTGCGCAGAGCGACACGCTCCGCTATACGGTGCTTTCCCCTGGGGACCTGTCGCTGCGGGTGCGCGAGCTCCAGACCCGGGTGGAGCATCTTCGCGGGGAATTGAAGAAGACGCGCTCATGGCTCGGCCGCGGCCTGACGATCGGCCTCATTGCGCTGGCGGCGGTGGGTGTCGTTCTCTGGTGGCTGAACAGTCGGACGACGAAAACGGAGATCAAGACGGGGGCGCTCGAGACCGAGCTCGATCGCCAGCGCCGGTACATCCGCGCGGTGGCCGACGTCTACACGAAGCAGGAAGCCGAGCTCGACAGGCTCAATCTCAAGCTCAGCGACAGCGAGAAGTACAGCCGCGCCCTGGCCGCGGTGGCGAAGCAGGAAAACGTGCCCGAATCCGAGCTGCGCAGCGGAATCAGCCTCTTCGTCGCCGCGACCCAAGGCGATCCGAAGGCCGAATACATGGACCGCGCCCTCGCGGATTTTGCCCTGGAGAACTTTGAACCCAAGCCTACTCCTGTTCCCACGGCCGCGCCGACCGCCGTCCCCACAGCCGTGGTCGTGAAACCCGTTATGCCGGGCGTGACGGACACCGAGATCAAGATCGGGCACATCACGACCTCCGCGGGGCGCGCGAGCGCGTACCGCTCGGTCGACCGAGCCGAGGCCGCCTATTTTCAGATGGTCAACGACCACGGCGGCGTCAACGGACGCAAGATCACGATGATCAGCGCCGATTACGGCACCGACAGCGCCAATGCCATCGACTTGACGCATAAGCTAGTCGAGGAGGACAAGGTGCTCCTGATCTTCAGCACCCTGGGAACGGAGAGCAACCTGGCCACCCGCGCCTACATGAACATGGAAAAGGTGCCGCAGCTTTTCATCGAGTCGAGTTCGGCGGTCTTCGACGACCCGGCGCATTTCCCCTGGACGATGGGGTTTTTCCCGACGTACCAGACGGAGGGATCGGTTTACGCGAAGTACGTCCTGAAAAACAAGCCCGCGGCAAAGATTGCGGTGCTGTACGCGGATGACGAGGCCGGCCGGGAGTACCTCGCGGGGATCCACGACGGGCTCGGCGACAAGGCCTCCGCCCTGATCGTCAAGGAGGTATCCTATGAGAATTCGGATTCGACTACGACCCTGGATGCGCAGATCCGGTTGCTCCAGGCCTCGCGCGCCGACGTCTTCTTCAACATGTCCGTGGGCACATGGACGACCGATGCGATTCGCATCGCGTATGACCTCGGCTGGCACCCGATGCAGTTCATTCCCAGCGTTTCGCTCTCGGTTGCCGCCTTCCTCGAGCCGGCCGGAGTTGAAAAGGCGACGGGGGTCATCGCGAATGCAAGATCCAAGAGCTGGCTTTCGCCAAAGGCGCAAAGCGACCCGGCGGTGGTCGAGTACCTGGACTGGATGAGCAAATACAATGCGGATGCGAGCCTTCGGGATCAGAACACCGTGGGGGGCTACGAGCGGGCCGAGGCCCTGGTTGATGTCCTCCGGGAATGCGGGAACGATCTGTCGCGGGCCAACGTGATGAAGGAAGCCGCAAATCTCGACATTCAGCTTGGAATGCTTCGCCCCGGGATAAGGCTCAAAACCAGTCCGACCGACTACCAGCCGATCAAGCAGATGTACCTGATCAAATTCAACGGCAAGAACTGGAGCGCGATAGGTTCCGTGACGAGCGACTGATTCCGCCATGCCGTCTCCCTCCCGTGTCAATGCCCCCGCCGGGAACGCTGGACGAGCGCGCTTGCGTCCGCCGGTATTTATTCTTGCCGGGGGCGCTTCCGGCGAGGACGCGGCGTCCAACGCCGCGGCGAGCCGACTATTCGTAGCGGCGTTTTCTGGGATTTCAGGAACACTGATCTCGGGTGGCACGACTTCCGGGATCGCCGGCATTGCCGGCGAGGTGGCTGCGGCGCATCCCGGAATAGCCGCGCTGGGTTATCTGCCCCGGACGCTTCCTGGCGGAGCGAAGCGCGACCGGCGCTACGCCGGATTTCGGACCACGCGGGCGGGTGAATTCAGCGTTGCGGAATGCCTCGCCTACTGGGAGGACCTCGTCGAGGCGGGCGTGCCTCCCGGCGCGGTGAAATTGCTCGGCTGGGGCGGCGGCCCGATCGCCGCCCTGGAGTATCGGGTCGCCGTCGCCCTTGGGGCGCGGGTGGGCCTGGTGTCCGGCAGCGGACGGGCGGCGGATGCGATGGCCCGTGAGCGGGCCTGGTCCCGGTCCGCCAATCTTCGGTTCCTGGGCTGCCATGCGCGTGCGGTCCGCGCCTTTCTGGCCTCGCGATAGCCGGCCTTCCGGCGAGGGCGGGTCTCCGGATTTTGGGGGATGGCAGGATAGGGCCCCTGCGGGCGCCCATCCTGTCCGCGCCGGCCCCGTTCCGTGGCCATGGCGGGAGGCCGATTGACTTGGCGCGTCACTCGGACTGGGCTCAACCCGGCACCCATGGCTTCAAACTCCCCGGCGTATCACCAGCGGCCCCGATGGCAATGGTGGACCTTGTTGGCCGCGACGATCGCGATCCTGTCGATCGGCATGGTGGCATTCCACCAATACGGGATCATCGGGGCGTTCTACCAGACGCTGCAGCTTTTCACCTTCAGCACGACGGTGACCAAGCCGAGCTTGCCCCTCGAATGCGCGCGATGGCTGGCGGCGTTGATCACCATCGTGTCGATGTGGGCGGTCCTTGGGGGGATCTGGCGCGTGTACATGATGGAATTCCAGAACTTCCTGATCGGATTCGGCCGGGATCACGTGGTGATCTGCGGGGCGGGCTGGCGCGGCATGCCCCTGGTCCGCGACTTCCGGTTTCCCTCGGCCGTCGACAATGGCGCCGCGCCGAAGGCCCGGGGCGAGCGGGTGGTGGTGATCGAGAAGGATCCCGACGCGCCGGGCCTGCGGGTGTGCCAGCGACTGGGCGTCCTCTATATCGTGGGTGACGCGTCCGATCCGCGGACCCTGCGCGCCGCTCGGGTGCAAAAGGCGCGCCTGCTCGTCGCCGTCTGCGGCAAGGACGGCACGAATCTCGAGATAGCGATCCGCGCCCGGCAGCTGATCGAGTCCGATCGGAAGCCTGGGGAGGCATTGCGATGCTACCTGCACCTGGCTGACCCGGACCTGAACCTGATCGCCCGCCGGAAGAAGCTCGTGGCGCCCGTTCCCGGCCTGATGTCGATTTCCACCGTGGGGATCGATCTCTGCGAAAACAGCGCGCGCTGGCTGTTCCAGCACTTTCCGCTCGATTGGCGCCCCATTGCGGCCGGCAGTGGGATTCAGGCGGTCCTGGTCATCGTGGGCCTGGGCGAATTGGGGGAATGCGTGCTCCTCGAGGCCGTACGCAATGGTTACTTTGCAAGCGAACGTCGGCTGCGGGTTATTGTGGTGGATCCGGACGGCGAGCGCCGCGAGGCCGAGCTGCTCAGCCGCTACCCGCAGATCCGCCAGGTCTGCGACATCGGCTTCGCGGGATTGGCCGCGGGGGATCCGGCGGTCGTCGCGCTCGTCAGGGAGGCGGCAGAGGAGGCCGGGACTCTCCTGACCTGCGCAATCTGCGGCAAGAGCGACACGGCCAACCTCGCGCTCGCGCTCAAGCTGGGCGACGTCCTCGAGGACAGCCTGGGCATGATCCGCCTCGGCCTGGAGTCCCGCTCCGGACTGGCGCTGCTCCTCTCCGAGGGACGGCAGAGCGAACTTTTCGGAAACCAGATCCGGCCCTTCGGCATGCTGGAGGATGTGTGCAACCGGGAGGCGCTGGAGAAGCCCGTTCTGGACGCGCTGGCCCGTAGCCTTCACGAAGCCTACGTCAGGGAGCAGGGCGCCAAGGGCGACAGCGCTGCCACCAACCCCGCGCAGGCCTCGTGGGAGGATCTACCGGAGGATCTCAGAAATTCGAACCGCCACGCCGCGGACCATTTCGCCGTGAAGCTGCGCGCCGTCGGCTGTGCCATGGTCAAGCATCCGACCGCGGCGGTGCCGGCGGTCTTCTCCTCGGAGGAGATCGAAATCCTCTCGAGGATGGAACATTTCCGCTTCTGCGCCGAACGGTTCCTCGCGGGATGGCGCTACGATCCGAAACCGAAGGATTCGGTGCGCAAGACGAACCCGACGCTCGCGCCTTGGGAGGCATTGCCCGAGGCGGAGCGGGAGAAGGACCGCGAGCAGGTGCGGGCGATCCCCAAGGTGCTGGCAGGGGCCGGTTGGACGATTTGCCGGGCGTCACCCGAAGGATGACCGGCCAGGGTGGGCGGCGCCCCCGGGATCGTCCCAGGATCCGACCCTAGCTGACCGGCAGGCCCAGGTGCTCCGGGCGGACGATCTCCGCGTATTTTTTGCCAAACTTTATCAGCGGCCGGACGATCAGCAGGTTGTCCATGCCGATGGAATCGCTCCTTCCCACAAGCCGCATCTCATCCTCCTCGTCCTTCGTGAAGCGGTGATCGTAGCGAACATAGCTGAATTTTCTGTCGGCCCGCGGCCCGAGGCCGTCCGACTCGCCGATCAAGTCGCCAACCTCCATGTCGATCGGCGCCCCGAATTCGCAGTGGCCGAGGGCCCTGCACAGGAGATCCTGGTCGGCGGAAACCGAGTGGATGAGCGCGGGAATGACGTACTTGGCCGCGTCGAGGAGGTTGAAGTTCGCCGCCTTCTCGGCGGCGAGCCTGACGCGTGAGTTTCCGGTGCCGACCGAGATGATCCGCAGGTGGTCGACGCCCGTTTTCCAGTTGAGGCGGTAACCCGGCAGCGTGGCGGTCAGAAAGGCGATCAGGGCCGGATTGTTGTACGGGGTGATTCCCCCGTCGAGGAACCAGAAGGGATCCTCCCCGAAGGTGATCCTTTCAGGGGGAAAAAAAGTCGGGGCCGCGGTGCTCGCCCGGACCAGCTGCCAGAGGGGGACCTGCAGGTTGCAGTTGGTTAGCTTCGGGTCGTTGAACATCGCGTCGGGGTTGTTCGTGACCGGCCACGCCGAGCCCGTGGAGGCGTTGCGCATGACGAGCAGGATGAGGGTCTTCAGCTTCTTCGTGCCCAGGGTCGAGGGCACGAGTCCCTCCCCGTCCTCCGAGAAGAATTTCCGGAAGAACGCGGTGATGTTCGCAGGGGTGTATTTGTTTTTCCAGCGCTCCAGCAATGCGGCCTGCGCGAACATGCCCTCCGATTGCTCGATGTAGAGCTTTTCGATGTCCCTTACCGCCAGGCCCCACGCCAGAAGGGTGGCGATGATGGCTCCGGTGCTGGTCCCCGCTATCAGGTCGAATTCGTCGGCCAGGACGAGCCCCGGCTTTTTCCGGCCCTCGCGCATCAGTTGCTCGATCTTCGCCAGGACCTGCAGGGTGAAGACTCCGCGCAGGCCGCCTCCATCGAGGCTTAGTATCCGGCGCGAGCTTTGTGACATGGTTGGGTTGGGTTGCTGAACGGGGAACTCGATCGACGGAAGGATTGGGCAGGGGACGGATTTACTCAAATCCATATGCGGTCGGGCTCCATGCCGGCATGGATTTCCGCACGGCGCTTGCGCAGCAGCTCGCGAGGTGCAATGCGGTAGCATTGCGCAACGGTTTGGACCGAAGCCGGTAACGACGATGCCGTTTGCGTGCCCGAGCGCCAAATCTTCAGACTCGCAAACCCGCCGCCTCCGTGGCGTAACGTTATCCCCTGTGAAAATAGTCCTCGCCTACTCGGGCGGTCTCGACACGTCCGTGATCGTCAAGTGGCTCCGCGAAACCTACGACGCGGAGATCGTCACCTTTGCGGCCGACATCGGCCAGGGGGAGGAGCTGAAGGGCCTGTCCCAGAAGGCGCGCAGGACCGGGGCGTCCAAGCACTACACGCTCGACCTGGTCGAGGAGTTTGCCCGCGACTTTGTCTACCCGATGGTCCGCGCCAACGCGGTCTATGAGGGCCAGTACTACCTTGGCACGTCGATCGCCCGTCCGCTGATCGCGAAGGCCCAGGTCGCCATCGCTAAGGCCGAGAAGGCGGACACGGTCGCGCACGGCGCCACGGGCAAGGGCAACGACCAATGCCGGTTCGAGCTCACCTACATGGCGCTCGCGCCCCGCCTCCAGATCATCGCCCCCTGGAAGATCGATGCCTTCCGCGAGACCTTTCCGGGGCGGGCCGAGATGATCGCGTACTGCCGCAGGCACAAGATTCCCGTCGAGGCCTCGCTCAAGAAGCCGTACTCGATGGACCGGAACCTTCTCCACATCTCCTACGAGGCGGGCATCCTGGAGGATCCCTGGTTCGACCCGACGACCCGGGCGAACAAGGGGATGTTCAAGTTGTCCGTCTCGCCTGAGGACGCGCCGGACCGGCCCGAGCGCGTCGAGCTCGAGTTCGAGAAGGGCGACTGCGTCGCGGTGAACGGCAGGCGGCTGACGCCTGCGGGCGTCCTCAAGGCGCTGAACGCGCTTGGCGGCAAGCACGGCGTCGGCCGCGTCGACCTGGTTGAGAACCGCTTCGTCGGGATGAAGTCGCGCGGCGTGTACGAGACGCCCGGCGGCACGATCCTCATGCACGGCCATCGCCAGATCGAGTCGCTCACGATGGACCGGGAGGTCATGCACCTGCGCGACTCGCTGATCCCGAAGTACGCCGAGCTCGTCTACAACGGCTTCTGGTTCGCGCCAGAACGCGAGGCGCTGCAGGCGCTTGTCGA
>Ga0182018_10001227_pt1 | contig 29832 bp, 23 predicted proteins | sample 812P2MmetaG_FD_120490 | JGI IMG/M metagenome (GOLD analysis project Ga0182018, IMG submission 120490) | Permafrost microbial communities from Stordalen Mire, Sweden - 812P2M metaG | ecosystem: Environmental > Terrestrial > Soil > Wetlands > Permafrost | place: Sweden: Stordalen | collected...
AACCGGTCGTTCATCAGTTCTTCAAAATCCGTGCTGAACGCGTCGCCGGTGGGCATCACCTTGTCCTGGCCCCACTCCTTGTAGGCTTTGTATTTCGCCTCCAAAGACGGCCGCGCCAGGCGGATCGCCTCGGCGCGTGTGGGCGCCACGAAGACCTCGCGCGCCATTGGCAGTTCGTCCGGGAACGGCTTGCCGGCGTCGTCGAGGGCGCGTTTGTAGACCTCCATCTGTTCGGCGATGGTATCGATCTTGTTGTGCGGGTTGATGAACCAGGTGTCGGCCACCCTCGCGGCGCGGCGGATGCCGACATTGGCGTTGGCACCGATCCAGATCGGCGGCATCGGCTTTTGCACCGGCATGACCGTGCAGTTGGCGTTGTCGAGTTCGAAGTAACTCGCCTTCATGCTGACAAAGTCCTCCGACCACAGGCGTTTGACGGCTTCCAGGCATTCCTCGAACCGTTTGCCGGACTGTTTCTGAGTCGTTCCGAACGCCTTGAACTCGACCTCGCGGTAGCCGATGCCGGCGCCGAAGATCAATTTTCCATTCGACATCACATCGAGCGAGGCGAGTTCTTCCGCCACATGCAGCGGGCTGTGCAACGGCAACAGCACGACGCCAGGACACAGCCGCAGCTTCGGCGCGATCATCGCGACCTGGCACAGGTACGGAATTTGCTGAATGTACTGGAACGGATGCGAACTGTAATGCGAGCCTTTGCCGATCACGTCATAGCCCAGTTCCTCGGCGTATTTCGCGGCGTCGAGGTCTTCCTTGAGGCGGACGCGCATGTCGTCGCCCTGAGGGTACTGGCCGCGAATGATAAGGCCGAAGCGCATGGGATCCTCCCGGATGGTTCGGGCGGAGTGTAAGCGGGAATGCGTGGCCGGCAAAACGCGTCACGGGGCGGCGCCGCGTGAGGCCAGGTAACGCTCCATCATCGGCCCCCAGATCGCCGAGCCGCCGCGGTTGACGAACAGCATGTGACCGTCGTTACCGAACGGTCCGGTCTGAATGAACTCGGCCTTGCCGCCGGCCCTGGAGAACGCGGCGTACATCGCGGCGGCGAGCTCGGGCGCGAAGAACGTATCGTTCTCGGCATAAACCCACAGCATCGGCGTGCTGGCGGTCGCGCCGAATATCCCGGCCGCGCGGGCGAGTTCATCCGGCCGGCAATTGTTGTTCGGTAACATATGCTGGTGGCCGCCCCTGCCGCCCGCCATACTGACCATGGCGATGACTTTGGGATGCGGCATGCTGTCATACGCCTCCGTCCCCCAGCCGCCCGCCGAGTGACCGACGACCACCACGCCATCCGGTCTCGCATAGGGTAGCGAAGTCGCATAGTTCACCAGCGCATCGAAATCCCTCGCACTCTCCCGTCCCGCCTGGGCGTAGCCTTCGGCCGCGCAGGTCCTGCCAAAATCTTCAGCCCATTGGCCGCCGGTCTCGCCGTAGCCGCGGCGCAGGCCGGCGACGACGATATAGCCACGAGTCAGAAACCATCGCGCGAGTTCGCTTTCGCATCGGAACGGCTGCATCCTGGGCCGCGCGTCGGAATCCGCCGGGCTGCCGTGGTTGATCAACACCACGCGCGCCGGCGTGTCGCGCTGTGGACGGCAAATCCTCGTATAGAGCAGATGCGAAAAGCCCAGAGCGTCCCGCATCGGGACCCAATGGAATTGTTCACGCCAGGGACCGGAAGGTTGACCTTCCGGGCCGGGGTCCGCGGCGTAAGCCGGGACGGACGTTAGCATGGTCATCAGGTATGCCATGACGATGCAAATTCGTATCATTTGTCGCTCCAGCTCAGGTGTCCGCCGCGGTCATGCGTTGACCTTCGCCATGATCGAGCCGATCTCGTCAAGCAGAGGCGGCACCGTGTCCGCCGCCGCCGATGGGACGGTGAACACCACGCGCTCGACGCCCAGTTCGTGGTAGCGGTGGATGAGGCGGAGGTCGCGGGCCGGATACCAGGCGGTGATCGGGATCGATGCCGGATCGCGTCCCGCCTCGGCCGCCATTTTTCGAAATCGCGGGATCAGATCGACGATGTCCTTGTGCCCCGAGGTGGATCCCGGGACCCATCCGTCACCGTAACGGATCGCCCGGCGGGCGGAGTACGGGAAGCCTCCGCCGACCAGCACCGGAGGGTGCGGTTTCTGGATTGGTTTCGGTTGGGCGATCATCGGGCCGAAGTCGATGAACTCGCCGTGGTATTCGGCTTGCGGTTGGGTCCAGATTTGTTTCATGGCTTCGATCGTTTCGCGGGCGCGTTTGTGGCGCGTGGCGAAGACGGTGCCGTGGTTTTCGATTTCCCGCTGGTTCCAGCCGTCGCCGACTCCGAACAGGAAGCGGCCGGCGGAGACCTGGTCGATGGACGCCACCAGTTTCGCCGTCTGGATCGGATCGCGCTGCGCGATGAGGCAAACGCCGGTGCCGATCTTCAACGTTTTGGTCGCCATCGCCGCCGCGGTCAGCGTGACGAAGGGGTCCATGACGTCGAAGTAGTGTCGCTTGATGCCGCCGTCGCCGGGGAATTGGGTCAGCATCGCGGCGGGGATGTGGGAGTGCTCGCCGGACCAGACGGATTCAAAGCCTCGTTGTTCGAGTTCGACGGCGAGGGCGGTGGGGGTCATGGAGTACGAGGTGAAGAACAAGGAGATGCCGAATTTCAGCATGGCGTGGCCTCGGGAGGGGTTTGGTGGAGAGTAGACGTGGGCGCGGCGTGGGACAAAGTGGCGCGCGGCGTCGCGGGGTGGGAATGGGTGAACGCCTGAATGGGTGGCAGGGAAGAAAAAGGAAGAAAGAAATTTTTGCCACAGATACACACAGATTTGCACAGATGGTTCATCGGATTTTTACCGCCAGTTTATGAACCCGGCCAGCGTGCTGACCCGATGCAGGCAATCCACACGAAGATCTGTGCAAATCTGTGTGTATCTGTGGCAAAAATCTCTTTCTTTTCGCTGAATTACCCCGGCCCCGTGCAGTCGACCCTTGGAGAAAAGGGAGATGCCGAATTTGAGCGTGGTGTGGTCTGGTTTGGTTCCGGCCCAGGTGCGCTCACGGAAATCAACAAAGCGATGAACTGCCCGGTTTCCAGCTTCACAGGATCAGCCCGTCCCGCCTGATCTCATGCATGAGGGGGGTCCGTCTGTCCCAGTCGGAAGCGCGGAAGGGAATTGCCTCGAAGAACGGACCGCCGGCGTCGAGGAACCGCAGCCCGAGACGCGCCAGCCGGTCCCACTCCACCCGCCGGTTGGGGATTTCCTTGAGGAAAACCGCCACGTCATAGTCGGAATCCTCCCTCGCCTCGCCGCGGGCGCGCGAGCCGAACAGCACCACGCGATCGAGCGCGGGACCGTAAAGTTCCGAGAGTGCCTCGCGGAAACTCAGGAGGATGGGGTCAACGGCGATGCCGGCGTCCATCCCGAGAGTGTAGCATGAATGGCCTTCACTGTCCGCCATCGCGTGGCGGCTCAGCGGCGGCTGGTGCGCTCCGGCCGCTATCTGAACGCCAGCGAGGTGCCGCGCGACGGGCCGCGGCTGGTGCGGCGGCGGGAGGCCGAGGACAAGGCCCGAATCGCCGCGCTCCGTCAGGCCGCGAGCACCGGTGTGGAAGATTTCACCGCCGGCCGTTATCGCGGCTTCGCCGAAGGGGAGGCACCGCGCGGGCATTTGGCCGCGCGCGCCGGCAAGATGTTGAAGCCGTCGTCCGAGTGACGCGCCGCGTCTGGACGATCCGCCTGCCGGAGACCGCCGAAGCGGATTTCGACGAAATCCTGTGCTGGTCCCGTCTCTCTGAGTCTCTGAGTCTCTGAGATCTCCCGGGTAAATTCTTGCTTCGCCGATCCGGGAGGTTGGCCTATCCGTTCGCGGCACACTGATCCGGGCCTGAACGGGCGGATGGGAAAGAATTTATCTGAGAGTTCTCAGAGACTCAGAGACTCAGAGCGTTCTTCGCGTCGCGAGGTCATGGGTCGCTGACCGGCAGCCCGGCCTCGCGGTGGGCGTCCGCGATCGCCACGCGGATCGAAGCGTCGTCGCGGTTCATCGCTGACAGCAGGTTGGTATAGTTCTGGATCACCGCCTCGCGATGCGGGTGCGGGTGGCCGGTGTCACGCTGGAACGCCAGAAAGATCACCACCATCCGCCGCATCAGCGGTTCCGCCTCGCCCAGCCGGTTGGTGTCTTGCAGCAACCGTGCGAGGTTGTTGAGGTCGCGAGCGACGGTCGGATGATCGCCGCCGAAGCTTGCCTCGTCGATCGCAAGGGCGCGGCGCATCAGCGGTTCCGCCTCGCCCAGCCGGTTGGTGGCTCGCAGCAACGCGGCGAGGTTGTTGAGGCGGAGCGCGACGTTCGGATGCTCGCCGCCGAAGCTTGCCTCGTCGATGGCGAGCGCGCGGCGCATCAGCGGTTCCGCCTCACCCAGCCGGTTGGTGGCTCGCAGCAACAAGGCGAGATTGTTGAGGTGGGCCGCGACGTTCGGATGCTCGCCGCCGAAGCTTGCCTCGCCGATGGCGAGCGCGCGGCGCATCAGCGGTTCCGCCTCGCCCAGCCGGTTGGTGGCTCGCAGCAACTGGGCGAGGTTGTTGAGGCCGGTCGCGACGTTCGGATGGCCGCCGCCGAAGCTTGCCTCGCCGATCGCCAGGGCACGGCGCATCAGCGGTTCCGCCTCGCCGAGCCGGTTGGTGGCTTGCAGCAACTGCGCGAGGTTGTTTAGGCGGATCGCGACTTTCGGATGGTCGCTGCCGAAGCTTGCCTCGTCGATAGCCAGCGCGCGGCGCATCAGCGGTTCCGCCTCGCCGAGGCGGTTGGTGTCTTGCAGAAACTGGGCGAGGTTGTTGAGGTCGGTCGCGACCTCCGGATGGTCGCCGCCGAAGCTTACCACGTCGATCGCCAGCGCCCGGCGCATCAGCGGTTCCGCCTCACCCAGCCGGTTGGTGGCTCGCAGCAACTGGGCGAGGTTGTTGAGGTCGCGCGCGACGTTCGGATGCTCGCCGCCGAAGCTTGCCTCGTCGATGGCGAGCGCGCGGCGCATCAGCGGTTCCGCCTCGCCCAGCCGGTTGGTGGCTCGCAGCAACGCGGCGAGGTTGTTGAGGCGGATCGCGACGTTCGGATGCTCGCCGCCGAAGCTTGCCTCGTCGATGGCGAGCGCGCGGCGCATCAGCGGTTCCGCCTCGCCCAGCCGGTTGGTGGCTTGCAGCAACGCGGCGAGGTTGTTGAGGTGGGCCGCGACGCGCGGATGCTCGCCGCCGAAGCTTGCCTCGTCGATGGCGAGCGCGCGCCGCATCAGCGGTTCCGCCTCGCCCAGCCGGTTGGTGGCTTGCAGCAACGCGGCGAGGTTGTGGAGGCGGATCGCGACGTTCGGATGCTCGCCGCCGAAGCTTGCCTCGTCGATGGCGAGCGCGCGGCGCATCAGCGGTTCCGCCTCGCCCAGCCGGTTGGTGTCTCGCAGCAACGTGGCGAGGTTGTTGAGGTACGGCGCGGCGCCGGCATCGTTCGGGCCATGGTGCTTCTCCGCGATCGCCACGGCGCGGCGAAACAGCGGCTCGGCCCGAGAGAACAGGCCCTTGGCCTGAAACAGCGTGGCGAGCCTGTCCATCAGGTGGGCCGCCGGTTCCGGGACGCCAGCGGCGTCCGCACTCACCGCCGTCGCGCCGGCATGCGGTGCCAACGGGTCGAGCCTGATCCAGGAGCGCACATCCATCGGGTCGCCAGCAAACGCATCGTCCACCCAGCCCAACGCCTCAACCAACCGCGCCGTCACCGTCCCCGCCGCCTCCAGCCCGCGCCTTGTCACGTCCTGCACCAGCCGGTGCACCAGGAAAGTCCCGCCATCCGGGTCCCGCGTCACCAGCGAATAGGCCGCCAGATCGTCCAGCGCCGCGACCGGGTCCTCGCCTTCAACACCCGGCACCGGCACTTCCAGCAAGAACTCCGGCACCGGATCGGGCGCCAGAAACGCCAGGCGTTCCAGCAGATGCCGTCCCGCCGCGGTCAGTTGATCCACCGAGGTCCGCCAGGTCTCCGCCACCGCGTGGTGGTAGCCGGTGACCGTCTGGTCCGCCCAACCGATCACCCGCGCGCGGTTGCCTTGCCACAGCGCGCGATACGCCGCGAAACTCAGGCGCCGGGCCTCGATCGTCGCCGCCGCCATCTCCAGCGCCAGCGCCAGTTGCCCCAGTTCCCCCGCCAGCGCCCTCGACCGGGCCGCGTCGTCCGCCGCCCGGACCCGCCCGGTCTCCGTCGCGTCCAGCAGAAACGCCGCCGCGTCGTCCAGGCTCAGCACGTCCAGATCGAGCCGCCGCACGCCGCGGGCGAACCCCGCCGCCAGCCGGCTGGTCAGCACCACGTGCCCGCCTTGCAGCCGCCCGAGCAGCCGGTTCGCCGCCTCCAGCGCGGGTGCGGTGTCAACATTGTCCAGGATCAGGAACCAACCATGATTGGCGTTCAACCAGGCCAGCGCCGCCTCCATCCGAGCGTCTTGCTCCGGCACCGAGTGCTCCGGCAGGCGCAGCGGGCCAACCAAAGCCGCGAGCCCGGCGCGCAGCTTGTCCTCGGTTTCGGCGTCCAGCAGCGCCAGCGCGATGTAGTCGCCGCGGTAGGCCCAGGCGTATTCGACCGCGGCGCGGGTCTTGCCGACGCCGCCGAGGCCGTGCATCGCGCGTCCGGCGATCGCGGCGGCGGCGCCTCCGCCGGTATTCGTGAGGCTCTCGCGCAGCCGGCGCATGAATGCGTCGCGGCCTTTGAACAGCGAGCCGAGGCTCGGGTAGGGCAGCACGATCGGCTTCGACGCCGGCTCACGCGGCCAGTCCTCCTTCAAAACGAGATGGCAGAGATGATGGACGTCACCGAAATAATCCCGGTCGAGGTCCTGCTCATCGACAATGTAACGGATCAGCGCGTCTTGCAGGTCCGGCCTGTCGGTTTCGGATGCCGGCTGATCCGCCCGCCACTCATCCGAGGCGATGTAGATCGACAGCCGGCGCCGGTAGTGACGCGCGAACCAGAACTCCCACTGGGTGTAGGACGCCTCCGTGATAACCGCCGGCAGCATGTGCGCGAATGGCGCCGCGGCGGCGGCTGACGGACAGGCTCCGCTCCGCTTGCCGATCACGCACACCACGGCGCCGCAATCGCGAATGTAGTCGTGCAGCTTGCGAAGCGTCGTGTCGGATTCTCGCTCCTGACGGAAATCGCTCTGCACCCGGACCGACAGGCCGCGCGACCGCAGGCTCGCGCCCAGGGCATCCCGGGCCGAGCCGAACTCACTGCTGACCGCCGACAGGAAGACGCGGAACGCCGTCATCGATACCGCACCAGTGCAAAACTGCTTCTTTGTGCATCCTCGCACACGTCCGGGATGCATGAAACCACCCGGTCCCCGAAGACCAACAACAAGCTAACTGGCCAGTCCAGGTTGATCATGCGAAGAGGACGAACATCGTGACGCCCCTACAGATCCTCCGGCCGGAGCCCTGTGCGCTTCCCGATCCGCGCTAACATCCGCGGACCGATCTCCTCTCCATCATGAAATGCGAAGACGAAATCTGGCCAGTCCGGCCTGGCCAGGATGCGATGCGAGCCGGTTTGCCTCTTGATCACCCACCCGACGCGCCGAAGCGCACGGAGGACAACGCCTGCCTTAACGGCGGGCCAGCCGCTCACGCCAAAGCGAACAGTTCGCGCACTTCATCAGGCACCGCCTCGCCGTTCTCGATCCGGTCGGCGATGACGCGGAAGGCCAGCGCCGCGGCGCGAGAGCGAGCCTCAGCTTCGGTGGCGCCATAGGTCAGCACGCCCGGCAGCGCGGTCACCTCGCCGATCCAGCGACCGTCCTCTTCCTGCTCCACCTCGATTTTCATCATCGGGCACTCCTCGCCAACAACTATGGGACCACAGCCCGACCGATGCGAGGGGAAATGCGCAGGCCTCATCCCACGAAGGCCCCACCCACAGGTTCCCATTTTGTTCTTGGCGCGGTCCCGCCCTCTCCGTATCCTCCCCCACAGCGACAACAACACCCGGACCACCGCCATGGACCTCGGCACCTTTCTTCTCAACCGCGTCATCGACGCCACCACGCCGCCCGACGAGACCGAACCCGCGCTTCGTTACCGCAAAGACGCGATCTTCGAGATGATCCGCGGCTACGAACCCACCGACAGCATGGAGGGCATGCTCGCCTGCCACTGCGTCACGCTACAGTTCCTCTCGAACAAGACGATGCGCGACGCCAACGACACCACGCTGGAGCCAGCGCGACTGGACCGCGTCCGAGCCCAGGCGAACTCGATCAGCCGCACGCTGCTGCAATGGACGACGAAGTACGAGAACCTCAAAAAGCGCAACGAAGCCCGCGCCGCGGAGGCGGAGGCGAAATCCCAGCCAACCACCGCGCGCCCCGCGCCGGAACCCGCCGAGGCCAGGCAGAGACAACCGGCCGCGCCGGTAACGCCGCCTCGCCCGTCCGATCCGTCGCCGCGGGACGAACCGGCCATCCACGCGCCAACACAGAACGCACGAACCGCCGCCGCTGTCACGCCTCCCGCCGGCCGGCCAACCGCCACGTCAGCGCCTCCCGTCAACCGTTCGCCCACCGCGGCGGCCACGTCTCCCGGCGATCTTCCATCCGCCACGAACGACTTTCAGGCCGGATTATCGGAACAGGCCGCCGCGAGGAGCGGAGGGGGAGCGGGGATTGACGCCGTAACCCCGAACGACGCGCCGTTGAAGGCCCAAACATCCGGATCGGCCGCGGCCGCCGGATGGAAATGGGAACCGCCAATGGAAAACCCAGACGGAAGCCCGGACGAGGAGCCCGTCTGGACAAAATAGCCATCATTTGGCTATCTGATGGCCATGAGCACCCACAGCGTCGCCGAAGCGAAAAACCAGTTGTCCCGCCTGATCGATCGCGCTCTCCAGGGTGAGCCGGTGGTCATCACGCGCCACGGCCATCCGGTGGTGGAGATCAAGGCGGTGAAACCTCCGAAACGGCCCATGACCGCGGCAGACCTGGCCTGGATCGAAGCGAACCGCGTGAAACCGAAGGGCGACGTTGATCCCGTCGCGCTGCTGATGAAGATGCGGTACGAAGAAGACCCTTGACCGTCTATCTGGATACCAGCGTTCTGGCCGGATTTTTTATCCGCGCGGACACATTCGCGAGCCGCGCGAAATCATTCTTCGCTGGAATTCACGAAGTGCCGCTGGTCAGCGACTTCGTCGCCGCCGAGTTCTCATCCGTCATCGCTCGTCTGGTGCGCATGCGGAAGTTTACCGCCGAGGAAGCCCGCGCGACATTCGCTTTGTTCGACAACTGGCGAACACAGTCGGCGGACGATACGGATGCCCTGCCGGACGACATCCGCCTGGCCGACACGATCATTCGACGCCTGGATTTCAACATCCGTGCACCGGACGCGATCAACCTGGCGATCGCGCTACGCCTCGACGCCACCGTCGCGACCTTCGACTCCAGAATGGCCGAGAACGCGCGCACGCTCGGCATCGCGGTCGCCGCGGCCTGATCGGCCTACCCCCGCAAATCCGCCTCGAACCGATCGCGCCAACGCTCCAGGCTGTTCTCCCGCATCACCGCCAGCATCGCCTGGTGCCGTTCCTGGCGTTCCTCCAAAGGCATCAGCAGCGCCCGGTCGATCGCCGCCGCCACCCCCGCCTCGTCATACGGATTGATCACCAGAGCATCCCGCAATTCCCGAGCCGCCCCCGCGAACTCCGACAAAATCAGCACTCCCGGATCATCCGGGTCCTGGGCCGCGACAAACTCCTTCGCCACCAGGTTCATCCCGTCCCGTAACGGAGTCACCAAACAGGCCTGCGCCGCCGCGTAAAGTGGCATCAGCACGTTCCGCTCGAAGCTTTTGTTCAGGTATCGCAACGGCACCCAGTCCACCTCGGCGAAGCGGCCGTTGATGCGGCCCGTCTCGCCCTCCAGTTCGCGCCGGATCGCCTGATAAGTCTCGATATCCGAGCGAGACGGCGGCGCGATCTGCATGAACGTCACCAGCCCGTGATGCGCGGGATAATCCGCCAGGAACCGCTCGAACGCCGCGAAACGCCGCGGCAGGCCTTTCGAGTAATCCAGCCTGTCCACACTCAAAATCAACCGGTCCAGCAGAGCCGCCCGGATCCGCGTCGCCTGCCGCCGGTTCCGCGGCAATTCCGCCGAAGCCCGCACCTCATCCACGTGCACGCCGATCGGATACACGCCGGTGCGGACGACGCGGTCGTAAATCGACAACACCCCATCGCGGATCGAGCCGCCCGCGTGGCGCACCGCGTAATCGACGAACGCGGCGCGGTCGATTTCGGTCTGAAACCCCAACAAATCGTACTGGCACACCGCGCGAAACAACTCGGCGTGCGCCGGGATCGTCATGAACACACCCGGCGCCGGAAACGGCGTGTGCAGAAACAGTCCGATTCGGTTGGTCAGCCCAACTGCCCGAGCCGCCTCCGCCAAATGCAGCAACTGGTAGTCATGCACCCAGACCAGATCGTCCGCCCGCGCCAGCTTCGCCAGAGCCTGCGCGAACAACCCATTGACGCGGCGGTAGCCCTCGTATTCCGGCCACTCGAACCGGCCAAGGCCGATCTGATAATGCAACACCGGCCACAACGCGCCATTGGCGAAGCCGCGGTAATACTGATCGTAATCCAACCGAGACAAATCGATCGTGTAAAGAGAAATCGCGCCGACCGCCTGCTCGGGCTGCTGTTCCGGCACGTCGCGAATATTGCCGCTCCAACCCAACCAGATCCCGCCCTTCTGCCGCAACGCGTCCAACACACCGGCCGCCAACCCGCCAGCGGTCGCCTCGCCCTCTTGAATGGGGGCGACACGGTTGGAAACCACGACAAGACGAGACATGAACGCGGCGATCCCTCCAACAACGGCGGCGGCACCCGACAGGATGACAGGCTCCCGGTCAATGGGCTATCGCGGGCCGATGCCGGTCGTGGACAGAGGCGGGGTTTCACCCCGGACCCCACCAAGAGGCTCTGCCTCTTGGAACTCCGCCAAGGGGCGAGGCCCCTTGGGACCTATTAATTTAGTCGCGGGAACAGGAGGGGGCCGACACGGACCTCGCGAGGCCACGGTTGGCCCCCTCCTGTTCCCGCGACTAATTGACAGATTGCAAAGGGCCTCGCCCTTTGCTGGGGTCCAGGGGCAAAGCCCCTGGCAGGGCTCGGGGCGGAGCCCCACCTCTGTCCACGACCAGCCTCGATGCCGCTGATCTACCTCATCGCCGGCGAGCAGAGTGGCGATCTGTTGGGTGCGCGTTTGATGCGTGCGATCCTGCGCCGGCGTCCTGATGCGACCTTCGCCGGCGTCGGCGGCTCGGCGATGGCGGCCGAGGGTTGCGCCAGCTTGTTTCCGATGAGCGACCTGTCGCTGATGGGTTTCCTGGAAGTGCTGCCCAGACTGCGGCAACTCAAGCAGCGCCTGCGGCAAACCACCGACGACATCGCGGCGAAGCGGCCCGACGTGGTGGTGACCATCGACTCCCCCGGCTTCACTTTGCGAGTTCTGCGCGCCATCGCCCCATTGGGCATTCCCCGCGCGCATTACGTCGCCCCGCAGGTCTGGGCCTGGCGCGAGGGCCGGGTGAAGCACTTCCCCGGCCTGTGGGAGAGCCTGCTGTGTCTGCTGCCGTTCGAGCCCGCGTTCTTCGCCCGCCACAACCTGCCGGCGACCTTCGTCGGTCATCCCGTGCTGGAAAGCGGCTGCGACACCGGCGACGCGGCACGGTTTCGCACCCGTCACGGCCTGCCGCCGGATGCACGCATCCTGATCGTGATGCCCGGTAGCCGCCGCACCGAGACCAGGCGTCTGCTGCCGATCCTGCGGGAGACACTGGAACGATTGCGCGAACCGGTGATTCCGGTCATTCCGCTCGCCGGTCCGGTAGCCCAGGCCGTCACGGCGGCCACCAGCGGCTGGACGAAGCGGCCGATCCTGATCGAGGACTCCGGGGACAAATACGACGCTTTCGCGGCCGCCTCGGCGGCGCTGACCAAATCGGGCACCTCGACACTGGAACTGGCTCAGGCGGGGGTGCCGATGGTGGTGACTTATCGCGCCAATCCCGTGACCGTCTGGATGTTGCGCCGCATGGCGCTGGTGAAATACGCGTCGATCCTGAATCTGCTTTCCGATCGCCAAATCATTCCGGAGTTGCTGCAAAACGATGCGACCCCGGAAAAACTCGCCGCCGCGCTGGAAACAATCCTGACGCCGGAGGGTGCCGCCGCGCAACGCGCCGCGTTCGCCGCGCCTCTGGCGATGCTGCGTGCACCCGAAGGCGCCACCCCGTCAGACGCCGCCGCCGCCGCCGTGCTGGACCTCATCAAGTAATCCGCCCGCCACCATTCGGGCGCGTGACTGCTCCATCGCCCTGGCGACATCCAGCGCGGCCTCCAGTGCCCGCCGACCGGCCGCCGCGTCGACCAGAACCGGCGCGCCATCCAGGATCGAGGCGTAGAACGCCGCGTGCTCGGCGGCGAGCGAGTCGTGGTCGTCCCACGACGCGTCCTCGATCCCGAAACCCGCGACGCCTGGCACCGGCTGGCCGATGCCGCGGCCGATGACCGTCAGCTTGCGGGTCGAGAAGTCGGCGGCGAGGTAGGTGTCACGCGCGAAGATCCGCATCCGCCGCTCGGTGCGGATCGACACCCGGCTGGCGGTGATCGCGGCGACCGCGCCGTTGGCGAAGCGCAGGCGCGCGTTGGCGATGTCCTCGAACGGGCTGGCGATCGGGGCGCCCACCGCGTCGACCGACTCGATCGGGCTGTCGATCAGCGCCAGCACCAGGTCCAGGTCGTGGATCATCAGATCCAGGATCACCGACACGTCGGTGCCGCGTGGCTTGAACGGCGCGATGCGCACCGCCTCGACATAAAGCGGCGACCGGGTCCGCGCGGACAGCGCGAGGTAGGCGGCGGAGAACCGCTCCAGATGGCCAACCTGCAGCACCAGCCCGGCCGCGCTCGCGAGTGCCGCCAGCTCATCCGCCTGCGCGAGGCTGGCGGCGATCGGCTTTTCCACCAGGACGTGCTTGCCGGCGCGCAGCGCGGCGGAGGCCAGTCCATGATGCGCCTCGGCCGGGGCGGCGACGATCAGCGCGTCGATCGCGGCCAGCAACGCCTCGAACGTCATGTCCGAGGCGCCGGCTTCCCAGCCGACGGTCTTCGCCCGCTCGTTATCCGGATCGTAGATGCCCGCCAAATGGGCGCGCTCGGACGCCGCGGCCTTCAGCGCGTGGTAGCGGCCGAAATGACCGGCGCCGGCGATACCGACGCGGACCACCCCGGTGGCGGAGGAGACAGCGGACATGGAAGACTCGACGACGTTCGCCGCATCATATGGCATTCGCGGCACGGCGGGGAACCATTAGGCGCGGCCCGCGACCCTGTGTCATAGTGTAACTCATGCGTGAGCCAGGACAGGCCGGACATGACCGATACCTGGCTGGCTGGCCTTGGCGCGACGAGACGAAGACGGGTTCCAATGGGCGATCACGACGCCCAAAACGGGACCATACAGGGGGACTGCATGAACGACCTGATTGAGAAATCGGCGATGCGGAAGATCTATATCCGCCTGCTGCCGTTCGCTGTTCTGAGTTACTTCCTCGCCTATATCGACCGCATCAACGGCAGTTTCGCCGCGCTGACCATGCGCGGCGACCTCGATTTGTCGGCCACGGTTTACGGTTTCGCGGTCGGAACATTCTACTGGGGTTATTTCATCTTCGAGGTCCCCAGCAACATCGTCCTGGAAAAGGTCGGCGCGCGCATCTGGATCGCCCGCATCATGATCACCTGGGGCATCCTCGCCGGCGCGACCGCCGCCGTGGTCGGCCCGACCAGCTTCAGCTTCGTCCGCTTCCTTCTGGGCTCGGCCGAGGCCGGGTTCTTCCCCGGCATCGTGCTGTATTTCACCTATTGGTTCCCGACCTACCATCATGCGCGGATTGTCTCCGGATTTCTGATCGGGTTGCCGCTCGCGGTGGCCGCCGGGGCACCGGTCTCCACGGCGCTCCTGAGCCTGGATGGGATGTGGGGCCTGAAGGGTTGGCAGATCATGTATATCGCCGAGGGCGTGCCGACCGTGTTGATCGGCCTGGTCACTCTGTTCGTGCTGACCGACAAGCCGGAACAGGCGAAGTTCCTGACGACTGAGGAAAAAGCCTGGCTGAGCGCGAAGCTGGCCTCGGAGCGGACGGCGAAGGAGCGCGTGCGCGTGTTCAGCATCTGGCAAGGCATGTTCGACCTGAAAGTATTGCTGCTCGCTCTGAACTATTTCGGCATCGTCGTGGCCAGCCTGGGCGTGTTGTTCTTCGTGCCGCAAATCATCAAGTCGATCGGCGTCACCAGCAACATGACAGTCGGCTGGCTGACGATGATCCCCTACATCTCCGGCGGCATTGGTCTGGTTGTCTGGGGCTTCGTCTCCGACCGGATGAACGAGAGGCGTTGGAATCTGCTTGGCGCCTGCGCGGTGTCCACGATCGGATTGATCATCGCGGGCATGACGATGGGGTCGTGGTGGTCGATGGTGGGGCTGTCGGTGGCGACGTTCGGGTTCTATGGCTCGAAGGGACCGTTCTGGTCGATGCCGCCGATGTTCATGACCGGGACGGCGGCGGCGGCCTCGATCGCGTGGATCAACTCGATCGGCAATCTGGGTGGGTTCTTCGGGCCCTGGTATGTCGGCGTGATCAAGGACTGGACGAACAGTTACGCGGGCGGTCTGTACGGGCTGGCGTTCCTGTGCGTGATCTCGGCGGTGGTTTGCGCGCTGTTCCTGGACATTCCGGACCCGAACAAAGCCACGCGCGGGGCCGTGTTGAACATGGAAGCCGACTGACCGGGCGGGCGTGGGTAGATTCCGAGGCTGCTTAACGGCGCCTGGAGTAGCCAGTTCCAATCCATTCTCGGAATGGAAGGAACTGTTCGATGCGCCACTCCCTGTTGCTGCTTCCGCTGGCCGTTGTTGGGCTGGCCGGATGCGTTGGCCTGGACTCGGGCTTTTCGCGGCGAACGTCCGCTGATTCCATGACGGTTTCCCGGTCGGCGACCTATATGACCGCGGAACAGTCCGCCACGTTAATGACGTTGCCGGGCGATACGACGGCCCCTGTGCAAATGCGCTACCTGGCCAACACGTCGATGCGCGAACCAGACAGCGTGCGGCCGGCCGGGCTTTGATCGTAGGTCATTGCGGTACCGTTTTATTCTAAGTTTGCCTTCTCGGTCCATTTGGCCGGACAGCGGATCGGTGCCGCCGGTTCCAGCGAATTCCTCATCTGTACGAAATTCGCTCCGGATCGTTCAGCGCTGGCCACCGGGCAATCGTCTGAAGCGATCCCGCGGCCGAAAAAAGCAAGACAAGAATTTTTTCTCCGCAGATATGCACGGATTCTTGAGAACCTGGCGGGCGTTTCCCGAACCGGACGCCGCGTTGGGCCGCGGCCGGACAGTTCATTCGTGTTCTTTTCGAACGGTGAACCTGAAGTCCCTGTTTCAGGATCAGTGTGCAGAGCAGCAGTGCATTCTTCCTTGTCTTTATCTGTGTAAATCTGTGTGTATCTGTGGCAAAAATCCTTTTCTTCGCCAAAGCCATCTCCAACCCGACCCATGGGCACTCCACTCCCCAATTCCAACGATTGACCCCGCACCAGCCGCATAACACTTGCGCCCGCCGAGCATCGCCCACACATTGCATCTTCCCCGCACCGTCATCCGCGATTCGGCGGAGCATGTGCGGCTTCCCACGATCCTGAAAGGTTGGTTCATGAACGCCCGATTCCTACGCGACGAGGCGGCACGTTTCCGCGGTATGGCCGATGATGCCAGCCGCGACGCGACCCGATTGAGGCTGCTCGCCATGGCGGATGAATATGAGGCTAAGGCAAAGGTCGCCGATGAATTGACCGAGCCGGTATCGGGCGCGGCGGACGATGATCCGGCCGACGCGACGTTGGATCGGGAAGTCGAGGTGCCGGACGAGCCAGCTCAAGGTGACACTCTGAAGCTCAGACCTGGCAGAAGGATCGTCAAGGAAACGAAAGAAACCGTCGTTGTCGAACGCCGCCCGGCCGGTCGTCGCGGGTCCGTCGTTTGAGTGGCGAACCCGCTGTGGAGCTTCCCTGACGCCATAAAAGGAACGAGGCCTTGGACCAGGACCAAAACGCGCGACATCAGAACGGCTTCGAAGCCGATTGCGAGCGTATCCACCGGGAATGGCACGCCAAGGCGAGCACTCGCGACACGGAGGGGTTGCTCGCCCTTTACGCCGAGGACGCGATATTGGAGAGCCCGCTCGTCCCGGCGATCCTCGATGGAAAACTCGATGGAATTCTACGCGGCCACGCTGAACTACGCCATTTCTTTGAGGAGGGCGCCCAGCGCCGGCCAAACGACCTGGTGCGCTGGTATCGCACGGGCGAGTGGCTGACCGACGGTCGTCGAATGCTGGTTTGGGAGTATCCGCGCCAGGCGCCCGACGGCGACCAGGTAGACCTCGTCGAGGTCATGGAAATTGAGAACGGGCTGATCCGCCATCATCGCATCTATTGGGGTTGGAAGGGGTGCGGTTCGATCGCGCCCGCTCTTTCGGCGCTCGCGGCAAAGCAGGCGGAAGCGACACCGAAGCGTCCGATTTGATGCGGGCTTCATTGCCGCTCAACAGTCTGACGATGTCAGCGGAGGGATGCGCGATACGAGACCGCGATCGGAATGCCAAGGCGGTGTGTCCTGGTTCCTTTCGGCCGGTGCCAGCCGGATCGGCGTGCTATTAAGCCATTGAAACAATTGGAGGTCCGGGCCGGAATCGAACCGGCATCCGCGGATTTGCAGTCCGATGCATCACCACTCTGCCACCGGACCCCCGATGCTGGGTTTGCAGCCAGGAACCACGCCAGTCGGCCACTCGCAACCCCAGGGGGCTTATATGGGAGTGCCCGGGATTAATCCAGATCCCGCCGCTCTCCTGTTACGTTAAATCAACAAAGGCATGAGATGGCGCGGAATTTCCCACTCCACCCGAGGGTCGGGCTGATGGGCGATGGGGCGGACATTGCCGCGCCATGCGACAGCCATGATCTGAGCCGTGTGATACACGCGTGTCTTCCAGCCAAGGGCTTTCAGGTGGAGCACGGCGTTGGTGACGTCGGGGGAGGCCAGATCATGAAACACCATGGCACAGTCCGGGGTGGCATAAGGCAGGCATGCCTCGACGTCCTTAACGGGAGCATCGCCATCATGATCGCCATCGATGACGAAGAACGACCAGCCCTCTGGCTGAAGTTCGGCCAATTGATGGACGGCGGCCGGGGAACCGCCCTTGGCCAACCTGATCTGTCCCGCGGGACAGCAAGCGGCCAGCGACGCCTGCACGCTGGCCAGTACTCCCGGGTCCGCCAGAAGCGGATCGATGATGTCCAGATCGAGTCCGGCCAATGCGATGTGGCATCCCGACCACCCCATCAGGCAACCAATCTCCAGAGCCCGCCCGCCATGAAATCGGAGCGCCAGATTGTAGAGGATATGAGCCTCGTCGCGGTTCAGAAATCCCCAGGTGGGCCGCCGCCGGTCCACCAGCCAACCGTGTGGCAGACCGCGCCGCAGCCACGGCCACCCGCACGCCGCCTGGTCGCCCCGGATCATGTCCGGGAAGCATTGGTCAGGCAAAATCACAAGCAGTCCTGGTGACACATACTCATCCGCGGCCAGTCGCGAATGCGCCTGATATCCGAGTGTTCGGGATCGTGAGCCGCCTCCCCGGCGACGCAGCGAAAAGAACCGTCGTTTGGTGCCGGCCGTTTGGTGGACAATCCCCAGTGGTTCATGCGGCGCCAATGGCCGGAGCAACTCGCTTCCATCATCCGACGTCATCGGGAGCGCCCAATGGCAAATCCAGTTGCATTCCGCTGGCAGAACGGTGGTTTCAAGGTCGCCGCCCGTGCACACGATGCTCAGCGCCGTTTGATCCAGCATGAACAATAACCGCTCGGAATCCGCGTTGGCGATATTGGCTTCGATGAGCCGCCGCCACTCAAGCCAATGCGGCGCATCGGCGCGCCCGGCAAAGACACCCGCGTTCATTGGGCTGGACAGGCGCGACCGCTCAAGGTGCTCGGGCCCAAACATCGCGAAACTCGGCTCGTGCGCTTCAAGGATGCGATCGCGATCATAAGCCGGATCGGATTCCGCGGCGATCGCGAACCCTGTGCGCAGTGCGCCTTCAACATACAATTCGACGGCTTCCCAGGACTGGAACCACGCATCGGCGTCGATCCACAGGTAAACCTCATGGCCGGGGAAATGCTCGGGAATGCGGCACCGGGCCAGAAAGGCGCGCAAAAAGCCAGGGATACCGCTCATGTCCGGAGGGAAGTCCAGCACGAGCAATCGCGCGCCCTGACTGAACAGCCATCGGCGCTGCGCATCGCTCAGTCCGATGTCGATGACATACAGAGAGCAGTCACGGCCTTCAGGCTTGTCTCGTAACGAGCGCACCATCGCCTGGAGCAGATCGAAGTAGGTCGAGTCCGCCGCGCTGACCACGGCGAGATCGGCGATCATCGGCGTGTTTCCTGGTTCACGGAAGTTAATACCGGCGGCCGTAAGTCTTGACTCCCGCCAGACGCGTCATGGCCGGGCCTGGCCCACTTCTGTCCGGTTGAGCACCGGTCGAATACTCGAGGCAATACCGGCCGGCTGTCGCAACTCGTCATGGCCGGGTCACGCCCGGCCACGACGTGGAAAAAGCACCAGTCGTCAACACGATATTTAACCGGACAGCCCCGGGTTTGACCCGGCCATCTGTCGCGGCAGGTGCTTGCAAAGATGGCCGGGTCACGCCCGGCCACGACCGTGCGGGGCCAGCGGTGACCGGTCAGAATTTGATTCCATTAGTATAACCTCCGAGGGCTCGCGCATGTATCGCGGGGCCGGCACGGGACAGGTTGAGAGGGTCGCGGCCACAACCTCCGATCGTGCGGAATGGGCGAGATGGCATCACGATAAGTCAGTGCATTCCGGTAAGACGCTTCATAGTGATCAAGACTGAGATCGCTGACCGTCTCGTGTTGCTCTTCCAGGCCGATCTCCGCGTAAAGGTCCAGATTCGCAAGATCCGGCACCGGGGTTCGACCCGATGCATGATCACTCCACATGCCGTCAAAGAGTGCTTCGAGCGCGGCTACGAGAGCGGGCGTATTGAACAGCGTGCATCCGGCGCGCGCGGCAAGCAGAAGTTGCCGGCACAGACGCATGGCCGCATCGTCCATACCGAGGCGGATCGCCGTTTGGACATAGTCTTCGATCGTCTCACAGGCCATATCGGCGAGACCGGCGGAACGCACCAGGCTGCCGCAAACCCGCGATGCGAACGACCTTCCGGTCAAGGTCAACACTGGCAGGCCCATCCACAATGCATCGGATCCCGTGGTGTGCGCGCCGTAGGGAAAAGTATCGAGAAAAAGGTCAGCCAGCCGATACCTGGTAAGATGCACGTGGACCGGCAGCTCGGCGGCGAACACCAGCCGCTCGGGAGCGACGCAAGCCTGGATCGCCGCCCGCCGCAGACGGCTGATTGTCGCATCGTCGCTCGACAGCAGCCAAAGTACCGCGTGTGGCACACGCGACAGGATGGTCATCCAGTTTTGGAACATTGGCTCGGTGATCTTTCCGGCCACGTTGAAACAGCAGTACACGAAGGCCGCTTCGGGCAGCCCAACCTCGGCGCGCGAAAGCGTCTGTCCGGCCACTTCGCGTTCGCGATCGTTCGGCTGATAGCAAGGCAGACGCCGAACCGCCTCGGAATAGTATTTCTCCAGATGCGGCGGAATAATATTGGCGTCGGCGATGATGTACTGGTGGTGCGGGGTGCCCATACTGCCGGGATAGCCCAACCAGTTGACGATGACCGGCGCCGGCCGCGACGCGAAGACGCCCGGCCGTCCGCCAGCGGTATGCCCGTTCAGATCGATCAGGATGTCCACCGCGTCACCCACGATCAGCGCCGACGCCTGTTTGTCGCTCAGCTTCGCGATGTCCCTCCAGCAATCCACCGCGGCTTCGGTGCGTGAACGGATCGAACCGCGCGCGTCCGGGCCGGTATAATAGGCGAACACCTCGAACCGCGTGCGATCGTGCAATGCGAACACCCCGACGATCAGTGAGCCGAGCGCATGCGCGTACAAATCCGAGGACACGTAGCCGATACGCAACCGTTTCGTGCGCGGGGTTTCCGGTGGTGGCCAGGCGCCAACCGTACGCGGTGCGCCATGGGATTCCGCGTGGCGGCGATAGCACAGATAGGCCGACGCGAGCTGAAACATCGGGGTGTCCGCGTGGCGCGCCAGCGTCATCGGCGACATCGCCTCAATCAGCGCGGCGCGAGTGATGTTGCCGCACGGCTCGATCACCGGCCACTCGCACCGCATCTGCCGCGGGTCGATCCACAGTTCCATGTCATGCCGGCCAGGACTGAGATCCAGGATGCGACGTATCGCGTCCTCTGCCTCTTGCTCACCATCGCAGATGCGGGCGATCTGCCGCAGCGCCGTCGTCTTGGCCATCACGGCCTCGTTATTCACGACCGCGAGGTGACTGACGATGGCGCGCCAGTGGACCAACGCCTCCACCGCGTCACCTTGTGCTTCGAGTGTCGCCGCGAGAGCCCGATGGGCGAACACGAAATCCGGCCGCGACGCGATGGCCGCGCGAAACGCATCGCGTGCCTGTGACAGTGCCCCACCGCCCAACAACGCCGTGCCATAATTGAACTGGACAACCGCCAGCAATGGATCGGCGCCATTATGTTCGATCCAGTCCCGGTAGAGTTCTCGCGCGAGGTCAGTCCCGCCACGAGCGCTGATAGCGCCAGCGTGGCTGATCAGTTCCAGGACAGGTAAGTCTCGTGCGATCGCGCGCCGGAGGCTGGCGGCATGGTTGGCATTGAGATTTTCTGACGTATCGCGAGGGTGCATACACAGTTGCCGGGTTAGTGCTCAGCCTGAGTGCGTCTTCGCGGCGAGGCAGAGACAGCGCCGCCGGAGACGTCCGATTGAGTCGTGCGATTATCCCGGAATAGTTAACAACCCACTGATATTCGTGGTGAAATCCGACTTAGGCGACGCCCGACAATAACCGCTTCGGTCAGACATCTACCTTTCACCGTCCTGGCCCGGCTCGTCCGGGCCACCTGTCATGAGCACGGTACGGCGGCAGGTCCCCCGGACAAGCCGGGGATGACGTTGGAGGGAAGCGCCGTGCTGATGCGGTAATTTTTGGGCGTCGCCTTAGTGCGATCGCGAGCAGTCCGTCCGTATCCCCGCCCCGGGCGGATGGCTTCTTTGGGTTCGCCAGCCCGGGAAGGACGAGGTCCGTATCCGGCCTCAGGGCACGAGTCTTGCCTTGGCGTTCGCGCCATCGGACCTGTATAACCCGCCATCCCAAACGGAAGGATCCGCCGATGGCCGCCACTCTCCCGAACGCCGACTTCATCATCGATGCCCGCAAACGGATGGTGGATAGCCAGATCCGGCCCAACAAAGTCTCCGACCCGCGCATCCTGGACGCGATGCGGCATTTGCCCAGGGAACGCTTCCTGCCCGCCTCCCTCGCCGCCCTCGCCTACGCCGACCAGAACGTCAAACTCGGCTCTGGCCGTGTGCTGCCGCAACCGATGGTGCTGGCGCGCCTGGTGCAGGCGGCGGAACCGGCCACGGGAGAGAAGGTCCTCGTCATCGGTGCCGGCACCGGATACTCGGCGGCGCTGTTGGCCGCTCTCGGCTGCGCGGTCACGGCGCTGGAGGAACCCGGCCCCTTGCTGGACCAGGCAAAGTCCGCCCTGGCCGCGGTCGCGCCCTCGGTCACCCTGGCCGGCGGTTCGCTGCCGGCGGGAGTTCCGTCCGGCGCGCCCTGGGACCTGATCCTGATCGATGGCGCCGTGCCAGCGGTGCCCGCCAGCATCGCCAGCCAACTGAACCGGGAAACCGGGCGCCTGGTGACAATCATCAGCGACAGCGACCACACCGGCCACGCCGTGCTCGCCGAGCCAACGCCGGCGGGCGTCTCGGTGCACGCGCTGTTCGATTGTCTTTGCCCCCTGCTGCCGGGTTTCGCGCCCGCTCCCGCGTTCGAATTCTGATCCGGTATCGCCTGGCGAAGCCACCGAACCATCCACAATCCAACCGCGTTAATCCATCCGTAACCGCCTGGGCAGATAACCGGTGGGCATCCGGGTGCGTTCGCGTGTATCAACGTGCGTTCGCGTGTATCAACAATGGCGCGCGCCGCCGGATTGTGGCAGAGCTTCGATGACCGGGCTGACCGGGCAACTGGTTCATCCTGTGAATGTGATTGTCGAGCGGCGTCAGGGCTCGTGGCTGAAGAATGAGGGTGTCGCATGGGATCGCGTTACGGTCTGATTGTTCTGTTCTCCGCCGCGGTCATCTCCGCTCCTGGTCACGCCCAGACCCAACCGGGTTCGCAACCAGCCCCAACGTCTCTCGCGCCGCCCCCAACCGCGGCACCAGCCCCGCTGGTCCCACCCGTTCCGGCGACCCCGGCCACAACCGCCGCGGCGCCCCCGCCGGACCAACCGCCACAGGCAATTCAGCCCTTGCCGCCGCTGCTGAAACCGGCGGTGAAGCCCCTGGTGGCGAACCGCCGGGATTCATTGCCCATTGAAACGAAACCCGGCGCCGGCCTGCGCCAGACCTCGATCGGCGTGCCGCACACCTTGGCCGAGGCACTCGCGGCGACCTACACCAACCAGCCGCTGCTACAGGCGGAGCGGGCCAAAGTGCGGGCGACCGACGAAAACGTGCCCGCCGCTCTGGCAGGCTGGCGGCCCACGGTGCAGTTCGCCGGTTCGGGTGGTTACGGCTCGGGCGACACCCGAGGCTATAGCTACACGTTGGGGCGGATCGCGGATTCCCCGTCCCCTCGCCTGATCGGCACGGCGGCGGTGCAGACGCAGGAGACGCTGTATAACGGCGGCAAGACGCAGGCCACGATCAACCACGCGAAGAACGCGGTGATGGCCGAGCGGGCCAATTTGATCGCCCAGGAACAAAGCAGCTTCACCAACGCGGTGAACGCCTATGTCGGGGTGATCTCGGCGCAGGAACAGCTCGATCTGAACCGCAACAACGAGATCGTGCTGACGAAACAGTTGCAGGCGACCAACGACCGGTTCCGCGTGGGTGAGATTACCCGTACTGACGTGGCCCAGGCAGAGGCGGCACTGGCGGGGGCGACAGCGCAACGGCAGACCTCGGAAGGTCAGTTGGAAGCGGCGCGTGGCACGTTTCAGCAAATCATCGGGGTTCTGCCGGGGCCCGACCTGGTCCCGCCACAACCACTGGCTTTGGGTTTGAAGAACGAGACCGAGGCGATCGCGATGGCGTCGGACAACAACCCGCAGGTGATCGCGGCGCAATTCAACGACGCGGCGGCCAAGGATCAGGTCGACATCGCGTTCGCGGCGCTGCTGCCCTCGATAACTCTGCAAGGCCAGATCTTCCAGCAACAGAATGCCACGAGTTGGGCGACGTCGAGCAACGGCTATCAGGTCACCGCCAACCTCGCGGTGCCGATCTACCAGGGCGGCACGGAATACGCCGCCGTCCGCCAGGCGAAGCAACAGCGGCAAATCACCGAACGTTCGCTCGCCGACGCGCGCCGGACCGCGGTGCAGAACGCCGTGCAGGCGTGGGAAACCCTGGTCGCCGCCCGCGCCGCGGCGGACAGCACGCGCTCGCAAATCCGGGCGAATGAAATCGCGCTGGAAGGTGTGGAACGCGAAGCTATCGTCGGGAGCCGCACGACGTTGGACGTGTTGAACGCCCAGCAGTTGTTGCTGCAATCGCGGACGACGTTGGTGCAGAACCTGGCGCAGTTGATCACCGCCTCGTACGGCGTGGCGGCGGCGATCGGCCGTCTGACGGCACGGGACATGCATCTGCCGGTGCCGCTGTACGACGAGACCGCTTACTACAACGCCGTGAAGGACAAGTGGGTGGGCCTGGGAGACTACGCGACGAACCAACCCGGCCGCTGACCGGCCCCTGGAGTAAGGAGGGGGAGCAAGGAGATCGATGAGCGGAGCGAAACCACAGGCGGGAGGCGTGCCGTCCGGCGGCGGCGATCCATCCATGGAGGATATCCTCGCCTCCATCCGGCGTATTCTGAGTGAGGAGGACCAACCCGCCGGGCCGCCGGCGAGCCCGCCTTTGGAGGCTCGAACGCTGGAGCCGATGGCGGAGTTGAAGCAGCAACTCCGCGACGTGCTGGTGCTGGACGAGTCGATGCTGGTGGAAGAGGCCCCTGTCGTGGCCCGGTCGCCCCTGCCGCCGCCACCGCCGTTGCTGACGCCGGCCGCGGAGAGCGAGCCGGAGGTCATCGGGTCCTTGATCGAGCCGGCGCGGGTTGAGGCTTCGGCCGAGCCGGATGCGACCGTGAGGTGGCCGCCGTCCGAGCCGGAGCCTATGCCGGAATCCATCGCGATGCCGGAACCGCTGGCGATGCCGGAACCGCTGGCGATGCCGGTGGCGGTGGCTGAGCCGGTGGCGATGGCCGAACAAGTGCCTGTGCCGGAGCCCGTGGCGACGCCGGAGCCCGTCGCGATGCCGGAGCCCGTGGGGATGCCGGAGCCGGTGGCGATGGCGAAGCCCGAGGTCCCCGAGCCGGCCGTGGTTGTTCCGCCAACCGTGGTCGTCCCGCCGGCGATGATCATCACCGAACCTGAACCGGTCGAACTGGCCCGTACCGAACCGCCAATGCCCTCGGATGCGATACCGGCACTGACACAGGCCGCCGTGGCGGAGTCCGAGCCGCCGCCGCCCGCTTTCGTCCTCTCGCCGCGGGCCGCGCCCACGCCGGAACCGCTGGCTCCGCCCAGAATGCCGGCACCGCCCGTCCTGATACCGGTTCCGGCACCGCCGGGCACCACCGCGCCGCTGATCCGGCGGCCGGCCGCCGCCACGATCCGAGATCCGGCTCTGGTGCTCGCGCCGCGTCAGCCTCCCACCCAGGGTGAGCCGGCACCGGCCGGATTGACCGCGTTCGAACCCGCCGCGCCCTCGCCCGACGCTACCCCAGCCGAGCCCACGCCAATTGAGACTGTTCCGTCCCAGCCTGCCCAGGCTAAGCTTGCCCCAGCCGAGCCTGCCCCGACTGAGCCTGCCCCGGCCGAACTTGCCGGGGATGCCACGCCGCCCCCCCAACCGGAGAGTTCTCCCATGAGCGCGTCCATGCCTTCCCCCTTTGGCCTGGCCTCCCCCGAGACGGCGACCGCCGCCGCCGGCTCCGTCACCAATCTGGTCCGCGCGCTGACCTCGGACCGCACCCAGGTGTTCAACGGTGGTCCCACCATCGCCGACCTGGTGCGGGAGGAGATGCGGCCCATGCTGAAGGAATGGCTCGACAGCAACCTGCCGCCGCTGGTGGAGCGGCTGGTCCGCGCCGAGATCGAACGGGTGATCTCCCGCGCCTCGGTCTGAGCCCGCGCCTTGATCTGATCAGGTCTTCGCCTGAACTGCTTGCCCTGAGCCGTCTCCCGCGGCATCCGTAACCGTCCTTGGGGTGCTTCCCTTGGGGTGTTGCCCTTTTGGGGGCTCGGGAGACCCGTATGCCGCTCGACAAAAGCTTCGCGCCCGCCGAGATCGAACCGGCCCTGTATGAGGGCTGGGAGCGTGAGGGAGCCTTCGCCTGCGATCCCAACTCGAACGCGGCGCCGTTCACCATCATGATCCCGCCGCCGAACGTCACCGGGTCCTTGCACATGGGCCACGCGCTGACCTTCACGGTGCAGGACGTGCTGATCCGTTACCGCCGGATGACCGGGCGCGACACGCTGTGGCAGCCGGGGACGGACCATGCCGGGATCGCCACGCAGATGGTGGTGGAGCGGTTGCTGGAAGCCGAGGGGATCGACCGGCGGGAGCTTGGACGGAAGAAGTTCGTTGAACGGGTGTGGCAATGGAAAGCTGAATCGGGCGGCACCATTACGCGGCAGTTACGGCGTCTCGGCGCCTCGCTGGACTGGCCGCGCGAGCGGTTCACCATGGACGACGGTCTGGCGGCGGCGGTGAAGCAGGAGTTCCTCACGCTGTATCGCGAGGGTCTTATCTATCGCGACCGGCGGCTGGTGAACTGGGATCCGAAGTTGCTGACCGCGATCTCCGATCTGGAGGTGGAGCAGCAGGAGATCCGGAGTTCGTTATGGTACCTGCGTTATCCGATCGTTGGTGAACCGGGCCGGTTCATCATCGTCGCCACCACGCGGCCGGAGACAATGTTGGGCGATACCGCGGTGGCGGTGCATCCGTCGCATCCGGTTTTGTCCGGGCTGATCGGGAAGTTCGCCGTGCTGCCTCTGGTTGGCCGGGCGATCCCGATCGTGGCGGATGAGTATGCCGACCCGGAGAAAGGCACCGGCGCGGTGAAGATCACCCCGGCGCACGACTTCAACGACTTCGAGGTCGGGCGGCGGCACGATCTGCCGATGCCTTCGGTGCTGGACAAGACCGCGCGGGTGACGCTGGCGGAGATCGCTGATGCATTGCGGGCGGTCGATGGCGTTGCGGACCCGGCTTTTGTCCGGAGCCTGGAGGGTATGGAGCGTTTCGCGGCGCGGAAGGCGATCGTGGCGGAGCTGGAACGGCTGGAGCTGGTCGAGAAGATCGAGCCGCACACTCATCAGGTGCCGCACGGCGACCGCGGCGGCGTGCCGATCGAGCCTCTGCTGACGACGCAGTGGTATTGCAACGTCGGCGTGCTGGCGAAGCCGGCGATCGAGGCGGTGGAAACCGGCCGCACCGTTTTTGTACCGAAACAATGGGAGAACACGTATTTCGCCTGGATGCGCGACATCCAGCCGTGGTGCATATCGCGGCAATTGTGGTGGGGACATCGCATACCCGCCTGGTATGGTCCGGATGGCGAAGTGTTCGTGGCTGGCGATGAAGCCGAGGCGGCGGGTTTGGCGCTGAAGCACTACGGACGCGAGACGGACCTGGTCCAGGACGAGGACGTGCTGGATACCTGGTTCAGTTCCTGTCTGTGGCCGTTTTCGACTCTGGGCTGGCCGGAGAAGACGCCGGAACTGGCGCGGTATTATCCCGGCGACGTGCTGGTGACCGGGTTCGACATCATCTTTTTCTGGGTTGCCCGGATGATGATGATGGGTTTGCATTTCATGAAGGATGTTCCGTTCCGGACGGTGTACATTCATGGCCTGGTGCGCGACGAGCGGGGCCAGAAGATGTCGAAGTCCAAAGGCAACGCGATGGACCCGCTGGAGTTGATAGATCGTTACGGTGCCGACGCGTTACGCTTCACCATCTGCGCGCTGACAGGCCCAGGACGGGACGTGAAGCTGGGCGAGTCGCGGGTGAGGGATTTCCGGGGATTTATCACCAAGTTGTGGAACGCGGCGCGGTTCTGCGAAATGAACGACGTGCGCGTGGTGGCGGGGTTCGATCCGGGTTCCGTGCGATCGCCGCTGTGCCGATGGATACTGGACGCGGCGAATCACGCGGTGACCGAGGCCACAACGGCGCTGGAAGCGTATCGTTTCGACGAATACGCTCTGGGCGGGTACCGTTTCGTCTGGAATACATACTGCGACTGGTTCCTGGAATTCGCCAAACCGGTGTTCGCCGAAGGCGCCGATCCCGCCGCGGCGGCGGAGACGCGGGCGACGGCCGCGCATGTGCTGGGGTTGATATTGCGAATGCTACATCCGGCGATCCCGTTCGTGACCGAGGAGTTGTGGCATCGTTTCGGTTACGGCGCGGAGTTCACGCTGATCCGCGAGCCATGGCCGGTGCCGGCAGCGGTGCCGGATGCCGAGGCGGCGCGCGAGGAACTCGATTGGGTGGTGCGGTTGATCGGGTTGGTCCGCTCGGTGCGCACCGAAATGAATGTGCCGCCGTCGTCGCCCGCGCCGGTGTTGCTGCGCGACGCGCCGGCCGGTGTCATGGCGCGGGCGGAACGATGGATGGAGGCGATCCGCCGGATGGCGCGCGCCTCCGAGGTGCGGGCGCTGGACGGCGCGATGCCGGAGGGCTCCGCTCAGGCGGTGCTGGACGAGGCAACGGTGGTGCTGCCTCTGGCCGGGCTGATCGATCTGACAGTGGAACGGAATCGGCTGGCGGGCGCGCGGGACAAGGCACTGGCGGAGGCGGAGAAGATGGCACGCAAACTGGCCAACCCCGAGTTCGTGGCGCGGGCGAAGCCTGAGGTGGTCGAGGAAAATCGCGAAAGACTGGCGGCGTTTCAGGCCGAAGCGGCGCGGTTGGAGGAGGCACTGGGGCGGATCAGTTAAAGCGGCGTCCGAACTGGTTGGATCGCGGGGCGATTGGCGGAAGCGTCCTGGTCCTTTTCACTGATCCGTTCATTGGTTCGGGGTTTGGTAAGAAAGCTTCGTGACCTTGGTGATCTTTGAGACCTTTGTGATGTTTGGAACCGTGCGGCAGGCACGTGCGTCGGTGCTTCCCCGGTCAAACCGAGCGTGATGAGACAAAGGCAATATCACAAAGGTCTCAAAGATCACCAAGGTCACGAAGCTTCCTTGCCCGGTTCCGAGCGATGGGATGGCGATGATCAATCCAGGCCTAAGCGGAATCCGGACTGGTTTAATCGCGAGCCCGCACCTTCCGACCCATCAAGGCCATGTTTCAACCAGATCGGATACCGCTCCAGGGAGTTCGCCGAGCAGGCATACTCGGCGGACGGGCGCCATGATCTCTGAATCTCTTAGTCTCGATCTGTCTTCCAATTAAATCTGGCGCCGCCGCGGAAGGGCGCCAGCGGTACCGTCAGGACCGCGATTTTCACGCCAGGGCTCGCGGCGGCGCCGGTACGAATTTATTTGGGAGAAAGGTCGAGATTCGGAGATTCTGAGGGCTCCGAATTCTGAATGTTCCGTACCCCTGTCACGTGATACGAACCAGGAGTCATCGGGGGGAAACTCACAGTTCCGGATTTCCGCCAACAAGAACATTGTCATACTCGCCCGCACCCTGCAGGACCATGAACTGACACGGTCCGTCATTCTGTCCATGCACGTAATGCGCGGTCATCGGCGGCACCGCGCAGCGCTCTCCGGCATTGAGCACGTACGTGTTTCTGGGAGCGCGTGTTTCCACGACCATCGGCCCCTTCAGACAGACGAACGAGTCCGTGATCGAGGAGTGATAGTGCCAGGGAACGTTCTGCCCTTGGTCCAAGGTCAAAACGACCGCGCGCATGTCGGCGCCTTCCATGACCTTCTCGTAGCCGGCGATATCGAGGGTAAAGCCGCGCGACGTTTCCTTCATTGATAAAGTCTCCATTTTCCATCAGAGCCGGGCACGGCTTCGCATCGTTGATCGCATCGTGTTTGCACCTGTCGCACGCTCAGGCCGCGCTGTGGCGGTAGGGGCGTAGCACCGCTTCAGTATCCGCGCCGAGCGCCGGTGCCGGGCCCGTCGCCCGGTCGAAACTGGCGCGCCACGGAAGGCCGGGCAGCATCCCCTGCTCGTGCGCGTCCCAGAAGCCTCGGGCGCGCAGATGGACACTGACGGCGAGGCCGGTCGAACTGGCCAATGACGCGGCGGGAATGCCGGCGTGCCGCAACATCGCCGCGGCGGTGGACGCATCCTGATCGCCGCACCATGCCGCCAGTACCGCGTCGATGTCCGTTTCGTGTGCGTTCCGTCCGGCGAAATCGAGGCCGGACAGCCGCGCCAGACCCGGGACCAGGCCGCACAGCGCGCGCCAGTCGTTGTCGTC
>Ga0182018_10001228_pt1 | contig 29818 bp, 26 predicted proteins | sample 812P2MmetaG_FD_120490 | JGI IMG/M metagenome (GOLD analysis project Ga0182018, IMG submission 120490) | Permafrost microbial communities from Stordalen Mire, Sweden - 812P2M metaG | ecosystem: Environmental > Terrestrial > Soil > Wetlands > Permafrost | place: Sweden: Stordalen | collected...
CGTTCTAGCGGCTCGGCCTCGCCCGTAGGGCGAGGACTCGGCGACGAATCCCTCGTTCTAGCGGCTCGGCCTCGCCCGTAGGGCGAGGACTCGGCGACGAATCCCTCTCTCTCCGCGGTGGGACGAATCGGGCGCCCTGCCACCTGGCGAGGAATCCTGATGCCAGGACCTCCGTTGACATCCTCTGGAGCGTGCTTCAAATTAGCCTCTATGGCCAGTACAGAGCGCGTGAACCTGAACCTTCCGGTGCTGGCTCGGGAGCGGCTGCGAAGCCTGGCGAAAGCTGCCAACAAGCCCGAGGCGGTGTTTGCGCGCTCCCTGCTCGTCAAGGCCATCGAACGGGAGGAGCGGGCTGCCTTCCGACGCCGTCTAGAAGCATCTCGCACGCCCGAGCGACGCGCTCGCGACCTCGAGATTGCCGCCGCGACCGAGCGACTTCGTGTCTAAACGCGCGGACGTTCTGGCCGCTCAGCGCAAGCTGGGGTTTGGCGCGGGTGGCCGGCGCGAGCGCTTCGTCGTCACCCAGTCCGATCTTCTCGTTGGCGTCGATACGGTCATCGTGGCACCGCTCGACGACGACGCGCCTATGTACGAGCGCGATCCGCTCGTCGTTCGTATCTCCGCGGCAGAGGCGGGTACGAGCCAGCCGCAGGTGGTGCTCGTCCACTTGATCGCGGCGGCTCGGCTCGACCGGTTCGAGCCCACCACCGTCGGTCGGCTATCGCCCAAGTCGATGGGCCTCGTAGACAATCTCATGAGGACCGTGCTGCACCTCTAAGCCAAGTCTGACGGCTCAACGGCCGCGCTCATCGTCTCGTTCGTCGCCGCCGGGGCGGCCCCAGCGGACGAGGGCGGCCGTCGAATGCTCGTCGAGGATGGCTGGCGTGCGAGGGTACGGCTGCGGGGATGCGGACGTGAGCGTCTCGACGGCCCAGCGGTGTACGGCCTCCAGGGCGAGCGGCGACGTGGCGCGGACATCCGCGACGCACGCCGGATCCAGAGACAGATCGCACATGCGGGATTCCCGATCGCGCGCGCCCATGAGCACGTAAGGACCCCAGCGCACGGAGAATCGTCCCGCGCGCGTGGCGACCAGAGGCCTTTCGGCCGGGACGACCGCTCCTTGTGCGATCGCGGCGAGGTCCACTCCTGCGAAGGCCGTCGGCGGCTCAAGCCCGAGAGCGTGGAGCACGGTGCGCGCGACGTCGACGGGACCCGTCGGCGCATCGACGTGACGCCCCGCCAGGATGGCGTCCCGGGGCCAGCGGATCGCCAGAGGCGTCGAGAGAAGCGGTTCGTCTATCGCGTCCGGGTCACTGAACGGGACGGGGGGAGCCTCGCTGGCGGCGACGTCGCCGGTGACGATGACGGCGGTATCCCCTTCGCGCCCTGCGTTGTGCAGGGCGACGAGGAGCCTCCCGAGCGCGGCGTCGTGGGCGTCGATCGCGCGGTCGTAGAGGGCCCAGGCACGGACGCGGTCGTCTTCCTTGAAGCGGGCGGGGTGCTTGCGCGCCTTCGTGAGCACCTCGGCGGCGCGGCGGGGTTCGACCATGCCAAGATAGCCCTCGGGCGGCATCGCCTTGAGCTCCTCCGGGCTCGCGTCCCACGGAGGATGTCCGCCGCGGGCGTGGACGACGACGAGGAAGCGCTCCGCCTTGTGCGCGTCGATCCACGCACCCGCATCGTCGAACACCTGCGTCGCCGGGACGTTCCCGAGCGGATCTTGCGCGACGAAGTCGTCCCACCCACGCGCGAATCCGAACGCCGCCCCCGTCGTCGGATTCGCGGTGAACATGGCGGTGGCGACTCCGCCCTGCCGACATGCCTCCTCCACAGTGGTCGGCGTGTCCGGAAGGCGCGCGTCCGGGTCGTCGAGACCGTGAGTGCGTGGTGAGAGACCTGTCAGCATCGACGCGACCACGGCATTGGCCAGTGAGCTCGACGCCCGGTTGGCGGCGAAGGTCGTGCCCTCGGCTGCCAGGCCTGCAAGCTCGGGCACCGCTCTCGGACCACCCCATGGCGCGAGCGCCTTCGACGACGTACTTCCGAGCACCACGATCAGGACGCCCCGCGTCGTGGGCGGGGACGCGACGGAGCTGGGCTCGGCCGCGACGATGCGAGGCTCGCCTAGGAGCACCCGGGTCCCTTTGCCCGCGTGCTGGACGACGAGCTCGATCGACGCGAGCCCTCCGCGTCCCTCGAGCCCCGCTACGGGTACTGACCACGGCGTCCATCCGGCGGCGCCGCCCCCGACGTGGGCCGTTCCGAGGACCACGGGGGCACGCCGATCCCTCAGAAGCAGCGCCTCGACGTCCGCGTCGCTCCCGCCGACCGTGGCGAGCGAGGCCTCGAGCGTAGCGTTCGATGGGATCCATCCGGAGCACCGCGCAAAGCCGGGGGCCCGCATCGAGAGCGCGCGCATCGATCGTCCGCCGACCGTCGCGTCGACGACGGCGTCCAGCCGCGTAGGCGCGGAGTACGGTTCCCCTTCCTCGCCCGTGCCGATGTGAACCCAGTCGATCTCCGCGAGGGGCTCGCCGCCGGCGTGCGGTCCCCGGGCGAAGCGAAGCGAGACCTCGTGGCCGCCGGGCGCAAGGGTCACGGGCAAGGAGCCATGCGCGTCGACGATCCGCACGTCCCCCTTCGCGAGGGTCCAGGTCCCGACGACCTTGCCGTCGATCGCGATCGACACCCCGCGCGCGGTCACGCCTCGAATCCGTGCCTGCGCGTAGGCGCTCGCACCGGGACTATCGTTCGCGACTTCTGGCCAGTAGAAGGCGGCGGACACCGAACGCGATCGAACCCGCAGCCACGTCGCTCCCTCGTGCTCGACGACCTCGTCGTCGCTCCGCGCGAGCGTGCCGGGATGCAAAGTGGCCCGCGTGGACGAATCGCCGAAGTCGATGAGGACGCCTCGGTGCCCTAGCGCGCACGCGTCGAGGTCGCGCACGACGTCGAGCAAGACGGGACGGGTGGCAGGAGCACCGGCGTCCACGTACGCCGCCATCGCCGCGGCGGACGGCTGCAACGCCGCATCCGACCGCCTGCACGTACAGCTGCTCAGCACCGGCAAGAGAGAGACGAGACACCCCAGCGCGAACCGGATCACGGCAGCAGCGTGGACCCCGCATGCGTCGTCTTGCCCGCCCTCACCTCGACGACGTTCTTCGCCTCGTGCCCCTCCTGCTCTACGCGCACTTCGTGATAACCGGGAGCGGCAACGGCCGACGTCGCCGGCCCTAGCCCGACCACCGCGCCATCAATACGGACGCGCGCACCGGCGGGGGCTTCCACGAAGATGAGACCGTAGCCTGCAGGAACCTCGGCCCCGGGAGGCACGTCGTCGGGGGCGGAGCTTGCGGTCGTGGTCGTGGTCGTGGTCGTGGTCGCAGTCGCGGTCGCGGTCGCGGTCGCGATCGCGATCGCGATCGGATTCACCCCCTGCACCGGCACCACGGCGACCCCGTGCTCCTCGCTCCCGCCCGCCGCTCGCAGAGCGACCCCCGCCGCCGTCGCGAAGATCACAAACGCGACAACGAACCCCCACCCCGAGCGCTTCTGCGGGGTAGTCGCCGGAGAGGACGGCACGGCGGCTGACGCAGAGGCTCCCGCCCGCTCCGCTGCCGCCTCTCCTCCCTTCGTGGCGAAGGGAGACTCGTACTTCGTCTCGACGGTCACGACGTCTGCATCGAGATCCGTCTCGTCCACCGACGGCGGCGGCGCCGCGGCCGCAACCGCAGGCGGGGGGGCCGGCGTCGCGGCGGACGTCACCATGACCTCGGCCATCACGGCGGGAGCGATCGGCATCTCGTCGCTCGATGCCGCACCGGGGACGATCGCGTCGGGAGGGATTGACGGGAGCAGGGTCTCGTCGGATTCGTCGTCGCCGGGCGGATTCGAAGACCTCCGCTTCAGTTGGCTGGGCTCGATGATCGGCGGTGGGTCCGAGCCCGACGAGCGAGCCGCACCCGGCGCAGGGGAGCGATCGCTGATCTCGCGCATGACGGCGTCCTCGAGCGACGATGGGGGCGCGTTGGACTCGGGCTCCTTCGCCGCGGACGGTGCATCGCTGAGCCTGAGCGTCTCGTACGCAGGTCTCGACGCGGCGGCAGGTCCATGGGCGGCGGTCGCCCCGGCGGGCGCGCTCCTGCCAAGGACTGCAGGGGGGGCGGGAACGCTTGGGCGCGCGTTCGGAGGCGTCGACAGGCCAGGCTTGTCGCCGGCCTGAAGGAGGGCCAGGGCCGACTGCACGGCAGGCGTGAGGAGGTCGACGCCGTTCGGCCCCACGACCGCCCGGATGGCCTCTCGTGCCGAGAGATCAGCGAGCACGTCCTCGAGCAGGCTTGGCGACACCTCCCCTCCGAGGAGCATCTGCCGCGGCGACGCTCCACGAGCGAGCCGTCGGATGAGCGCGCGCGCAGGGTCCGGCGTCGCGCGGAGGTACTCGTCGAGCGCGACCTCGTCGAGTCCGATGTGCTCGACGTTCATCGTGTGCGCCCCCGTGGTCGCCGCCAGGGCACCGCGCGCGTTGGCGATCGGCCGCGCAAGCAGTTCGAACAGGGTGCCCGACAGGTCGCCGCGGACTGGCTCGGTAGTGGGGGAGACGACGAACCGTCCTGCACCCACTGCGAGCAAGCTTCCGAGCGCTCGCTCGCCGCTCTGGTAGCCGCCGTCGCTGGCCGTTCGCGTTGCCCGGCGCGGCGCCCCTCCGCGAATCTCGACCTCGTAGAGGAACGTCGCGTCCCGAACGGAGACGCAGGCGTCCTTGCGAATGGCGCAGACGAGATCGAGGAGCAGGCGCGGCGACAGCCCGTCGAGCCGGCCCCTGACCTCGCCGTCGGAGCGCAGCCTCATCTCGATGCGGGCGCGCGGCCGCAAGACCTCGCGTACCCGGGCCAGGATGGCGCGCGAATCGCTCTCCTTGCGCATGTACGCAGCGGCGCTCGCCCCGAGCTCGCGCACCCGCTGGAGCAAGTCTTCTTTCCATGAAAGGAGAATCACGGGAGTGTCCCGCAGGGCGACGTCGCGCCTGACTGCACGGCAGAGCGCGAACCCGTCCAAGCCCGGCATCAGGATGTCGCTGACGACGAGCTCGGGCTGCACTCGGAACGCGATTTCGAGCGCGGTGTTGCCGTCGAGCGCTTCGAAGACCTCGCACCCGGCGGTCCGCAGCAGGTCCGAGATGAACCATGTGACCCCCGGGTCATCGTCCGCGACGACGACGCGACGTCCCCTCAGTCGAACGTCGGCTCCGGCGCCCCGGCCGCGCCCAGTCATCCGGTCGGCTCCGGGGAGGTCCTGGTGCAGCCACGGTGCGAGCGCGATCGCCCCCTCGGGCGCGTCGCCGCCGAAACGGACGGCGCCGCCGGTCTTCTGGCGGACGATCTCCTGGACGCGAGCGATGGCGCCCCATAGTGCGCCCATGACCTCTGTGCCCTCGCCGAGCGGGACGCGGCACGCGCGCGACGGCGCGTCCACCGATTCGACGAGCGCGCGCTTCAGCTCGAGTGAGAGCCGCTCGGCCAGTTGCTCGAGCGTCGGCTCGCCGAGGGTGATTCGCATCGTGCGGCCTTCGCGGGCGTCAAGGATGTCCTCGCACACACGGCGCAGAGCCTCGGGCGCCACGGGCTTCGACAGAAGCTTCGCCACGCCGAGCGCGAGAAAACGAGAGCTCTCGTCGGGCGCGCGGAAGGTCCCCACGACGGTCACCGGGACCGGTTCGGTCAGGGGGTCGTCGAGGAGCGCCTCGACGAGGTCGGGCGCGTGAAGGAGATCGGCGTCGACGATTACGAGGTCCGGTGCGTAGGCACGCGCGAGCTCGAGGGCGGTCTGCACGTCCTCCGTTCGCTCACACTCGAACGAGCGCGCCCGGAAGGTGCCGTCGTCCGTCAGCGCGTCCGCGAGCCATTCGCCGCCCACAATGAGGATCGCGATGGGCGTCTGGCTGCCCACTTCGCCTGCATCGTCCACCGGCCGTGCAACTTCGCGAGCAGGCGTCTCACCCCAAGCGAGGGCGGGCAGGTCGTCGAGCACGCGCCCGACGAAGGCGAGCTCTTGCTCGCCCAGCGCTCCCGTCTGGGCGGCGTGGTCGAGCGCCGCGAGGGCTTCCTGGAGCGATCGCGCCATCGAATCGAAGCGCAGGAGGCGCGCGCCCGAGCCGAGCGCGTGGAGGCGCCGCCGTAGCTCGTCTCGCGCCGTCTTCGACGAAAGGTCTTCCTCGAGAGCGGCGAGGAGCTCTCGCGCGTCGCCCACTTTGCGCCCGAGCGATGCCACGAAATCGGCCCGAGCTCCGCCGAGCCGCGTTCCCGGAGTGTCCCTGGCGTCGGACGCGCTGCTCGACATGGCTCCGACCATGGGCCGTAGCACGAGCGATACGCCGGAGGCCAGCGGCGAGGCTCGAAAGAGCCTCCAACTTCTCGTCCGAGGGCAACGAGGCCCTTGCTACATTGCGCGCGCGACTCGTCATGCCGGCGTCCATTCCGCCTTCTTCGGTCCCCCCCCAGGAGGCCGTGTCGTTCATCATGCGTTTCGGCACCGCGGTCGGTCTGGCGGCCGTGGCGGCGCTGACGTGCGCGCTGCCGGCGACGATGCGCATCTCGAACGCCTTGGCATCGGAGGGGACGGCCAGGGTATGGACGGCGCTGGCGGCGGCGGCGCTCGGCCCGATGGTGGCGGCGGTCGTCGTCCTTCGGGGCGCACGCGAGGGCATGCGCGCATTCGGCGGTCCGGGGTCGGCTCTCCGCGCGTTCGGCGTCGCGCTATGGCTCGCGTCGCTGATGGTGGGGCTCTCCGTGTTCGGGAGCGTGCTCCGGGCGACGACCCATCAGCACGCGCTCGCGGGCGTGACGTTCGCTTTCGGTGCGGTGGCCCTGGCGATCGGCTCGGGAGTGGTGTGCGCACGACTCGTCTCCATCCTGAGGGACGCACCCCCGGGAGCGCGGCGGGTCTTCGCGCTCGTCCTCGGCCTCCTCTCCTGCGCCGCGGTCGCATGGGTGGGCCTCGGTTTCGTCCGCGCCGCCTCGAGCGACAGTGCGTCGTCTGCTGCTGCCGGAACCGTCGTCGACATCCTCGCGTTCGCGCTCGCGGCGCTCTTCGGGGCGAGGCGATCGTTCGTGGCGCGGCGCCCCCTCGCCCTCGTCGGACCTCCGGTCGCGGTGGTCCTGCTGGCTGTCGGTGCATCGACCTTGAGGGACGCCCCCCTGCTCGAGGCCATCGGGGAGCGGGCACCCGCCTTCGCCCCGGCGGCGAGTCTCGTCGTTTTCCGCTAATTCAGTGGCCCGTGCTGGAGCGATTTGCCCTTTGGGAGCATCCTAGGGAGAAGAGAACATGCGTCGATTGATCCTGGTCGCATGGCTTCTCGGCGCCACGGCATGGGCGCCGACTGCGGCGGCGCAGCCCACGGCAACCGTGACGCCGGCCCCCGTGTCGGCGCCCACGGGTCTCGGGGTCGTCGCTTTGACGGGCGCCACGGATGCCGCATGGCCGCTGGCGCAGGCCCTCTACGCAGACCCCACCGTCCGCGCGACCGCGATCGACGAGGCGCGTGCCCGGGTGCTCTGCGGCGAGTCGGCCAACCCCGCGGCCCCGGTCGAGCTTCGCGATCTCGCGGCAACGGTCGCCGCCGTGCATGGCGATGACGCGCCCTCGCGGGCTTTGCTCGAGGAGATGGCCCACCGCTTCGCCGTGCGCGGCCTGGTCGTCGTCAGGCTCGAGGGGACGCATCCCACGGCGCGGGTATTCCTGGCGGAATCAGGCGTGTTCGACGCCGCGACGTACGATCCCGACGAGGGTCTGCCTCTTGCCTGGACGGCTTCCACGCGCTTACTGATCCAGTCGTTCGGGTCCGCCCCCGCACCCGTCGCGGCTCCGCAGCTCGCCACGCACGAGGAGCCGAGCATCCAGAACGCGCCGCCTCCGCGACGGCATTTCTACGAGTCCGGATGGTTCTGGGGCGCTGTGGCCGCGGCGGCCTTGGGCGGCGGAGCAATCTACCTTGCCACGCGCGACAACGGCTCCCAGACGATCCATCTTGAGCTTCAGACTCCGCACTGATGCGCTCCGATCCGCTTCACCTGACCCTGCTCCGGTTTCTCCTCGCGCTCCTGGCGCTGGTGTGGAGCTCTGCTGCATTCGCGGACGCGGAGGAAACCCTGCCGCGGGACGTGAGCGTCCAGGGGGAGCCCTCGACGGCCAAGCTGCCGCCGCTCCCCGGCGGCTTCGAACGGCTCGAGAATGGATGGCTGGTGCTCGAGGCGCCATCGAGCGTCCACGACCGGGTAGAGCCTCTCGTCCGCGAGGCCCAAGAGTTCCGCACGCACCTGTCGGAAGACCTGGGGCAGCCGGTGCTCGACCACGTGCTCGTGCGCATCGCGCATTCTCCGGAGGAGATGGCAGCCCTTGCGCCGGAAGGGCAGCCGCCTCCGCCCTACGCAGCCGGCGTCGCGTACCCGCCCTTGCGCATCGTGTTGCTCACCCTGAAGGAGCCGGTCACGTGGGAAGCGCCTGACCTGTCGACTCTCTTGCGCCATGAGCTCACCCACGTCGCCCTCGGGGACGCCGTGTCGAACCATCACGTCCCCCGGTGGTTCAACGAAGGTCTCGCGATCCGCGAATCGGGCGAGCTCCCCTGGGCGCGTTCGCGGACCCTGTGGGACGCGAGCCTCAGCAAGCGTTTGCTGCCCCTCGAAGCCCTCGACCGGGGCTTTCCGAGCGACAGCTACGACGTCAACATCGCCTACGCAGAGTCCGCCGACTTCGTGAACTTTCTCATGCGCGACGCCGACCGCGTTCGCTTCGGGTCGCTCGTCGAAAGGCTGCGTGCCGGCGCCGAGTTCGGCCGGGCCCTCGAGGACGCGTACGGCACCGACATCCGCAAGCTGGAATACGAGTGGCGCGAGGCCGTAAATCGCCGCTTCGGGCTGGTTCCGATGCTCACGGGGGGCGGCCTTCTCTGGACATTGATCGTGGGGCTCGCCGGTGCCGCGTGGTTCAAGAGGCGACGGCGCGCCAAGGCGAAGCTTGCCCAGTGGGCGCGCGAGGAAGCCGAGATGGATAGCGCCACCCTTGCCACGGATGCCGCGCGCCACACCCCAGGCGACGATGAATTGCCGCCGCGCGTGCCATCGCTTCCCGTCGTGGAGCACGAGGGGCGTTGGTACACTGTGCACTGAGGATCGCGCGCGCAGCCGCAGCGGCGATGGCCGTCGTGCTGGCGGTGGGCGGCATCCCGGGCATCCCTTCGCGACCGGCCGCGCCGCATCTCGATCTGCCGCTCGTCCCGACGGAAGTGAAGGACCGCGACGGAGTCGTCGACCTCGTCGTGCGCGACGGCACCGGTGGTGCTCCGTTCATGGGTGCGCACGTGCGCGCGTTCGCGATCATCGACGAACACGCCTACCTCGCTGCCGGGACGATCACGGACGCCGCGGGAAGAGCGCACCTTGCGGGGCTCCCGCGTGGTGAGGCTTGGATCCTAGCGGAGGCTCCGAAGCGGGCGCGAGCGTCTACTCGCCTCGTCCTTGCTGGAGAGGCACGCGCCGTCGAGATGGATCTCGCCCCCGAGCACGCGATCGAGGTAGCGGTGAAGGACGACGGGGGCGCGCCCGTACTGGGGGCGGAGATCGAGGTTCTTGGTCACGACGATCCGCTCCCGGTGGGCGCGCGCACGGGCGCCGACGGGGCCGCACACGTCGGACGGCTGAGCGTGGGGCCGTGGAGAGTCACCGCACGGGCGACCGGGCTCGAGGAGGCGTTCGGTCGCGCCGCGCTCGACGGTGAGCTGATCTCGATCGTATTGCGCAAGCTCGGCGCGATCGCCGTACACGTGACCGATCGCGACGATCGCGCGGTGTCCGCAGCTCGCGTCGCCGTCGCCGGTGCCACGCTGTGGCCATCCCGCATGGCGACTTCCGACCCGGAGGGTGACGTCCGCATCGGGGGGCTGGCAGCCGGGACGTACGCCTTGCGCGCGACCAAGGACGATTCCGTGTCGCCGATCGAGCTCGGCATCACCCTCGCCCGGGGCGAGCAGCGGTCGCTGACGCTGAAGCTAGCGCCCGGGCGCTTCGCTGCGGTGCGCGTAACCGAGGAAGACGAGGCCCAGCCAATCCCGGGCGCGCGCTTGACTCTGGCCGAGGGCGGCCTGTCACCATTTCCTCTCGAGGCGATCGCCGACGCTAAGGGCCTTGCGCGCGTGGGGCCCTTCTCGCCCGGGAGCGCCACCCTCGGCGCGCGCGCCGACGACTTCGTTTCCCGCGGCGCCGTTACCGTGCCAGATCCCCCCCCTCGCGAGCTGCGCGTGGTGCTCGTCCGTGCCGGCGTGGTCACGGGTCGGGTGGTCGACGCTCGCGGCTATCCGATCGACGGCGCATCGATCCAGCTCGTCGGCACCGATCCGAGCGGCGGGCCCATCCTCGACGACCCGCGGCGCGCGATGTTTCAGGTGGCCCACTTCGACGCGATGCTCGGTGGCCCGGTGCCACTGATGCCGGCCGGCGAGCTGGGGGTCGTCCCGGGGGCCGTTCCGCCCATTCCGCACTCCGCAGTGGGACCATTTCTGGACATTCCGCAGGCGTCCCTACGGACGGGGGTGCCGGCAGAGCCGTGGGTGACGCGCCGCGACGGGACGTTCCGCGCGACGCCGGCGTCACCGGGCCGCATACGGGCGATCGTGCACCACCCGCAGTACGTCGAGGCGCTGAGTGACGTCGTGACGCTCGCATCCGGCGGCGAGGCGCATCTCGAGATCGTGATGCACGCGGGCGGAACACTCGATGGACGGGTCGTCGATTCGCACGAGCGGCCCGTCGGGGGAGCTCGTGTCGTGGTCTCGGCGATGCGCGGAAGTCTGGAGCGGTCGACTCTCAGCGCAACCGACGGGACGTTCGCGTTCGCGGCGATGCCCGACTCGGTCATGCTCACCGCGACCGCCGGCGACAATGACGAACGGACGGACGTCCAGATGGGTGTCCAGGTTCCGGAAGGCGGGCACAAGGAGGTGACGATCCACCTCTCCGAGCCGCACGAGCCCCTCGACGTGACGGTGGTGGACGACGGTGGCTGGCCCGTCGACGCGGCTCAGGTGACCGCGAGCTCCCTTTCGACGACCGCGCCCCTGCGCGTCACCGCGTTCACGGACGGGCACGGTGAAGCCATCCTCAAAGGGGCGCGGGGCCTGCCGCTCCGCGTGGAGGTACGAGCGCCAGGACACGCACCTAGCGTCACGACGACCGATGACGCTGCCGAGTCCCTTCGAGTCGAGCTGTCTCTAGCCGAGAGCGCAACGGGCGAGGTCGTCACGGCGGTGGGAAGGGATCCCGTCGCCGGCGCCGACGTCGTTCTCTATACGGACCTCGGAGTTCGACGCGTCCGAACGGACGCGCACGGCGAGTTCGTCCTGTCGGAGCTGGCACCGGGCCCGGCTCGTCTGCGCGTGCGAGCGACAGGCTTCGCCCCTTCGACGCGGGCGGTCACCTTGCCGGGGAGCGGCGGTTGGCGGCCCTTCGAGCTTCCGCGAGTCGAGCTCTCGGTCGAAGGTGTCGTCGAGGGCGACGTGGTCGATGGCGACGGAAGGCCAGTTGCCGGCGCGCGCGTCGCGAAAGATCATGCGCCGACCTGGCTTCCGGTCGGGTCGAATCCGCAAGAGCTGACGGTGACCGATGCGAGAGGTGCCTTCACGCTTCGCGGTCTCGCCGAGGGCACGGCGACACTCGAGGCCTACGCGCCCGACGTCGGGCGGGCGCATGTCGATGGGGTGAAGATCGTCGCCGGGAGGACGACGGACCGCGTCCGCATCACCGTAGGCCGGACACCGTCGAGCCCAACGGAAGAGCGGCGCGCCGACGTAACCGGCTCGACGGGCACCGTCGCCGTGACGCTCGGCGAGACCGGAGCGCCGACGGAAGTGGTCATCGTATCCGTCGTCGAGGCGAGTGAAGCCGAGCGAGCCGGGCTGGCCCCGGGCGACGTCGTGCTCACGATCGACGGCGCGCCTGCGCAGACCATCGAGCAAGCGCGCGCGAAGCTGAGCGGACCGATCTCGGCGGACGTCGTGATCGGAGTGAGGCGTGGCAACGCGGCGCTGGCGTTGCGGGTGGGGCGGGAAGGCCTGCGCCGTTGATCGCTCGGGTGCGTCGAACGGCGATCGCCGTCACGGAGACGCGTCGGGGAGGACGAGTGCCTCGACCATGTCGTCGGTGATGCGCCGGAGCGCGCCCCGGCCGTCGACGCATGCGAGCCTGGTCGACCCCTCGGCGCAGAGCACGCCATCGCCGGGCCTCACGATGCGGTAGTCGAAGCGCACGCTCGCGGCGCCCGCCTCGGCGAGTGTCGTTTGGACGTCGAGCTCTTCGTCGAAGCGCGCGGGAGACCTGTATTTGATCGCGAGTTCGACCACCGGCAGATGGATCCCGCTCTGCGCCCAAGCGGCGTAGGTGACACCACGGCGCCGCAGCCACTCGATGCGCCCCACTTCCATGTACGTCGCGTAGCTCGCATGATGGACGATGGCCATCTGGTCGGTTTCCCCGAAGCGCACACGCACGCGGACGACGCTCCGAGCATTCGCGGGATCGATGGCTCGCATCCGACGATGCGGTATCACGAGCGCGCCGCTCGCGTCACGCTCTCCGCCTTCGCTAGTATCCGACCCGTGAGTGCGAAGCGGCGGCTACCCGTCCTTCAGTCGCCTGGGGGAGGCGATTCGGCGGGCGAGCCGGAGCGCGCGGCATGGCAGTGGGTGAGTTTCGGGGCCGGCGCAATCTTCGTCGCATGGCTGCCGCTCTCGGCAATCGGCCTCGCGCTCGCGGCGCGAATGGCCCGTCACTGGCAACTGGACGATCCAGCGCAGCTCGTCCGTGCCGGGATCGCGATAGCCACCATCTACGCCCTGGCAATCGCGATCGGGGCATTCGCCGGCGGGTTCATCGTGGGGCGTTGGGGCAACGCCAACGTGGGCGCGCTGCAGGCGGCGCTGGCTGGACTGGTCGCCGCGACCGTCGCGACGGTGCTGTCCGGCGTCTCGTTTGGATTCGCGCCCCGGTCACTCCTGGTCGTCGTCGTCGCGGCGCCGATGTCGGCGCTGGGGGGCGCGCTCGGTCGACGGGCTCGCACTCCCTGAGCGCGTATTCGATGCTAATACGGGCGCGATGCTCTGCCTGAGGGTGCCGACCGACGAGGCCTGGACCGCCGACGCGATGCGCGACGTAGGCGCGGTGCTCGTCGACCAAGCCTATTGCGAGATGAAGGCGGCATCCAATGCGCTGTCGCTCGCCGCCCGTCACCCGGAAGACGTCGAGCTCGTCCGCGCCCTCACTGACCTCGCGCGCGAGGAGATCGACCATTTCCAGCGAGTCCTGGCGGTCGTCTCCGCGCGCGGCCTCACGCTCGGACGCCCCCCTGTCGATGCGTACGCCGCAGGCCTGCGCGACGCCGCCCGGGCGCTCCCGCAACGTGGCGCGACGTTTCTCGTGGATCGCCTACTTGTGGGGGCTCTCATCGAGGCCCGGTCGTGCGAGAGGTTCAAGCTGCTCGCGAACGCCACGCGGGGCGACGACTCGCACAGCGAGGTGCACGCTCTATGGGGCGATCTGCTCGCCTCGGAGGCTCGGCACTACCGGACCTTCCTGGACCTGGCCGTGCGCGTCGGAGGCGATCGCGCTCAGGTATCGGCGAGGCTCGATCTCTTGGCCGAGGCCGAGGGCGAACTCGTATGCACCCTTGCAAGGGCCGGCGGCCAGGCCTCGCGCGCCACGGTCCATGGCTGACTCGGCCTCCGACGATCTGCACTCGCTCGACCGCGACATCGCCCTTGCCGTCGCGCGTCTCGCTCGATGGCGCACCGCGGTGTCGAAGGACCCCGACGCCCACGCAGGAGAAGATCCTCTCGAAGCCGTCCGTCACGTCGCGAGCAAGTCGCTCTGGGAGTCTCTTGGTCGCCTGCCGATCGACGGCGCAGACGCAGCGCTGATCGCAGGGCTGAAGCGCTGGGTGTACGCACTTCTCCAGGCGCGGCTGGCGCGCGCAGACGACCTGGCCTGGGCCCGTCTGGCTTCCGCTCCGCAGGGTCTCATCGACGAGCGTCGCGTGTCGTGGCGCGAGGCATGGAGGGAGGTCGTCCTCGCCAGGACGCCCGGCCAGGCGCGGCAAGCGCTCGAGGCGGCGGCGGGGGTGGGGCCCTCTCTGGCTCCGATAGTCGCAAGGAGCGCCGACCGCCGCGCCGAGATCGCAAGACGGCTGCAGTTGACCCATCCGTGGGAACCCATCGTTGGGCTGCCACCACGGGACGTGACCGCGACGGCGGCCCGCTTCCTCGACGCGACCGACGACATCGCACGCTCTCTGCGGGGCGAGCACGGCGACCTCGGGGCGAGCGCCGCGGGTCTGTTGCACTCGGCGGTGGCGCGCGGCGCAGGTCACGGTTGGCCGAGCCGCCTGACGCATCGATGGCTCTACGAGACGTTCGGCTTCGGCACGGTGGGATTGACTCTAGAGCTTCCGGCGTTGCCCGAGGCGATCGGGGCCGCGAGCTTCGCGCGGGCGCTTTCGATGTTCGGCTTCGCGTTCCGGCTGGCGACGATGTCGCGCTCTATGCCCTTCGCGATGGCGCGCGAGCCAAGCTTCGTCGGAGCACACCGGCTCGCGTTCGTCTTCGGGGGGCTCGTCGGGGATGCCGATTTCTACGTCAGGATGCTCGGCGTAGGGCAGAGGAGAGCTCTGGCGCAAGCCCGGTTGCTCACCGGCACGGCCTTGATGGACGCTCGCCTGCACGCGGCGCGCGTGCTGCTTGGCGACGACGTGGCGCCGGCGCCGCGCGAGCTCTTCGAGGAGGTGACAACGAGGCTCTTCGGGGCGCCACTCGATCCAAGGCTCCGAGGTGCGTGGCCCTTGGCGCGCGACGACGAGCCCGCGCGCTGGGTCGCGCTCCTCGAGGCAGACCCGCTTCGAAACAGCCTTCGTCAGCGATTCGACGTCGACTGGTTCCGCAATCCGCGTGCGTGGTCGGACCTTCGCGCGCAAGGCGCCGCCCTATCTCGGGAACGCGTCGACGCGACGATTGTCGGGAGGAACGGTGTGGACGATCTGGCACGGGCATTCGAGAGGGCGCTCGGATGATTCGAGCCGTCGTCGCCGCGGGGCTGACGCTGGCTGTCGTGGCCCATCCTCGTGCAAGAACGTCACCTGCTCACGGCCCGGTGCGAGCGCCGTCACCCGGCCGCACGCCCGCCCGCACGGAGCCCCTCCCGATGCTTCCGAGCGTGGCGCGCGTGCGCGTGGAGGCCGCGCGCGACCGCCTCGTCGTGCTCGAAGACGTGAACCTTCCCCGAGGAGATTGGACCTCGGGTGGCCTCGATCTCTACGTCGCTTTCGGCGCGCCGGGCGTGCCGATCGCCGTCGACGCGCAGATTGTCCCTGTTGCTACGGGGGGAAGCGAAGCTCCGACTGGCGACGCCGGCGAATCGGTGACCGTCGAGACCGCCGTTCGACGCCTGCCCCCGGTTCGACCGCTGCTCGGGAAGCCCCAGATGGCCGGCGTGGTCGTGCGTGTCAAAGACGCTCAGCTGCGCCACGCCTACGAGACGTCCGGCGCTGCCGGTCTACGCATCCGCAGTCTGTTGCCCCTCCCCGCGACCGACGCCACTGGTGCCCGCGACGCCGTCATTCGCCTCGGCATCGTTGGGGGTTTGCCGCTCACGCTGGGACGCATCCAGGTGGTCTCGCTCGGTCCCGAGCCTGGTATCACCCGCGCGGAGGCAAGTCTCTGCGGTCCGGAAGCCGACGGATGGCCGCTGTCCGTCGCGCTACTGCCGAAGCCGTCGCAACCTGCGGCGGGGACGCCCAGGGCACCGATCGCGCCGGCGGCAGCGGTGCGACATGCCACGGACGACCTTTGTGTCCGATGGTGGGGTCCTCCTTGATGCATCCCGCGATGCGCGATCTCGAGGGTCTCGTTCAGGGCCCCCACCAGAGCATTTCGTGCACGCGCGCCCGGCCCCCTTCGCTCGTCATCGCGACGATGTTTTGACCCTGCGTGCGCACGACTGGATCCGGAAAAGGATCGCATGAAACAAACGCGCTCTTCTCGAAGCCGGCAGCCCCAACCCAGATGAGGTGAAGGCCGTGCGGGGATGCGCACGACAGAAGGACGAGGCGCCCGTCGCCAAGCACGTGAAAGTCCATCCAGCGGAAGCCGTAGGCGGCGAAGCGCTCGGGCGTGGGAAAGTCCCGCCCCAGGTCGCGGATCTCGGCGAGGTGCGACCGAAGATACTTGTGCAGCAGATCGTAGCTGGGCTCCTTTAGCCGTGGCAACGGTCGCGTTCCTTGCACGAGGATGGGAAGGTCCTCGGGGCGCGCGCACGGCACCTCCACGTGCGCACGGTACCGGTCCGCGAGGCTCGCTCCCTCCGCGGACGCGAGCGCGTCATCGGCGAGCGACTTGAGCCACCAGTGGAAGACAGCGAGGTCGGCTTCTCCGGCGCGTGACGTGAGGCGCACGACGCTCTCCCACAGAGGTCGTCTGACGGACCACCGTCCGCCGTGGGCAGCGACGATGCACCTTCCGACGTACGCCGCGCCGTGAACGACGACGTTGAAGAGCGCGTTCGCGGGGCTTCCCTCCGGTCCGTCGGCGGCCCAGGCGTTGCGTCGCTCTAGGGACAGTGCCGCGCTGAGGCGATGCACGCTCGCATCGCTTCCGTCTAGGTCGATACTTCCCCCGAAGAGCGTGGCCGCATTCACGACGAAGCGCTGCGCTGCCTCGTCGAGGTGCATCGACAGGGTGGGATTGTTCGCGGGATTTGCGTCCTTCGCACGCGCACGCACCAGGTCGACGCGCGAGTCGGGCGGATAAAGCGGCAAGAAGTAGCGGACGAAGATCTCTTCGGCGTCCACGCGGCTGGCCCCCCTCTAGCACGTGGCTGCTATGCTCGCGCGCGGCGTGCTCACCGCGGACGTGCGATTCGAAGGCTGGACGACGGAGGACTGGATCCGCTTTCTTCGTCTCTGGCAGCCGCGGGCGAAACCCGACCGCGAGCCCACCCGACCCCGAGGAGGCGTCGTCCTTGTCCACGAGGACGGGGCAGTGCTCAAGCTTCTGCACACCCACCGGGGCCGGCTCGATCCCGCCTTGGCCGCGGCGCCGGACGCGCCGTCGATCGCGCACGCTCTTGCGCTGCGCGCGGATCATCCGGAGGTCCTTGCCGCCATCGCCCGCACCCACCGGGCGAGCTGGGCCCTCGGCATGCAGCTCGGCGCGCTCGACGAGGTGATGGAGCGCCTCGGGGCGAGGTTGCGGCGCGGGGATGACCTGACGGCGCAATCGCTCGTGCTCATCGGCATCTTGCGCGAGATGATCGCCGACGGTGCGATCGCCACGTGGCCGGAGCGGCTTCGCGGCTTTCCCGTGCCCACGCCGCACGTCGTTCGTCGCACGATCGACACGGTGTGTGGGGACGGACGCGCGATCACGCTGGGCCTCTTCGACGGGGGCGGCCTCTGGACGGCGTTCGTTGCGCGCCGACGAGGGTTTGCGTTCGACGTAATTGCGGGGCCCGAAGAGCTGCGCGAGAGTCTTGGGCTTCTCTCCGGCGACTGGCGGCGAGACTACCGTCACGTGGCGACCGCCGTGGAGGAGCGGTACGCGCCGCTTGGTCTCGGCTGTTTCGCGGAGCTGGAGACTTTCCGCGCCCTGCAGACCGACCCCAATCCGGGCGCGTGGAGTCGCGCGGTCGCCATTCGCGACGTCATCATGGCGCCTATGCCGGCCGCGGTGGGTCTGGCGCTCGGGATCGATGGCGTACGCTATGCCCTCCGCGGCCTGCGCATGCTCACGGAGCGCATCATGCCCTTCGCCGTCATGGGACCGATGTTGGACGCCGCACGGGCGCGGGTCGGCAATGGCATGGGCAAGAACATCGCGGCGCAGCTGGGGTTCGAGCCAATGGCAGTGCTCCGAGCGCTCCTCGAGCGGTAAGCGTCACGGGGTCTTTTCGACTGCCTTGGCGCCCGCAAGCCCCGGCTCGGTGCGAGCGTCGGGATCGTTGGACAGACGGGTTGCCGCAACCCGGCGGCCGGTGCCCGCTGGATACGACTTCGGCAGCCCATCGAGTGGAACCGCGAGAAGCAGCGCTTCGAGCTCCAAGGCACTCCTCGGTCGCTCGTTGAGCCGCTTCTTTAGGCACTTCATGACCGCAAGGTCCAGCGCCTCCGGGATCGGCAGCTCTGGACGCCGCAGGCGCATGGGGGTCGGAATCTGACGCTGGTGGAGGTCGAGGAGCTCGCGCCGATTCTGCGCGACGATGGGGAGCTCTCCGGTCAACGCCTCGTACATCATGACGCCCAGCGCGTACAAATCGGTGCGCGATTCAACCTGGGCCCCGATGCATTGCTCTGGCGCCATGTACTCGGGCGTGCCGAGCGTATAACCCGCCTGGGTCAACGACTCCGCGGTGGCTAGCTTGCTCATGCCGAAATCGAGCACTTTGGCGACACCGTCGTCGCAGAGGAAAATGTTGCCCGGCTTGAGGTCACGGTGCACGACCCCCTTTCGATGCGCGGCATGGAGTGCGCGGCACACGTCGATGAACACCGGGACCGCGTACCCGGGGGCGAGAAGGGCATCACGCGCGAGCTTGTCCGCGAGCGACCGACCCACCAGACGATCCATGACGACGTAGATGCTGCCGTCGGACATTTGGTCGAGATCGAGGACGCGCACGACGTTCGGGTGCTCGACGTGAACCTGGATGTACGCTTCGCGGCGAAGGCGGGCGATCTCTCCGCCGTCTCGCGCCGCCGCGCCGCGGAGAACCTTGACGGCTACTTCGTGACCCAGCGTCAAGTGCTCCGCCGCGTAGACGACTCCGATGCCCCCGGATCCAATCCGCCGCCCGATGCGATACTTCCCACCGAGGACGGTCCCGGTGAGATCGCCAGGCGTCGCGCCGAACTCTCCGCGAAGCTCGAGGCCCCTCTCCAGCGCGGCGATCCGGTTGCGCTCGAAGACACGTGCGCTGCGATCTTCACGGGTCCGGTCGCGCATGTGGCCGACGCCCCCGCCCAGAATGGCTCCAAGCGCGGCTGCAAGGACCCCAGCGACGGTGCCCCCCGCGACGGTCACGACGGCGCCGCAGACGACACCCGATGCGACGGCCCCCAGGACGAGTCCCTCTCGCGAATGTCGGCTGCTCCATCGCACCGTGTAGACGCACGCGTCGGCCCCCTTCGTGAGGCAGGCATCATGGGTCACCTCGGCTTCGGCGAGCCCCCAGATGCGAGGAAAACTGGCGAGCTCGCCCGCCCGGGCGTCGCAAAGGAGCTCCTCCCCCTCGAAGTCGGGTCGCTCGGACGCGTCGTCCCCGTCTGCCCGCGGACGATATTTCATTCGTACGCCATGGCTCGATCCCATGCGCCTGGACTCGAGATTCGACAGGTCCTCGATTTCCCAGCTGCCGACCCGCGTCACCTCCCGCGCGTTCTGGGCCAGATATCGATAGGCATCGAGCGGGCGCTCGCTGGCGCGAAGCATCCGGACCAGAAAGCCGAGCGCCTCCGGGTGCGTCACCCAATCGCCCCGATGTCGGATCGCATCGCGCCCGAGGAGCTCGGCGATCGCGCGAAGAGCGCGCTTGGCGGCGAGCTGGCTCACCCATCCGGTCTCGTTGTCGACCGCGCCGGGGTCGATGCCGGCTCCGGCGAGGAGCTGCCGCACTGTTCGGTCGCCCTTCTCGACGCGGATGCGCAGGAGGTAGGTCTTGAGGATGGAGGCGCGTAGCTCCTCCTTGCCGCCTTGCCGCACGGCGCCCCGAGCAACCGGCGGACCGCTGCTGCGCATCACTCTCAATCGTACGCGCCTATGGCGCTACAGGAAAGGCGGGCCGCCCCTTTCCCGTTCGTCGTCCGGAGCGGCCGCCTCGGACCAACGCATTACGGGCAGGTCAGTGGTTCGTGAGTACGTCCTCCGGGCGTAGGCCCAGATCGGGCGCCAGCCCTCGCAACGCATCGACCATCGATGGCATTCCGACGGCGAAGATGAAAGCGCCGGCGAGCGCATGAGCCGCCCTCCCGGCGCGCTCCTTCAGGACGTCTTGAACGTACCCGCGAACGTAGCGAGTACCCTCGGCCACGGCGTCTTCCTGCGACAGGCAGACGACGACGCGTACGCCCGCGCGAACCCAGGCGTCGATATCTCGCTCCATCGCCACTTCGCCTCGCGTGCGAGCGCCGAGGAGGACTTCGGTCCGTGCCGCGTCGCCTTCGGCAATGCGCCGCCCGACGAGCGGACGTCCCGCGGCAACGCCCGTTCCGCTCAGCGCGACGATCAGGGGCCGTCCGCCCGCGATCGCCATCGGGAATCCGGGGCCAATGGTGTCGGAAATCTCCAGCTCATCTCCGGGGCTCATTCGGAGGAGCACGTCCGCCGCCCCCCCGGAGCGCATGACGAGATGCCAGGCGGGTGCCTGGGGATCACTCGCCAGCACGAAGTAGCCAGTCTCGCCCCCTACTCGAACCTCGGCGTATTGCCCCGGTGAAAGGTATGTCTCCGCCACGTCCCGCCCGGGGTCGACCTCGACGAGCGTCATCCCGCCGCCCGCGTCGTGTCGTGAGACGAGACGGGCGGGATGAAAGCGGCGCGCGTCCACGTGAGACGTCATGCGCGAGGTCCGGTAGCATACAATCGGGGCACCGCACGCGCGGCGGTCAACCTGCGGTTCCTTAGAAGGCACCGCCGAGAGCGAGGCCGCCATATCCCGGCGCGACCACCGGCGTTACCAGCATCCCGGCGCTCGGGGGAGCCGCCGGCGGCTTCTCCACGAAGTGCCAGACGAGCCCCAGCGCAACGGCCGCGACGCCGACGCTGCCCACGACGACACCCACGCTCTCGAGCGAGCGTCCATTATTTCCCTGGGAAGCCGTGGAGGTAGGGCAATTCGTTCGCAGCGGGCACTCGCTCGCTGCGGTCGACACGTCTCCCGCGCCCACTGCGTAGAGCACGACGCCTGCCACGAGGGCCACGCCTCCCAACCCGGCTACCACCCACGGGGCGACGCTCTGACCGCCCGCTGACGGAGGAGGACTCTCGGCGGCGGAAGCGCTGGGCGCGGCCGGAGTGACGGTGGCGACCGCCGCGGGCTCTGCCGATGCGGTCGGGCTTGCGGTCGGGGTGGCGACGGTCGGGGCGACCGGCGCGGTCGAGGCGGGAGTCTGGTCGCGCGCGATCTGGTCCTTCAGATTGCGGATCCGGCGCTCGATGACCTCGTGGTCCGGGGCGCCCGGTGCACGCCGCTGGTATTCCTCGAGCGCGTGCACGGCCTCGCCCTTGTCGCCCTTGCGCTCGTACGCGGTCGCAATGATTGGCAGAATCGCGTGAATGCTGCAGTCGATGGAGTAGGCATCCTTGAAGTAGCCGATCGCTTTCTCGTAATTCGACTCTTCGAGGAATTGCTTGCCGCTGAGGAAGACGGTGTGTGCGCGGTCGACGTCCCCTTTGCTCACCTTCGACGCATCGCAAGCGGGCGGGTAAGAACTCGCGACCTGCTGTGCAAGCGCTGGGAGTGCGATCAGGGTACCGACAAAGGCTAGAGCGAGAAGCGGCTTTCGGCTGGATCGCATCGTTTTCCCCGAGGATTCAGGACCCTATCACAAGAGGATCGCGAAGATCATCAAACTGAGGCGCGCGGCAGCGTGGGCGGGGCCGTAGCGGCTCGAGGCGCCCTTCTTGTGGAACGACTACTGGAACGACGCCAGAGGACTGTGCGGCATCTGCTCGCCGTTCTGCTTGCGCTTCTGCATCTCGTATTTGCTCGGGCACTTCGCGAGAACGCTCGTGGCCTCGAAGCTTGCGTCCGCCTGCAGCTCCCCCTCGACGGTGACGCCGACGTCGAGGTCGGCGACGTCACGGAACGTGTCGGGAACCACGCATTGAGCGAAACGAACCGGGAGCTCGACGCCGTTCTTCTCGATCGAGAAGCGGTACTCGCACGGTAGATCGCGCTTCACGAGCGAACCGTGGACGAGGTTCCCTTCGGCACGCACAGGACGACCGATGAATCTTGCCTTTTCGGCGAGGAGCCCATCCACCGGCCGCGAATAGATCGCCTTGTCCTGCATTCCCGTGAGGACGAGCGCCGCGATCGTCGCCGCCCCCATCGCGAGTCCGACCGCAATCGCGGGACCGGCCCACCGCCGCCCCTCGACATGATCCCCCTCGCGACCGCGCCGAGAGGGGGCGAGCGCGTCCGCCGGCAAGGAGCTCGTCGGTTCGCGGGTCATGGGTTCACCGCAAAGCCTAGCGTCGGGCACGGGCGCGTCAAACGCCCTGGGCGCGCGCCGCTGTCGGCAAAGGGCCGCACAGGTGTACACTTCGAGCCTGGCAGCGGCGGAAAAGTCCCTCGATGCGGGGGTCCGCCGCGAGCTGAACGCGGGCTCTGCTTCGAACGATGACCGACGTCCTTTCCCTTCCCGTTCTCGTGCTCAACCGCCACCTCGTCCCGGTTCAGGTGACGACGGTGAAGCGGGCGGTCGTGCTCCTCTATGGGGGCGTTGCCTTCGCCCTCGACGAGGGCGGCGATTCGTACGATTTCGATCTTTGGCGCGAGCTCCCGATGCGAGACGAGGACGATGCGATACCGATCGTCGGGGGAGAGCTGCGCGTCCCGCGAGTCGTGCATCTCCTACGCTACGATCGCACGCCTCGCGTTACCGTGCGCCTAACGCGACGCAATCTGATGTTCCGCGACGCTCACCAGTGCCAGTACTGCGGCAAGCGTCCCCCGCTCCGCGATCTGAACATCGATCACGTCGTGCCTCGCTCGCGAGGCGGGGACGACTCCTGGGAGAACCTCGTGACGGCCTGCCGCCCCTGCAACTTGCGCAAGGGCTGGAGAACACCCGACGAGGCCAGCATGCGCCTCGCGCGTCGCCCCTTCCGTCCCAAATGGACGATGACCGCCCAGATTCTCCTGGGCAGCGGATGGACGTTCAAGGAGTGGGAGCCCTTCCTGAAGGCCGCGAGCTGAGTTCGCCAGTTTTTATTCTTGGCCGCGGCGTCATCGAAGTTTGGTGAAACCATTGCGGACGGTGCCGACGGGGCGCGCATCATGACCGCCCCGTCCCGCCCGCCGCGCGTCGTCGACGTTCGGATGCGGTGGTGCCTTGAGGGCGTAGCCGTCTCCTTCGAGACGCGCGATGCCGTCCTCTTCGCGCACGTCGCCTTCGGCGCGCGTGCCGTCGACGCCAATCGCGACAATTCGATGATGCATGCTGACATCGGCCGGTATCTCGACCGAAAGGACGTCCGATGGGGGGTCGAGCGTGCGTGCCTCGTCATCGATGTCGACGTGAGTCGACGGGAACGGAAGGGGCAGGACGAGTCTTCGCGTCGTCGCAGCGGGCAGCGGCGCGGCGCTGGTCGGCGCTTCCACCGCGCGGACCACGATCGGCGCAGCCTTCCCGCGACTGGCGACGGCGGCGAGGGTAATCAGAGCGCCCACGGCTACACCGCCGCCGACTCCGACGACGGACCACCACTGGATCCGCAAGCCTCTCACCCACCCGACCTCAAAGCGCGCATCCGTGGCACGCAGGTATCGATCGGTCGGCGCGGGGGGCGCGAGCTCGGCAGGAAGTTCCCCGTCCGGAACGTCGCTGCTCAGCTTCGGGTCGCGCGCCGGCAATCCCGACTCGCGCAGCAGATCCGCCAGATCCGCGCTACCGACGGCGGCGCGGACATGCTCCTGACGGAGCGCCATGCGGGCCCCGAAGACCGCCTCCATCAATCGAGCGACGTCGCTGCTCGTCCCGGTGTCCGTGGCACCCGCGGCGCGTTCGATCGCTTGCGCAAACTCCAGTGCGGTCGCGTACCGGGTGTCGAGGTCGCGGGACAGTGCGCGGGCGATGACGTCATCGAGCGCGGGGGGAATCTGCGCGCCGATCTGCGTCAGCGTCGGGATTTGCCCGGAGATAACCTCCTGCAGGACGTCGACAGCCTCTTCGCCGCGAAAGAGGCGCCTGCCCGCGAAACACTCCCAGAAGACGACGGCCATCGAGAACACGTCGCTTTGCACCGTACAGAGTCTGCGCTTGTCCACCCGCTCGGGCGCGAGATACGCAAGCTTCCCCTTCACCTCGTGCGTCGCGGTCGTCTGGATACGATCCTCGGCCTTCGCTATGCCGAAATCGGTCAGGTGCGCGCGCCCATCGCAGCCAATGAGAATGTTGTGCGGGGAGACGTCGCGGTGGACAATGTTGAGCGATTTGCCGGCGTCGTCTCGGAGCTCGTGAGCCGCGTGTAGGCCGGCCAGGGCATCGAGAACCATGCGCACCGCGACGCGGACGTCGATCGCGCGCCCGAGAGCGCCAAGCTCGCGTCTGAGTTCGGCGAGCGACGCTCCTTCTACGTAATCCATGACGATGAAGGGCATTCCGCCCTCGAAGCCGAGCTCGCGAACCCTGACTACGTTCGGGTGCTGGATGGCCGAGGCGAGGCGCGCCTCGTCGACGATCATGGTCAAGAAAATCTTGTCGTTGGAGAGATGACGATGCGGTCGCTTGAGCGCGACGAGCGGGGGCCCCTGGCGCTTGTCGGTGGCCCGAGCGAGCGACACGGTCGCCATTCCCCCCGACGCAAGCTCGAGGAGGACTTCGTAGGGCCCCAGATGCTCGGCCCGCGCGGGGGCCTGGGGCGGAGGGGCTACGTTTGGCGGAGCAGTCAACGTTTGCAAGCGAAGCATGCGCGCCCGGCTGCGTCGAGAAGCGAACCGGGTTACCGTCTCCGCCATGCGAACGCTCTTTGCCGTCGGCATGGTCCAATTGGCGGTGGCAGCTCTCGTCGGATGCGGCGCAAACCAAGGTCCGGGTGAAGGCGCGAACTCGCCGACGGAGGCCCGCGCAGCGGGTTCGTCCCCGGCGGGCGGCGTGCCAGGAGAAGACGCGGGGCCCGCAACGACGACGACTGCCCTCGGTGATGGCGGAGACCTACAGGGGTCGAAGCTCGTGGAGACGCATACGGTAGCCTCGACGTCGGCGAGCTCTGGGCCGGCCCCCAAGGGACCTCACTCGCATGACCCGGGACGAAGCCCGGCTGACATCCGGGCAATCGTCGTCGCGCACCGAGACGAAGCCCGCGCTTGCTACGACCGGGCGCTCCCCACCCACCCCGGGATTGAAGGGGACCTCGTCGTCCAGTGGACGATCGACCCGAAAGGGAACGTGTCGCAGATCTCTTCCGATACCTCGCGTAGCCAGATCACAGAGTCGACGGTGGTCGCGTGCGTGGCCGACATCATCAAGAAGATCCAGTTCGCCTCTAGCCCTGGTGGATTCGAGACGAAGGCCTTCTACCCCTTCAACTTCCACCCGCGTCACAGTCAGCCTGCGGGAGGCCAGTAATCAGCCCGCGAAGCGGACGGAGCTTACCCAGCCGCTCGCGGTCCACCGCTGGAACCAGGACGATACCTTCGGCCCGAGGTCAGCGGCGCTCTCGGTGTCGCCCGACGTGAACGCGATGGCGTCGCACGCCTGCCCGAGGGGCACGCCGCTGGCTAGGGCGCTGAGCAACGCAAACGCCTGTTGTTCGATCGCAACAGCCTGGAGGCGACACGCCGAGTCCCGCCACACGACCACGTGCGTGGTCGCCGCCGCGGGACGGTCGCGAGCGGAGCCGTCCTTCACGGCCTGGCGGAGGTCATGGACAGGATGGCCGAGGGTGAGCGCCCGCACCGCGGGGTGGAACATGATCGTTGCCAGAGGCCATGCGTCTTCGGGCGCCACCGACAGGACGCCGACGTCGAACGGTGGCGCGTCGGCGGCGTCGAACGCCTCCATGAAGGCCCAGTCGATGCGGGCCGCATCGGAAACAAGCAAATCGCCCTGCCAGGGCGCGTTGTTCGCCACGTAGGAAGGCAGGCCCTCTCCGAGCCTCTGAAGGTCCCATGTTCGCGGCGGAACGGCCGTGAGATATCGGATCGCGAGCTCGCGAAAGGGCGCCGGACCGCCCAGCGCCCACGAGAGCGTCGGATAGTCTTCCTCGAGGCTGGGCACATGGCGAAGCCAGTACTGCTCCCGGTAAACGTCGAGCCTGTCGGCGGGGCTCATCCCCCGCAAACTCGGTACGATCAGGCGCTCCGCCTCGGCGATGGCCTCCGCATCGCTGCCGACGGTGGAGTCTCGCATCGCCGCGTGCGCGAAGAATGTCTGGAGCGCCCCTAGAGACCCGCTGACCATGCGGCCTCCGTATTGGTGGCGGCCGCGACGGCTTCTGCGCGAACCACTCGAGCCTTCTCTGCTTCGGCCACGAGCACCTCCCAAGCCGGGATGCTCTGGTCCCACTCGACTAGCGTCGAGACCGAGCCGCAGCGGCGTACCGCCCGCCGATAGAGGTCCCAGACTTCGGCGCGGACGTGATCCGAGTGTGTATCGAGGAGGTAGGTACCCTTGTCCTCGTGTCCTGCGAGATGGATCTGGACCACGCGATCGGCGGGGATCGCGTCGATGTAAGCCTTGGCGTCGAACCCATGGTTATAGGCGCTGACGAAGACGTTGTTGACGTCGAGGAGAATGCCGCAGTCGGCGCGCTCGGCCAGCTCCGCGAGGAACTCGTGTTCGGGGATCGTGCTCTCCCGGAACTCGAGGTACGTCGACGCGTTCTCCAAGGCGAACGGAGCTCGCAGTTCGCCCTGGACCACCTTCACGCGTTCGGCAACGTGAGCCAGCGTTTCCGCCGTGTAGGGCATCGGGAGGAGGTCGTGAACGTCGACGCCTCCGATCCCGGTCCAGCACAAGTGGTCGCTGAACCAGGGAGCCCCGATACCATGGACGAGCGACCCGAGCCGTGCGAGGTACCGTCGATCGAGTGGGTCTGCTCCGCCGATCGACAGCGAGACGCCGTGCGGGATGAGACGGTACTTTTCTCGGACGGCTTCGAGGTGGGAGCGCTGAATTCCTCCATCGGCGAGGTAGTTCTCGCTGACGATCTCCAGCCAATCCACCAGGTCTTGCTTCTCGCGCAACACCTGCGCGACGTGAGGGCGACGCAGGCCCACGCCGATGCCGAGATCGGGAATCTCGTGCCGCTCGCGATAGCTCATGGCTCCGTGGCGCCTCGAAACGTGTCTTTAAACGAGAACGCCAGGCCGCACTCTCGAGCGGCCTGGCGTCCCGATACTTTCTCAGTACTTCGGAGCTGCGCCTGCACCGCTGCACGAGGCCTTGCCCCCCGCCGCGCTGCATGACGACTTTCCACTTCCAGCCGGGGCCGCGCCTCCGCTGCCACTGCAGGAGCTCTTCCCCCCTGCAGCCGACGGATCGGCCGCAGCAGGTTGTGCGCCGCCACACGCGACAGTGGAGCCGATCAACATTCCCGCAACCGCCGACACTGCAAGAGCCTTCGCGATATTCATTGCCCTGGTCTCCTCGCTCCTCGCCGTGGAGGAGCGTCTCGTGAGGTTGTATCCGGCGACACGGTGCCGGATGCCTGGTGAATCGTACGCGCCAAGACTATCGGGGTATCGTGGGAGCAAAGCAATTTTTTCTTGGTGGGGGGCTGTAGGGGCCACAAGGGTTTGCTCGTCCGCAGCAAGCGGGGTCGGCGTCCGCGGTAGAGTCTTTCTGCGGCCATGCAGGCGACCGAACGCCCCTTCCAAGTGCGCGACGCGTACGACGACCTGCTGCGCGACACGCGCGGGCTTCGACGGGAGCAGGCCCATGCGCGCGAGGTGTGGCTCATGCACCTCCAGGTCGACCGAAAGGTGGAGCATCTGTTCGAGCTCGAGATCCTCCTTAAGGGGCTCGCCTGTTTTGCAAACCCGCGCAACCACCCCGGCCCGACGAGGAAGACCCCCGTAGTCGCGCAGGACTTCCGCGAGCACACCGCCCTCGTACGAGAAGCGCTCGGGCGGATCGCGCAAAACTGTCGGGCGCTCCTCGTCGAACGCGAGCGCGCGTTCGTCTTTCAGCGGTACCTGGAGACGGTTCTACCCGACGATCGCGCTCGCACCCGCCTGCTAGGCGACGCACGGGCGCAAGATTCGCCGGAGCGATCTCTCTTCGTGCTCAGGCACGGAATCACGAACCTCGTCGAGTTGACGACGGGGCTGACGCGGATGGGTCGCGTACCGTTTCGGCTCCTCTATGCGCTTCTCGGTGTGGCGCAGCGAGAGATCACCCGCAGCACATATTTCAACCCGCTTCATGCGCTGGAGTTCCGGCCAGAGTTTGACCGAATCACCAACGCCCAAATGCTCGATCTCATGCGATCCGTGCCCGGAGAGCAGCCGCGCCGGCTCGTCGCGCTGACGGTGCTCGCGCTCTTTCGCATGCTCCGGTACGTGGCGCTGTCCGAGGCGGTAGCGCGCGAGACGACGGACTTTCCGAAACGGTCGGTTGCGGTCGTGTACCTCGTACTGAGCGTTCTGCGCTCCGATGCGCGCGCTCTCTCCGGCTACTTGCGCCGTCGCTCGGGGCCATTGCTGGCAGAGGGATTCGACTCCGACGTCTTTTGTCTCCCTGCAGCGCAAGTGGGCGTCGAATACGAGCGGCTGCTCGCTCGGGGCCACGAGTTGCGGGACGTCAAGGCCACACTCGAAGGCGTCGCAGCCAATTTGCGCCTCGAAATGCGCCGAGCCTTCGAGCGAGATTTCCCCGCGCTCGACCTTGCGCCTTCGCTCGACGAGCTCCGGGACGCGGTGCATCGAATGACGTCGAATCTGAGACCCGCGTTGCAGAACGCCGTCATGTTCCTTGGCCGATCACTTGGGGCAAGGCTCGACGCGCAAGGGGTCTTCGACGACGACAAAGCGCGGCGGGTGCTGAGCGAGCGGCTCCGTCGGGACGTCTGGATGTTTGCGCAGATCGTCCGGGCCTTCGCGCAGAAGGCGCGCTCCGTGAGCCCTGAGCGGCAAGACGGTTGGGCCGGCGGGTCCCCGCTCGCGTTCATCCGCGAGTTCATGGCCTACTTCCGTGCAATGGGGTACCCCCTCCTGCGTACGGCCGATTACCCACGCGTCGACGCCTTCCTCGACGCGATGGTGAACCTGCGGGACGCCGACCTGCTCGACCCCGCCCGGCTCGACAGATGCGTGGACGAGTCGGAGCGTTTCTTCGGCTTTCTCACGGAGCTGTTCGACGCAATTGGTCGGCGAGAGGAGCTCGCCGGGAGCTCATTCGATCGGCGCGCTGCGGCCGAGGCCCTCAAGCTCTACCTGGGCGACTGACCGGCGCACAAAACGCGATGGGCGCCCCCCTTGTGGAGAGGCGCCCATCTCTTGGTGCCCGCTACCGCGGCTACGGGCGAGGCTCGCGGTCCGAGCCAACGGCCAAGAGCCTATTCCTCTCCGTCGTCGAGGCCGTGGCTCGACGTCGGAGCACCGCCCAGCATCGACGGCACGCCGGCCGGCGGAGCGGCCTTCGCGGCAGCCTTCGGAGCCGCCGCGGGGGTCTTCGCTGCTGACCGAGGCGCCGCCTTTTTCACGGGCTTCTTGGCGGCTGCCCGCTTTGCTGGCTTTTTTGCAGCCTTTCGTTTTGCCGGCTTCTTCGCCGTCTTCGACGCCTTCTTGGTCGTCTTGGTCTTCTTGCCGCCCTTTTTGCCTTTGCCGGTGCCCTTCTTTGCAGCCATCGCATCCTCCTGTTTGAGTGTAGCTGATATGACGTATATGGTCACGTACGTTGGCAGTCAATCAAAATAGTTGACGGGGCTGCGAGGCGAGCATGGCTCCCCACCAAGCTGAGCGGTGCGCCTTGCCTTGACCCTCTCGATTCGCGTCGATACCGTCGCCCCGCTTCAGTGGCATCCCAACGAGGTATCCCGATGCACAACGTGAAATTACGC
>Ga0182018_10001229_pt1 | contig 29794 bp, 15 predicted proteins | sample 812P2MmetaG_FD_120490 | JGI IMG/M metagenome (GOLD analysis project Ga0182018, IMG submission 120490) | Permafrost microbial communities from Stordalen Mire, Sweden - 812P2M metaG | ecosystem: Environmental > Terrestrial > Soil > Wetlands > Permafrost | place: Sweden: Stordalen | collected...
CCTCTATCACGGGGGCGAAGATCAGCAGAGATCATTCGATTCCACCTGCCGGAAGTACCGGCGGTTCCTCAGCGAGCCGGCTCGCTAACGCTCGCCGTCACCCACAAATTTCCCCGACGAGGCGAATTTTAAGGGCATCGATATCATGCGAACGGTGCGGAGTTTTGACCCGTGCCTGCCGTGCGGAGTTCACATATACCTTGGAAATGGTAAGTTGCTCGAAACCCAACATTCGCCGATATTTAGCTGGCAGGCGCAATCGTAACGTCCCGGACGCGCCGTAAACCATTGAATGTCTTTCGCGCAATCGCACTAAAACGTCGTTTTGCCGCGAGGGCCGCGACGCTGTCGGATGGATCCCGCCGCGGGAGCCATGGCGGCCGGTGAATTGACGACGATTGGATGCCTCCGGTTTTGTGTATCCCGACTCCCTTGGGATCCTCGCCGGCGGCGAGATGGAACCATATCGCTTTCAGATTAAAGGCCGGCACACTCCGAAATCTAATCGTTCTCAGAGGCAAGCGGATACAATCAGAAACTCTAGCTTCAGTCGATCTGGATAATATACTCGACCGCTTTCAACGGCTCCGTGCCGGAACCGTCGATCTTTCCTTGTTATAGAGCCAGCTCTACCATGTAAACCGTGAAGTGACTCGCTCCGCCCGTATCGCGCGATTCGGACATTGAGCGCCGGTGCCGACCTGGTTTTGACGGCGTTCGGAAGTCGGCAAGCCGCGATAGCCGAGACTCCCGCAGGTTCTACGCTATTGCAGACGAGCTGGTTGGCAAGGTCGTCTAGACCGCCGTCCCTCCCGGCTCACTCCATGTTCAGTTAATGTCTGCACGGGCACCCGTGCAGATAACAACTGCAACTGAGCATGAAGCTGGAGTGCCGGGCGGAGGCCGGAATGGACTCCCTGTTCCCACGTTAGCACCCCGTTTGCGCACAGGGCTGCCCACGTTGGGCCGGCGACGCCAGCCCGGATGTCGTAAGGCGACCCGCGTGGACGGCTCGGCCCGACGCCGGGAGTATCGTGAGAGTATGCCTACTCGAGGGGATGATTAAGGATGTCGAATCGGTTGCTGACGATTTGGCTCCCTGCCTTTACCGACAAAGAGGAATGTGACGAACGCACCGGAGATCATCGTGAGAATGAAGCGGGGGAAGATCGCGACCCATTACATTCATCCCACCCGCACTCATCTACGCCATTCGGCTCATATTCTCTCGCGCGCAGACCGTCTATTCTTGTCGCACAGCTCACTGTCTCTCCAGGCAGCGCCTACGGCATCGGCGATAAGGCCTCGTACCGCACCTTCCAATCTTTCGGGAAGCCTGGGGCGTGGCCCGTGTTTCCATCCCAACCGGCGGCCATCATCGCCACCGCCGAGAGCCAGGCGCCGTTTGCCGGCATATACATTGGCGTCTGTTCGGGACGGCGCACCGTATAACCCGATGCGCGGAATGGGTTCTGCTCAAACGGACCGGAGAGCAACTGGATCGCCTTTTCCGGCTCATCCAAACGGGCGGCGCACATCGCCATCATCGCCGTGCCCCATGTCACGCTCGCCTGCGGGCCGTTGGTCCGCGACACCGCGTGCAGCGTGTTCCGCATGGCGTCGCGATCCACACCGAGGCCGGGAAGGACGCCGTAGAGAAACGTGGTCATGGTGGAAGGGTTATTCTCCTGCGGAACTTCCAGCGCTGAGTAGACGCCGTTCCGCACAGTGAGCGGCGCCAGGTTGTCGATTACTTTCTGCCATTGCTCGTCGCGTGGCAGGCCCAGACGGACACGCCACTGCTGCGCCGTCTCAAGCGCCCACTTCCAGTAACCCAACTCGAGTGTCGGATTCAGATTGTGCGCATAGTCGGTGTGTTTTTCGTCCGCCGATGAAACTCCCGGGCCGAGCACATACTGCTTGCGCTGCGGGTCGTAATCGACAAACGTGGCCATGTAATCGGCGGTTTCGAAGACGATTCGCCGGTAACGTTCGAGGGTCGTGCGGTCCTTGCGGGCGCGCCACACCAGTTCCGCCATGTAGATCGGGTGCGGCTGCTGCCAGACCAGCACCGGGCCCACGCCGGACGGGCTTTCGGCGCCGCTCGGATCGGTCATCTTCGACCACTTTACACCCTTCGATCCTTCGCGTTTGGCCATGGCTTCGCCCGGCGGCGCCAGATCCGTGAGCCGGCTGAGCGATTTCTCCAGAATCTCCGGCCGGCCCCACAGCGCCCAGTGCGCCGAATGCCACCAGTACATCTCCATGTGGAATTTGCCGAACCAGGAATTCGCCGCGAGTCCGGTCTCCTGCGGCGGCAGCGAGCCGGCGTCGTGGACCGCCATCAGGTACTCCGAGAGCACAATCCGCCGCTCCAATTCGGCCGCTCGCGGATCGGCATTCCCTGATAGATCGATGGCGCCGCCGCTCGTCCAATACTGGCGCCAATGCTCGCGCGCGGCCGATTCCACCGGCCCGGCGGAGTCCGCGTCCGATGAAATGGCGCCCGGCGAAAACCAGGCGGTCAGCTCCAGCCGGCTGCCCGCGCCGGTCAACAGATATTGATGATTCCCAGTCTCCCGCAGCGACGCTCCCGCGGACCATTTGGCGCGCACCATATACCGTGTAGCGTCCAGAGTGCGTGCGAAATCGGCGCCGTTGGCTCCGCGACGCGTCAGCACGGTCTGGTGTGCGTCCGGCTGCGTCCAATCCTGATAATCCGGACCGAACGCCGATGACGCGTAGGGGAACGCCACCCGCACCTTCAGCCGCCCGGACGCGATCAGGGGCGATTCAATGGCCAGCGCGACTTCGTCTCGCGTGGGATGAACCATGGTCTTCACATGAACGGGGACACCGTCCACCTCGAAGGAACTGGTCGCTATGCCGCCCCAGAGATCGATCCGCTCGTCGATGTTCTTCAGGTCGCTGATGGCCACTTTGGAACCGTCGGCACGAGTCATTTCCAGGCCGATGCGTCCCAGTCCGAAGCGGTGCGGATTGCCGCGCAGATAGGCCGCGTCGGGCGGCGGATTGCTGGTGCTGGCCGCCGGATAGACAAATTCCCGGTCGTGCTTCTTGACCGAGGTCATCGGAAACCTGTCGAGCGTGTAATGATTGGGATTTGGAAAGCTGTGCCATCCCCAGTTGCTCAGAATGCCCACAGGCATGGTCTTCTCGTAAAACTCGGGAAAACTCTGAGCGCCGGTGACGTCGAAATTGAAGGCGAACTCGCCGTTGCCCACGGCGAGCGACCCCATGGGATCGATGGAGTGCAGTTCGATGTTGTGCCGGCTCACCAAGGCATGCCGGTCGATGGGCTCCTCGCCGCCGGCGAACCGGAAAGGTCCGCAGGCGGCGAGCAGTGCGACAGAAAGAACAATCTTCTTCATTTCAGAACATCAGGCGCAGCGCGATCTGGATGGCGCGGGGCGAGTTGGTGGTGCTGGTAATGTAACCGAACGTGGTGGCCGTGACGGTCATGTTCGGCGACTCGAAGAGGGGCCGGTTCACAACGTTGTAAGACTCCGCACGGAACTGCACCTTGATATTCTCATGAACCACGAAGCTCTTCGTCAGGTTGACGTTGATGTTATTCATGCTGTCGATGCGGAGGTTATTGAACAGGGCCGGGAAGGTGCGGACATTATCGGCCGGCTGCTGGGCGGAAGCGGTTACGAACGCGGAAGTGTTGAAGGACGGTCCGTTGGCGTTGCTGGCGTTGTAGTTCAGCGGCGCGCCCAGGTAGATGTCGTTACCGAAACTGAGCGGAGCGCCTTGGAAGTAAGTGTACTCGCCGCCCATCTGCCAATTGCCCAGCAGGAACATAACGGCTTTGGGCGCGTTCGCCCCGAAGTGTCTGCCCCTTCCGTAAGGCAAATCGTAAATGGAGGCGATCACCAGGTAGTTCGGCCGGTCGTCGGCCGCAACTTCCTTGGATAACTGCAGCGATCCGCCGTTCAGGTAGGTGGTATTGGCCATCAGGCGCGAATGCGAGAAGTTGATGAAGAACTGCAAGCCGTTCGACAGCCGCTTCTCAAGCTTAATGGCGAGTTGGTTGAAATACGAATCGCCGTTGTTCATATTCGATTCCGTCACGCCCGTGAATTCGGGGTACCGGCTCAGCAGGCTGGAGACCGACGTGGTGGAACCGTTCAGCGTTTGTCCGGGCAGCAAGCCGGCAAACGGGTCAGCGACAATCGCCGACAGAGCGTTGATGGTCGCCGTATCGCGGAAGACGGAAGTGGTTTCGTACTGCGTCGAAAGCGAATCGTAGTTGAAGCTGGTGGTCAGGTGAACCGCGTGGTTGCCGATGTAAGCCACATCCAGGGTCATGTTCGAGGAAAGCTGCTGCTGCACATCGAAATTCCAGCGGAGCCCATATTGGTTTGCCAGGTTGGGGTTGGTAAAGGTGACGCTCTGACCCAGATAGGTATTGATGCCCTGGGAATTGCCGACCGGTTGGGAAATACCTGTTGGGAATGGGTTGCTCAGAGTGGCATAGGGAGTCAGATAGCTGTTGTTGGTAGGTACCAGAGTTGTGGACTGGCTGTAGCCAGGCTGGTTGGCTCCGATCACTCCGTAGTTGTAGTAAAAGATTCCGAAGCCCGACCGGATGACGGTCTTGTTATGCAGCGCTTTGGGCACCCAGCTTACGCCAATGCGTGGAGCAAATGACTTATCCGGCGTAGAGTAGGCATCCCGCTGGCTCGGCGTGGCAAACTCCAGGCCTCCAGTGGGTTGGAAAGCGCTCACAGGGAGCAGAGTCGTGGGGCTTTTGGCGTAGGCTGCCTCTGCCGGCTGCGTGACCGCGTTAGTCGCCGAACCCTCAAAACCGACAGTCTGGCGGTTGTAGCTTTCCGCGCTGGGCGTAATGTGCTCCCAGCGCAATCCGAGGTTCAGCGTGAGGTTAGACCGCACGTGCCAGTCGTCCTGGACAAACAGGGCGGAGTAGTAGGAGTCCACCTTATAGGGCGAGTTGATGGTAAACGTACCGCTGGTGGGCAGCCCCAGAAGGAACTGAGACATCCCCCCCCCCAAGGTTTGCGCTGCGGCGCTGCTGGTTTGTTTCACCCAGGTGCCGGTATCGAACGTGTAACTGCCATCGGCATTCGCCCAACTGATGCTGCTGTAATCCTCCAGTAGAACTTCGCCTCCGAACTTGATGATGTGTGCTCCCTTCACCTTGGTGTAGCTATTGAAAAGCTGGTAGGTATTGAACGGCTGATTGCTGTAATTGCCGCCGGTATTGCCCGAATACCCGTCGCTGAAGGTGAACGTCGGCATCATCAGATGGGTGGAACTGGCGGCGATGTACGAAGGTAAGCCCAGTTGGGTCGGATCAAAGCCGGCGCTTGCCTGCCCGTAGTAAGGGTCGTACCGGTTGAAGCCCAGGCGAAGATCGCCCACCAGGGTTGGTGAGAACGTTTCAATATCGTCCGCCATGCCGCCCCAACTGGCGCGGTACAGGTAATTGTTCAGATAGGCGATGTTATCGAACAACGCTCCGTTGACCTGCTCATACATCGATTCCCGGCCAACCAATGTCAGCTTGTTCTTATCGCTGATGTTGATGTCGCCGCGGCCGGAGAAGAAATGGTATGGGTTCTGGGCATTTTCGTTGGTGCCGTAATTGTTCGTATCGTCATACACGCCCGCGCGGTTAGGCAGGGGCATGTAACTGTTAAGGAAGTCAGTGGCGATTGGGTTCAGACGGCTCTGCGGGATGATATTGCCTGGAAATGGCGTACGGGTGATTACCCCGTTGTTGAGAATTCCGGTATTGGGATCGTAGAGAGTGTAGTTATGAGTGGAGTTATTCAGCGACAGAAGATGCGAGAAATCGCCCGTTCGTTCCGCGGCTGTCGGCGTGGTGCCGAAAACGGCCGTCGGACCGCCGGAGTGAATGCCTTCATAGGCGAACAGGAAGAAAACCCGGTTCTTGCCGTTGTACACTTTCGGGATCCAAACCGGTCCGCCGACCACCGCCGCCCACTGGTTGGTCTCCGACTTGGGCTTGACGCCGCCCACTTCGTTGACGAAGAACGCGGTTGCCTGTAAGGCGGAATCGTTGTTATATTCCGAAAGCGCGCCGTGCAACTGGTTGGTTCCACCCTTGGTGATCATTTCCGCGGTACCGCCGCCGGCGCCGCCGGACGATGCATCCGAGCTGAAGGCTTCCACCTTCACTTCCGCCACCGAATCGGGCGGCGGCAGAAAGGCCGGACGCCGTCCCGTGGTGCCGGTAGTTCCGGTATCCGGTACGCCGTCGAGAAGAATCTCATTAGCACCCTGCGCCGCTCCGCCCATGGTGATGGTGGCGAAGCCCGCATTGCCCGAAGGCGAATTGGCGTCGCGGTTTTCCTGTGAAATGACGCCGAACCCGAGATATATGGCATCCAGGGCCGTGTGTCCGTCGAGCGGCAGATTTTCGATTTCGTGCGCGGTGATGGATTGACCCGCCGATGCCCGGAGGGTCTCCAGGGGCGCGGCATCGCCGGTGACGACGATGGATTCGTTGGTAGACCCGACGTTCAGCGCGACATCCTGCGATACGCGGGCGTCCGAGTTCACCACGATTCCCTTTTGATCGTATCCTTTAAATCCCTGCGCGTTTACCGCCAATTCGTACCGGCCGGGCAGCAGCAGCGGGAAGGTATACAGCCCGTCGCTGTTGGAAACCGTATCGTAACGGCTGTTGGTATTCATTTCTACCGCCTGCACCTTGGCGCCCACTACCACCGCTCCGGTAGGGTCCGTAATTCTGCCGGCCAGTGTGGACCGGAATTCCTGGGCGTTGAGAAACCAGGCAAAGATGAAGATTCCGAATATTCCTAAGTATCTGACTGTGAAGTGACGCGACATAGCATACTCCTCGTAAAGGTGACTTCCGGCGTTGTGAACGACTCGGTAGGCGCCGAAGCATAAATCACTTGTCCTCCCTCCATAGGAAGGCCGTTCTGAGGCAGACCGGTCCCAGCAGGCCGGACTCTAACAATGGTGAGTCCTTGCTGTAATGCCTCCAGGTGGAAAAGGTTGTCCGGAGTCCGGGCTTCGGCTGATTCTTCAGGAACCAGGCGGGGATCTCCTTGATTTCTCCGATATCTTTGATATTCGTGCCCTTGGTGCTGTACTCATTCTCCGGCGGAAGGAATTCGTCGCCGATCAGCCTGTTCGGCCAGAGATTTGTTACGCGAACCTCCAGGCGGTTGTCGCCCGGACGAGCGACATCCGTAATATCCAGACGGTAAGGCGGCTTCCAGGCAATGCCCAAGTCCTTACCGTTCCATCGAACTTCGGCCAGAACTTCCACGCGGCCAAGGTCCAGATACAAGCGTTTCTTCTTCCCGGTCGCTGAAACCGGAATGGCCACCGCCTTGGAGTAAGTCGCGCTTCCCGAGAAGTAGCGAACCCCGGGATCGGAATGGCGATGAAGCGATATCAACTGCGGAAGCGTCACTTGAGGCGGCGCTCCGCGCTTCGCCGGGAAGCTAACTTCCCACGGACCGGTTACTTCGATCTCTTCGGTGCCCTCAACTTGTGCCGAAGAACTCTTGCCCGCGGCGCCGCGGAGCACGTAATTGCCATCTTGCCAGATCAGCAAGCCGTGCGCCGATGCTTCCACTGCCCGCGGTCCGCCGGGCAGCGGCAGGCCCTTGGCTGGGAGCATCCGAATCTCCTCCGCGCTCAGCGCCTGCGGTATCAGCTCGGGCTCGGTGGTATCGCCGTTGAATGCCGGCGCGCCATAGCCCAGGTTGCTCTCGCCGCAGCCGGGATGGACCAAACGGCCGGATTTCTGGCCGCGCTGCGCCAGTCTTCCGTCCAGGTAAATCTCCGGCACTCCCTTGCGGTAGGCCACGGCGACGTGGGTCCATCCGGCCACGCCGGTCCGCACCGTCATGACAGTGGCGGCGCCGGCACGCGTCCGCTCGTACAGGCCCAGTCCGTTGCGGCCGGCCGTCAAGCCGCACGAAGCGTGCCCCTGGCCATAGATTTCATCCCCGGCTGGCGGGAAGAAGACGTAACTGGCCGGCGCCGCCAATGGACCCGTCGCGCCCGCAGGCAGTGGCGTATCCAGTTCCGGCTTGATCCAGACTGAGATCGTGAAATCATTGACCACGCCGCGATGCGGCGCCGCCGAACGAGTTTCGAACCGGCTCGTTTGAAGCACGGCTATCCTGTCCCGCGTGACCGAAACAACCCGGCTGGCCGCCGCCGGCGATCGGAACACTACGAACAGCGACCCCGCTGGATCCAGATGGACCGGCACCCTTACGTTGCCGCCAGCCGAATCGTAAACCGCGGATGCGGCAGTTGCGCCCGTCGCCGGATCCCAGAACTCCGGCTGTTTGTCGTTCACCCGGAACGTGCACACCAACTCTTCCTCGCGCCGTTTGTGATTGCACAGGAAATAAACGTCGGCGTCGCCGATGCGCCGGTGAATCGCGTACACCTGCTCGGTGCCCGAGCGCGAAGTGATTTCGATATCGGGCGTCACTCCCAGTTTCGCCAACACCTCCGGCAGCGGCTGTCCGCAGAACACGCGGCCTCCGCCCACCGTCCGCTCCACAGCGTCCGCGCCGGCGGATTCGCCCCACAATTCATCTGCAATCCGGCGGACTTCGGAATCGCTCTCCGGATACCCCATCAAACTGGGCGAGCCCTGCGGTTTCGCGCCCACCACGCAAACACCCTGCCGCACCAGGTCGCGGATCTTCCGCATCACCGGCAGGCTGAGCCGTGCGTCCGCGCGCAAGATCAGGACGCGATAGCTCATGCCATCGGGCAGCACGATGCGGCCGTCCGCGGCCCGGGCCCGCTCCAGCAGCGCGCCGCTATCGATCAGATCCCAGTCGTACCCCGTGGGCGGAGGCGGCGTGAGCGTGGCCGGCGCCGGCGCTTCTACGGGCGCATTCTCGCCTTCGAAGTAGAGGAGGTCGGCGACGGACAGCCCCTTCTGCAGCAGATACTGGCAGCGCGTCAGGTATTGGATCCAGGCGCGTCCCTGCTCGAACCAGGTGTTGGTACGGTCGAAATGGATGCCGTAACAGCCCATGGTCATGCCGGGCACGGCGTCCAGGTTGGGCTGCTGCGCATACCGGTGGAAGATGAACTGGTTCAGTCCCTGCGCGTACATCCAATCGCCCTGCGCTTTCAGACCGAAGGGATGCTCCTGCCATTTCGCATATTCCGGATTGCCGGTGAACGATTCCGAGCCCACCACCGCCCGCCCGTTGACATGCCCCACCGACGCCGCCAGCCGCACCGAGCGATGGCTCGATCCGCCCTGCCAGAACTCCGCCATGGGGACGTCCACGCGCGCGCCGATCTGCATTTCGTCAAACGGTCCACCGGCATACGGCTCGGCCGATGAAACCAGTCCGTTTTGCCGGCAAAGTTCTGCGAAGCGGCCGTAGTAGTGGTCGGCGATCAAGTCGGCCTGTATGCGTCGTACGTCCCACAAAAAACGCTCCGACCCCTCCGCGCTGCCGACAATACGTCCGGTCATCGCCGGCAGGTGTTGTCGCAGATCGTAACCCGCCCGCTGCTGAAATTCGCGCGGGAAATCCCGGGTCCAGTTCTGCATGCCTACTTCAAAACTGTCGATCAGCGTCCCCGCCATCTTCCGCTCGATAAGCGGGCGGAGCATCGGCAGGATCTTCTCGAACATGTGCTGGAAATGGAAATCGATTCCAGCGGGGCTGTATTTATCGCAGTCCAGCCCCTGCCCGCCTTCGGGCGCCGAGCTGTTGTGCCGCCCGGTGGGCGTATAGCCCATACGCAGGATGGTCCATTGACCGGCGGGAGCCTCCCATTGCAGCCGGCCCGCCGCATCCATGTGCGGCGAAATATCGCGGATGGAAGCGAGATCGATTACCGATTCACGCGGCACATCGGCGGTGAAGCGCGGCGCGGCGGCCGTATCCTGTCCCGGTCCGCCACGGCTGGCCGAGTTGTTCTTGTAATGCCAGCCGGCAATGCGCGCTCCCGCCGAAAGCCGCAACTCCGTAATCCGCGACGGCTGGTGCACGCTGACGCGCAGAAACTTCATGCGCACCGGCGGAAACGTCTCCGTGCCCGGAATATCGGTGACGCCGCCGGTGCTGGGGATGCGAATTTCGCAGACTCGCTGGAATTGCGCGCCGTCGGCGGATGCGTCAACCGCCATGCCGGCCGCGCTGCTCGATCCGCTGGCGCCGGTAGCCACTCCGTACAGCGCCATGGCGCGCGCTTCCACCGGCTCGGTGAATTCCACCAGCAGGAAGCCGGCCTCGCCCGAATCCGTGGGACGCAGTTCCACTCCCTTGGCGAAATCGCCGTCCGTCAGGACCGCGGCATCGGCCGGACCGGCGTTGGTACTCACACGGCGAATCAACTCCCCGAGCGGCCGAGTCTCGCCGGGAATGGACGGAAATGCCAGCACCACCGCGTCGCGGTAGGTATTCAGCTTGGTGTACGGCTGCGGCAGTGCGCGGTCGATGGCCTTGCCGCCTTCGACGAAAGTCTCGCTCCACACGAACTGCTGCATCGCCAGTTCCGGCGGAATCCACGGCCCGGCGCTCGACGACCAGCCGGGGCAGTTGTGCATCGCGAATTCCAGCCCCAGCCGCTCGGCCTCTTTCGCGGCGTGCGCCGTCAGCGCGAACCACTGCGGAGTGAAAAACACCACCGGCCCTTTGGGCGTCCGCGAGCCGACGTTGAAAATCTGGAAGCCGCGCAGGCCGATGCGCTGCATCGCCTCCAGGTCCGCCGTGATGCCTTCGGCGGTGATGTTGCCGTTCATCCAGTGCCACCAGGTTTTGGGTGCGGCCGATTTCGGCGGATTGCGAAAGCCTTCCGCCAGTTCGCCCGGGTTGGTGGCGTCGGCCGCCGTCAGTTCCTGGCCAGCCAACGACGCGGCCACCGTACAGCTCTTCAAAAAATCGCGTCGCTGCATGGCTATTGACCGATCACAATCATCGAATACAACTTCAGCGCCGGCGCGGTGAAAGTGACCCGCCCGCCGGACTCTTCAAATTTCAAAGGCACCGGGTTATCCGTGTCGGGCGAAAAGCACATCACCGATTTCACCGGCCCCGGCGACGTCTTCGCCACCGTTACGCGGTACGGCGCGGTGGGATGCTGCCGGTCGTAATTCACGAAATGAGCGATGGTCTCGTGCGATTCCGGCCGCGTGAGCAGCTCCATCGCGGTAGTCAGCGGCGCGTCGGTTTCAATCGACAGCCCGCCGCTGACACTCGCCGCCACGGTCTTGAAAATCTCCTGGTGATTCTGCGGCAGCACCCATTGCGCCGGCGACAAACGCGAGCTTTGACGCTGCGTGGCTCCCGGCTCGGGATCGAGATCGGCCTCTTCGCGTGTGCGCGCGACGCCCGCCTGCACGATGCGCGGGATGACCACGATGCGGCCCTTGCCTTCCGTGCGCGCCGGCAGCAGCGGATTCGTTCGCCGCCGCTCCCGCCACTCGTTGTACTGCGCCGTGTTGCCCGCCAGAATCAGCGTGCCGCCGTTCCGGACGTACGCGAGCAGCACCTGCACCTGCGCGTCGGCGATAGATTCCTGCCCCGCCAAAATGATGGCTTTGTAGCGGCTGGCCTTGTTCATCTGCTCATCGAAAAGGATGTCGAAAGGAACTTTGTACTGAATCAGCACCTGTTCCATCAGGGTGGCGGGAACCGAAGTGGCACTGATGCTGTAGGCCATGGACGGCCAGTTGCGTAGCACCGCTACGTCGGTCACTTCCTGCGTTTTGGTGTAGTAGCGCGGCTGATACGCCCGGAAGAATTCCACCAGCGGCGTGAACACCGTATTGCCGCTCGCCGACCACGGAGCGCCGCCGTAACCCGCCACCGGCGTCTCATACCCGAAAGCCATGTGTTCGGCGGCCTCCAGATCGTCGTGCATGTTCTCCTCACAACCCGACCCGATATCACGCGCCACTTTGTAGGATCGGATCTGCGACACCAGCGCGCCCGTGGTGGCGTCGATGCGCGCGTTGTATCCGCCCGTATCGAACGACATCAGGTCGATGTGGCCGGCGAACAGTGGATGGTACACCGCGTTGGTCCAATACCGGTTGAAACTGTAAAGCCCCTTGATGTTGAAGTGGACTGCCACGTTCGGATTCAGGCTTTTTACGTAGGTGGAAAGGTCGTTGGCGTAATCCGCCAGGCTTTCGCAGCGGAATCGCACCCACTCCTGCAGTACAGGATCGTTCAACGCGGAAACGCTACTGGCTTCGGCGGCCGATTGCCAGTCGTGCAGATGTACCCATTCCACGTCCGGCAGTCCGAACCGCCGCAGCGCGGCTTCTTTGGTGGGGTACTTCGCGCGGAGGAACTCGTGGAACGCACGCACGCACCGGTCGCAGTGGCAGGATTCCGGCTCCGCCTGCAGCATCACGTTATCGAAGGCGATCTCGTCTGCGTGGACCTGTTCGACGGCGATCTTCAGAACCTGCTTCAGGTACGCCCGGTAGGCCGGCTCGTTCGGGCAAGCGTAGTGGCGATAGGTCTGGGCGCCGTAGGAGATCCAACGGTTGGCCTGGTCGCGCTGCTCCCAACTCTGGGCCTGCGGATTCTCGCGGTACAGGGTCTCCGTGAACATGGTTCCGCCGACATACACGCTCACCTTCATTCCAAGCTGGTGCATTAAAGCGGCAGCCTGGATATCTTTCTGCATGTTCTCTTTTTCATATTCCAGGCCGAAGCCCTTGTAGAAGTAGAGACGGCCGTACTTGATGCCGGCCGCGGCCATGCGCTTTAGGTTTTCGGGGGTGTACATCTGCGCATAGTGCGCGGCTTCGTCATCGAAGTGGTCGCCTCGGCGGGCCAGGAACTGGGGCGGCTCGTGGGTCAGCCAGGTAATCCCCTTGGTTTGCTCGGCCCGGTCGCGAGCGCTACGCTGCCACTTGGTTTCGGCCGGGGTCTGACCGAGAGTGGGCATCAGTGCTAAAAAAACCAGCCCTGCAAGCTCGACTGAGAGAGAAATTCTGCGCATGTTAGGCAACACTCCTGAAACCGCCTGAAAGCAGAAAGCTACATGCACAGTATTGAGTAGCTGCGCCGTTGTCCAGGGAATAGAGGTGAAGCCGCCCAATCGCTCACGTGAACGGTAGCAGCTAACTCAGTGCAACTTCAGCGAGTGTACTGATAAAGCCCTGTGCGGAAGTCGCCCAGGACGAAGACCAGCTTGTCGGCGCTAACGTCGAAGCTCACCACGCCGGGAGCCAGCATGTCCATCGATGGGCCGGTGTGGAAGTGAAAAACGGCGGTCGCCGGACCGCTCGGTTCACGGCTGGCGCTATTGAGGCGCTGCGCCCAGATACAGCGATGGCCGTCCCGGTCGGACAGGAAGTACAGAAGATTACCGTCCGGCGACCAGCGCGCCCGCTCCACGCTGCTGGAGCCATCCGTCACCTGGACCCACTGATCGTCCGGCGCGGCCGTGTTCTCGATCAGTTTGGCCAGATAAAGTCTGCCCTTGCAGATCAGGGCCAGCCATTTCAGATCGGGCGAGAGCGCCTGGGCGTAGCTGTCCGCCACCGGATGCCGGGAGAATTCATTGTCCTTTTTCGTCTCGATTTCATATCGATGGCCGTGCAGATGAGCACCACGGTCATGCAGCAGCCAGCGTTGATCCCGCGACCAAGCGGTCAGCTCCCCGCCGTTCGCCAGGATCCTCCGCGCATCGCCGCCCGCGGTGTTCACCTCGTAAACCTCCACGTTGGGCGGTTCCGGCCGGTTGAAGACCACCTTCGATCCGGCGGGCGCTATGCGCGGCTGCTCGGCGTTGGAAGCCAGCCGCCATTCCGCTCCCGTGTCCAGATTTCGGGTGAACAGGTTCAACGAGCCAAGCCGTTCGGACGAATAGGCCACCTGCCGTCCGTCTTCGGAAACCGACGACCAGAAGCTGGGAGAATCGCCATCGGTGATCCGCTTGAGCGGACCGGCCGGCGCGCCGGTGTTTGCGTGAACCGGAAGCTCCCAAAGATTCACATCGCCCGAAACCACCGGGAACGCCAGCTTCCCGGTCGCCGACGCGGTCAGGCTCGCGATGTTTCCGGCGCCCAGGCTGATCTTGCGAAGCGAGCCCGTGAACTGGTGCGTCTCTTCCGAAAGCCCGGCTTCCCACAGGTCCACCGTTTCGCCTGATCCGGCGGCGAAATACAGTTTATCGCCCACCCAGCACGGAGGTACCAGCACCGGCTCCGCGCCCAACCGCCGAAGCTGCGCGGCGATCCCCGTTCGCACCGGCTTGACCGGCGTCATCGCATTAGCCGATGAAGCCACCCACCAATCGGCATCCTCCTGGCGGAACGCCACCATCTCGGCCGCGCCGTAGACTACCAGGAACCGGCCGTCGGGCGACCACCCGGGCAAGCCGGCGGCGCCGAGCGTCAACGGCAACAACCGGACTCGCGGCGTGTTGGGATCGGTGACGAAAATCAGCCCGCCCTGCAGCGCGCGCACACTGCTGTGCGGCGGAAAATAAAGCGGCCAATACGGTTCGTAGGGCCCGTCCGGTGCGCCCGGAACCCAGAAGGTCAATCGCGTTCCATCCGAAGAGAAGCGCGGCTGGCGCCCCTCTTTAGAGAAACGCCTGGGAGGTTCCGTGGACCCGATGGTCATCGCCCAGAGTCCGACATTCGCTTCGATCGAACGAAACACAATCCGCCGCCCGTCCGGCGAAATGGCCGGCTCCTGGTGGTTCATGGAATCGGAGCTGAGGCGGGTTGGTTCGCCGCCGGCGGTGTCTTGCATCCAAAGGTCCTGATTACCCGAACCGCGATCGGCGGTATAGACCAGCTTTCTGCCGTCCGCGGAAAGTGATGGAGCCAGGAACAGTCCACGCTCCCACGTCAATCGCGTCAATTGCGGCACTTCCACGGCCCCCGGCGCTTTCCGCAGGAGCCGCGGCATCAGCGCCGCCGCCGCGGCTGCGCAAAGCAGCAACGCCGCACCGATCCACCGCCACCGAATCGGCCGGCCGCGCTTCGTTCCGGGCGCCGTCCCCGGGAGTTGGCGAATCGGTGAACTCCGGTGAAACCTGGCGGCATACAGCCCGACCGGCAGTTCAATAATGACCGGATCCGATGCGCCTTCGGTTTCGTAATACTTTGCCAGCTTGGCCCGGAGTTTGCGCACCTGAACGCGGACGATGGTGTCGTTCCGCGGGTCAAAATCGGGGCCGCGTCCGAGGGCTTCGACAGCCAGCCGGTACTCTTTGGGCGTCTCGTCGCCGGTAAGCGTGCATCCAACGATGAACCGCAGCAGCCGCATCGGCTGGTCCGCCTGATGAAAGATATGTCCCGCGGTGATCCGGTCGAGTTCCTCGCGGACGGCGGCTCGATCCACGTTCCCAATACCCGGTTGGCCGAAGGGTTCATTCAAAACCGGCGGACTTTCGCTCATCGGTGAGAAACTACCTGCTTCCCTGAGGGTAGCAGATGGTGGCGGGAAGGTGCCACGGCCGACTCTCTGGAAAACATACTACGAACTACCCTCCACCGGTTTCATTAAAAAGCCGTGATCCAGAATTATTGGGCCGGCTAACGGAAAACAGCTCCTTCCCGAACGCACAGGATAGAGTGAGCTGGGTCATGCACGGGCTTCGGCAGTATTATCTACCCACCCGTATCGCGCTGAACGATTTGGCGAAGAAGCAATTGTTGCGCGAGGTGGATCTCGAGCCTTTTGGCATGAACGCCGTTTGAATAAAGCCGCAGGCGGCGGATGCTACCCTTGGCTGACTTTCCGGCGGTGCCTGCGGCAAGGTAAAGAAGCTCATGTACTACGACAAAGAGAACCACGGCTGGTGTGAGGGCCGAGCACAGACCGTCCTGCCGAGTTCGATCGCGTGCCTGGCCTTCACCCTCCCGGCATGTCAATGTCGAACGAAAAAAGAATACTGCTTTCTGCCCTCACGTGTACGACCCCTCCTCAAACTTCAAGATTGGCCGGTATAGTCTTCCTTATCGGTAGCCATTCACTCGGCCCTGGTCCCATGACTCGCATGCGGCTCGGCGTCCATCGTCCAGTGCGCGCCGCGAATCGAAAACGAAACCAATTGGCGCCGTCCTTAAAAGATCTCTGGGTGCCAGGGCAGTGGCCAATGCGGGTGAAATGAATCCGATCGGCACTCGCAGGACAAGTATAAACGTTTATGATTCAAATAGTTACGCCCCCGGTAGCCACACCATTTCCGCGGGTGATCACCCGCGGCCTCATTGAAGCCAGGCGGGGTGGCCCGCCCGGGGGAGATTTCACTTCCCGATTTCATCGCGCAGTGAGGAATAAGCCCGTCCGAGGCGCCTGGTCCCGGAAACTGGCCCCCCCAAAGGGGGTTATAGTCGTTGGAGGTGTCTCGCGCAGCCTGAGGGGAGTTGCCCGTATCGCCGCGCGGAACTCCAAACCGGAAAGAGTCGACCAGCCGTAATATGAGCATGAACACCCATCTTCAGGGCCGGTTACGGAACACGCCGTTGCGCTCCAACTTTTCAATCACTTGTACGCCTCGCCAAATCAGCTCTTGTCTCATTTGTCTCAATCGGACGCGGATGGCTCAGATCTTAAGGCTTTGAAATGACCAAAGCGCCGTGACCGCTTCCTGCTTCCGGGCGATAGAGGAGTCCACATACCGGCCAAGATGAACTCCCAGGCCGTGACCCTGCTGATCGGCGATGATCTTAGGGGTGTCGCCTCTATCCTCGTGCAGCGTAGAATGCGATCGTCGCAGGACCGCGAAGTTGACCCAATCGAGTCCCAGCGGCTCCAAACGCGGATAGATGCAGCGGCGCAGGACGTTGTCCGGTAGCAGCGGCTTGACAATCCGCTCGCTCGGAAAGACCCACCCCTCATCGCTCCTCTCCGGCAGAGTCGCGATCCAGCCTATCAGCCGCTCGAAAATCTCTGCTTCAATGCCAACCTCGCGGATCACATTGGTCTTGGTCGGGCCGATGTCGCCTCGGTACCACGACCTTTGAATTCGGATCGCTCCCTGCTGGAACAAATCGCCGTTTTTCAATCCATAAACCTCCGATTCTCGCAACCCGCAGAAAGTCACCAGGTCACACGCCAGCCGCTCTCTTTCGTCGAGAACGGTCCATGCTTGCAAATACTCCGCCAGCGTCACACGCCGAAGGCGCGAGCGATCCGACCGCTTTGCCGTCTTAGGCGTCTTCAGCCCCGCGGCGATGTTGGCCGTCAGGTACTCCTCCGCAACCATTCTTCACAATGTCGCCTATCGCACATTTGACCTGGCTGACCGACTCGTAACTCAACCCCCTGGCTGCCAACTTGCGCAGCACGGCCCGGAGATGCTCGGCCTTGAGATCGCGGCAACGCAATTCCCCGATCTCAGACAGTATGGACCGCCGAAACAGGTACTCGGCCTCCTGCCCCGTTGCTCTGCGCCAGTCTCCGTTTTCGTATTTCTGCGGAATGTACACCTGTTGCACGAATCTTCGCACAAGCTCGGCTCCCTGCGCGTGCGCAGGGTTCCGGTTTAATAAAGCAATGATGTCGTCCAGCGCGGTGCGGGCTTGCCTCTCGTTCATCTCTGAACTTCGACCGAGCTGAACACGTTTTTGCGGAGCGCCCGGCGCGGGATAATATTTCCCAAACCAGATCTCTCCATTCTCGGAACTGCATAGACTGCGATGCCTGCGGCACTGCGAGAACGAATGCCAAATTGGCGAAGATAACGAAAGCACGAAAATGCGCCTGCAAGCTCTCTTGCTTTCTGTATAGTTTCCGAAGCAGCAAACACACTTGCTTGCTTTCGCATCGCTCCCGGCCCAGCCTGCCCGCAACCGTGCTCAGGTGTCTTGAAAGGCCGTTCCCGATAACCCGTTGGAACCGGCTCCCCGAAACCGTGTGTTGACGGATTTCAGCAGCTTACCCGACGGTCGCCGGGGTACCGGTATATTGGTTGCCCTTAACCTGTGAATCACTCTCGTAATTACCGCGCTCCGGCGGGTATCATTAGGAGATCGTTACTTCTCCAATTCCCCAAGCGCCGTCAGCACTTCCTCGCTATGCGGATTGGGACTCACCTTGGGATACACTTTGCGAATCACGCCCTGCGGATCGATCAGGAACGTGGTCCGCATGGCCACGCCGTTCTGGCCCAACGATCCGTATTTCGGAGTGACCGTCTTACCGCTGTCGGAGAGCAGTTTGAAGGTCAGGTTCTCCTTGGTGCAGAACTGCTGGTGCGAATCCACCGAATCCACGCTGACGCCCAGAATCACGGCGTTCTTACCGTCGTATTGCGCCTGGTCCCGCTGGAAATTGTGCGCCTCAATAGTGCACCCCTGGGTCATGTCTTTCGGGTAGAAATAGAGCACCACCCACTTGCCGCGAAACTGGTCGAGACTGACGGTCTTGCCTTCCTGCGAAGGCAGCGTAAATCCGGGTGCGGCCGCGCCGATGGCCGGCATGTCGTCGGCCCGGGCGATGGAACCGGCTGCGAATACCAGCGCGGAAGCCAGCAATGCGGCCGGCATGCCGGCGGTAGCGATCTGCGAAATTCTCATATCCCATTTCTCCTGGTGAGTGCAAATTGGCGGGCTAGCCGCCCTTCGATACCTATATAGTAAACCGCTTCCGACCCTACTCCGCGTAAAATCCTTCTCGCGCCCGCACCTTGCGCCGCTTCCCATCGTTCAGCACGATCTCGATTTTCCTCCACCCACGCTCATTGCCAGGCGACGGCTGGAAGGCCAGCAGATAGCCATGCATCAGGTCTTCGGAAACCTTTTGGAAGACCGTGGCAATATCACTCAGCTTGCGGATCAGGAACGATGTGCCGCCGGTGGCGCGCGACATGTTGGCCAGTTGCCCGATCAACCCGGTGTCCTCCACCGCTTCCCCTTCCGCAATGGTGTATATCGGAATGCCGCGGCCCTTGGCGCGCCAGATGGCCGCGTCGGCGGTCAGCATGCTGGCATTGTCGTTGCCGTCGGTGAAAACCAGGATGACTTTTTTGCCGCTGTGTTGCGCCAGATCGCGGTTGACGCGCAGCAGCGCATCGTACAGCGCCGTGGTTCCGAAAGCGTGGGCCCGCAGCACGGCGCGCCTCGCGGCCGCTTTATCGGCGGTCAACGGCTGCAATTCCGCGACCGTGCTGTTGAAGCCGTACACGGACACCGTGTCATCCGCGCGGAGGTCCGCGATCAGTTGCATCGCCGCGGCTTTCAGCGAGGGAAGCGCGGCTTCCATACTGCCGGTAGTATCGAAGAGCAAAGCGACGGAGACGCTATTGGTGTGGTTTTCGAAGGCAAAGGCGGGGTGTTGCACGCCTTCTTCGAGAATCGTAAAATCGCCCGCCTTCAGGTCGTCGACATAACCGCCGCGGCTGTCGGTTACCGTTGCATAGGCCTCCACCAAACGCCCATTGGCGCGAAAGATTGCGTCGGAAGCGGGCGGAGCGTTGGGCCCGCCAGACTCAGCCGATTCCGTGGATCCGTCGAGCGAGTGGCTGCCGGCGAAAGGGTCCCCCGCGGATCCCAGATCCGTCGCGCCGCGATCCATCTCGCGGGCGGCCTCCTGGAATCTGCCGAAGCCTCCGATGAATCTCGAACCGGGAGCTGCGTTGGAAGCGATGAGCGCCGAATCGGGAAACAGAACGTGCCGTTTACTATCGTCGGCGGACAAGAAGGCGTGCTTGGAGAGCAGGTTCGGATCCTCGGCCACCAGCAGGAAGCCGGGCTCGAGCAGGGCGGCGTACACCACGCCGCTGAGCGCCGCCAGAGTTGCGGCGGCGTCCGGCGCCGGGCCCAAACTATCGATGCGCGGCGCGTTCTGCATCTCCTTCACCGTTTCGAAGGCCTTGCGCTTCGCGCCTCTCAGACGCAGCAGACCGCCGGCCAGCGCTTCGTCGATATCGGCCGAGCCGCCCGCCACTTCCCGCAGCGCGGCCAGGGCTTCGCCGGACGGATCGGCGGAGCGCAGCGCCTCCGTCACCCGGCGGAAAGCATGCGCGGCCTCCGCGGCGTTCAACGATCCGGCACGGCTCCCGAGCATGATGAGTTCCACCAGTGAATGCCACTCACCCAGAAGCAAGTCCTGCTGCCGCGGAGCGGCGTTGGCGATTTCGCCCGAGAAGGCCGCCAGGGCCTCGAACTCGGGAGCCGCCAATCCAGGCAGTTTCTCAAAATACGGAAAGAGGTAGCGCCACTCCTCGCAGTGCTTCGCGAGCAGGACGGCCGAACCCGCGTCGAACGCCGCGCCGCGCTTCGCTTCCAGTTGCAGGACTGCGGCCAGCGGCTGCAGGGAGGGACGCGAAAACAACACGTCCTCATCGGAGCGGGCGCTATCCCCGGCGCCGGAAGTCCAGGCCTCGCGGCCGCCCGGAAACCGGATCGCGCCCGCTGCATCCAATGGCAACTTCTGCAGAATGACGGCCTGCCATCGGTTGCCATTTTCGCGATACCACCGGTACACCGCTTCCGCCCGTGAGGAAGTGCGGGTGAAGAATTGCCGGTGTGCGGCATCGGCGCGAGCCAGATCGAAGTAGAACGCAAGCAGCCGGCCTTGATCCTTCTCGAAAAGCGCGCGGAAGAAACGCGATGGCGTTTGCGGATCGGCGCCTGCCAGCCTGGCCCAAACCGCTTGCGCGGCCACTCCGCCTGGCACGGCAACATGGTTGCCGTCGAGGGCCAGAGCTTCGCCATAGTCGGCCACCAGGTTGGAGTACTTGAGGAGGAGCGTGCTGAGGCCCACCGAGGCCACCACCGCGCTGGCGGTATCGGATTCCATGGCCGCCAGGGCGGCGTAGACGCGGGCGAAACGCCAGTCCCGGATAAAGAGGTCGACGGGTCCGCCAGTGAAACCGGGGACGCCCTTCAGCACGACGCTCCACGCGGCGCCGCCTACCAGGCGAGCGCTTTCCGTGGGGATTTCGAATTGGTAGACGCGCTTAGCCGCGATGGCGTCGCGCATGTCGAGTTCGTCTATGCCGAAAGCCGCCGGGATGCGCTGGCGGGACCCGTCCGTCCGCAGATTTCCCAACGTGATGTCGTAGGAATCGCCGGATTGCTGCAACCTCCACCCCAGGGCGGTCAGGATCCGCGCGGTCTTCTGGCGGTGCTCCCCGGTGTCCACCTCTAGCCGGATCACGGTGCGGTTGCCGTCGCGCCGGCCTAACGATTCCAGTTCCGCCACGGCGGCAGTGAACTCGCGGACCACTTCGCGGGCTTCGATGGTGGGGTTCGATCGAAGGCCCCCACCATCCGCGATGGCGCGGCAGTATTGCAGGAAGAAATCCCGGTACGACGGCGTCTCCTTGAGATGGGCGATGGCCGCGAAGGCTTTCAATCCACCGGGGACCGGCGCTTCCCCGGCCGCGGAAAGGCGCATATCGGCAGCGGTCAACTCCGCTCCCAGATCGGCCGGCGGAGACTTGCCAAGATTCGCGAGGCGATCCTTCGCCGCCGCACTCTCCTTGGCGTTGGGATGCTGTTGCAGATAGTTGCGCAAATGCGCGCCGGCGCCTTCATAATCGTGACGGGCTTCGAGAATCAGGCCGAGGATGTACTCCGTGCGGGGAAACTCTTTCCGCCGATCGAGCGCGATGATTTCCTCGATACGCGCCAGCGCCCCATCCGCATCGTTCAACTCATAGCGCGCCACCGCGTTCTGAATGTACGCGTCCATGTAGAGGTGCTTGCTGTCCCGGTCGATCACGGTCTGGGAAGTCTTGCGCGCCGCATTCCAATCCTTCAAGGCAATCTCCGCGTCAATCAATTGGAGATAGGCCGGCAGGGGTTTCGGATCCAACTCGACGGCGCTCTGGAATGCCCGGCGCGCATCTTCGCGCTTTCCCAGTTCCTGACAATCGACGCCCAGCGCCAACCAGCCGGGGGCAAACGTGGGCGCCCCGTCCACCACCGCGCGCAGCCGCGGTTCGGCCGCGGCAAAGTCTTTGGCGGCGATTTCCTTGAGCGCCGCGGTCCATGGCTTCGAGAGGGCGCGGGGCAGTCCCGGGCCGCGATCGGCGTCGATGAGCGCACCCGGCAGGGTGGGAGTCAGAACGATGTCGGGAAGCTCGGAGCCTTTGATGGCGCCCCGCGCGGTAAAGTCGATGACGGAAGCGGTAAAGCCCCGGGCTTCCGCGGTGAGAACGCAGCCGAGGATGCTGCCTCCATCCATTCCTCCCGAAAAGACCTGACCGAAGTCGTTGATTTGCAATTGCACCACATACACGCCGGTTTTCGGTGAAGCGAACGCCGCCGTGAGTTCGTGATCCATGCCCTGGCATTTTCGCTGGATCAGGACCGCTCTGCCCGGCGGGGAACCGTCTTCCATGACCACTTTGCCGTGCAGGAAGGCCGTGTCCGCGGAGACCGGCCGGGGAACCATCAGGCAAAGAACGGCGCCGAGCGGGAATAGTGGCCATGCGCGCATATCCACGTCAGGATACCACCGTGGCAACGCGGCGAAGTCCGTGCGGCCTACTCGATCTCCTTGCCAAAGTCCGCGCGGAAGATCGGGAAACCGGATCTTCGGCAATCGCATTCTCCCCGAAGATCAATCGGCTACACTTCGATAGGTATCCAAATGAAGCAGATCCCGCTGAAGCTCTCTTTCGGGTTCCTGGCCGCTGCCGGGATTGCGGCAGCGCAACCATCCTTCGAGGTGGCGTCGATCAAACTGCACCCGGAACCTGTTACACACTCCGCGGATCCCTCCGTTCACGGCAGAATGGTGACGGGAACGGCGAGCAGCCTGCGCGACCTGATCGAGTACGCCTACAGCGTCAGATCCGAACAGATCTCCGGTCAACCAGGCTGGGCCCTATCCGTCCACTACGACCTGGACGCCAAGGCGGCCGGCGAAGGGATTCTGACAACGGCTCAATCCAGGGAGATGGTCCGGACCTTGCTCGCCGATCGATTTCAGCTTAAGGTCCACCGGGAGACGCAGGAAGTGCCGGTATACGCGCTGGTCGCCGGCAAGAGCGGCCCGAAGTTCAAGGCGAGCGAAACCGGCGCGACGGGAGGCTACTCCGTTCGCACGACCGACAAAGGTCTCCATATGGACGCTCCCAACGGAACCATGGAACAACTGGCTCGGCAACTCTCCGGCACTGCCGGCCGCCCCGTACAGGATCGGACGGGCCTTACCGGGCATTATGTCTTTACGCTGGACTGGTTTCCCGCGGACCGTGTCCCTCCGCCCGATCTCGACGCACCTTCCATGTTCGAGGCGCTTCAGGAACAACTTGGCCTGCGGCTGGAATCCACCAAAGGACCGGTGGAAAAGCTCGTGATCGACCACGTCGATAGGCCTTCGGAGAATTGATGGGGAAGCGCCAACACACGGAAAAGGCGGACGTCCTTCAAGGGACGCTGATCCTTCTGGTACTGCGGACATTGGACGCCCTGGGACCGCTTCACCTCGAAGCTGGCGACGTTGATCCGGGCGAACCTCCACATATCCACCCCGTTGGCCGACAGGCTCCGCAACAGACATTCCGCTCCGTCATGGCTGTCCCCTAACTCAGGTTAATACCCAGGCGCTAACCCAATCGGACCATGAATTTTTCCGGCGCCGGACCTATCATGGGCACGGATCGGAAATGGGCCGATCTGCATCAGTTATGCCACAGCGCAGATTACGCGCCGCCACGAAGCGGACCCTTTTGGCATTGGCCGCCGCTGCCGCGGTGTGCGCGCCCGTCGCAGCCTACCGGTTCGCCCAGCGTCCGCCTCAGCGGGTGTTGAAGATCGGATACCAGAACACGCCGCCCCTGAATTATCCAGGCGCCGATGGCGTCCCCACCGGTACGGCGGTCGATGTCATCCGGGAAGCCGCGCGGCGCGCCGGCATCCGGCTGGAATGGGTATATTCCCCCGCAGGTTCCGAAAAGGCCCTCCTCGGCAAGAGCGTCGATCTCTGGCCCATCATGGTGGATCTTCCGGAGCGCCACCGGATCGTGTACCTTTCGGCCCCGTGGGCCAGGCTCAGCCATGCACTCGTGTATCGCGCTCCCGCGCGCATCGCGGCGCCGGCGGACGTCGGGACCATCCGCCTCGCCGTCGCCACCGGAAGCATCAGCGATTCGCGGATCGCACTCCGGTATTTTCCGAAAGCCGCCATTGTTCCAGTCAAGAACGCGGAGCAGGTGGCGCCGGCCGTGTGCTCCGGAGCCGCGGAAGCCGGCTTGATCACGCTCAGTTCCACGTTCCCCGGCGCCAGCCCGGCGTGTCCCGATGGAGACCTGCAATTCCTCCCGATCGACGGGGCCAGTTTCTGGTACTGCATCGGCGCCCAGGCACAGGACCGCGATGCACGGGCCGCGGCGGACATACTGCGCGACGAAATCGGCCGCATGTCGCTCGACAATTCGCTCGCCATTATCGATCTCCGCTGGAACACGCGCATCAGCCTGGAAGTAGGAACCATCTTCGCTTACCGCAGGGCCCGCTATTACGAAATCATCCTCCTGGGAAGCATGGCGGTTGTGTTCCCCATGTTCCTGGTGACGCTGGTGCTCGCGCGCCGTCTGCGTACTGCAAAGAGGCTGGCCGAAGCCGCCAGTGTGGCCAAGGGCGAATTTCTGGCCAACATGAGCCATGAAATCCGGACCCCCATGAATGGCGTGATCGGGATGAACGGTCTGTTGCTCGATACCGACCTCACGCTGGAACAGCGCGAATATGCCGAAACCGCGCGCCGGTCGGGCGAAGTCCTGCTCACCGTCATTAACGACATCCTGGATTTCTCCAAGATCGAAGCCGGCAAACTACAGATCGAATCCATTGTCTTCGACCTCGGCCTGGTGATCGAAGAAGTCAACGAGATGCTTGCCTCCAATGCGCAAGAGAAAAAGCTCGACCTGCTCTTGGAATATGCGCCCTGCGTTCCGCGCCATTTTATCGGCGACGGCGGGCGAATCCGCCAGGTGGTGACTAACCTCATCGGCAACGCCATCAAGTTCACGCCTCATGGCCACGTGGTGGTGACGGTGACGTGCGATCGCGAGCTCGGGCGCGTGGCGCATATGCGGCTCTCGGTGACCGATACCGGCATCGGAATCCCCGAGGAGAAGACTGGCATTCTTTTCGAACAGTTCAGCCAGGTGGATGGCTCCACAACGAGGAATTACGGCGGCACCGGGCTCGGGCTGGCGATTTCCAAACGGCTGGTCACCCTGATGGGAGGAACCATCGGAGTCGACAGCCGCCCGGGCGATGGGTCCACCTTCTGGTTCACGCTGCCCTTACCGCTCGATTCTCAGCCCAATGTGACGCCCGTGCCAGCCGGGGAACTGCGTGACCGGCGCGTGCTCATCGTCGATGACAACGAAGTGAACCGCCGCGTCCTTCACGAACAGGTGGCCGCCTGGGGCATGCGCGACGGAAGTTGCGCATCGGGCGAAGAGGCTCTTCGCGCGCTGCAGGCGGCCCGCCTGGAAGGCGATCCGTACCCCATCGCCATCGTCGATTGCCAGATGCCCGGCATGGACGGGGCCACGCTCGCCGCTCTGATCAAGGACGACCCGGCCACGCGCGACACCGTGGTGGTGATGCTGACCTCCGTCAGCCAGTGCAGCGGTTTGCGGCACTCGGCCCGCTGCGACGCCTATCTGGTGAAACCCGTGCGCCATTCCCAGCTTCTGGCTACCATCGCCACCGCCTGCGCCAAACGGCGCGGTTCGCCGGGCGCGGCCGCCGTTTCGGCTACTGCCGGCGAGACAGGCAGAGTCGCGCCGGTGCACCCCGCCGGTTTGAGCGCTCCGGGCGGCCCCATCATCCGCGTGCTGATCGCCGAAGATAATGCCGTCAACCAACGGGTCGCCGTCCGTATGATCGAGAAGCTGGGATTGCGGGCGGATGTTGCCGCCAATGGGCGGGAAGCCGTTCAACTGTTCCAAATGCTGCCGTACAATCTGATCCTGATGGATTGCCAGATGCCGGAAATGGACGGCTACGAAGCGTCGCGCGAAATCCGCCGCCGCGAACCGGCCGGCCATCATACCCTGATCATCGCGATGACAGCGGAGGCCATGTCCGGAGCCCGCGAGCATTGTGTGGCAGCCGGAATGGACGACTACGTCGCCAAACCCGTCCGTCTCGAAGACCTCTCCGCGATCCTGAACAAGTGCCTCCACCCGGTGGGGTAGCTCTTTTTCGTACAGTGCCGGTTTTTCAGCTCCTTCAGGACGGGGAAGTGATATTGTGTGGTCAGAGGCCGACCTTGTAAGCACTCAGAATTCGGCCTAAAGGAGCTAATTATGGCAACTCTTACCGCTACCAAAGGGGAGATCGGGGCCGCCGTGTCCGCGACCAAACTGCTCATCGACAATCAGTGGGTGGATAGCGCGTCCGGAAAGACGTTTTCCACAATCAATCCGGCCACTGGAGAAATCATATGCCAGGTTGCCGAGGCCGACGCCGCCGATGTCGACCGCGCTGTGCGAGCGGCGCGTGAAGCCTTCGACCACGGACCATGGCGGAAGACCGCCGCATCGGAACGCGGCCGGCTGCTGAACCGGTTGGCGGACTTGATCGAGCGCCATGCCGACGAGCTGGCGCGCCTGGAATCGCTCGACAACGGCAAACCGTACGCAATGGCCGCCGCCGCCGATCTGCCGCTGACTATCGCCTGCTATCGCTATTATGCCGGCTGGGCGGATAAGGTGCAGGGGCGCACCATCCCCATCAATGGCAACTATTTTTGTTACACCCGGCTGGAACCGGTGGGTGTAGTGGGACAGATCATTCCCTGGAATTTCCCGCTGCTCATGCAAGCCTGGAAACTGGCGCCGGCCCTGGCTACCGGCAACACGGTGGTGATGAAGCCCGCCGAACAGACGCCGCTGACGGCGTTGCGCGTAGGGGAATTGATTCTGGAGGCCGGCTTCCCGCCGGGCGTAGTGAACCTGCTTCCCGGATACGGACCGACCGCCGGCGCCGCCATCGCCCGGCATATGGACGTGGATAAGGTCGCTTTCACCGGGTCGACCGAAGTAGGGCGCCTGATCATGGAGGCTGCCGCCAAATCCAACCTCAAGCGAGTCACCCTGGAACTCGGCGGTAAGAGTCCGAACATCGTATTTGCCGACGCCGATATGGACCAGGCCATCGAGGGCGCGCACTTCGCCCTGTTCTTCAACCAGGGCCAATGCTGCTGTGCCGGCTCGCGCCTGTTCGTGGAAGAAAAGGCCTACGACGAATTCGTGGAGCGGAGCGCAGCCCGGGCCCGGCGCCGGACGGTCGGCGACCCTTTCGATCCGGCCACCGAGCAAGGCCCGCAAGTGGATCAGGATCAATTCAACAAGGTGATGGGCTACATCGAGACCGGTAAGCGGGAGGGCGCGCGGCTGATGTGCGGCGGCGGCAGCGTGGGCGACCGTGGCTATTTCATTCAACCTACCGTCTTTGCCGATGTGACGGACGAGATGACCATCGCGCGGGAGGAGATTTTCGGCCCGGTGATGAGCATCATCAAGTTCCGGGACATAGACGATGTCGTGGAGCGCGCCAACCGCACCGAATACGGTCTGGCCGCGGCGGTGTGGACGCGCGATATCGGCAAAGCCCACGCCATCGCCGACCACGTTCGCGCGGGTACGGTGTGGATCAATTGTTACGACGTGTTTGACGCCGCGGCGCCATTCGGCGGCTTCAAACAATCGGGCATGGGCCGTGAACTCGGCGAGTACGGCCTGCAACAATACACCGAGGTCAAAACCGTAACGATCAAATTGTAACGCGAGGTTGCCCGAGTGGCGCTCGCAGCCCGTGGCGCAAACTGGGATTTGGGCGATTCGCCCAAATCAAAGCTAAAACAAAGGACTTAGCTGCATTTTTTGGGCGTTTCGCCCAAACCGGACCTTGTGCCGCGGGCCAACTAATGCTGTACCGTTAGAAGCACTCCCGTCTGAGTGGTCAGGCCGTTGTATTGCACGGTGAGGGAATTGTCGCCGTTGGGCGTCGAAGCCGGCACCTGCACATTGATCTGAAAGAGACCGGGGGAAACCAATCCGGCGAATTGCACGGCAGCGTTGGTTCCGCCGATCTGCACTGCCGGCGTCGTGGCCAGCGTACCGGTTTGCAGGGACGACCCCGCTACCACTGGAACCGTGGTCGGCCCGAAGCCGTTGGCATAAAGCGTGACAACTTCTCCCGGCTGCGCGGGAGTGGTCAGGCCCGGGTACAAGCTCGTGGGTCCTAGATCGGTGAAGTTGGAATGCGTCCCGACCACGTACGGGCCGCCGCCGAAGACGAAGAACGACAGCGAATATGGCTGCGCCTGCGCCGTAAATGCCGCACTGGTGACTTGGCCATTGGTAACTTTCACCTGCACCGGTCCCGAGGCCAGGTCGGGCGGAGTCAATACGTTCACCTGCGACGGGCTGATGTAGTAGACATAGGCGTTCTCTCCGTTCATGGTCACGGCAACGCCGTCCAACTGTATTGGCATTTGAGTGCCCACGAAATCCGAGCGTTGCCACAGGCGAATATCCCCGGCTGGAGCGAGATTCGCCCCCTTGATTTCGACCCAGGTATTCGGAGCGATGGTGGGGCTCTCTCCGGCGTCGTTTGCCACCAGCGTAACTGTGGGAAGAGGAGTCGCGGTCGAGATCTTGGCGAAGAAGCCTTCGGGGAACCCTCCGCCATAATTGTTGCTTTGATAGGGGGCAACCAGCGGCAGGTAATCGTTGGTATAGCCGGCGAGGTAGATATTTGCCGCCGCGTCCACAACCAGCCCCGTGGGATAGACGTTCGCGTCGCCGCCGTAGAAGGAGCCAAACAGCACCTGTGACCCATTGGCGCTCAATTCCGCGATGTAGGCGCCGCCGCCCGAAAAACTCTGGAATCCGTTGTTGAGCGGATAATCGCCGATGTTTTGGGCGTTGGCGGCGATGTAAATATTATTTGCGGCGTCCAGTGCGATCTCCGATACGCCCGGCCCCGCGGCCGTCGAGGGCGAGCCATAGAACGTCGACCACACCAGGGCTCCCGAAGGGCTCAGCTTAGTCACAAAGCCGGTACCGCACTCACCCGAATTGCTGGCAATCAGACAAGCCGGTTGCAATACTCCCGGCGTTGCCGGAAATCCCTCTTTTACGGTGTACGTATCCTGCCCGCCGGCGTATACGTTGCCCGCGGCATCGGCCGCCAGCGCATTCACCGATGAGAGTTCGTTCCCTTGCGTCGATACCGAACCATTCAAGTAAGTGGAGAAGACCAACGATGCGGCGCCGGACTGGGCCGGATCGAACTCGGCGACATAGGCGTTCGGACTGCCATTGGTGCAAATCGTGCCGGGGCCCGCGGCCGTCGGATCACCCACGCAAGTGTGCGAGAGGGCGCCCGCGGTAGTGGGAAGGTGCGGGTCTTGGGTGTACCCGCCGATAAAAATTTTCCCCGCGTTCACCGCCAAAGCGTTGTTATACGTGTTTTGGTTCGGGCCGCTGAACACCGTCGAGTAGAGCAGCGTTCTTCCGTCTGAAGTGAGTTTGGTGACAAATGCGGAGTAATTGCCGCCGCCCAGCACAATGGGTTGATACGCGGATGCCGTGGTCGGATAGTTGTAGTGTCCGTTGACGAGCGCCTGCGCCGGGGTTTGCACGCTGTTCGTGTAGGACGACCCGGCGACATAGATGTTGCCGGCCGCGTCGAGCGAGATCTCGGGCGATCGCTCATCGCCCGAGCCGCCTAGGTCTTCGACCGCTTGAAAAGGTATTTGTAGAACACTTTCAATCGATAATGTTGTGGTCTATACTAGGTCATGCGAGCTTACCGCCGACTCCACATCCGCTTGCCCAAGCGTCACCGGGA
>Ga0182018_10001230_pt1 | contig 29760 bp, 23 predicted proteins | sample 812P2MmetaG_FD_120490 | JGI IMG/M metagenome (GOLD analysis project Ga0182018, IMG submission 120490) | Permafrost microbial communities from Stordalen Mire, Sweden - 812P2M metaG | ecosystem: Environmental > Terrestrial > Soil > Wetlands > Permafrost | place: Sweden: Stordalen | collected...
CGGAAAGCCGGATGCCGGAAATCGGCACGTCCGGTTTGATGAGCGGGGACGGGAAACGGGGCGGCGCTTCGGCGTCAGTGCTCGCGCCCGTCCTCGACTCTACTCGCAAATTCGGGGACCGGCCACAAAACCCCGAAACTCCGCTCTGCTCACCGATTTGCATTGCGGGGTTTCGTGGCAGGCTCTTGAAAAACGCCTACAGACCGTTCCCGCCGCCAAGCTATCGCGAGTCGTCTATCCCGCTTGGTCTCTGTCCGTTAACGTTAACGCGGTCCCTCAACGGACTGGTTCCGATGAGAAATCCGGTTTAGCACCACGAATTTTCGACGGCGAGATCGCGGTACGGTTTGGGGGACGCCCTCCGGAGACTTTTCGTCGCCAACATGGAGAGAGCATCTCAGACATGAAGTTTCCGCGGCATGCACTCCTGGTTCGGACTCCAAGACTCATGGAAAACCGTGAGTTCGGGGGAAGCACTCGCGGGTAAGGGATCAAGTCCCGAGGACTCTAGTCGAGGCTCCAATCAAACCTGCCACGGGGTGCGGGATCGGTTACCGGGCTCGGTTTCGCCGATGCCCAGGCACTTGACAAAAAAAGATACGGTCGCCGTATTACGGGCGACCGTTTGACAAGTCGATCCTATTCGCTAGGGCCGAGCTTTTTTCTGAGCTGATTTGGATTTCTGTACCAGCAGAACCAGACCCGCGAGACCGACCGATAGCATTCCATAGAAGCCAGGTTCCGGCGTCAACGCTCTGGACTGGCCAGAATTGCCGGCCGTGCTGGAACCGCTTTTCCGTTCCAACAGATCCGCCTTGGTCCCTGAGTACCAGAAATGCGGCACGTTCACGTCGCCATTGACGTTGACGGAGGCAGTGGTATCTTTGCCCGTGGACTCGATGTTCAGCCAACTCAGGATTGCCGCGAACTTTTTGCCCAAGGCGTCATACACGGCCAGATCACCCCCAACGCCGCCGACGCCGGCATCTTGAATTTTGGGGCTCTGAAGATGACCATGGAGGCCACTGATTTCAGACAGTTCCAGCCACTCCCAACTGACAGCCGAAAGCTGGAAGCTGTCGGTGTCGGATTTCGCGCCAATGGTTTGGCTGCTGAATGGGAAAGTGCTGGTCGCTCCGTTGCTTAGGAACGTGACGTTCGTGGCCGGCGAGGCAAGGTAGGCAAAACTGACGGTCAAGGGCGTCGAGTTGGCCTGGGCTACTGCCGAGACTCGCGACAAAAATAGTAGTACAGGCAAGGCCCCAAGAAAAAACTTCACTTTTCTCTCTCCGCCCTACTAGTGGCCCGAACGTACTTAAGGTCTAAGAAATAATTTAAATATGTAAGGTCTTTTAATATCAATAAATCCAGGTCCTTGACGGCTTTCAGCGGACATCGTTTAGGCCTCGTTTAGGCCGCTTTGCTCAAGCCTCACTGTCCCGCTAGCGACCCCGGCCCTCCCGCAACGATCGTGACGGTTGTCGAGGAACTTGATGATCCCGAGTTCCGCGTCGCCGCAAACACGCTGGCGCCTGCCGCCACACTGCCGGCGATCACCCAGACAGGCCACTCTTTGTACTAGGGGCACCCGGGTAAAGGCCTTCGGACCCCTGCGGAGCCTGGGCGAAGCCGGCCCTGCTCCGCAAGAGCCAGGGCAAGAATCATGCAAAGCGGACGGACGATACCGATCGTCATCATAAATCGGGGTTCTCCTTGGAGGGGAAGCCGGGGATCATTTGCGGGTAGATCGGTTGAGCCAATTGGATTGCGCGGGCGCCGGCGGCTGCGACTCCGTCCTAGTCGATGAGTACCACGATGCGCTCGAGTGCCATACCCTGTGCGGGAAACCCAAGCAAATCTGCGGTTTCCGCCACCTTGATGCCGCACCCACAGTGGCTGCGTTTTGCGGCGTCAGCGGCGCAAGGCGGCATTTCGCAAGGCCCTCTTTGATTTTGACAATTCCAACGACGGCTGTTCTAATCGTGGTTGTTCACTTAGAATTGCAACAATTCCAGCCGGCTGGCTGGCCCATGGAATGGAAGGACGTCAAGTGGCTAATCCGGCGGTGGAAACAGTGCCCATGCAAGCAATTCTCCGTCCGGCCGAGACGCCGTGGTACGCCTTGCGGGTACGCTCAAATTTCGAGCGTAAATCGGCGGATTTGCTGTCTGAAAGTGGATTCGAACAGTTTTCACCTACCTATCGTTGCCGGAGCTATTGGTCCGACCGCATGAAATGGGTCGACCGGCCGCTGTTCCCGGGCTACGTATTCTGCCGATTCGAATTTCGGAACCGGCTCATTGTACTCCAGACGCCGGGAGTGGTGCAGGCGGTGAGTTTCGGCGGGAGACTCGTTCCCGTGGACGACCGGGAAATCGAGTCGCTGCGGATCCTGCTTCGTTCGCCCCTCCCCTTGTTTCCGCGGGCGTTCCTCCACACGGGACAAAGGGTCATGATCAAGCGTGGCCCATTAACCGGGGTGGAAGGCATCATCGAAGAATTCGGGAAAAATTGCCGGATCGTCGTGTCTGTTGCACTGCTGCAGCGTTCCGTTTCGGCGGAGGTCGATGCAGAATGGTTGACGGGAATCGCGTAAACGCCAATCATGGACAACAAACGCCCGAGGTTCGCGGTTAAAGCCGCCAAACACTGTTTGTTCTGGCGTGCGCTTCAAGACTCAGCTTGTTGTGGGACGTTGTCAATGCCCGGCTCGACAACGTCCTCTACATCTGGAAAGGTGGATCGAAAATAGCTTTCCACCAGCCTCGGAAACGAAGCCAGGATGGCCGGATGGATTTCATTCGAGGGATCGATGCCGAGATTCAGAAACTGACCGTAGCCTAATGGCACGCGCATATGCCAGTAACGCTCTGAGCCGGCCAACGGCGTTGACTCGAAATACTGTCCGCCGATCCGCAGACCGACGGCCGCGATGCCAAAGTCACTGGCTCCAGCGACAATCACAGGCCACGCTTCCAACGGCGTAGCGGCGAGACGTAGCGTCCGGTCGAACTGCTGGAGGCGGAGTTCATCGTTCACCAAGCCGCGGAACGAGCCCCGTCGAAATATCCGGCTGGCAATCCCAAACTCGGCGTACCCAAGATATTGAATTCCAATCCAGGCGGCGGCACAGAAGAGGACGATAATCAGGCCGCCGAATTCCTTGTGCGCCATGTCTTGAAGAAGCGAGAATACCGCCGCCAGCCCACAAACACCGTAAAGCATTAGGGCGGCACGGCGAGGAGTCAGTCCCCGGTCGAGCAGACGGTGGTGAATGTGTCGGTGGTCCGCGGCAAACACGGACTGTCGCCTCAGCACCCTGCGGACGATCGCCAGAGCCGTGTCCAACAACGGCATGGCGAGAGCAATCAAGGGAGCTGTCATGCCCAGCACGGTGGCGGATTTCTGGCTCCACATGGTACCGAAACAGCCCAGCAGAAAGCCGACAAAAAGGCTGCCGGAATCACCTAGGAAGATCGACGCCGGGCTAAAGTTGTAGCGCAAGAAACCGAACAGAGCGCCCGCCAAGGGAGCGGTGACTAAGGCTAATTCCAGACTGCCGTGAACCAACGCGGCTACAAACGACGTAAGCGTCGCAAAGACTCCGACGCCCGCGGCCAAACCGTCCATGCCGTCAATCAGATTCAGCGCATTCGCGCAGCCCACCAACCAAAGCACGGTAATCGGCAGGGAGATCCAGTCGCTGAGCGACTGGCCGAGCATGACATGAACGCCGAAGCCGGCACGATAGGCCAGCACGGCCGCCAGCACCTCCGCCGCGAACTTCTGCCAAGGGCTTAGACCGCGGATATCGTCCACCAACCCGGTAAGAAAGACGATGGAGAGCGCCGGGGCCAAAGCGAACGCCGCGGAAAGACCCCGCGGGATATCGAAATCCACATGGCGATAAGGCGCGACGAGGATAAACGCCAGGGCGAGGAGATACGATAGCGCCACAGCCACGCCACCCACCCGAGGAATGTCGCCGCGATGCAACTTTCGTTTGGCGTCCGGGGTGTCGACCAGGCCAAGACGACGCGCCATCTCCCGAATCCACGGAGTGAGGATCAGAGACAACACAAAAGCGACACAAGTAACGTCAAAAAAAACAAACATGACAGATACTCACGGGCGGGACGGGCATTTCAAAAGCGATTGGTACTTTGGCGACGTCGGCCGGCCGGAACGGAAGCCGGCGAACAACAATTCCTAACATCTGCCGGCCTTCAGGATACACCGGAGAGTTCCGGTTTAGTTGGAAAACAGTCGAGGGCCGAAGAGTGCGAGTTTTTCGGAGAATTGGTTTCGTGCCGGCTCCCCTATTTTGAAATATTCGTGTCTCAATCACCACCTCTTTCCCACGCTGGCAATCCGCCGCTTCACTGTCACTTGAAGAAACAGATGTAACCGATCGGAATTTTCGCCGCTTCCGTCCGATAAGCAACATCAGTACTGCATTAACGGTACGGGGAGGTTTATTTTCATGGCGACAAGGTATTTTTCTCCCTATTTCATTGAAAACAATAATCACATTGGACTGTGCCCGCGAGCCGTTTCCTCAACCGCGAGGATCGGCCTCCTTCTGATCGGCCTGCTCTTTCACGGCACGGCGGCTGACACCGTTGCCGTTTCCTTAACGCCAAACGCCATTACGCTGACGTCTTCTCAGATCCGGACGTTCAAGGCAACCGTTAGCGGCGGCGGAAATGCCAGCGTGGCTTGGTCGATAACCCCCGCAGTGGGAACGGTCTCGTCTGGCGGCGTTTACACCGCGCCCTCGACGATCGCCGCCGCGCAGACCGTGATCGTCAAGGCTACCAGTGTCGCGGATGGGTCTGAATCTGCGAGTGCCACCATCAAGCTCAATCCCCCGGTGGGCGTGTCCTCGACACCCGCCATTACGCTCAACCATGCGCACACAGAATTCAGTGCCGCCGTGACACGGGCGTCCAGCCCGGCGGTTACCTGGGGGCTGGGTCCGCCAATCGGTACAGTCTCCAATGCCGGGATGTACACGGCCGCGGCCTCGCGAAGCGATGCTCAAACCGTCCCGGCGATCGGCCAAAGCACGGTGAATCCTGCGAAATCTGCCAGCGCCGCGGTGACGCCGAGGCCCGCCAAGTTCGCCATCTCTGTTTCGCCTGCCAGCGTGTCGCTGGCTGCGTCTCAGAGCCAGACCTTCAAGGCCCACGTCACCGGAATCGCCAATTCCGCGGTTACCTGGCTGTTGAGTCCCGCCGTCGGTACGATTTCAGCTAGCGGAGTCTACACCGCACCTTCCACAGTCTCAGCCGCGCAGACGATAGCCGTGAAAGCAGCCAGTGTTGCGAATCCAGCCATCTCTGGTAGTGCAAGTGTTGTACTCGACCCTCCAGTTTCGATTTCCCTGACGCCGGCCACAGCCACTTTGCTACCGTCACAGCCGCTGTTACTGACGAGCACGGTGAGTGGAACGTCCAATACGGGCGTGACTTGGACTCTCAATCCAGCGGTGGGTTCCTATGTCAGTTCGGGAGCGACGGCGACCTACATTGCTCCCAGCACAGCCCCCGCCCCGCAAACTGTTACAATCGCGGCAACCAGCATGGCAGATCCCACCAAAAGCGCGGCCGCCGTTCTGGCGCTGATGCAGGCGGTGACCGTGGCAGTCAGCCCGTCTTCGGTCACTTTGGGGCCATCCGGCACCCAGCAGTTCACGGCGGCGGTATCCGGTTCGAGTAACACGGCGGTGACTTGGTCGGTCAGTCCACCGCTCGGTACGATTTCGACGGCTGGCCTCTACACGGCGCCTGCTAGTCTTCCCACGGCCCAGACGGTTACCGTCAACGCCCAAAGCGGAGCGAACCCAACCAAGTCGGGCAGCACGCTAGTCTCTCTTCAGCCGCCAGCCCAAGTTGAGTTTACGATCGATGCGAATGGCCTCACCAGTCTCTCCTACGCGGGACAAATCTATTACTTAGCCCGACCCTATTTTGAGGTGGGCAACGTCATTTTCCGCTCTCCGGCCGGCACCGAAAAGAATACCGGATGGGCCTTGCCTGCAACCAAGACCCTGGGAACGAACCCGGCGGATTATTTTCAACACGTCTACGGAACTGGCCAGCCTGATTCGTACACGCTCAAGGTCGTATGGAGTACTCCCGACAGCCGCACTCTTCAGGTAGATACCTACGTTACGAACAATGATTCCGCCGATACGCTCGCGAGAATCGACTTGGCGCTGCTCAACCTTCAGATACCAGCGCAGGCGCTGCAATTCAACGGAAACATCCCTCTGTCCATCGGTCAACCATCCGACGCGCTTCCGGTAGGGTTCCTGAGCAACACTTGGGGCAGCCTGGCATTTTGGGTTGGCGACTATTCGAAAACCACCACACTCGGCGCACCCTATGGAAACGGCCAGACCCAGTTCAACTTCTGGCTGGATAACTATGCGCAGCGTCCGTATGGCACGGGCACAAAGCATTATGAAACCGATATCGCGCCCGGCGCCACGCAACTATTGACCTATTTTTTGAGATTTGGAGGCCCGTCCGATACACCCGCAACCCTGGCGCCGGAAGGCTTTACCCTCTACCGCGCGGCATTTCCGAATCTCTTGCAATGGACCGATCGCCGACCGATCGCCAATTGGTTCATTTCCCAAGGCACCGATGCAAGTGCGTTCAACCCTCGCGGCTACCTCTCGAATTCGGCGCTAGACATATCGAATAGCGCCACATTCGGCGCGGCGGTTCTCGCAAAAGCGGACGATGTGATCTCCCGAATGAATAAGATCACTCCCCAACCCCAAGGCATTGTGATCTGGGATTTAGAGGGCCAGGAGTTTTATCAGTATTTCACATACGTTGGGCATCCCGACAGGTTGCCGCAGATCTCACCCGAGATGGACGCCGTGGCCGATCAGTTGTTTGCCAAGTTCCGCAATGCCGGCTATCTTGTTGGCCTCACGATCAGGCCTAACGATTTTCAGGCAGGTAGTTCACTGCCCACAACGTGCCAGAGCGGCACTCAGGTTGGGCAGCGGGATGTCTTCGTCAAGGTGGATGCAGCATTCCCGTATCGCGGCTATGAATGCGCCACAGCCAATGCATGGTCACAAGATGGACCTCAGCAGCCGTATTTCCAAACGATCTTCGATGACGACGACGCCATACTGACTAACTTGTCGCAAAAGGTCGCTTATGCCCATAATCGGTGGAATGCACGCCTGTTCTATGTAGACAGCAACGTCTATTTGACCACGGGAGGAGCCATCGCCCCTACGATCTTCCGCGCCCTGATGCAACAATTTCCCGACTGCTTATTCATGCCGGAATGGAAGAATGCGTTTTACGCCGGCGCTACCGCTCCGTACAGTCAACCGAACATGGGCACATCGTATACACCGGCTAGCTGGAAGTGGGTGTACCCAAATGCCTTCTCCTTAATCAGCATTGGCGCCTCGGATCTAGCGGCGCAATACAATGATTTGCTCTTCGGCGTGCAGTCGGGCGACGTGATGCTTTTCCGAGCCTGGTATGACTCTCCCGAGATTCCAGTGATGCAGCAACTCTATACCGTGGCGGCGCAAGCCAAGTGATCGGCCTGGGCGCCCGAGAGCAGACGCCGCTTGATGAATTCCGCGGGATTTCCACCGTGAATTTCCCATGCGGGAATGGTATGAGTGACCACGCTGCCAGCGGCGGCCATGGCGCCTTCTCCTAGTTCGACACCTGGGCAGATTACGGATTTCGCGCCTATCCAACTCCCGTCCCGCAGCACGATCGGTTTAACGATTAATCCGAACGCCGGATCATGGCGGTCGTGATTGCCGGTGCAGAGGTAGGCGGCTTGAGAAATACAGACGTCGGAGCCTATTGAGACGTCGCCAAGATTATCGATCCAGCAGTCCTCGCCGAGCCAGCAGTGGTTATCGACACGGAGTCGCCAAGGGTATTTAACGCGTACGCCGGGTTTAATTACAACGCCTCGCCCTATTTGTGCGCCGAATGCGCGAAGCAGAGCGCACCGAATGCCGGAAAACGGCAAAAGATAGCAGCGCAAAAGGGGCAGCCCGAAACAAAACCACATGGCCCGAACCCAAAGCCGGCGGCCGGGAGAATACCAGGAGTTATCGAAGTTCGCAAGCGAGATTTTCGACATTTGGGTGCGATCCAGGATCACGATGCAATCCGCTGTTGAGCCGGTTGGCATTCGAGCATCCTCACTCTTCGCGGGCGATTCCGGAGGAGTCACGATTCAACACCGGTCGCGCAGTCCGTGTCAAAACAATACCGCTCGGCGCGTTGAGGCCCACCATTTAGAATCCGGTCGTAGACTTCGACCATTTGGCGTCCTACCGAACGCCAGCTATACCCCGACTCAATAAGAGCTTTCCCGGCAATCCCGCGCAACACGAGTTTTTCGTGGGAATCCCTCAAAGCTTCATCTAACGCCTGAGTCACATCTTCCACACATGGCTCGATCACCCATCCAGCGTGAGAGGCCACTATTTCCGGAAAATTGCATTGGCTAGTGATGATCGCCGGACAACCCACCGCCAGAGCCTCCAAGACTGCGACGCTGAACCCTTCCGAATGGGACGGCAACACAAACAGACTCGCGGCCCGGAGAGCACTCCACTTTGCTTCGCCCGACAGCAGGCCGGTGAACGTTACTTGCTTGCGTACCCCCAACCGGTCGACCAACGTTTCGAGCCCTGACCGCGTGTTGCCGGTATCGGGCCCGGCGATCACCAGATGCGCGTTTGGATGCTCATGAGCGACGGCGCCCCACGCCCGGCATAGCAAATCAATGCCCTTCTTAACGTGAATTCTTCCCAGGAACAGGACAACCTGTCTGGTGCGGAGGTCGGGATACTTCGCCCAAAACGGCTCCGGATCTACGCCAGTTGGCGCCTCCACGCCGTTTGGAATCCGCATCGCCGGACGGTCCAGGCCAAAGCGCCGGAAATCTCCAATTTCGGCGTCGGTGAGAGCGTGCAGGCACTCCGCACGTGAGAGTATGCGCCTTTCAAAGGCCAGCGCGTATGCCTTCTTCTTCCAGGCCTTCGCTTTGAGTGCCCACCGTTCCAGCATTCCATGGGCAGTCATAATATACGGCACGCCGTGCCGCCTGGCCGACCGAGCGCCCAATATAGAGTGCGGTTGCCAGAGACCGTGAATGTGCGCCAGCGAAGCCAGCGACATCGCCGCGCCGATCTCCTTCGACATCGCCGGCCAGCCCGGTAACCCGCCTAACGGCGGCCGGGAGATCCGCAGGCCCTCCAGCACGGGCGCCGTGAATTGCTCGTCCTCCGCGCAGAGCGCCATCAGATGCACTCGATAACGCCCCGTGGCCGCAACCGCTTTGCTCAATCCGACAACCGCCTGGCTGAGTCCTCCCCACGTCGGGTCGAGATGGCAGCAAAGATGGAGCACTTCCGGCGTCATGTGGCGGGCACTCATCAAACACCGCCGCCGACAAGAGACATTGCCGCGTCCGGCAGACAGCCGGCAAACGCCAAGGCTCGGCGAATTCCATCGATTGGATCGGCCGTCCTGCGCCAGGAACTGAGGATGGCGGGCGAAGCCAGCTTCATCGCGGCCAACTTTGCGGGCTCCGTTGCCTCCAAGAGGCGACCGTGAAGCGCACCCGCGTCGCCGGCCGGGAACACGAAACCATTTTGGCCCTCTTCCACCAGGTCCGCGGCGGCGCCCACACTGGAGCTGCAGATCAAAGGAAGCCGGACCGCGGCTTCTGTGACCACCACCCCCCAGGGTTCGTAGTCGCTGGGCAGTACAAACAGGTCGGAATTGGCAAAGAGTGCAGCCAGCAGCGGCTCCTCATTGATGAAGCCGGTCCAGATCACCCGTTGGCGGATGTCCGTGGGAACCTGCTCCATCAATCGCCGTCGAAGAGGGCCGTCGCCCGCAACGATCAGGTCCCACTGCGGCCGTTGATCCGCCAATGCGGCGAACGCTGCCAGCAAAGTGTCCACACGCTTCTCGGGAGCCAGCCGCCCACAATAGAGAATGTGCCGCCGGTCGGGAGAGATACCGTAGTAGACGCGTGCGGCGGCAATGGCCAAGTCGGGAACATTTTCCCAAATTGCATAGTTCGGCTCGTAGGGCACCTGGAACATTCGGCCTGGCTTTGCACCGTACTTTTTGAAGTACGCACGGCCCAGCCGGCCACAGTAAAACATCCCCGAGCAGCAACCGATGACGGCAGCCATGAACGGACCTTTCAACGCGGCGCGCAAACCCCGGGGGTGGTCGCCGAGAAGGTTGCTGTCCCCGAACAGGAAGCAGGGCACACGGTGAATCCGGCACCACAGAATCGTTCTTAGGAGCGTCAGATCGTTGCAGCCGAAGACAATTACCGCTCGAATTCGCTTCTCGCGGCACCATCGCGTAATTCTGGCGCCTTTCCTCCATTCGCTCAGGGCGGCCCCGGCCGATCCTTGTGACGAGACCGATTCCCCGGCCCCGAAGAAGACTGGCCGTATCGTTTCCGGAATGTTCAGCTTCCATGGCGCCGGACCTTCTTCATGGGTGAAAAGACTCCACAATTCCACGGGGGACAGTTCGTCGGCAATGCGTCGGTGCAGATGCAAGCGGTAAGGAGTAGGAAGGTTCGCGACCACTGCGATGGGAATCGATGGCTCTACCATAGTTGGAGAATTCCGGACGTGCGGCCTTCGGCCGGCCTCACGCACCAGCAGCGGCTACACGAGAAAGGGGCTTTTCGAGTGTGATCGTCATCAGCTTCACGCGTACGGTTTCCGTATGTAACTCCGTGAGCCGCGAGAAGAGGAAGCCGACAAAGAGAATCGCAACCAAAACTGCGCTCCAAATCGTCAAGCTTTCCGGGGACGGTTGCCATTCCTGCGTACCGGCCCAGCAGCGGATCAGCATGACAACCGGGAAATGTACCGCATATACGCTATAGGAACAGCCGGATGCAACTCTTGCAATCCTTTGGTAAGCGAAAACAATAGCCCTTCGAGAGGACTCGATTCGCACCAGACAAAAGAGCGATAATGCGAACGTCAAGCCAACCGCTAGATCGCTCCACTGAGCCGGAATTCGTTGCGCCCGGCTTAGAAATAGAACCGCGGCAAAGGCGGCGACCGTCAGCAAATGCAGACACCAGCGTAAGGCGCCTGGCACTTTGATCTTCGGCATACCATAAACGCCGACACCGAACAGCCACGTCAGGAATCCCCATCGCATGCCTTGCGGTAGAAAGGCAAAAAGCGCGATAGCAGCCACTCCAGCGTACAACCGATTCCTTGTGCGCTCCCGGCCAAAGGCCGCGATTGCCAGAACCGGGAAAAGCAAGTAGTACCAGAATTCGTTTGCCAGACTCCAAAGCGGTGTGTCGGATCCGAACGCGGGAACTGCGATGGTCTGCAGAAACCCGGCGTTTCCCAGGAATATTGCGAGCGAGTGGCGCCCGGCCAGGGGCGCGGCCGTAAAATTACGAACGGCGTGATCGAAATACTGGTGACCCGCCGGCCCGCGATACGCAATATAGTCCAGGATCGCCGTGATTATCAGTGCCGGCAGCAGCACCAGATAGAGCCGGGCCAACCGGTTGACCAGGTATTTTTTCCAACTCCAACGGGATAGTGCCGAGAGCACGCTGCCACCGATGAAGAACCCACTCAGTACGAAGAAAACCAACACCGCCTGGTGACCGAGTCCGGTGACCGCATATAACAGACTAAGCACCGAAGTTTTCCGGACTACGACCGAGTAATCGACGAAGAACAGACCGCGGACATGGCTGGCAACAACTGCTACCGCCGAAATACCTCGGATCATGTCCAAATGAGCGGATTCACGTTGGGTCAGGCCTATCGCCGCCACTTCTTGTCTCCCTTCGTCCGGACCACGTTAAGCCGCTTCCCGCGGGATGCTGTAAGCCTGTTCGCCGCATGCGGCGGTCGCTCCTCGCCACAGAAACCATGAAAACGTCGTCAAAATCGCGTACCGAAAGATGATGGCCTCCATGGTCTGGGTTATCAGAAAGATGGACAACATGACGACAATTACGTACCTGCTGATAGCGAGGCCGCCGCCCCAAGAAACAGCTCGCTTCCATGCTCTGCCGTAGTACCAACCGAAGAATCCCAACATCGGAATACCGAGCCATGACCACTCAGCCCAAAGGTCCGCCACGATGGCGGGCGCGGCTCCTGGATTTTCCGCCCAGCCCATGCGGTCCAGAACCGTGCCTCCGGCAATCCCAACATACTGTTCCGGAATCCCGAAATCGATATATTTTTCCGGCCACACCTGTCTCGGTACCGGCCGGACAATTAGCTCCGCAATCCAGCGGCGCCCCCAGAAGTACTCGCCAATCGAATTTGAAGCGATAATCGTTCCCGCGCCGAATATGTACTCGTTGTAGGCAGCCCCTTTCAAGAGCTGAGCGTTGTCCTGGAGCTCAAAATCCGTGCCAAGGTGGATCGAACTGCGGTTACTCACCAGGAAAATCAGCAGTAGACCCAGGCACGATCCGCCAACAACCGCGGCAAATAACGGAGGCCGCTTGTTCCTCGCCATAAACCAGGAAACCGCGACGGCCACCGCGATCATGAATGTCGGCCCGCGCCGCGCTCCCAGGAGCCCCTGCAAAACCCACGGCATGACGAACGCGACAACCGCACCTTTACGAACCAGACTTTTCGTTCGGCTTCCCTCCGGTGAAAGCAGGGCCAGAAGTGCAACCAGCAACAGATAAGCGGCATCCCGGATGTATCCGTAGTCGCTCCATCCGCCGCCGTAGCCCTTCGAGTATGCATCGGCAATCCCACCGACGTTGATTATCGTGATGGCCCACGCGATCAATCCTACGCCCCCAATTGCGTAGGCGCCGGTGCGCAATGCGCGCCCGTCGATAGAGACGCGAGGCTGAGCGGGAAGAGGTTCACCATCGGCTCTGCTCCCCATGAGGCATCCTATTGCGAGCGCCACGAATGACGCGAGGACGACGATTTGAACGAAGACGGCCTGATCCTCGGATATGAAACTGAACAATTCCCCGGAACGAATCAATACCAGGGGCATATAGACATAGACGAATCCGAATATCGGAGACAGAAATACCAGCGGATGAAAGACGTCGCCATACCTGCGATAGGCGTACACAGCGCTCCACAGACATAGGACGCCTGTGAGCCAGACTAAAGGTTCCAGCATGACTCTTGTCCGACTGTCACGCCGATCAACCGAGCCGCGAAGCCCTCGAACCGATGCTCCACTCCGAGCGACGTCGCGTCCGACTTCCTCCGCATCTCCGAGGGATCTGCCAGTAGATGCCGCACGAGGCCCGCAATCGCCTCGCCGGAAAGATGTTCGATCACCCAGCCGTTAACTCCGTCCTCAACAACTCCCCCGCAAAACCGCGACACCATGAGAGGCAATTTCCAGCTCTGTGCTTCCAGTTGCGTCAATCCGAATCCATCGGAAAACGTAGGAAAGAGAAACAGGTCCGCCTCCCGGTAATAGGAACTCACCGCCGATCGCGGCACGCTCCCCGTCCAGCGTAAGACCGGATGCGACCGGTGCGCCTCGGTCAGGGGAACCTGTATCGGTCCGGCTACCTGAATTTCGACTGGCAGCCCGGCAAGCCGGTCGGCCGCTTCCATCACGATATGGATCCCTTTGCGTAAACAGACCTGGCCGAGAAACAGGATCCGCAGCGGACGCTCGGGCGTATATCGTTCCGGGTACGCGCGCGCGAAACCGCGAGTTTCGGGCGCCGGTTCGAACACCAGCGGAGTTACCCGCAGCTTCTCCTCACTCACACCCTCCGCCATCAAACCTTGCCGCGACCATTCCGAGTTGACCACGATACAATCCGCCAACGCGCACTCGGCACGCCACTCTTCCCAATAGGAATCTGGCGCCGGCCTCCAGCCGCCCTTCGAACCAGTTCCCCGCTCCAGCGAATCCACGATCTTTTCTTCCGCGCGTCCGGGATCGATCTGGCCGAGCACCGTAAACCACCCCGCCTCTTTGGCAAACTCGAAAAGGTTGCGGGCCGCATAGCTGTATGCAAACAGAACCAACCGCTCTCCCGGATGATCCCTGCGGATCGCCCGCAACCGCCCGAGGGCCTCGCGCTGGAACCAATGGTTTCGCGCCATAATCGCTTCCCAGCCGGACACCGGGCGGGCCCTGCGCCATAGTTCCCGCGCGAACGCCGTTTGATTCCACGAGTACACCTGAGCCGAATCCAATGTCGGATGGTACCGCCCTGCCCGCGCAACCCAGATATCCGTGAGCAGCGAGTGAAGGAGCCCCGCCGAATGGAGCGATCGCGGAATCGCATAGTGCTCGCGCGCTCCGATCTGACAACAGATCCAAGCCTGCTGCCGATCTACAGCAGAATAGGTTTGAAATCGAGCTGGTATTTCAAGTTGCGTGGTCGATCTCCTGTTTTTCGCGCCGGAACACCAGCCATAATGGCGTAGGGCTCCACGTCGCGAGTCACTACCGCACCGGCCCCAATCACCGCTCCCTCGCCGATCGTCACGCCCGGCAAGATCAGCGCGCGGTACCCGATCCATACCCGGTCGCCGATCGTCACCGGGCCGCCCTTGTCGCGGAAATCGCCGGATAAAGGATCGTGGCCCAGCGTCAGAACCGTTGCTTCCGGGCCAATCGAGACATTGGCCCCCGTTCGAATGTCGTATATCCGCCCATCAAAGAGGCAATCGAAGCCAATCGCATTGTGCGCGCCGAAGTGGACTCTGCGGCCATTCAGGAACCGGCAGCCCATCTGAACCGAGGTCCCGCGACCAAACTGGCCCAGATATCCTCTCAGGTAAAGCTCCCGCGCGCAGCGCAGCGGAAAACGTGTCAGCAGACCGTTGTAAACATAAGCGAGAACGGCCCCCGCCAAGACTTTCGGCGTCATGGTTACGAAAAAAACATCCGTTGCCGGACCGCCTCGGCATTCCGGGTCCACGAATTCTCCGCCAGGTACTCAGACCAGAGCGGCTCCGGCGTCCCGCGCAACCATCTGCGGAGCCCTTCCCGGATGGCCGCCGGATCGTCCGGCTCAACCCACACGCCCAACTGGTGGCGCTCCACCTGCGTGCGCAGTGCGCTCTGCCCGGAGGAGGCGAGACAAGCTCGGCGAAAGTGGACCGCCGCGTTTAGTACCCCGCTGGCCGATCGGAATGCCCTGCTATAGGCGAGCATCACCAAATCGGCGGCCAGAAAATAGCTGCCCACGCAATCGGCCGCAACGAACCCATTGAACCACCGGCAGCGGGCCGCGACGCCATGATTTTCAGCCAGTTCCCGGTAGCATTTCGCGGGGCGATTCGGGCCCCCGGCCTCGCTGCCGGCAACCAGGAGCCAAACATCCGGAAACTCCTTCAGCGCCTCGATCACCATCGCCAGATTCTTTCCGTCGCGAATCTGGCCAAAGCTGAGCAGCAGCCTGACATCCTTGGGGATGTCGAATCGTCTTCGGAGTTCCCCGCCCGATTCAACGGGCTGGGGAAAGTCAAAGGGCCCTTGCGGCACAACCGATACGCGAACATGTTCCGGGATGCCCGCCTCCGCTCGATCTACTGGCTCGTGCACAAATACTTCGCTCAAGAACGAATAGCCACTGCGGACCGACCAGCGGTGCCACCACCCCGGCCCTGCCGCGTAGTCCCTAACAGGATCGTGTAACATGGCGCCGAACCGGATTCCCGACCGCGCCATCGCGTTCAGCCGCCCGCTCCACAAGGGAGCCGCGTATTCCGCAAAACTCGCGAACAATACGTGGCGCGATTTTTTTTCGGCAACGTAACTCGCGAGCCTGCCAATATTGTCGTGGATGATTCCGGCGCGCTGGATTCGACGCATTGACCGGCTCCTGGCGGAGAGGGGCTGAGTTTCGTCCTCAAGCTGAGAGGTGCGAGCGATTTGCGAGACGGAGCGAGGACTCCCGCTGGCGGCGAGCAAGATCACATCAATCCCCAGAGCGCCCAGCGCTGCCGCCTGAGCTTCACTGTAGTCCACAATGCCGCCGCTCCCCAGCGGGCAGTAGTAGAGAAGTTTCTCTTTCACTCGCTCACGCCCAACTGATTTTTGCCGACCGCAAGCGCACCCGGCATGTCATGCAATGCCGGAAGCCGTGGACCATCCCTTGCATGTAGCCTCTTAAGCCGTACCATCGGCTCAGATAATCGAGCACGGCTAAGTGGACCGGCGAGACCGCGCATCCTCTCTCGCCAAACCTCCTTACGATCTCGCGCCAGCGGAGCGCCCGCAGAAAGATCGACCCCGCCGGCAATACCGCCGCCGCTATCAGGATCGCAACCGGCAGATGCAGGGCGAGTCCGATCGGCACGATAAGCGCTCCCAGCAACTCCGCAATCAAACGCCCACCCACCAGGACAAAGTGCTTCAGCCCGATCCCGGCCTCGCCGTTCCCGCGGAAATTGCGGCGGGCCTCGCGCAACAGTTGGCCGAGCGACTGTGGCCGCAACCAGTAACATCGCGGCTCCGGCGCCGCGGCGATGGCCGTGCCGAGATTCTGGATCAGTAGCGCGAAGGTCATATCGTCAGCCGCGAAGCTCAGATCTTCGGGCAGTCCACCCAGCCGGAAGTAGAAGTCCTTGCGGTATGCGATGGCACGGTTGGCGGCGTGCGATCGCGGCGTGGCGCGCAATTCGAGGCCATTTTGCAGCGCGTAGTCGGCCTTCGCCCAGTGAGTCTGCTGATCTTCCCATCGGACCTTCCAACTTCCCATCACCGCTTCGAGATCAGCGATAGAATCGAACGGCGCCACCAGTTCTTCCAGCCACTGCGGCTCCCAGCCGCATCCGATGTCCGTGACCGTCAGAGTCGCATGTTGTGCCATGGAGGCGGCAAGATTCCGTCCCCGCGCCGGCCGGCACTTGCGCTCCTGCAACGCCACCAAGGGAATGGCTCCGCTTGCTTCATATCGGCGGAGTAATTCCCATGTTCCGTCCGTGGAGCCCGCGTCGCACACGATGATTTCGTCCGGGCGCCTGGTCTGCTCCTCCATGCGGGCGAGGAACAATTCCGTTCCCTCCCGGTCGTTGTAAACCGTGGCGATCAGGGAAGTCTGTGCCATACTCACGCCGCGCAGGCCGCTTTCGCCTCGAAATACCGTAGCCCGCGCAGAATTCCTTCGCGGAAGGGAATTGCGGCAATGAATCCAGCGGCCTTCTGTTTGGTGGTGTCGCCTCCCCTTGCAAAGACCCCTTCCGGCGTATTCGAGGTGCCTTCCACCACCGGCGAGTAGCCGATCAAGTCCGCGGCAGTACCGGCGAACTCCCGGAAACTGGTGAGAACCCCGGTGGACAAATTGAACGCATCGCCGTTCTCGACGCGGTCCATGGTCTGGAGCACGCCGCTGACGCAATCCTCAACGTGAATAAAATCCCGCATCTGTTCCCCGGTGCCCCACACCGTTACGCGTTTCGCACCCTGGTTCTCAAGGATGCGGCGGCAAATGGCGGGAAACGGATAAGTGAGGTCCTGGTCTTCTCCATATCCGGAAAACGGCCGGTAGGCCACCGATTTCAATCCGTGCTTCTCATAGGCGAGCTTCCCGAGATATTCGCACGTCAGCTTCGCCCAGCCGTAGCTCATATCCGGCATCCCGACATCGCCGCCGACCTCGATCATTTCTTCCTTCAGCAATTGATAGCTTTCGCGGCGTTGGTACTTAATCGGGTAAGCGGCGCTGGAACTGAAGGTTAGTGTCTTGGACGGTCGGGCCGTTGCCGCCCATTGCCAGTAGGCCGCGTCGATCGCCAGGTCGTCCGCCACCGCAAGGGGGCAGTTCTCGATCATCTGCCGGCCGCCAACTACCGCGGCCAAGTGCAGGCAGGTATCGAAATCCGTATCTTTCCTTTGCCGGAACCAGTCCCGGCAATCGGCATGGTAGAAGTGGAACTCGTCATAGTTCCGCGGATCGAACAAGGGCCAGCCCGATTGGGGATGGATGCCGCCGGTTCCACCAACAATCGAGTCAACCGCATGAACCTCGTCGCCCCGATCGAGAAACCGCCTGACGAAGTGCCGGCCCACAAATCCGGCAGCCCCCGTAATTAGAATCTTTTGCATATCGGTCCGCCTAAAGGAGTCGTCACGAATGAAACGTGCAGGTCGCAACAACCGCTCCACCCGTGCGCGGTCATTGCCTGACTGGCCCTAAGCTGTAGCCGCGTGAGCGAAATGCCGCAGGTATAATCGCAGCGCCTGCACCGCTTGCCCCGGCATGTACTGAATCACCGATTCGGGATCGGCGCCGATCGTCTCGACCAGCGCCAGGTTATGTTCGTATCCCAGGTACTCTGCCTGCATGTCCCGCACCGGATTATGGACGTTCCTCGCCTGATACACCGACGGTGCGCCATATACTACCGGCGCTCCTTTAGCCTGTACATAGTAAGACGCCCAGATATCGTCCATCCGGCCGATGTGCGGATACAGGAAATAATCCCCCAGTAGACTGCCTTCGAGGAACGTGTTCTGCGAGTTGAACGGCGAAAGACGGTTGGAGGACAGAGGAAAGCAACTCTTATCGAAGTCGCACTCGGGAGCGTGTTCCATTCGGCAGAGTGCGTCGATATCCGGGTCGCCGTTCCAGAAATCCGCCTGCACGCGCGGGACGATCTTCTTCTTCGATTTCCGCCCATAGTCGCGCCGGGGAATGAGTTGAAGGGGATACCCGCGGTGCCACAATTGGGCGTGGTTGGTAGCTCCCACCGGATCGAAAGCCGGAAGATCCGTTTCGTAATAGTCGACCTCCGTCTCCCGGCCGACCATCAGGCGGCAACCCCAGCCATCGTAAGGGATGTTGTCGTCGTCCACTACCGCGACAACTTCGGCGCCTAAATCATGCGCCCACAGTAGTCCCAGGTTCCGCCTTTGAATGCAATTCCAGCCGATCGCGTCGGAGAGCGGTTTGTCGTACCGCTCCTGGACCTCCGGGCTCAAATAAATCCCGTGGGAAAGCTGGTAATCTTGCGGAGTTTTCCGATCGCCGGCAACGATCAGCGTCCAATTCGGCATCGCATCGAAACGGCGGACCGCTTCGGTGGGAGGATTGATGGTCGTGCAGACAATGGCATTCATAAATTGGTAAGTCCTTCACGTTACTGGAACAACCGCCTCGCGGGCATTTCGGAAACAGCTCCGCGTCCATGTCAGGCAGGCGGATCGCTCCTCACTCGTCAGCCCGAACTGCCAGGAGAGGCCAACCCAGATCAGCGCGATCAGACCACAATCGGTCAGGAGTTCCATTGTGTTTCCGGGCGGCAACGCAGTCCTCAAGCCAAACGCCGCTCCGGACAGCAGCACTCCTACCACCAGAGGCTGAGCGTGCGACGCCACAAAATATTCTCTGAGCGTTAAGCCGCTCAGCCTGGCCGTGTACGGCGTGATGATCAGCCATGTCAGGAGGCGCTGAAGGGCTGTCGGGATAACGACGCCCACGACGCCGAGCCTTGTGTATCCGACCAGATAGATCGACAGCAAAACGTTCGCCGCGGCCAGAATGACGCTCACCCACACGATCAGTGACAAGCGAGTCATCGCCAGCAAGACCGCCCATTGCGTTCCGATCGCATACATCCCGAGATCCGTCACGGCCCATATCGTCAACACCCTTGCAACAATCGAATACTCGGCTTCTAACGACCGCTCAAGCCAGACTCGCATGATAGGGTTGGCAAATATGCCTAAGATGACGAACGCCAAAATGCCCATGAGCAGTGTTAGACGGGTTCCTCTTATGAGCAGCCCTTGCAGACGGGCTCGATTCCCCATCACGTGATGAACCGTCGCAAAGGGAGACAACTGATCCGAGAGCGCCGATATGACCGGACGAAACAGCGAGACCAGCGACAGCGCCGGACTGTAGAGCGCGACCGCGGCCGGTCCCAGAAAGGCCGTCAGCACGATCGGATCCGACTGCGTGCCGACCACCATCGACGCCTGAATGGTAAAGAGAGATCCGCCTAGCGAGAACAGCGGCCGCAACGCCCGGGTACGGATCGACCCGGCACGTAACCGGAAGCTTGGCCAATAGTGGAAAGCCACCGCCGCGTTGCCGATCACGCCCAGGGCACAAGCGCTCAGACTCACGATGGCCCAGCCATACAGGCCGCCTTTCAGAAACCAGACCGCCACCACCAGCCCGGCGCCCCGAACAACGGCAACCAGAACTCCGACGATGTTTAACAGGTCGTATCGCCCTAGCGCGATGATCGTGCTGCTAAAAACCGGACCGACGAAACCCAATACGATCATCGAGCTTGAATACCAGCGGATCAGAAACACGCCGGCCGGCGCCAGTTCAGCCGGCACGCGAAACGCTCGCACAATGGGCACTGCAAGAGTCACGCAGACACCGGCGCATACCGAAGCGATCAGCAGATAGACCAATAACGCGCTGCTCGCCAGCTCATTGAATGCACGCTCGTCTCTCTTGGCCACGTGTTCCGTAAGGTGGCGGCCCAGTGCCCCCCTCAATCCAAGGTCCACCAGAACCGTCAGCCCCACGATGGTTCCCACCAGAGTGGTCAGCCCATATCCTTCTTTACCCACTCGCAGCAGCAGCAGCGGAACCAGAAAGAAGCCAATTAGCCCGCTGGTGGCCGCCCCAGCCCATGCGCTCAGTGTATTGGCAATGATTTGCCGGGAATCGCCCGTCGATGCCTTACCACGTGCGAAGCCAAGGCGATCGCGAATCATGATCTAATGACGAGATTCACGCGCTTCCGCGACGGGCGGCGCCAGCTCGAAGAGGTTTCTCGCAATCGAGTCGTACCAAAGCGCCGCCGCTGCGAGCGTCCCTTTGTAATTGAAGTGGACACCGGCCGACTCTCGGCCATCGGGTCCGATAACGTCGGTATCCGGTCCGGGAAGCGCGAGTCCGTCCGCGCATAATTTTTGTTGAGCGACCCGAATCTGGTGGTGTGTGCGATGTCCGTCGTACGAGGCGGTGGCAATCATCCAACGCAACCGCATTCCGCCGGTCCGATTCGACACCGCGGCGATCAGACCCTTTAAATTGCGGTAGTAAAAAGCTTCGGAATTCTCCCCATCGCTCTCACCCTGATGCCAGAGGATCGCACGTGCGTATTGGGGTTGCAGAGCCACGATTACGTTGACCAGCCGCAGGAAGTTTTCGTCGCCGGGCTTCCAATCCGCCAAAGAGCTTCCCCCCACAGCCACGTTCACGAAGGCCACGGGCACACTAAGTCGCTCCTGAAGTCTTCTCCCGACTTCCGGCCAAACGGAGCCCCCACCGCCGGGCACCTGAGGATCGTCACCAGCTCTCCACGCGATTGTCCCCGATGAGTCAACTTGGCCAATTCTCACATCGGTGTCAGCCACAAACAGGGTGACGGCGCCGCCCGAAGCGTTGGACTGCCCTGCAACCAGAAATACTTCACCAACGGCAACATGTAAGGGGATGAACAGGCGCTTTCCGTCACCCACGCTGCGGAGGAACAGGTGATTCCAGCCGGACTTCAGATCGACGAACCCTTGAAAGGAGCCGAATCGTGGTTTGCCATCCAGCAATCCCCACCCGTCTGCTGTGAGATGTTCCGCGCCTGCTCCGAGGATCCCGGCTTCCACTCTCCGTGCGCGGATTCCCATCGTCCCTTTCACCAGGACACGAGCCGTACCCGTGGTCGATCTCTGGATCACCTGTCCGTCCTGGAGGTTGACCGAACGGATTCGAGAGGTCAAATGCAGCGCATCCGCCATGGCTGCCAACCCAACGAAGTGGATAAGCCCGGCGCCACCGAGCACGGTAAGAATGAGGCTGACCGCAATGTTCCGGAGACCCAGCCGACGTAAGGAGCCGAACATGTCACTTCCCGTCAGGAGCCTTTTCCAGCAGCTCTCGAATATCGCTTTGGCTTGCAATTTGCCCGTCGAACAGACCGGTCATCAGATCCTTCAGAATTCTTGTATTAAAAGGGCGGTCAACGACAAGATGATTGCTATGGCCCGCCGTTCGAATCAGAAACGGCACCCGCCGGTCGCCATTGCCGCCCAAAGCGGCCGATCTCAAAGCATGGTCTGCCGTCAGAATCACGGTGGTGTCGTTCCAGACTCCGGAGATCTGCATTGCTTGCCGAATCGTGCCCAACGTCGTATCCGCCCACGCTAACGCACTGAGGTATCCATCGGGTGTATTATTCAGAGTCCCGAATGCCTTGGTGGCTCTCGAGTAGTAGAATGGCGCATGAGTCATGGGCAGGTGCATGTAGACAAAGCCGTAGGTTCTATCTGCCGCCGCTCTTACCGCGTACTCAAGCTCCTCCGACCGCCCTCGATAAGTTTCAATCTCTCTCACGGAACGGCCCCAGGGCGAAAAACGGTCCGTCTCGACAATACTTTTGACTTGAGTCGTGAAGGCATCGAGAAAGTTGCTCCTTGCGGGAAAGCTCTGCGCCGTCCAAGGCCAATTCCAACAATCGACCGTACTCGACGCGAATACCCTGCAATAAGGAAGATACCAACCCACTAACCCGACGTTCATGCCGAGTGCGCGGGCTCGCGCGAAAATTGTATCCATCTTTTGCCAGTCGTAAACCCCGTCGCCGGTCTTCACGAACAAGCTGTGAGGCCCCTTTACAATGAGTTCGTCAGCCTTCTCCCCAGTCGTGATGGATGGTATCGACAACTGGGTGCCCGGACCAGGTTGCATCGCGTGAGTCGCATACAAAGACTCCGCCCGAAACCGGTCGAATTCGTCAAGTTTCAGCGATTTGTCCCTGGCATCGAAGGTGAGCCGCTGGTCCCACTCGTCAAAGAGAACGAAGACGACGCGTCTGGCACGGCTTCCGCCAGCCGGGAACTTGGATGCAGTCGCCGGAGCTATCCACGCCCTATGATCGGTGCGAGCAATTGACCAGGCCGCTGCGAGGACGTTGAAACCGGCGGAAAGACATAACACAACCAGCAGGCCCCTGATGCCCCTGATGAGGCGCGTGGCGCCCGCACGATAGAGAATAAACCCCAACACAAAAACACAAGATAGCGACGCGAGCGGCGCTGCGGCAAACCGCCGTGGAGACCAAGTAATCAATGGAAGGTCAAAACGAATAAACTGTGAGCGGATATTGTAGCCACAAATCAAAACGAACAAGACAACGCCAAGCGTCCTTACCAGGATTCTGACCGGCTTGCGGCTGGAGCCGGTCCATCCGAGCCAAAACCAAATCAGACCTGCCAGCAGAGTTTCAGTCACGAAGAGGGCCGCATAGTGGACTATCGGGTACGGACCTGTTAGAAACGACTCGGCCGCGGTCGTAAGATTCGGTGGCTGGGCCGCCCAAATGCGCAGGCAACAGAGATTGGCGAGAGAAAATGAGATGGCCCCTCGCTCCCATTCGGGGGTGCGGGGTGCCCTTCGCGTTGCGTCGATCGCGGCCTCTGGTGCGCCGCCCTGAAAGATTGTTGTTGTTGCTCTCACGCGTCCTATCTCCGCGCTATTGCTTCGCTTCGGTGCGTTGTTGTTTTTCAAACCAAAACATCACGCGCCCGCTTTGTTGAGTTTCACGCTTTCTTAAGATAGGAAACCGTTTTAGGAACTGCGATTCAAACTCCTCCTGATTGAAATCGCGATACAACTCCTCGCGTCCCCTGCAAAGTCTTTGAAAAAGAGGGTCGTCGGGTCCGACGTATTCCGCCAGGAGAGATTGGCGCGCAAGTTGGCTGGCCAGGAAGACGATGTCCTCGAGAGGTATACCGTGGGTGACGAGCAGGTGGTGAACCACCGCCAGCATGAGAACACAGTCGAACCCTTGTTTCGCCCGATTCAGAAAAGAGATCCCTTCGCTGTTTTCCCAGCCGGTTCCCGGCGTCGGACTCGAGAAGTCTACCACCAGCGGCAGGATGTCTTCCTTCGCGCTCCGTACCTGCCGCCATAGCCGGCCCATCGTAATGGCATCCATGTCCGTGGCGACCACCCGATGGCCCAATCCTGCCGCGATGCGGCTGTACTCGCCCAAGTTCGCCCCCACGTCCAAAACCGCCGAGCCCGCCGTCAACTGGTGCAGCGCCTGTTCCACCACCCGGCGCTTGGCCGCGCGATCCTCCTCGCGATAATGGCATTCCGCCGCCTGGTATTCCGACCATCCGCTGCGCGCATCGGCTGGCGGACCGGCCTGCCTCAAGGCTCTCCGGGCACTCCGGAACCCCCGTTCCAGGATAAACTGCGCCTGTTCCGCGCTGCCCACTTCGTGTCGACGATAGAAATCCGGGCGCTCCACTTTTTTTCGTTTACCCAGCCAGGTTGGAATCGTCGCCAGACCGAGATATGGCCGCATCCACTTGCGCACGGGACCCGCCAGTTTCACCATCTCCTCCGGTTCGAGTCCCTCCCTGTTGACTCCCAGGCTCTGCCGTAGTGCCAGGCCAGACGATCTTTGAGCCAAAAGCGGATATACGAAAGTTCGCTCGAACTGTGCCATCGGGTGCCACAGGGGGTCTCGCCCTTCCCGCGTTTCCACGCTCAGGGCATCCACAAATACCGGCTCCCCGCCGCGGAACAGGATATTGAACGGTGTTGCATCCTTGAGGCCAAGCCCCGCGGGGAGCAACGCCTCCGCCAGGTCCAGCGTCAATTCTCCCGCCGCCACCAACATCTCCGCCGGCCATTCATACGGGTAACCCACGAAGGGAATTCGTTCGTGTTCCAGGACCATCTCCGCCCCGCTCAATCCGCGGCTTTCCGTCTCGGCCTGATCCAACACGCGCGTCCCAATCAAACGGCCAGCCTTGCGGAGCGGCTCCAGACACGGAGCCTCGAGCCACAGCCTGGCGTTCTGCTCGCCCCCGGCGTTGACGACCCTCAAGAGGCGGCCATCGCGATCGGCCAGATAGCCCCCCGGATCCCTCAGACTCCTCAATGCCCGTTGCTCCGCCTACAAGTCTTGGGAACGCCCTTTTCGTCCGATTCCCAACCATCGAAGAAACCGCCTGATATAGAAGATCGATCCTAAGACCGCGGCTCCCAACATCTGCCATAGCAACAGCCCCGAACCTGGATCGGCGTACCCGTATGCCGGCGGTTCCGCCGCCGCTAAGATTAGGACTAACAATAGCCAACTAATGCCTATTCTGATGAGCTTGTGCGTTAGCGTTTTCGCCATCGTTCTTATCGCCTTTCTCCTGAGTTTGCCGGCCTCGCTGCCACCCCGGCAACCTGGACTTTAAATGGTTCATCTTGCCCTGCCACATGCGTAGCATGCGCTCGATCGCGGCTCGATACGGCTGCCTCTCACCGAGCCGCGACTGTCAAAGAGCGGAGCGTTAGAATCCCTAACCCTCTCATCGAGCCGCGACTGTCAAGGAGCGGAGCGTTAGAATCCCTCACCGCATTTGCGAAATGGTGTACTTAACCATTTCCGCCCACCAAGCCCTGCGCACGCCGAAGCACCTGTTGTCGCACAGTTTGAGTCGGACGGGCACGGCGTGGCTACCGTCGTCGGGCCATTGTCTAGCTTACCGGGCGGCTGGCCAGGGAAGGCTCCTTGTCCTCGTTCCCCACAAACCCGCGCAAACGGCGATACCGCGGTAGCACCCGTTCTCGTAGCCTCCGTCCTAGGAGTTGTCGCAGGATGAGTTCTGGCCGAACCCACCCACCCGCCAGACAAGCCCTGCGCAGCCAGTGGCCGCCGAGCTCGCCGGCCTCCCTCGCCGTCTCGTGCCGCGCCGCTTCCGTCGCGCGGAGCCGGATTGCATCGTAACTTCGCATCAGGCTTTCGCAGTGCCTCCAGTGCACCGGCAGATCGAATTTCCGCGCGAATTCCAGGTTGTTGCCGTACACCTGGTTGAGACCGCACAGCCAGCGCGGCAGATCGTGGAACTCATTGCGGCTATTCCGGGCATGCAGACGGTACAAAAGCCCATCGTTCTCACACAGCACGGGCTGGTGGAATTGAAGCAGTCGAAACCAGAACGCGGTATCCTCGCTCAGGTAGGGATCGAGTTCTTCCGCCCAGTGAAAGTCCTCTGTCAACGCCGTTCGGCGGATCATGGCGGCGGCGCTCTGCCACGGCGCGAAGGCCATGCTTGTGAAACGCAGCGACTCCGCGGAACCGGTCACCGGGACCAAGCGGGGCTGGTCGCTTGATCCGTCGACGAATTCCCGCTGCCCCCCCGCGATGACCTGGGCCGATCGGTTTTCACTCGCCGCAGCTAATAACCGTTCGAGATGATAGGGCCTCAGCAGATCGTCAGCATCGACAAACAACACCCACTCCCCGCTTGCCGCGAGGAGCCCATGGTTTCTGGCGGCGCCGGGGCCTCGCCGGTCCTCCGCGAGCAGCCGAATCCGCGAGTCGCCGTCCGCGAACCGCCGAACTGCATTCGGACCTTCGTCCGTCGAGCCGTTGTCGACGATGATCGCTTCCCACGCGCCCACAGTCTGGTCGATAATACTTTGCAGTGTCGAAAGAATATAATCGCCCTTATTGTATAGCGGCACGATAATGCTGACCCGAGGAATGCTCATCGCCTCGCCTCGACATAAAAACTTTCGACCGCCCGGTACTTGGGCTCGATATCGCAAATTCCCGGCAGCGAACTGTCGTGCACCGCGCAGTCCGTAACCTGTCGAAACCCCATGGAATGCAGTCTTTGAACCAACGTATCGGAGTCGTAAAACCACAGATGGCCATTCGCATCGTCGTACGCTTTGCTAATGAATTTCTCGCCTAATGTCACCAGACTATTATAGTTACAATATAGAGGAGCGCCTACCTGCTCATAGAAATCAAGGTTACTCGATAAGTACGCGGCCGCGTATCGCCGGAGATCGGGACAGCTCACGCGAAGGATTCCGCCCGGCGATAAGACCCTCCGGCACTCCTCAAGCAATCTCAATCCGCTTTCGAGGGGGAAATGTTCCAGGAAATGGCTCATATTGAGACCGAGCAGGAATTCGTCCCGAAGCGGCAAGCCGGCGGTGACGTCATAGTGCAGGACAGCCGCCGGGCCTTGCAAACCGCGGCGTTCCAGGCGAATCTGTTTCGTTGCCGGGTCCTGCCGTACCGCCATCGTGGACTCTGGAGTCAGGATTTTTCCGTAAGCCTCGACAGGCGACAGATGAATCGTGAGGTATCCTTCGACCGGACTGGCCCCTCCCAGATCCAGGTAGCGGAGCTGACGGGCTGTCATTACTTGGTCCAACCGCCTCATGATTCTCCGATGAGAACACGTGCGCCGGAGCACCGGGTTGATTACTTGCAGAGCGCCATATCGTGACAAGAGTGGAAGGTAACGGTCTCTGGCGCGTCTAGGTGTCAACATATTCGTCGCACCGGCGAGCTGTCCTTAGCGATTCGTGAACGGAGACCAAGGTCCGGCAAATTTGCTCCCCGGCGCTCCGATATTACTTTTGCTTCGTACCGTGGATCCGTTCCGGTAAAAGTAGTGTTCCTGACGGGCGCCGTTTCTCGGCGCCCAGCCGTTCAGGATAGAACCTAATACCGGGATGTCATCGTCCAGGAAACGCTGGCAGGCGGCGAAAGCGCCCTCGTGGGTGGTGACACCGGAACGCACCACCAGCACAACTCCATCCGAAAATCTGCCCCAAAGACGGGCATCGGGAAACGGAAGCGCGGGCGCCGTGTCGAGGATGACGCAGTCGAATCGCGCTTGTAGCCGCGCAACCAAGTCCTGCACTCGGGGAGAGAAGAAGAGAAGCGCCGGCGTCTCCACTCGGGCCAGGCCGCTCGCGATCACCTCAAGGTTTTGTACTCCCGTCGGCTGGATATAGTCGTCCAGGAACAGATTCGAGATCGGATTGGCGTCTAGCAGAAGATCGCTTAGTCCTTTGTGGTCCTTCTTCCCGAAAACCGTGCGCAGGTGAGCGGTCCGGAGGTCCGCGTCGACTAGTAAAACGCGGAGGCCGGTTTCCGCCATCGCAACGCTCAGGTTCGCGCTCATGGTCGTCTTGCCTTCCGACGGCCCCGCGCTGGTAATCACATACAGCGGACTGTGGTCCGCCGGTCTCGTCCTCAGTACGGAGACCAGAGTCTGACGGAAAGACTCGGCCAGCATTGAGGACTTGTCCCCTCGCCAGGAAGCCACCGCCGGCGCCGGAGAATCGCCGTCCGCGCCCGCCGTGCCGGAAGCGAGAGGTTCGGTTCGCCGCGGCCAAACTCGACCCAACACCCATCCACCCGGCTTCCGCTTCCCTGGGCCCGGCTCCGCGGAGGGAATGACGCCCAGTTCGGGGACACCCAGAATCGTCTGGGCATACCCTGGAGCATCGAACAGCATCGCAAGTCTCTTCCGGCGCCTGACCTCCAGTAAGTAGAGAACTCCACAACCTATTGCCGCCCCGGCCAGCGCGGCCAAGGGGATGTCCAACATCGGCACGGGACTGGAGGGTTCCATAGCGGGAATGGCGGGATCCACAACCCGGATATTGCTGTTCGGCGCCAAGGCAACTAGCGCAGCCTGGCTGGACTGCTGCAGGAGGCTGCCATAGAGTTGCTGCGACATCTCAACGGCGCGTTTCAGAGTAGCGTACTGAGACGCTTTGTCCGACTGGGATGAGACCGTCCGAGTCTGTTCGTTGTACGCTCCGGTCAACAGTTTCTCGCGGCGTTCGGATTCGTCGTAATCGTTCTGCAGACGTTTGAGCATTCCCTGCTTCTCGCTGTCCAGAGTCTTCTCCGTCGCGGTGATCTGAACCTGAATCTGCTGTACTTTAGGGTTGTTTGGAGTAAGCGTCACCAGATCCTGAGCTATTTCCCGCCGCAGATCGCCCAGCCGGACCTTCAAAGCCGATAGAGTCGGATCGCTGATGATATCGGGGAGGCTGTCCACCGGTGCAGTCCGGGCCAGCTCCCAACGGGACTGCTTGGCGATGCGATCGGCCTGTACCGATGCAACATCCGCCTGGAGCGACCTGAGCTTGCTGTCCGCCAAGGTGGATTGTTCGGGGAAAAAATCGACGCCCGAGTTCTGCACGAATGCGCGAAGTTTTTCATCGGCATCTTGGGCCCGAGACTTGGAGCGATCCAACTGGGAATCCATCCACTGCGAGGTCCTCTGAGTCGCGTTGGATCGCGATGCCATGGTCTGTGAGATATGCTCTTCCGCGAGCGTGTTGACGAACTGTGCGGAAACCTCCGGGGACGTCGATTCGCACGAGATCTCGATTAGCCGGGACGCCCCCACGCCGCGTGCCGTCACGGAACGCGAAGCCTGACTCAGCGCCTTGCGGCCTTGTACCAGAGGATCGTTTGGGAGATACGGAATATGGCTTCTCAGTTTGCCGAAGACAGTGGGAGGAGGGGCGGTGACTGGCGTCGCCGCCAGTTTCATTCGCTCCACCACCCGGTTCAGCACGCTCGCGATAGTCAGGATCCGGGTTTGGGTCTGGATGTTGGAAGCCGAGGCAGTGGTGCTATCGGTGCCGGCTTGCGGATCCACCTGGCTCATCCCGAGGAAGGTCTGATTGAAGCCGACTAACTCCACCGTGGTGACTGCCTTGTATTCGGGCGTCTTCAAGATCGCATAGAGCATCCCCACCAGCGCTCCTAGCAGCAGGAACCCCAACATCGGTAGCCTCCGGCTCCCAGCGATCTGCCAATAGGAAACCTTGTTCGCCTGCGGGGCCCGCCAACCACTGTGTGCGGCTGGTCCCGGCCGCAAGGTGCTCGGGACCGGTTCGGTGGCCGCATCGACCAGCGGACCGCCGTTCCACTCGGATTCCAGATAACGGCTCATGCGGTTCGTCTTC
>Ga0182018_10001231_pt1 | contig 29753 bp, 32 predicted proteins | sample 812P2MmetaG_FD_120490 | JGI IMG/M metagenome (GOLD analysis project Ga0182018, IMG submission 120490) | Permafrost microbial communities from Stordalen Mire, Sweden - 812P2M metaG | ecosystem: Environmental > Terrestrial > Soil > Wetlands > Permafrost | place: Sweden: Stordalen | collected...
ATCGGGCAGGACGCCCTTCGCATGCTGAGCGAGGCGTCATGGCCGGGCAACGTTCGCGAGCTCGCAAGCTCCATCGAGCGGGCGGTCGTGTTCGGTGTCGACCCGATGGTCGACTCGAATCACATCGTCTCGACCCCGCAGTCCGTGCAGGAGCGAATGTGGCCGTTCCCGAGCGACGCGCCATGGACGCTCCGACAGTTGAGCCGCGCCTATACCGGCTGGGTGCTGAACGAGACGGGCGGAAACAAGGAACGTGCGGCGGAGATCCTCGGGATCGACCTATCGACCCTCTACCGCTGGCGGCGCGAACGCATCGATTGACCTGCGCTTCGCATGGACCCCCCGTCCATGCGAACAGCCGGCGTGTGCCGACAGCCCTGGGGATTTCGCCAATTGACGTCCGGAGGAGAGCTCTTTCCGCGACGCATGCGACCGCTTCCCGTTGGCTCCGATCGCGAGTTTCGACCTGACCGCCTCATGATTTCCCCGACGATCGCCCCGATGCCCGCACTGCCGGCGCGCTGGCGCGGCACTTGCTGACCCTGTACCGACCGCCGCCGCGGAGGTACCGATGTCCACCGTCGTCGAACCATCGACCGAGCTCGAGATCCCTAGGAAGCTGGGGCTGCTCCGGACACATGCAGCCACCGTTCGTGCACTCCTGGACGAGCTCGAGCGCGCGACCCTGTCGTCCGACCGATCGGCTCGAGCGGACCGGCAACGACTCCTCGCCGAGCAGGTGGCCGAAGAGCTGGCCGGCCTAGGTTGGCGAATGTTGGACTGCGCTGCCGTGGTCAGCTTGCTCGTCGCGGACCTGGCCCGAGGGCACGGGTAGCAGCCATGCTTCACGAGTTCCTCGACACGAACGGCGACCAGATCGTCGCCCTTGCCCGCGCGATGGCGACAGCGAGGCCAGCCACGAAGGCCACGGCGGCGGAGCTCAATCGCGGCATTCCGCTGTTCATGAAGCAGCTCGTCGCGGGGTTGCGCGGCTCGGAGTCGCAGAGTCTCGCGATCGCAAAGACAGCGGAGATGAACGGTGCCGACCTTCTGAGCTCCGGATGCACTTACGCCCAGGTCGTTCAAGACTACGGCAACGTTTGTCAGGCGATCACCCGGCTGGCCCACGAGATGAACGCGCCGATCACCGCCGATGAGTTTCGCACCCTCAACCGATGCCTCGACGACGGCATCGCGGCAGCAATCACCGAATATGGACGCTTGCGGGAGCGATCGATCGACAACGAGGAAGAACGATACGTCGGAATTTTATCTTTCGGATTGCGAACTCCGCTCAATGCGGCCACGCTCGCGTACCAGAGCCTCAGGACCGGAGCCGTCGGGGTCTTTGGTAGTACCGGTGCCGAGCTCGACCGCAATCTGAGGCGCATGTCTTCCGTCATCGACCGAACGATGGCTCGAGTGCGCCTCGACGCCGGGGTGCAATCGCTGGAACGCCTATCGGTGTTCGCATTCATCGAGGAGCTGGAGGTCGGTGCATCCATGGAGGCGAGCGCCCTCGATCTCGCGCTGAGTGTCGCCCCGGTCGAGCACGGGGTCGACGTAGAGGTCGACCGTCAACTTGCCACTGCCGCGGTCGCCAGCCTGCTCCAGAATGCGTTCCAGTTCACTCGCCCGAAGAGCCACGTCGCGCTGAACACCTCCTGGACGCCCGATCGCGTCGTAATCGACGTGGTGGACGAATGTGGGGGGCTTCCTGCACGGCAAGTGGACGAGCTGTCTCGCGCGTTTGCGCAGCGAGGCGCGGATCGCAGTGGTTTGGGAGTCGGGCTATCCGTTAGCTGCAGGAGTGCCGAGGCCATCGGAGGCGAAATCCGGGTTCGCAACGTGCCAGGGACCGGTTGCGTGTTCACCATCGATCTTCCGAGGGCGGCCGCCGGCAGGACCCTGGAGTAGGATGTTCGTATGCTTCACGATTTTCTGTCCACCAACCGAAGCGCAATCATCGCGCGGGCACGCGTGAAGGTGGCGGCCAGGCCTGCTCCGCTTGCGACCAAGCAGGAGATAGAGAGCGGCATCCCTCTCTTCTTGGACCAGCTCATCGAGAGCTTGCGGGGCTCGCAGGCGACCAGCCTGGCGATGGAGAAGGGCGCGACCGAGCACGGGGGAGACCTACTGAAGAGGGGCTTCACCGTGGCCCAGGTGGTTCATGACTACGGAGGCGTCTGCCAGGCCGTCACGGAGCTCGCCGATGAGACGAAGGCGCTCATCAGCCCGGACGAGTTTCATACCTTCAATCGATGCCTCGACGACGCCATTGCCGGGGCGGTCACCGAGTACTCGCGCCAGCGCGAACAATCGCTCAACGATCAGGGTACCGAGCGCATGGGGGAGCTGGCTCACGAGCTTCGCAATGCCCTCGGGGTCGCGATGTTGTCGTTCCAGACCCTCAGAACGGGCAGCGTCGGTCTCGGCGGAAGCACCGCTGCTCTGCTCGGGCGCAGCCTCACGCGCCTGTCTGCCCTGATCGATTCCTCGCTTGCGCGCGTACGCATCGAGTCGGGACTCGGGACCTCGGCGCGAGTGTCGGTGAGCGAGTTCATCGAAGAAGTCGAGGTCGGCGCCACCATGGGGGCGAATGGCCGGGGCTTGACTCTCGTTGTGACGCCCGTCGGGTCCGGGGTCGACGTCATGGTCGATCGTCAACTGTTGGCCGCGGCCGTTTCCAACCTGTTGCAGAACGCCTTCAAGTTCACCCGCCCGCAGGGCCGCGTATGGCTGAGGACGTCGTCGACCCTGGATCGCGTCCTCATCGAGGTCGAGGATGAATGTGGCGGCCTGCCGGCGGGCAAGGCGGATGAATTGTTTCGCCCGTTCCGGCAAGGGAGCCCTGATCGCACAGGCCTCGGTCTTGGACTCTCGATTAGTCGAAAGGCTGTCGAGGCCAGCGGTGGCGAGATAGGCGTACGCGACGTTCCAGGTGCCGGCTGCGTTTTTTCGATCAATCTACCCAGGGTAGAAGCCGCGCGCTGACCGGCGGCCCTCTTCGCATTTGGCGAATTGCAAATCGATAGACTGGGGTCTCTCTACTTTTGTCCGAAGACTCTGGCGTCGGGCGCTGGCCCGACGCTTGCTCTGCGCGTCCTGGTGCCCCCGAGCCTACGAGCATGACCCGGCTGGCGTTCATCTCCGATGTCCACGCCGACGTACGGGCCCTGCGCGACGCATTGGCGCAAATCGAGCGGCTGGGTTGCGATGCCGTCGTCTGCGCGGGGGACGTCGTCGACTACGGCCTCTTCCCCGACGAAACAATTGATTTACTGACCACGCGCAACATCGTGACAATCCGGGGCAATCACGATCGCTGCGCCGCGGAGGACAGTCGCGCCGATCGGACATGGACCTTGTCGCGCGGTGCGATAACGTTCCTGCGACGGTTGCCCGTCTCGTGGAACGCGCTCATCGAGGGCGTTCGCGTCGCGGTACATCATGGCCGCCCGGGCAATGACATGGCCGGCGTCTACCCCGACGTCACCGAAACCCAAGCCGCCGCCCTCCTGAGGGACGCCTCGTGCGACGTCCTCGTCGTCGGTCACACGCACGTCGCCTTCGAGCGCTACGCCGCCGAAGGGCGCCTGGTTTGCAACCCCGGAGCCCTTCTGCGCGAGCCGGCGGAACCAGCGGACGTGCTCGCTAGCGGGACGTTCGGGGTGCTAGACCTCCCCTCCTGCACGTTCAGCGTCCTCGCAGCGGCGACCGGCCAGGTCGTGCGCCATCGCCGTGGCAGCGAGAAGGTGCTGCAAGCCGAGGTCGGCCCCGGGGGCTGAGGTCCCCCGCGTGGCAGCGTGGACATCGAGCGCGGCACGTTCGATGCGTTCAAGGCCTCCGCCGTACAACGGAGGTTGCCATGAAGGCAGATGCCGAAGACCAAAAGCCCAGCCGCATCGTCCTCGTCGTTGGGGTCGACCTGAGCGACGTCAGCGAACACTTGCTCACGCAGACGCGCGCTCTCGTCAGACCGGTAGACGACGCCGAGGTTCACGTCGTGCACGTGGTTCATCCGGATTCACTCCGAGATCAGATTGAGCGTCCCCTGCATTCGCCGGACATTGGCGCACGTTCTCAAGTCGAGTACGCAAAGTGGGAGCTTCAGCGTCTCTGCGGTTCTCTCGCACTGGGACCGCGGACCCGCGTGCTCGTTCACACGCCGGTGGGCGGCGTAGCGGAAGAGGTGACGCGCATTGCCGACCAGGTAGCCGCCGACATGATCGTCGTCGAGGCGCACGAGCACACGGCACAGGGGGGGGTTCGACGGATGTTTCATCGTTCCGTCGTGGCTCGCATCGCACGCACGGCGGCGTGCAGCGTCCTCACCATCCGCAAGCCTCGGTCGCGCGCCCCGGAGCCCGTGGCGAGACCTGACCCGCCTCCGACGGCGGCGTCGTCGCCTGCAGTGACGTAGTCTTACTGCCCGGCCATCACTTGCTCCACAGTGTTGAGGAGCGTTTCGAAATCGAACGGCTTGCGCAGAAACGCCGCGTAGCCCTGGCATTGCGCGCGCACCACCGACTCCGGGACGGCGCTCATCATGATGACCGGGACGGAGGCGAGCTTCGGGGCCGCGCGCATGGCCTTCAGGACACCGGCCCCATCCAGCAGCGGCATCATGTAATCGAGGAGCACCAGGTCCGGCGGATGCTCTTCCATGACCTCGAGACCCTGCTTCCCGTTGCTGGCGCTCACCACGCTAAAACCAATGTCCGACAGCGTTGCGGTCAGCACGTCCGCCAAGCCAAACTCGTCATCGACGATGACGATCGTCTTCATCCTCGCCTTCTCTTCGGCCTGGTCCGGCCCTTTCGGGCACCTGATTTGCGCGATTGCGAGCGTGGCGCCTCGCGCGACGCGCCGGCCATGAGCTTCTCCGCCCCATCCAGCGAGTCCACGACGTCCAGCCCGTGGCTCGTGAGGCAAAACTCGCAGATGGTGGGGTCGAATTCCGAGTCGCGCAACTTGATGACGGACAGCGTCCGACGCAGCTGCGCGCGTAGCTCGACGAACCGCATGATTATCATGTTCTCGATGAGAGGCGAGAGCCCACGCGTCGGCGCCGCAATCTCGTGCGAGAAGATTTGGTGCAGCTCGGCCGCATAGACCGTCGTGACCCCACGTGCCTGCAGCTCACGATTCAGGGCCGCGAAGAACTGAGGAACGCGCTCCGGATGGGCCGAAGCGCTCTCGAGTGCGTTGAAGCCGTCGACAAAGAGGCGCTTCGCGCCGAGCCGATCTATGGATTCGAGGATACGCCAGCCGATGGCGTCGAGCGTGCTTTCGACGGGCGATTGCCAGATGAACTCGACGTCGCCACGGTCATGCGCGCTGGCGAGATCGATCCCGACGCCTTTGGCCTTGGCCAGCACCCGCTCCGGCGTCTCGTAGAAGGAGAAGAGCAGCCCCTTCTCCTCGGTCGTGGAGCATGCGAGGAAACGATAGCCGACGACCGTCTTGCCCACGCCGCTGGGGCCCAGGATCATGGTGGTCGACGTGGCGCGTAGCCCGCCGCCGATCATCGCATCGAGTCGCGGGAAGCCGACGATCAGCCTCCTCGAGCCGCCACCTTCGCCGGAAGTGGCCGAGGAGGACTCGAGACGCGGGTAGACGCGGATCCCGTCGTCGCTGATCTCGAACGAGTGCAAGCCCCGCAGATACCGACTGCCCCGGAACTTCTGCACCTGCAGCTCCCGTTGCGCGCGGACGCCGAAGACGCGATCGCTGAGGCGGACCAAGCCGTCCACCATCGTGTGGACGGGCTGGACCGATCCCTCGCCGCTCGTGCCACTCGACAGCAGAAAGAATGTGCATGTCCCGAGCCCAGCCTGCACCTGAAGCTCGTGCACGAATTTCTTGAATTCGCGATCCGTCTCCGCGGACTCCCCCACGGCGGCGAAGCCGTCGAGGACGACCACGTTCGCGCCCTGCGCGCGCAGCTCCTTGCGGATTAGATCGAGGAGCGCTCGCAGCCCGCCCTCCTCGAGCACGCGGAACCCGCTCACGTACGTGAGGTGCTTGGGAATCGCCGCGGCATCGAAGAACGACAAGTCCTGCAGGTGCTGCAAGAGGCGCGAGTGCGACTCGGCAAGAAGGGTGACGTAAAGGACGCGCTGCCCCTCCTTCGCGCGGTAAAAGCAGATCTGGTTGGCGAGGATCGTCTTCCCTGTCCCCGGGGCCCCTTCGACGATGTAGACGCCGCCGGCGAAGAAGCCGCCGTTGAGAACCCGGTCAAGGCCCGGGATGCCGCTCGTGAACCTCGGAAGGTGGGAGACGAATTCGTGTGCGCTCATCGTGGAGGTTCGTATATCGCCCGCGGAAGGCTCGCCGTGAAGACAGAACCGACGCCCGACTGGCTCTCCACGGTGATTTCCCCCCGGTGGGCGACCAGGAGCTGTCGCGTGATCCACAGCCCGAGACCGAAGCCCGGCTTCGACCCGCGCGGGACGACCGCGCGCTCGAACGACTCGAAGATGCGAGACCGGTCGACCTCGGAGATGCCCGCGCCGTGATCGCGGACTTCGATCGTCGCATCGTCGGGGGTAGAGGTGACTGAGGCTTCGACGGGCCGACCCGCGCCGTACTTGAGGGCGTTCGACATGAGATTCATTGCGATCTGCTCGAGCGCGACCCGGTCCCACGTCCCGATCACGCACGGCTCGATGGAAAGGCAAAGCTCGCATCCGGCGCGCTCGGCCTCGGTGGCGAAGTCGCGTGCTACATCGCTCACGACGTCGCTCATGCTGACGAGGTCGCGATCGACGTGGAAGGTACCCGCCGCAAGGCGTGAGACGTCCAGCAGGGTCGTCGCACGGCGAACGAAGCTGCGTGTCTGGTGTTCGAGCGTCAAGAGACTAGGGTTGAGCCAGGGTGGCGGATCCCGCTCGCTAGCCGCCTTGTAAATCATGTTGCTGGCGCTGACGACGATCGCCGCCATCGGGTTACGTAGCTCGTGGGCCATGATCGCAATGAACTCGTCTCGCGCGGCGACGGCGGCCCTGAGGTCCCGAATCGTCCGCCGGCCGGTGTCCTGCTCCAGCCGGAGGCGCTGAACCTCGGCGCGCAGGTCGTCGAGCTCGCCAGGAGTGGGCGAAGCGGTACCCACGACTCGGCTCATCATTGGTGTTCCCGCCCTGGGAAGCACACTTCGTTCCGGGGCGGACGACTGCGTTCAGCACGGACCCAACGGGCCTGCCCCCCGGCGCGCGGAAGTCTTCGTTCTTGCTCGTACGACCCGCAGAACCGCCTATCCGCAGCCCTGCGCGGATGTCCTACGTGGGGGGATCCACGCGTCCTCCAGTTGGCGGGATGCGAAAATCTACCTTTTTGGCCTGAAGTGACCGCGGCCAACGAGAGCAAACCCGAGCGAAACGGGGCGATATTCCGTTGCGACGACGCGGCACGTTCGATGCGTACACGCCGTCGGTCTTGTCGGGCGCGCAGTGCATCGGCAGTCCATTCACCCCTTTTGACGTTCCGAGGAACCCCAATGTCCCCCTCCCCGCAAGAGCCCGTCCCGACAACGCGTCGCCCCGGAGCGCCGCTCGGTATACCCAAGGCACTCACCGGAATCTCGGGCCTCGACGAGCTCACGTCCGGCGGGCTACCGCGCGGTCGGCCAACCCTTATCTGCGGAAGCGCTGGCTGCGGGAAGACGGTGCTCGGGCTCGAGTTCCTAGTCCGGGGGGCGACCCAGTACGGCGAGCCCGGCGCCATCTTCACTTTCGAGGAGAACGGCGACGAGCTCGCAGCGAACGTAGCATCGTTCGGATTCGACGTGCAGAAGCTCGTCGCGCAAAAAAAGCTGGTCGTGGACCACGTGCAGATCGACCGCTACCAGATCGAGGAGGCTGGCGACTACGATCTGGATGGCCTCTTCATTCGGCTCGCATCCGCCATCGAGTCCATCGGCGCCAAACGCGTCCTGCTCGACACACTCGAGGTGCTCTTCTCCGGACTATCCAACAAGGAAATCCTCCGCTCCGAACTGCACCGACTCTTTCGCTGGTTGAAGGACAAGGGGGTCACCGCCATCATCACAGGCGAGCGTGGCGAGAACACGCTCACTCGCCACGGGCTCGAGGAGTACGTCTCCGACTGCGTGATCCTGCTCGACCTCCGGGTACAAGACCAGATTTCGACGCGGCGCCTGCGCGTGGTCAAATACCGCGGGGCGCGGCACGGTACCGACGAGTACCCGTTTCTCATCGGCGATCATGGGATCTCGGTCCTCCCTCTCTCCTCTCTGCTGCTCGTCCACGAAGCGTCGACGGAGCGAATCTCCAGCGGCAACGCTGCGCTCGACCAGATGCTGGGCGGCGGCTACTACCGCGGCTCGAGCATCCTCATCTCGGGCGGGTCGGGCAGCGGCAAGACGAGTGTCGCCACGTGTCTCGCGGCCACATGCACGGGCGACGCACGCGCGCTTTACTTCTCGTTCGAGGAATCGCCGGCCCAGTTGATCCGCAACATGAACTCGATCGGGTCGGATCTAAGCACCCTAGTGCAAAAGAAGCAGCTCCGCATCATCTCCACCCGGCCGTCGGGCTTCGGCCTCGAGACGCACCTCTTCACGATTTATCAGGCGATCGAGGAGTTCAACCCCTCGCTCGTCGTCCTCGATCCGATCACCGACTTCGCCGCGATCGGGAACAAGAGCGAAATCCGCGCGATGATGACGCGCCTCGTGGACCACCTCAAGACCAAGGGCATCACCGCACTGCTCACGAGCGCGCAACATGCACCCGGTGTTATCAGTGACAGCGCCAACCCGGAGGCTGACGCAGGGATCTCTTCCTTGATTGACACCTGGATCGTCCTCCAGACTTTCGAAGTCGCAGGGGAGCGCAACCGTGCCATCAGCGTGCGTAAATCGCGAGGCACCGCGCACTCGAATCAGGTCCGGGAGTTCACGCTCAGCAATCGCGGTCTCAGCCTGATCGACACGTATCGCGACGCCGCTGGGTTCGTCACCGGCTCGGCTCGCGAGGCGCAGCAGCGGCACGACCATGCCAACGGAGGCAGCGAGGCCAACAACGGCCCCAAGAAGTCCGCGGGGCGACAGAGCGCGCCATGAACAACAAAGAGAGGTCGCGCGCGGCGGGCTGACGCGGAGACCGCCACGGCGACAGCCGCCGCCAAGGCGCTCCGGGACGAGAAACCAAAGGGCGACGCCGAGTACGTGCTGCGACTCTTCGTCTCCGGCCTTACGCCGCGCTCGCAGCGGGCGATCGACAACCTGAAGAACATCTGCGAGCACTACCTTCCAGGCCGGCATCGCATCGAGGTCGTCGACCTTTACCAGTCGCCGCATGCCGCCCACGACGAGCAGATCGTCGCCACCCCGACGCTGGTGAAGGTCCAGCCCCGTCCCCCTCGGCGCGTCATCGGAGACCTCTCCCACGTGGACAAGGTGCTGCACGGTCTCGACATCAGGTAGACAACACCGCGAAGACGACCTCGACACCTCCTCCGATGCATGCACGTGTGAAGAAGTCGTCGCCCCCGTTCCCGGGCCGCTCGCTACGCCTCAGGCTGACCGAGGCCGAGCAGACCCTGGCGGCCATCCGCGCGGGCGAGGTGGACGCGCTCGTGGTCGGAGGCCCGACGGGCGAGCGCCTCTTCACGCTCGAGGGGGCCGAACATGGCTACCGGATCCTGATGGAAGCGATGAGCGAGGGCGTGGCCACGGTGAACGAGCACGGGCTCATCACCTATTGCAACGCGCGCTTCACATCCATCGTCGGCGCGCGCCCCGAGTTGACCGTCGGAAACCCAATCTCTCGGTTCGTGCTTCCGGGGGACGAAGAGCGCTTTCAGACCCTGATCGCCGCCGGAACCGTGGGCCGAAGCGAGGGGGAGTTCTGGCTGCGTGCGCCGTGCGCCCCCGCACCGGCCCTGGTGAGGCTGGCCGTCGTGAGCCTGGCGATGGATGGCGCCCGAACCCACTGCCTGGTGATGACGGACTTGACCGAGCAGCGCCGGCAAAGCGACGCGATCGCAGCGGAGCGGGCAGAGATGCAGGCGCGCCTGCTCCGCGCCGACCGCATGTCGTCACTGGGCACGCTGGCGGCCGGCGTCGCGCACGAAATCAACAACCCTCTCGCCTACGTAGTCACGACCATCGACCTGATGCGCAAGCGACTGCCGGGGCTCGCCGGCGAAGCACATGGACTAGGCAGCGAGCCGACCGAGTGGCTGCGCCGCCAATTGGACCGCGCGCACGAGGGCGCGGAGCGGGCGCGCCTCATCGTGCGCGGCTTGAAGTCGTTCTCCCGGGCCGACGACGAGACCATGGGCATCGTCGATCCGAGGCGAGCCATGGACACGTCCATTGCAATGGTCTCGAACGAGATCCGCCACCGCGCACGGCTGGTAAAGGACTATGACGCGCTGCCTGCGGTCCGGGCGAACGAGGCTCGCCTCGGGCAGGTTTTCCTGAACCTGCTCGTCAATGCCTCCCAGGCGATCCCGGCAGGCGCGGCCGCGCACAACGAGATCCGCGTCTCCGGACACGCCGACGCCGAGGGGCGCGCAGTCATCGAGGTCCGCGACACGGGTTCCGGGATCGAGGCCGACCATCTGGCTCTCGTCTTCGATCCCTTCTTCACCACCAAGCCGGTCAACGCGGGCACGGGCCTGGGGCTGGCGCTCTGCCACACCATCATCGGCTCGCTGGGTGGACAGATCACAGTGGAGAGCGAGCCCGGCGTGGGCACCGTCTTCCGCATCGTGCTGCCGGGCGTCGAGGGCGGCGTGCCGGCTGCGGCGCCACCGACTCCCCCGGCACCGACGATCGAACCCCGGGGTCGCCTGCTGGTCATCGACGATGAGCTGGACATCAGCGAGGCGTTGGAGGAGGCGATCGCCGTCCATCACGACGTGGTCACTGCCACCGACGCTCGTGAAGCGATGGCGCTGCTGGCTTCCGGCGAGCGCTTCGACGTGATCCTTTGCGATGTACGAATGCCGGAGATGACGGGCATCGACTTTCATGCCCGGCTAGAGGCCGACAACCCGGCCCAGGCGAGCCGCATCGTCTTGATGAGCGGTGGCTTCACCCGCCGCGCGGGGGACCGCGCAATGGCGGTACCGCTCCTCGAGAAGCCGTTCGCGATCGAGCAGGTCCTGGCGCTGATGCGCAAGGCAATGCAGCCCTGACCGATCAGGCCGTCTTCGTGGTCAGACGACGGACCCCAGGAGCCGTCCGATCACGACGGTGACGCCCATCGCCAGGGTCCCCCCGATCGTGACTCGCAGAGCGCCGCGACCGAGTGGTGCACCGCCGAGGTGGGCGCCGAACGCTCCGAGGACTGCGAGACTAAGGAGCGACACGATCGCGATCACCGGAATCCGCTGCGGCGCGGGCGCTACGAGCAACGCGCCGATAGGGATCAGGGCGAACGACGCAAAGCTCGCGGCAGACACCGAGGCCGCCTGCATCGGTCTCGCGCGGCCGGCCGGGTGGATTCCGAGCTCATCGCGAAGGTGCGCGCCGAGCCTGTCGTACGCGCTGAGCTGCACGGCGACCTTCATTGCCAGATCCGGTTCGAGACCACGTTTCACGTAGATCGTCGCCAGCTCGTTCAGCTCGCCTTCGGGCTGTCCCACGAGCTCTCGTTTCTCGATCTCGACGTCCGCCTCTTCGACGTCGTGCTGGGAGCTTACGGAGACATATTCGCCGACGGCCATCGACATCGAGCCCGCGACGAGCCCCGCGATTCCGGCGATCAGGATGGCTTCCCTCGTGGCGGCCGAAGCGGCAACGCCGGCCATGAGGCTCGCGGTCGAGACGATCGCGTCGTCAGAACCGAGCACAGCCGCACGAAGCCAACCCGCGCGCCCGCTCCGATGCACCTCTTCATGCCGGACCCGCTTCGGATTGCGCCTTCGCATTCCACTCTCTAGCGCAAATTTGCCGTGGGTCGGTAGCGCCTGGGAGGCTTGGCACGACGGTCGAAGGAGGCTTAAGGTCAGGCCTAGCCGTATGCTCCACGAGTTTCTCTTCGCAAATCGAGCCGCCATCCTCGAGCGGGCGCGTGCGAAGGTCGCGGCGAGACTGGCCCCGCGCGCGACCGCGGAGGAGATCCAGAACGGCATTCCTCTGTTCCTGGACGAGCTCATCCTCAGCTTGCGTGACACGCACACTTCCAGCCTATCCATGCGCGAGAGCGCGACGCAGCACGGGGCCGATCTGCTGAAGAAGGGCTTCACGGTGGCCCAGGTTGTCCATGACTACGGAGGCGTCTGCCAGGCCGTTACCGAGCTCGCCGAGGAGGCCAGCGCGCTCATCAGCGCAGACGAATTTCACACGTTGAGCCAATGCTTCGACGACGCCATTGCCCAGGCCGTCACCGAATACTCGCGCCAACGCGACCAATCCATCAGCGACGAGAGTACCGAGCGCATGGGGGAGCTAGCTCACGAGTTTCGCAACGCCCTCGGCGTGGCCATGTTGTCGTTCCAGACCCTTCGCACGGGAAGCGTCGGCCTCGACGGTTCCACTTCAGCTCTGCTCGGCCGCAGCCTCAAGCGCCTATCCCTGCTCATCGACTCCTCGCTTGCCCACCTACGCCTGAAGGTGGGGGTCCGAGAACCGGCGCGCGTATCTTTGCGTGAATTCATCGAAGAAGTCGAAATCGGCGCGACGATGGAGGCGAATGGCCGGGACCTGACCCTTGCCGTCACCCCCACCGATCCCGGCGTCGACGTGCTCGTCGACCGTCAGTTGCTCGCCGGGGCAGTCGCCAACTTGCTGCACAACGCGTTCAAGTTCACGCGCCGCCACGGCCACGTCTCGCTGAAGGCGTCCTCGACCGAGGAGCGAGTCATCATCGAGGTCGCGGACGAGTGCGGCGGTCTTCCCCCCGGCAAGGCAGACGAATTGTTTCTCCCCTTCGAACAGCGAAGCCCCGACCGTAGCGGCCTCGGTCTTGGACTCTCGATCAGCCGAAAGAGCGTCGAAGCCGACGGGGGGCAGCTCCGCGTGCGCGACGTCCCGGGCGTCGGCTGCGTGTTCACTATCGACTTGCCGAGGCTCCCGCCTGGTGAGGGCGATAGGAGGGTGTGAACCGCGGAGGCGCGGAGGGCGCGGAGGGGGAGAGAGGGTGGGCGGAGCGCGTGAGGCTTTGAACCGGTCAGGCGCTCGCGGGCTTGGGCTGGAGGCGACGCCAGAAGAAGTACGAGAGGCCCCAGAGCACGCCGGTGCCCACCGCCCAGCCCCACGCCTGCGGGCCGTCGCCCACCGAGAGGTGTGCGATGAGCGCAGAGCCGAGGTCGATGGCGAAGCCGGCGTAGGCCCACTCTTTGAGCCGCGCCGGCACAGGCGCGAGCAGCAACGCCACCCCGAGGAGCTTGGCCCACGAGAGCTCCACCCGGAAGTAGGCGGGGAAGCCGAGGTGGGTGAACGCCTCCGCCACCTGCGGCAGGCGCAGTTCCGCGTAGGCGGTGAAGCTTATCTGCAGGCAGAAGAGCGCGGTGACGACCCAGAAGGCGATGACCACTGCTTTGGAGCGGGGCATGCTCAGGTCGGGCGGGACCATGCGGGGGGCTCGACGCCGAACTGCTTTGCGTATTCGGCATTCAATCGCTGCCAGCCACCGAACTTCATGGCCTCGGGGCCGACCATGCGTCCAATGGGCTGACCGGCGAGAAACCGATCCAGCACGTCGAAGCTGATATGCCAGCCTGCAGCGCCCATCGATATGAATCTACGGTCGATGTTGTGCCAAAGCGTGAGCCGAGTACCGCCGCTTGGCGTCGGCTCCAGCTCCCAGCGGATGTCCTGTCCCCCCCAGCTGAATTCGAGCACCTTCGGCGCGTCGGCCCGCTTCACTTGGGTCTCGGTTACGTGCGCCGTCGGCGCCCCCACCGTCGTCAGCTTTGCGGTGCAAAGGGTGCCGAGGTTCCGGTCAGAATCGAACGGAGCCCATTCGCGTAGATGCTCGGGGTCGGTAAGCGCCTTCCAAACGTTTGCAGGAGCGTGGCGGAGCTCGCGGACGACAACGAGCGTCCACTTGTCTCCATCTTTTCGAACCTCAGCGCCAGCAGCGGTACCCGGCGCGTATTGCTCACGGTCGCTCATGTCTCTTCCTTCCTTTCACAGAGGGCACCTTCTCCATCCTGTCCAAGTGTCGCTCCAGGGCGTCGACGTGCTTCGACCAGAAGCGCCTGAAGGGAACGAGCCATGCGTCGAGCTCCATGAGCGGCTCCGGCCTCAGTCGATAGAGGCGCCGCTGCGCTTCAATTCGTGACTCGACGAACCCGCTCTCTCGCAGCACTCGCAGGTGCTTGGAGACGCACGGTTGCGACAGGCGAAGCTCGCGTTCGATTTCTCCCACGGAGCGCTCAGACGAGAGCAGCAGGCTCAAGATGGCCCGTCGGTTGGGCTCCGCGACGATGGCAAACGACGATTCCACGGCCGCCACATAGCCGTGCGCGTATATTCCCGTCAAGTCATATTACGCAACCCAGGCTCCCGGCAGCGTGTCCAACCATCATCCCCGGGACTTCGCTTTCTTCGACGGCTTCGACTTGCCGGAACTGTTGAGGGCGACCGCTTGGCGAACGAGCGCCTTGAAGGCGGACTCGACAACCTCATCTCCCTCGTGGATGTCGATCGCGCGGCGTACGTTTCCCTCGAGACTCGAGTTGAAGAGACGGGCCGGATCCTTCAAAGACGCGCCCTTGGCGAAGGTGAGCTTCACGACGTTCTTATAGGATTCGCCAGTGCAGATGATGCCGTCGTGCGACCAGACCGGAGTGCCCCTCCACTTCCACTCCTCGACGACGTCCGGGTCTGCTTCCTTGACGAGCTTGCGCATTCTGCGCAGGGTGTCCCCGCGCCAGTCCCCGAGCTCGGCGATTCTTTTCGAGATGAGCTCCGATGCCGGCTGGCCTTCGCTCGCGCCCGACTTCTTCATGTTCTCATCCTAGTGTCCCGAGTCCTTGAACGGCGAAGAATGTAGGAGGGACGCACCCGTCTCGCTCAATCGCATCTCTCCCTTCGAAAGGACCGCATCCATCTCGCTCAATGGCGCGCCTCCCCGCGGAAGGGGCGCGTCCCTTTCGCTCAATCGCGTCCCCTCCTCGGAAGGGCCGCCCGCTTCGCGCTCATCCGTGCCCCGCTCCTCACAACGAGTGCGCCCATCCCGCTCAATCGCCCGCCTCTCCTCGCAAAGGGTGAGCGCCTAGCGCCAGTCGGAGTGTGGGCGACTCCGGCTGTTCTCGCCGTTCTCCTGAAGTGCCCTCTTTTGTAATTCGATCGACCTTCCCGCCAAGGACAAACGTCCCTCAATTAAGTGCCACTATTCTACGAACACTGAAGAATGCCGTGCTCGGGACAGCGCGCGTCGCAACGTCGAATGCGCGGTGACATTGCAAGCGGCGTTTTCCAAGCTGCGCGGACTGATGACCCATTCTGGATGAAATATGTCCTTATTCGGAGTGGCATTCTGTGGGAGGGTCGCATATCACTCCAGCGTCTCTGGGAGCCAAGGAGCCATCATGAGAGTCACGTCGCGGGTCCTCACGCCGTGTGGCATTTCTCTTGTTACTGTACTTCTGTCGTGCAGCAGCGCTCCGAGCCCACAGAGCACGGCGAACGGCTTCGGCCCCGCGTCCGGTGGCAACACGGTGGACGCCAGCCTCGACGGAGCGACCGGCGAAGACAGCGCCTCGACCGGCAACGGCGGGAGCAGCTCGTCGGGGGGTTCCTCTTCCGGCGAAGCCGACGCCGGGAAGAGCGCGTGCGTGGCTCAGTGTTCCGAGGATTCCGATTGCCAGAGCGCCTGTCCCGCGGCGCCGAGCGGATCGAGCAACTGTTGCTCCGCCGGCAATTGCTACCTGTACATGGGGGCCGCGTGTCCGAGCGCGCCAGAGGCGGGAACGGACGAATGAAGATGCGTCGAAGTGCCACGGTCGTGGCGGCCGTGGGCGGGATGCTCTCCATCGCGCCGGTCGCGAGCGCCCAGACTGCCAATTCGCAAACGGACGGACGCGACTATGAAGCTCTGGCGTACGTGCCGAACGACACCCTGGTGACCCTCGGCTACTTCCGGGCGGTCTCGACGTCGGACGTTCAAAGCTTCAGCCAGAGTGTCGGCGTCTTTCGCGCCACGTACGTTCTGAAGTTCGGCGACCTGGCCATCGTCCCGTTCGACGCGCTGCTGCCGGTCGTCGACGCCACGGTCTACGCCCCCGTGCCGATGTCGCCCGGGTTGACCACGACGCTGCACACCTCCGGAGTCGGCGACGCGACGTACCTCCCGACGATCGGGTACATCATCCGGGAGAACGACAAGACGCACACGCACACGTACGTGGCGGCGACGACCTACGTCACCGCGCCGGTGGGCAGCTACTCCTCCTCGCAGCTCGTCAACATCGGCGACGACCGCTGGCGCGTGCAGCCGCAGGTCGCGATAGGCCAGCGCTTCCTCCAGGCGCTGACGCTTGACTTGATCGGTAGCGTCGCCTTCTATACGGACAATACGAACTTTGGGACCGGTGCGGGGCAGCCTGTCGTGACGCTGAAGCAGAATCCCACCGTCGGCTTCGAGGCCCATGCGACGGCCGACATCGATCCCACGTTCTATCTCGGCGTATCGTACTATCTCGCGGCGGTCGGCCGACGCGACATCACATCGGCGGTCGTCCCGCTGACGGTGCTCGACCCCGAGCAGACGCTCCAGACGCTCCGCTTTACCTATGGCATCCGGGTCGAGAAGCAAACGCTTATTCTTCTCCAGTACAACCAGGACATCGAAGCCACCGGGGGCGCCTCCCTCACGCGCTTCATCGGCGCGCGCATCAGCCATGCCCTGTTTCTCTGACGGGGGGACGGGAGCGCGCCCGAGACGGGTGGGTCGGTGCTGAGCTGCCGCAACGTGAGCGTGCGGTTCGGCGGGGTGACGGCGCTCGACGGAGTCAGCTTCGACGCGCCCGAGGGGCAGACGATCGGACTCATCGGGCCGAACGGCGCGGGGAAGACGACGCTGTTCAACTGCATCAGCCGCCTCTATCCCGTCCACGAGGGAGACATCCTCTTCGGAGGACGTTCGTTGCTCGACCGATCGAGCCACGACATGGGCGCGCTCGGTATCGCGCGCACGTTCCAGAACGTGGCCCTCTTCGACACACTGACCGTCCTCGATAACGTGATTCTCGGGGCGCATGCGCGTCGGGGGCGAGGATTCTTTGCCGACGCCATGCCCGTCCCGGGGGCGCTTCGCACCGAGCGCTCGCTCGCGCACGAGGCCGCGTCCCTCATCGCGGAGCTCGGCCTCGAGGGCGTGGCCGGGCGACGTGCCGGCGATCTGCCGTTCGGTATACGCAAGCGGGTCGAGCTCGCGAGGGCGCTGGCGGGCAAGCCTCGTCTGCTGCTGCTCGACGAGCCCGTCGCCGGGCTCAATCACGCCGAGATCGAGGAGCTCGCGGTCCTCGTCCGGTCCCTGAGGACACGGACCGCTCTCACCGTGCTGCTGGTCGAACACCACATGAGCATGGTCATGTCGGTCTCCGACCGGGTGGTGGTCCTCGACTTCGGCCGCGTCATCGCGGACGGTACGCCCGCGCAGGTCAAGGACGATCCCGAGGTCGTCCGAGCGTACCTGGGAGCGGGGGCGTGAGCCGGCTCTCGGTGAGCGCGCTGTCGGCAGGCTACGGGCAAGGCCCCGTGCTCCACGCCGTGGACGTCGAGGTCTCGGACGGGGGGGTGAGCGTCGTCCTCGGGGCCAACGGCGCCGGAAAGACGACGCTCCTGCGCGCGATCTCGGGCATGATCGAGCGCGAGGGCACGGTCACCGTGGACGCCGTGCGGATCGACGGGATGCGCACCGAGGAGATCGCCCGGCTCGGGGTCACGCACGTGCCCGAAGGGCGTGGCACGTTCGCCGGCCTCACGACGGAGGAGAACCTTCGCCTCGGCGGGTACACCAGGAAGGGGCGCGACGAGGTAGCGTCGGCGTTCGAGCGGGTCTACCGCCACTTTCCGCGACTCGCGCAGCGACGCCGCCAGCAGGCGGGGACGCTGTCCGGCGGCGAGCAGCAGATGCTCGCGATCGGCCGGGCCCTGATGTCGGGTCCGAGCCTCGTCCTGCTCGACGAACCATCCTTCGGGCTCGCCCCTCGGATGATCGAAGAGCTTTACCGGATCCTCGAAGACATCCACGCTCGAGAGCACGTGAGCATCCTTCTCGTCGAACAGAACGCCGCGATCGCGCTCGACCTCGCCGATCGGGTGTACGTCTTCGAGACGGGCCGCGTCGTGCTGGCGGGCCCGCCGTCGGACCTGCGCGGCGACGCTTCGCTCCGCCGTGCCTACCTGGGGTCCTGAAGCGCCGATCATGGAAGCCTTCCTTCACCAGGTGTGCTCCGGACTGGCGAACGGCGCGGTGTATGCGAGCCTCGCGCTCGCGCTCGTCATGATCTACCGGGTGACGCACTTCGTGAACTTTGCGCAGGGGGAGCTCGCGCTCGTGTCCACGTACTGCGCCTTCACCCTCCTGAACGCGGGGGTCAGCTACTGGGTGGCCTTCGCGGCCACCGTCGCGGCCTCGTTCGTCTTCGGGGTCGTGGTCGAGCGTGTCGTCATCCGGCCTGCCGCGCGCGGCAACGCGCTGTCCGTCGTCATCGTCTACATCGGGCTGATGGTCGCCTTGAACAGCCTCGCCGGCTGGGTCTTCGGCTACACGACGCACGCCTTCCCCAGTCCGTTTCCCGCGGAGCCGCCGTTCGGCAATCACTACGTCGGGTCGCACGAGCTCGGGGTCGTCGCGGTCACCCTCGGGATGCTCGCGCTTCTCTACGCCTTCTTCCGCTTCACCTCCCTCGGACTGGCGCTCCGCGCCGTGGCGGAGAACCCCGAGTCGAGTCGCCTCGTGGGCATCCCGGTCGAACGGATGCTCGCGCTCGGGTGGGGCCTCGCCGCGAGCGTCGGCGCGGTGGCCGGGATGATGATCGCGCCCATCCTGTTCCTCGATCCGTCGATGATGTCGGGGGTCATGCTGTACGCCTTCGCCGCGGCGTTGCTCGGCGGCATCGACAGCCCCGGCGGAGCCGTGGTCGGCGGGTTCGCGGTCGGCGTCCTCGAGAACCTGGCGGGCGCGTACGTCGTCGGCACGGAGCTCAAGCTCGGCACCGCGCTCGCGCTCATCGTCGGCGTCCTCGTCTTCCGGCCCACGGGGCTCTTCGGGCAGCCCTCGGCCGAGAGGGTATGACGGTGGCCGTCCAGGCGTTCGCCATGCGCCGCGTCCTCTGGGGCCGCTTCACCACGAGCCACGCCAAGGTGATCGCGAGCTGCGCGCTCCTGGCGGCTCTTCCGATCGTCTCCAGCTCGTACCACCTCTTCCAGATCAACCTGGTCATCATCGACGCCATCGCGATTCTCGGTCTCAACCTGCTCACCGGCTACGGCGGTCAGATCTCGCTCGGCCACGGCGCCTTCTACGGCCTGGGGGCGTACACGACCGCCATCCTCATCCACCGCTGGAACGTGCCGTACCCGCTCACGCTACCCTGCGCCGCGATCGTCTGCCTCACTCTGGGGTTCGCTTTCGGCCTGCCGGCTGTCCGCCTTCAGGGTCTGCACCTGGCGCTGGCGACGTTCGCGCTGGGCGTGGTCTTTCCCCAGATCCTCAAGTGCCGGGCCCTCGAGGGGCTGACCGGCGGCGTCCAGGGCATCACGATCGACAAGCCGACCGCGCCGCTCGGTCTCGCATTGTCCGCGGACCAGTGGCTGTACTGCGTTTTGCTCGCGGTCGCGGCGGTTGTCTTCCTCGCCGTTCGCCTCCTCGTGCAGGGTCCCACCGGACGCGCCATCATGGCCATCCGGGACCGTCCGGTCGCGGCCGCGTCGGTGGGCATCGATACCGCCTTGTACAAGTCGCTCACCTTCGGGGTCAGCGCGATGTGCACCGGCGTCGCGGGCGCCCTCGGCGCGCTGGCGGTGCAGTTCGTCGGGCCGGACAGCTTCTCGATCTTCCTGTCGATAGGCCTGCTCGTCGGCATCGTCGTGGGAGGGCTCGCCTCGATCTCCGGCGCCGTCTACGGGGCGCTCTTCATCCAGTTCGTTCCGAGCCTGGCGGACAGCGTGTCGAAGGCCGCGCCGACGGCCGTCTACGGGGTCGCCCTCATCGCGAGCGTCCATTTGATGCCCTACGGAGCGGCCGGCGTGGTGAGCGGGATCGCGCGGCGCCTCGCGGCGCGCGCCCGTCGTCGCAGCAAGCCGGCGGTCGCGCCGGCGCGAGAAGTCCCAGCACCCGAGGAGGGTCCATGAAAAAAAGAGAGATACGGTCGCTGTTGCTCGTGGGAGTCGTGCTCGGAGCGCTCGGGTGCAAGCGCGGAGACGGGAGCGACCCGGCCGGGAGCCGGGCCTCGGGCCCTGTCGAGATCAAGGTTGGCCAGACGATGCCGTACAGCGGTCCGGCGTCGGCATATGGGACGATCGGGAAGGTCGAGGCCGCGTATTTCGTGAAACTCAACAAGGCCGGAGGGGTCCACGGCCACCGGATCAACCTCATCAGCGTGGACGACGGCTACAGCCCGGCGAGGGCCGTCGAGCAGGTTCGCAAGCTCGTCGAGCAGGACCAGGTCCTCTTCATCTTCCAGTCGCTCGGGACACCCTCGAACGCCGCCATCCAGCCGTACCTCAACTCGAACAAGGTGCCGCAGCTCTTCGTCGCGACGGGCGCCACCCGCTGGGGCGACCCGGAGCACTTCCCGTGGACCATCGGTTACAACCCGAGCTACGAGCTCGAGGGGCGCACGTACGGCAAGACCATCGCGAGCCGCCCGGAGGACGCCAAGATCGGCGTTCTCTATCAGAACGACGACTACGGCAAGGACATGCTCAAGGGCCTGAAGCAAGGCCTCGGGGCCCGGGCGAAGAACGTCGTTGCCGAAGTGACCTACGAGGTGTCCGACGCGACGGTCGACTCGCAGATCGCGATGCTCAAGGCCTCGGGTGCGGACACGTTCGTCAACGTCACGACGCCGAAGTTCGCCGCCCAGGCAATACGAAAGGCGTACGATATCGGCTGGAAGCCCCGGCAGTACCTCAGCAACGTGTCGGCCTCGGTCGGGTCCGTGCTCACGCCCGCCGGCCTGGACAAGGCAGTCGGCGTGTACACCGTCGGCTATTTCAAGGACCCGACCGACAAGCAGTGGGACGACGACCCTGCCATGAAGGAGTGGAGGGCGTTCATGAAGGAGTACATGCCGGACGCGAATCTCTCGGACGCCAGCAACGTCTATGGGTACCTGGCGGCCCAGACGCTCGTGCAGGTGCTCGAGCAGTGCGGCGACGACCTGTCACGCGCCAACGTGATGAAGCAGGCCACTAATCTCAAGGGGTTCGCCCCCGGCTTGCTCTTGTCCGGCATCAAGATCGAGACGGCACCGAACGACTATTTCCCGTTCGACCAGCTCGCGCTCGTGCGCTTCGACGGCACGACGTGGGTCCCCGCCGGTTGACGAGTTTGTTGGGAACCGCAAAGGCGCAGAGGTCGCAGAGGGGTGGAGAGCTTCCTTGTAGAAGAACTCGAGAAACCAGGCTCAGCCTCTCTCGCCCTCCGCGCCCTCGGCGCCTCTGCGGTTCACAACCCCTTATCGACCCAACCGACACCCAAAGTTGCTTCCCTTGGGGCGATTCGCGCCTTTGTGGAGGCTACTTCTTCGCGGGGGGCGGGGCCGCGGAGGCTGCGACCGGCGGCTTGCCCTTCTGCGGCGGAGGTCCCTCCGACGCCCACGAGAGCTCCATCGACTTGCCCGTCACGGGCACGACGTCGACCGGCGTCAGGACGATCTTCCCCGACGACGCGTCCGAGTGGAAGTGCGCCGCGATGGCCACGTAGGCGTCCGCGTGCTTGAGCAGGACGACCGCCGCTTCGAGGATCGGGCCCCACGCCGCGTCCTTGTGACCGCGGATGATCTCGCACGCGGACGCGGTCGTCGGGAGATCGGCGCCGAGCTGGCCGCGAAGCGACGTGGGAAGCGCCAGAAGCTCTTCGCCGCTGAGGAACGGTGCCTGGCACGGCCCGGTCGTCAGGTGGTTGATGAAGTCGCCGATCAGGCTGGCCACCGCGGGCTCGGATGTCGCAAGGCTCGGCGTCGGGTTCGCGTCGACGGTCTTGCCGTCGCGCGCGGCGATCGTGGAGAACCGCACGCGCCCGTCAGCCAGCACGATTAGCTTGGCTTGCACCTCTGCGCGCACACCCGGCGGGGCCGTCACGGCGCCCACGTCGAGCAGCGTGGCGACGAGGTCGCCCTTGCCGTCCGGCAGGAGCTTGTTGAACGCCTTCTTGAACCCCTCGCTGGGGGCGCCCACGCGGTTGGCCCACGCCGCGGGGATCGCGGTCTCGTCGGTCGAGAGCACGTTGGAGAGGGCCTTGGCGACGTCGCCGGCGAACGCGACGGCGGTCGCGTCGGCGGCGGCCATCGGGTTGGGCGGCGCAGGCGCAGGCGTGGGGGCCGGCGGCGGGGCCGAAGCCACGGGCGCGGGCGGCGGGGGCATCACCGCCACGGGTGCAGGCGGCGGCGGGGCCGCGGCAGGGCACATGTCGCCCCCGCCGCATCCGACGTTCCCAAAACCTCCGACAATGGCCAGACAAGCAACGAACGACGCAGGCACTCTCATGGCAACCTTGCTCCGGGGCTCTTGTTTCGCAGAAGGCACTCGAACCATAACGTCGGCTCGCCCTGCTCGTCCGGGATATACCCCAAGATCGAGCACCGCAGGCCCACCAGACACTCGCCCATCTCGAGCGCGAGTGCAATCGAGTCCGACATGGAATCCGCCGCAGGCCCCATAGTTTCGGATCCCGCTTCGGATCCGGCTTGGGGGGGGTCGGCCCGGAAGGCCATCCGCGCGGGGGTCTCGGACAGATTGCAGCAGACGACCGTGTCGTCCTCGCGGCTCTCGGGGTCGGCAAAAGGCCGCACGATCTCGCTGGAGACGGCCGCGGGCGCCACGATGCACGCCCGCGCTCGCATCGCCTTCGTCTCCAGTGCGAGACCCAGGAACTCGAGGTAGCCGGCGAACCGCTCGATGAAGCGGTGCGTCTCGGGGTCCGCCCCGGCGTGGAGAAGCAAACCCGGATCGATCGACTGGGCCTCGTCCCGGATGCCGTCTGGCAGGCGGAAGAACGTCGGCGCGGATTCGTCCATCGAGCGGCGAGGGCTCTTCGCGGCCAGGGCTTCGAGGTCCTCGAGGCGGGCGCCGCGCGAGACGGCTCGATGGCCCTCGCCCCGACGCGACGTCTCGAGCCGCCATATCCGGGCGCACGACGACCAGTGCCGCAGGTCGCGCGCGAGCGGCGCCGGGACCATCGAGACAGTCACGGCGCGGTCACCCGAACGCGCGGGGAGCGCCCCGCCTGCGCGAGCTCGTCGGCGACCACGTCCAGGACGACCTTGCGCGTGAGCTGACAGAACATCGTCTCGGTGGACGCGAACGAGCCGTTCTCGGAGTACTTGTTCACGGGGGCCCCGCCGCCGCAGTACTGGAAGTACTCGCACCCGGCCTCGCACGCGCGGATGCCGGCCGCGATCTCGCCCTCGAGGCGCTGGAACTTGGCCGACGCGTCGGCCGCGCGGATCGGGGTTTCCTGGACGCTGCCGATCACGAACGTATCCTCGCCCCAGGCGAGGCCCAGAAGCTCCGGCGAGAAGGTGGTGTATTGACCGCCGCAGTCCACGGTCACGATCCGCCAGGGGACGTTCTGCTGATCGCTCGCCGGCGGCATCGTTTCGCCTGAGAAGCGTACGGCCGCCATCGCCGAGTTGAACTCCCGCACGCCCAGCTTGAACCCGTCCTCTTGCACGCGCTGGAAGAGCCTCGCCATGAAGCGCCGATACCGAGGCTTCATCGCGAGGCCCTGCAGGCTCGATCGGTGATGAGTCCCCTCGATCTCCTCGACGTTCAGGCCGAGCAGGTGCACCGGCAGCGGGGAGAAGAAGTCGTAGAACTCGTCGGGATGATCGAGCGTCTCGCCGGTCACGACGGCGATCGCGTGGAAGGCGATCCGCCGCTCGATGAGGAGGCGGATGCCCGCGAGCGTGCGCTCGTGCGTGCCCTTGCCCGAACGGGTGCGCCGGTGCGAGTCGTGGAGGAACGCCGGTCCGTCGACGCTGACGCCGATGCGGATCGACTTTCGCTCGAAGAAGTCGCACCAGTCGCTCGAAATGAGCATCGCGTTCGTCTGCACGTGGTGGGTCACCTCCGTGCTCGCGGGGATGGCGCCGTTCACGGCGTCGACGAGCGCTTCGAACGACGCGAGGCCCATCGTGAGCGGTTCACCCGCGTGCCAGACGATCGATACGCGCGGTCCGACGAGCCCGGCCTCGACGACGCGCTCCGCCGCCGCGCGCGCGACGTCCGGGTGCATCTTGGTGGTGTCCGCCCGGTTCGGCAGGTAGCAGTAGTCGCAGTCGATGTTGCAGAACGGCGTCGGCTGGAGGATCAGCAGCTCGATGTGGGTCCCGGGAGGGATCATCGTGGAACGCGCGGCGCCAGCCTGGCGCCGGCGAATCGGCGCGCACCGTCTAGAAGTTGTGCCACTGATTGAAGTTCTGCCAGTTCGGCCAGTTGTTCCAGTTGCGCCACGGGTTGAAGTTGCCGAAGTAGTTCCCCCAGCGCACGCTGCCCTGGTGCGCGGGGTCGGCGTCGGACCTCGCGGCAGAGTCGCTGTCCGGCGGGGCAATGCGACGGAGCGAATCGTTCGCCTCACGCAGCCGCTCGGCCAGCGGCGCCGCGGGCGCCTGCGGCGCTTCCGGCCGCGCGTCGGCTGTCAACGTGAAGCAAACACCCACGGCCACGACGGCCGCCCCCAGGAGGTCACGGAGGCGGTTTGCTCTCGATGCGGACGGCGTACTCATTGTGCCCACATCTGAGGCGTACACCGCGGCGTTGTCAAGGCGCCGCGCGGTCAAGGCTGCGGATCTTCTCAGCGACGCGGGCGGCCACGGGCCGCGTAGCATGATCGGCAAGGGGGTGCGCGGCACAACTTGGCGCACGGATCTTCGGAAAACATCTTCGGAAAACAACGGAGCTCGCGTTGGCACGCGACCTGCTCGACAAACATTTGGAGGCTCGACATGAGAGCGCGATCGGCGTGTAGCGCGGTGCTGGCGGTCGTGTGCGTGGTGTTCGGCGGCAACGGCTGCTCCGGCGCTGCATTCAACATTGGCGATGCGGCTGCCGAGAGCAGCTCGGGCAGCAGCTCCGGTTCGGGCGGTAGCTCCGGGTCGAGCGGGGGCTCCGCGTCCGGTGCGAGCTCCGGATCGAGTGGCGGGTCGTCCAGCAGCAGCTCCGGATCGACGAGCAGCTCCGGGGCGAGCGACGGCTCGGGGCCATGCACGACCGATGCGGACTGCGCAACCGATGAGCGCTGCGGCTTTGCCGAATCCGCCGGATGCACCGCGACCGGATCCTGCTTTCCGGCGCCTGGCGTGACTTGCAATGTCGTCCTCCTCGCGTGTGCGTGCGACGGGACGGACATGAACGTCGCATGCACCGGCCTGCCCGGTGATTACGCGCCGAAGCCCTACGCGCACTCGGGCGCCTGTGGCCTCGACTCGGGCGGCGGTGGGAAAGACGCCGGCACACTGGCGTGCGGTCCGTACTCCTGCGACGTCGCCACCGAGTTCTGCTACGAGGCCGGAGGCGGCGCCGTCCGGCCCGACGGGGGAAGCAATTTCACCTACGCGTGCAACCCGATCCCGGCAGAGTGCCAGCCCAACCCCACCTGCGCCTGCATCATAGCTGCCGACGCCGGGACCCACGGCTGTCCGTGCAGCGTCCAGCCGGGGGGCGCACTGCTTGCCGCCTGTCTATACCCCTGAGAGGGGATCATTTCGCCGTGGTCGTCCTATCCACGCGCTCGCGGACGAGGTTCGGGTACAGGGTGGCGGGGAACTGATCGACGATACTGCGGTAGGCGGTTCTCGCCTCGTCCAGTTGCCCGCTCGTCCACAAGGAATCGGCAAGCCCGAGACGCGCGGGCAGGTACTTGGGGTTGACTGCGACGGCGCGGCGATACGTGCTGATGGCTTTGGCCGTAGCCCCTTGCGCCTCGTCGACCTCCGCCAGCCCCGTGAGCGCCTCTGAATCCGCTGGCGCATTCTGAACTGCAGCGGCGAAGAGTGCCGCGGCGTCGTCGACGCGTCCGGCTCGGCGGGCACGGCGCGCCAGTTCAAGCAGACTGTCGCCGCGGTCAGGGACGTTCGGCTCTGCGAGCGCAGGCGCGGAGGAGCGCTGCGCCCTCGGGTGGGCGAAGGCCGATGCGGGCGAGGGAGGACCTCCCGCGGAAGCAATCGCTTGGACTACGGACGTATCCGATGGCGGCAACGTCGACGGTTCGTGCGGTTCCGGCAAATGGCTTGGCGTCGCCGCCGCGGCTGCTGCGCCGATCGGAGGTGGCCGGGCGGCGCGCCACCAAAAGCCGCCGGCAAGGAGCGCTGCGACAAGGCCGGTGCCGGCTATCCATCCTACGACGGGGCGGACGGATCGGCGCGGCACGCCCATCGGGACCGGGACGGAACCGGCGGGCTGCCCGACCGTGCCACCGATTCCCGCGCTCAGCGGCGCGGCGACGGGGCGGGGAAGCGTAAGGGTCGAGTCGGACGCGCCGACGGACCCCCGCGACGGCGGCGCAACGGTATCGAGCGACCGTCGAGAAGACCCGTCGGAATCGCGTTCGAGGTCGCGGGGTACATCCCATGACTCCGCCGAGACCTGGGCTCCTCGCGTCAGCTCATCGCCGTCAGAGTCAGACCGGAGCGTCCGCTCCGATGCGATCTCCGTAGTCTCGAGCCCCACCCGCGTCCGCGCACGGCTATCGCGAACCGCGTGCTCGATCTGCCGGGCGAGCATCGCGCGCGGCTCACCCAGGTGCTCCATCATGAAGGCGGCGACGTCCTCGCGGGTCGTGTGGATGTCCGCCGCCCGCATCGCCGTCTCCAGAGCAGCCCCTAGACTGTGGGCTGTCTCGAAGCGCTTCCTGGCGTCGGCCTCGAGCGCCTTCTCGACAACGACGCGAATAGGCTCAGGGACGGTCGCGGGAAGCGGGTCCGGAGGCCGTCCCTCTGCGATCCGACGGAGCACGGCAAGGAGCTCGGACGCGCTGTAGGGAACGCGACCTGAGAGGAAGCGGTACATGCTGGCACCGGCGCTCCAGACGTCGGAGCGGCGGTCGACCGCCATGCCCATCGCTTGCTCTGGCGCCATGTAGTTGATCTTCCCTTTCAGCAGGCCGATCGACGTGTCCTGCGCCATGCGATTGCGGGCCTTGGCGATCCCAAAGTCGATGACCTTCGTCGTCCCACGAAATCCGACCAGTACATTGTGAGGAGATACATCGCGATGCACGACGCCCAGCGCCAATCCGTCATCGTCGGTGAGCTCGTGCGCGGCGTGCAAGCCAGCGCATACGTCCACCATGATGCGCGCGAGAATTCCTACAGGGATCTGTTTGGCAGTCCGGCGCGTAACCTCGCGGTCCAAGTTGACGAGCGACTGGCCGTCAATCCACTCCATTACCAGAAACAGCACGCCTCTTTCCTCGCCAAGGTCGAGCACTTGCGCCACGTTGGGGTGCTCAATGCGGGACACGACGCGCGCTTCATCCAGGAACATCCGCTGAAATTCAGCGTCGGACGCAAGCTTCGGCAGGATCGTTTTGATGGCTACGATCTTGTCGAACCCGTGCTTCCCTCGTTGACGAGCGAGCCAGAGCACCCCCATCCCCCCCTCGGCGACCTGGAGCAACAGGTCGTACCGATCCAGCGTGCAGCCTGGCGCGAGCCAGGTCGCATTCGGCTCCCTCACCGAAATCATGGGCCGTCCGTCTCGATATGAAACTCGACGCGGCGGTTGGCCGCGCGGCCGGCGTCGGTATCGTTCGGCATGATCGGCTGCTCCTTGCCCATGCCTTGCGCGGAGAGACGTGCTGTCGCTACGCCGTGCTGGGTGAGCCACTTGACCACGGCTTCCGCACGCTGTTGCGAGAGCAGCTGGTTATACTGCGAGCTGCCGGCGCTGTCGGTGTGCCCCTCGACCGTCACGCGCTTGATCTCCGGGTGAGCGTTCATCAGCTTGGCGACCTCGCCGAGGAGGGAATCGCTTTCCTTCTTGATGGCCGCCCGGTTGAAATCAAACCGCGGTTGCTCGAGAATTTGGATCCGAGCGTCCTTGATGAAGACGCGCGGGCACCCGGTCGTCTTGGGGTCATCGCTCTTCGGGCCGGGCACGTCCGGGCACGCATCGGCGTCGTTGAGAATGCCGTCTTTGTCGCGATCGGGATCGGGCGGGCAGCCGTTCGTCTTCGGATCATCCGAGTGAACGCCGGCAACGTCGGGGCATGCGTCCTCCGTGTCGATGACGCCGTCCCTATCGCGATCGCCCGGGCAGCCGTTCGTCTTGGGATCGTCGGTGCGGACGCCGGCCACATCCGGACAAGCATCTTCGCCGTCCGGAATGACGTCGCCATCTCGGTCCGGTGGCGGGGGCGGGGCGGGCGACGGGCAGCCGTTCGTCTTCGGATCGTCGGTGCGGACGCCGGGCGTGTAGGGGCAAGCGTCGTCGGCGTCGAAGACGCCGTCGCCGTCGCCGTCGGTCGGCTCGACGACTTCGGGGAATGCCGGAACGTATTCCATCGACGCGAGTGCTCGGAAGAGCGAGGTTCCCGCGGCATGCGAGACGCCCGGACCGGCGCCAGCGCCGAAGCGGAGATTGCCCGCGGTGTAGTGAGCGCCCACGATGACGGCGAGCGGCGTCGTGCGCGCGCCGAGGACGGCGCCGTCGGCGAGCACCGTGCTTCCCCAGATCTCCGGACCGATCACGAGCTTCTTTTGGAGCGCGCGTAAGCCCATCGCGGCGCCGAACGTGGCTTCCGAGCCCGTCGGATGACCGGCGAATCCGCTGCTATTGGCGCTGTACACGATGCCGACCGACGCCGCATATACGAAGGCGTCGATGTCGCCGGCAGCCTGGAGCTGCGGTCCGACCCGAGCCTCTTTGTCGCCCAGGTACTTCGTCGGGTCCCCTGTGGGAAGCCACACGCGTGCGCCCACGGCGAGGGTGAACGGATCCCCGTACCGGCCCGAGAGCCGAACGTCCGCGCCAAAGCGCAAGTCGCCGATTCCCCCGCCCGTCGCGCCGACGACGCGCTGTCCATTCGCGACGCCACCCGTTTGCGACCCATCCTGAGTCAGTAGGACCGGGAGGTTCACGCCAAAACGCACTCGAGACAGGAAAACTATCGATCCACCGATATGCAAGAAAAGCTGGTCGGTGCTGATGCTGGTATTCTCGGAGCCGTTGGGATTGACGAGAACATATGGCTTGTACCCGTAGTCGAGCACGAGCCCGACGGCCGGACGCACTTCACCGCGGATGTCGAGGGTATCGAGAACGAACCATTCGCTTCCGCGCTCGGCGGGCTCGAATTGATCGAGCGCGAAGCCTTGCGCCGTGGGTACCGCTGCGGAGACTGTTTGCGCATCGGCGGATGACCCCGCCGCGCCCAGGACGGCCGCCACCGTAATGAACACGAGAGTCTTCACGGACATCCAGCGATGGAAATGACGCTGCTCTGGATCGTCACGGCGGCCGTCTGGGCGAAGATTCGCCCTGGCGACACGTTTGCACCGGTCAGCAGCGAAATGCTCGCTTGCGCGAGGATGTTCCCCTTGAACTGAGCGCCCCCGTTGATCGTGGCGGAACTCCCGACCTGCCAGTACACGTTGCA
>Ga0182018_10001232_pt1 | contig 29738 bp, 25 predicted proteins | sample 812P2MmetaG_FD_120490 | JGI IMG/M metagenome (GOLD analysis project Ga0182018, IMG submission 120490) | Permafrost microbial communities from Stordalen Mire, Sweden - 812P2M metaG | ecosystem: Environmental > Terrestrial > Soil > Wetlands > Permafrost | place: Sweden: Stordalen | collected...
AATCTCTTTCATTAGTTTGGGAGACCTTCGGCGGAGAGTGATAAAGGAAATCCCCATCTGGTCCAGCCGGGCCAGGTTGGCGTAGGTAGTCAGGCGGGAATCGAACACCAGATGGCGGGGCCGCTCTCCGTGGGTACGCTTCCAGAAAGAGATGAAGTTGAAGATCTCCTCGGCTTCTTCGCCTTTGCGCAGATTGGCATTGGAGTAACAGAAGGCGCGGCCAGCGGCGTCCTGAGCCAGGAAGGCGAGGATACTGGGCTGGCGGCGGCTGCGTGCCGATACGAAATGGCGCTCGACGACGGGGTCTTCGCCGTAGTAGGGGACCGAATGGAAGTCCAGGTTGAAGGACGCACCGTCAAATAGACCCAGGGGATTCACCTGGTCATGCCAGGCGGCCAGAAGTTGAGTGGTCTGGGTGTGGGAAACGCGGGATGAGTACTCCGAGAGGTAACTTTTCTTGGGAGACACATTCAGCCCGGAAAATAAGGCCAGTCCTTCGTCGGCGGCCAGTGCCATCACATGACTGTGACGTTCGACCGACCACAGCTTCAGTGCAAGGCAAGCGCGCAAAGCGTGGTCAGAGGGGATCATCTTGGAGCCGGGCAAATGCGCGGCTTTGACCAAGGAATCCAGGTGCAGGCGCACCAAATCGGGGACAAACAAGAAGAGACCGCCACAGCAGGTGGTAAAGGTGCGTGGAGCCAGAGACAACTGGCGGACGTCGGCAACCGCTTCGATAGTGAGGCGGAGACCCTGGGGGCGCTCCTGGTCTAAGCGCCGCGGGAGTGGTGCGAATCCCTCCTGTATTAAGACTTCCCGAACGGCCGTCGGGCTGAGTGGGCACCGCTGCTGCTTAAGGGCGTCGCTGATTTCGTAGACCGAGTGATTTTGTTTGCGCAGATGCACGATGAGATCGCGAGCGGCGGACTTCTTGGGCTGGGAGCGTGGACCAGGGCGAGTGGAGACAAAGAAGTTGGGGTCGGCATCGCGGCGGAAGTGATGGCAAAGAACTTGAAACGATCCGGGAGAGTAGTTGAAGGCGCGGGCCACATCGGCGGAGGGCAGTTCATCGATGAAATAAGCTCGCAAAGCCTCGTACATGCGCTGCTTGGCGTTGGCGGGCTCGAGGAAGAAGCGGCGGCACTCGCTTAGTTCTTTCGGTGCTCCGATACCCATACTGCAACAATATCACTTGAACCATTTCGTGTCAATCCTGTTTTTAACTATGCGGAGCATGGATGCGCACAGAGTGCTTGATTATGGCCCTACAACAAGTATCCAGGCCGATTCGTTGGAGACTCGCGCTATCGCGAACGGAATCCGGTTAGGAGTGAAATAAGCTGATTATAAGCGCACCAATCATATAAGCACTGCATGAGTTTAATTTCCGGCCATCGGGCCAAGCAGACATGCGCAAAGTCAATCCGGACGAGGCTCCCAGGCTTTGAGGCGGTTTTGAAGCCGGAGTTCGAATAAGGCTTGGATCTTAGGCGGGAAAGGCTTCGTGGAAATCCAGGCTAGTGTAGTGTCCAATAAATAACCCAGCAGGGAAGGGCAGTTCGATCAAAGGAACGGCGTATCGTGGGAGTGAGCTGCCTAACTAAAGGTTCTTGGTCGGACCGTCCGCAGACGCAAGCCGACTTGTCGGTACTACCCAATTCGATTGAGCGCAGCGTGTCGGGGTCTACTACCGGGATCTGAGAAAACTCGCACGCTTAGACCCGGCTGTTAGCTCAGAATGGACGGCGCAACACTTCAAATAACGTCTTTAGTCTAAGTTGGTTGATACCGCTCACCCGAGCCTCGACTTTCGCTTGACTCACCTGGGGATGGGAGTCATCCCAGAGCGGATGAATAATGATCTCGCCGTCAGAACCAGAACGTGCCGCAGGAAGCCCAGCGAGTACGACAGCCGTCCAGCCGAGCGCGTTGAAATAGGCGTTGCTAGCGGGAGTTTACAAGATATCCGTGAGTTTCGTGGTAGTGTCGCGTATGACCTAACGGGTTGTAGGGACGAATCGCTGGAGAGTATGGCCGCCGAGTTTCTTGGGGGTGGGACTCGGCATACTTGGGTCATACCACTATTCGCCAAATAAATCAACAGGAAAAATGTTCGAAAAAGTCGACAACACCGAGACAGTGACCATCACGCAATGAACGCAGTATTTAAAAGGACAGCGCACTCGCGCTTGGCAACCGTGGAGCGAGGACGGTGGCGGGCAGGATATTTAGGTCATACAGATTGAAGCACAAGAAAACTGCGGCCTGCCAGGTGGGTCTTTTGAGTTAAACACTTATTTTTCAATAGGATGTGGCGCCCCGCAATTAGTGGGTCAAGGAAGCCTGTCACAGAGGCCTGCCTATATCTTGTAAACTCCCGCTAGCGCCGGGCAACACCTGCCAATGTGCTGCCGTGAAATCTACCGCCGCGTTTTCGTTCAGCGCGAGGCGTGCCACGTCGAGGCCCATTCGCCAATCGAGAATGTTGTGCCAAGGGAGATTGCTGTAGTCTCGCAGACAGTCGGGGCATGACGTCAAGCATCGCGAGGCGTGGCTGGGGGCGATTATTGGACCCAAAAATGAGCCCGCCTGATCAGTGACGAAACGCAAAAGCTGTTCGGCCTCGGTCGGACCAGCAAACTGCGAGCAGTAGCCCGCTCCGTTTTCAAGGCTGTCGGAAAGGAACACCTGGCCTACGATGCGGTTCTGCAGATCGCGTACGACGCGCAAACCAACACGGAGTTCCCACTCATTGACATCCAGCATGACGGCGGCCGCCCGACGCAAAATAAAGCCGAACGAATAGAGTGCGGCGCGGCCCTCCACTCGGAGTGGTGACAAGTTAAGGCTTGCGGGAATCGAGCGAAGCCCCAAGACCAACAAGTCCGTGCGTTTGATGGAACCGAGTGCACGAACCTCCGCTGGAACGCCATTAGCGTAACGAACAGGACCGGCTAAGCCTTGCAGTTGGACCTGACTGACAGCATCGCGCGTCACCCAAGTCTCGCCCTGCGCCAGCTTTTCGAAAGTGAACAAGCGGCCGTCATTGTCATTGACGACATACACTTCCTGCTCACCGGACCAGAACTCCAGATTGGCCGTCGCCATCATGTTCAACGGGGCTGCGTCTGTCTTCGGCCGCGATGCACGTGGCGTCCATTCGAACACGCCATCAAAGTCTCGCCCGCCATCGAAAAGAGTCCGGAAACCTTTGGGCTGCGAAAGTTGAATTACTCGATAATCGGGTTGCCTCTGGCAGACTGGGCATGTGTTCGTCCCTGCAGCGGGTCTGGTGTCGACTGCTTGGCAGTAGCCACAGGTGCCAATGGGTACCGGCAGCCCCAGGGGATCGGCCGCTTCCAGTACCCGATTGCCAAAGCGGCGGTACGCCACAACCCCAACGGCGGGTGAACGACGCCGTCCTTCACCGTTTCAGAGCCAGGTGCAAACTGACTGATGGCAATGTCCAAATCGCGATCCACGGCGCCTTCCGCCGGCAAGGCGCGAGGTGCTTCGTGGAACAGGAACCGCTGACGTGTCGGGAAGCCAAACATCGGCAGCAGCCCGGCGTTGGCAAGGCGCTCACTTAATGAGTCCTGCGTGAAGCGCGAGCCAGTGGAAATGCCCGTCACTTCATTGACCAGATCATGGTGAACAAAGCTCAGCAAAGAAAGGCGCTCCTGGCGTAGCTCGGGGACGGCAAAAGAGAGCAACACATCGCAGGTGGACTCGATTTCCGAACGGTTCTGTTGTATCATAAATAACTCCTCCATCGAATACGTTCGTGTCATCCAGCTCGGATAGCGATGCCTCGAGGTCGGTCATCGGCTGGCGGAATTCGAGCCACAGCCATGCAGACGTCGCGGGGTCGCGCAGGATCCTCAGAGCTCGGGGAGCACCCGTCGCTTCCAGAGGTTGCACGTTGAATGTTCCCGAAGAAGTGACTTCCAGATAATCTCCAGGCTTCATCCAGCCGAGGATTAGGCTCTTGTGTTGGGCCGAATACTGGCCCAGCACTCCATTACCCATAACAGAGCAGCAGCCTCCGTATTCGTATTGATCCCGGCGTCATCGATGGCGCCGAGCGGGCCGCCGCCATAGTCCTCGGAATTGGAATGATTGAGGCCGAGCCCGTGCCCTAGTTCGTGCGTGGCAACGTGAAGCGAAAATTCATCTGTGATGCCCGGATTCAGCGCTAAGGCTCCTACCGATGCGCTTAGCGGGCCTCTAGTCGGGGAAGAATAGCCTGCGGGACCAACCGAGTCTACTCCGCCGCCGCAGGGACCGTTGGTAGGAAAAATGATCACGATGTGATTGAATCCCGTCAGGTCCACGGTAGGATCCGCTGCGTCGATCGCGGCCTGGCCGAGTTGAGGGTTTCCGGGCGCGCCACCCGGCGGCGCGTTGCCGCAACCCTCCTGGGTGACTGCGAAGGGTCCAAACACCTGGCCAACCGCCCAGGTTTGTCCATTTGAAGATTGAAGCCAATAAGCGTTTACGGACTCCGTGGAGGCCGATCCGGTCTCAGGTCCGAAAAACTTCTTGTAGTCGTACACATTGTCAGCGGGAAAGGTAGGAAATGACGGCGAAGTAACTAGAAGCACCGCGACGTTCTGCTGCCCGATGGGACTATAGGCCGTTTGCGAGGATGATGCCTCGAAAACGTAACTCTCGACAGCGAGCCTGTTCCTCATCCTCACGCCCGTGGCCTTCACCTTCGATCCGGGCCGATCAGGCGGCCTCCCTGCAAAGAAAAGCTCGGTCCGTTCTTTCCCGATCGCGAGATACCAACGCGTCCAGCTCCGATGGTGCTCGAAATCGTCGGCGACTTCTTCTGCCAACATCCCTTCCCATTCACCACGCGACTCGATAACGGCCTCGTTGTCCGCCCGCAACTCCCCGGCACGGCCGTCCGCCAAAGCGAGCCGAATTGCCTGAGCCGGATCCAGAGAAATCAATTCGGAGAAGATCGCTGCGCGTCCTGTGAGAAGTTCTCTGCTTGGGATTCTCGATCCCACTGTCTGGTTCAAAGCTTCGATCTGGTTCACTAAAGCTAAGGAATCAGGCGAGCCGCCATTCTGGGCTAGCAAATCACCAGTAGAGCAGAGAGCAAATAAAGCGGCAGACGTGACCAACATGGGCCATGGCTGCGCCGGTGCGCGAGTTGTAACGAAGTTGGCGAACAATGGTGTAGTTTATATCACATCTCGATGGGACGCACAAGCCCGCACGGGCTCTCGCTCGTAACCGACTGTACAGAATGTGAAAACTCCGGGCCGAGTAGATTTGGCGACTTGCTGAAGTGTTTGGCGAATTCGGCAACGCCACGGATGTGGGCTGCGACGGTGGCTGCATTGGCCGATTTCGTGATGGTTGCAGGATGTGGTTCGAGGTAGCCCAGAAGCGCTGGGTTTTGTTTTTCGCGCACTTCGGAGGCCACTTCCGATAATCCGGCGTTATGTAAACTCGCGCGCACCGGCTGCTTCTCAATCAGCGCCATCCGCAGCGCCGCCACGGTCAACTGCGCTTCCAACGTTCGGCCAGCACAGCCGACCACGCGCCGCGAAAAGGCCTTGAGGATCACCGCCGGGTAGATAAACTCGGCGCCCCAGGAGACCACGCTGAAATAAGCGATCGTCATCGGCATCGTCCAGCCATCCCGACACACTCGGCTGCGGACTGGCCCGGGTCATCTCCGAAGGGACGTTGCTGGCGAGCAGAAAACCGTTCATAGTTCGATGTCGCGGCCCAAATCCCCGTCCCTCTCGAAATCGAGGTCAAGACCCCTGAATCGAGATTCGGCAAACAACTGCGCCAGGCTCTTTCTGCCGGGGGGCCGCTGACCTTTGGGCCGGGCAGTCTGGTCCAGCGGCCGGTGCGCGACCGGAAGATGGACAGCCTCTTCAAGCAGACTGGCAACGTGTACCTCCACAGCGCGACCGTGGGTGGCGGCCTGACGGGCGAGCTCAGCTTGAACCTCGGGTCTGATGTCAACCGTGATCGTCATGGGCGCCCTTTCAAAATCCACCCTACAGCGCCCTTGTTTCCAAGTCAAGAAAACAGCGCAACATAACGTCCAGGATTCTATCCGCGTGACACCGCGGGAATCGCCAACCAAACAAACTCGACGCTCCTTCGGCACACCGCGGCGATGTATACTATACATCATGAGGCGGACGCAGCTTTACTTGGACGACGATCTCTGGGGTGCGCTCCACGCGCGGGCGCGGAGCCAACAAACCACGGTCTCCGAATTGGTTCGCACGGCTGTCCGGGAACGCTACATCGGGAACCACGGCCAGCGGATGAAAGCGATGCAAGCGTTCGTCGGAATTCGCAGGCGGGCTTCGGATACGCCCGATGCCGTGGAGATGGTACGCGGCCTCCGGCGCGGTGACCGGCTCCGTCGGCTTGCCGCAAAATGAGCGTGCTGGTCGATTCCGATATCCTCATCGATGTGTCCCGCGGGCGAGACACGGAACTCGTCTCCCGATGGACCGCGTTGAGCCGCTCCGACGTTGTCATCCTGTATTCTCCCGTGAGCGCCGCGGAACTTTGGGCGGGGGCGCGCCCGGCGGAACACGACGCACTCAAGAACTTGTTCCGAGTACTGAAATGCGTGCCGGTCGACGCGGCAACGGGCCGTCAGGCAGGCGACTACCTCAGACGCTACCAAAAGAGCCACGCAGTAGAGCTCGGCGATGCCTTGATTGCCGCAGCCGCCGTGTCGAACAACGCGGCGCTCTGGACGCGAAACCGGAAGCACTACCCGATGAAGGACGTGGCGTTCTTTTAGGCGGGTAGCCTCGGGAGCTATTTCTTCATCCGGGAACGGTCCCAAAATCGAACCGTTTGGGACCTCGGTTTCGTTCCCTGCCTGCCTCGGAATTCGCGCCTCTTGTTCGCCCCCTCCCCAATCCATTTCGCGAATGCGCGGATGCGCCGACGTCACCTTCCAACCTCCCACGCAACGGCACGCCGGCCCGGCTGATCGCCGCCAGAGTGCGTTGGCCGCCATCGACGCCGCGCTGCCCGGTTACCATATCGACGTGGGCACCGGCCTGACTACCGAAGTGAGCGCGCGCCACCTGAAGGGCCGGCGGCGGCGGGGTGGAAGGCACGGCGTTGCCGCACGAAGAGATCGAATCGCACTCTGGTATGCACCTGCATGGATCGATCGCGGCGATCTCGCCAACCAGGAGAAGCTGGTGGACGCCGCGTACAGGCTGGCCGCGCGCATGCCGTCCTATATTACGTTGAAGGACGTGAAGAAGCGTTGGGGCAAGGGCCAGGAAGACATCTTCCCGGTGGCGCAATTCGAAAAGCTGTGGGGCGATATGACGTCGCTTGCCGATCTCGCCTGCCGCTGTGTAGTGCGCCGCGCGGGATTGACCTCGATTCAGAAGTTGGGGCATGGCGCCCGGGCGCGGTTGCGCGACAAAAATGTGGAGCGGTCGACGCAACCTGATTCTTGAAGGGCTGGAACTGCGGAAACAAAGGCCCACCGGAGAGGCCAATCTCGCGGTCGTCGCAGCCTCGGTGCGCCGGAAGGGCTGCCAGCCGGTGTTGCGTACTATGTATGTACGCTCGGAACCCAGCCGTTTTGTCGGGGACCTGAGGGCTCTCCCCATTCTTGTCGCGTACCCGTCCGCCTCTTTGCGCTCCGGGCTGGCCGGCGCGCAGTGTAAACTATAGGCACCCGGCGCCGGAACGCCGTCGATCCTGAAATGCCACAAGACGGACATCCCGTCACCAAGCTGCTCGAAGCCTGGCGTGCGGGCGACCAACGGGCGGGCGACGAACTGGTGGCGAGTGTTTACCAGGAACTGCGGCGGCTGGCGTCGAGCTACCTGCGGGGCGAGCGGCCGGGTCACACGCTCGGCGCGACAGCGCTGGTGCACGAGGCTTACATACGCCTGGCCGGAGCCAGCGTCGACTATCAGAACCGCGGCCACTTCTTTGCCGTTGCCGCTACGGCGATGCGGCGCATTCTGGTGGACCACGCCAAGCACCACAAGCGGCAACGCCGCGGTGGCGGCGGCCTTCGCGAGACCCTGAACGAGGAACTGATGGTGGGATCGGCGCCCAATCCCGCGATCCTCGAAGTCGACGAGGCTCTTACCCACCTGGCCACTTTCGACGAGCGCAAAGCCCGCGTGCTGGAGATGATCTTCTTCGGCGGCCTCACCTACGGCGAAGCGGGGGAAGCGCTGGGAGTTTCCGAGGCGACGGTGAAACGGGAGCTGCGGCTGGCGCGCGCCTGGATCCTGCACGAACTGGGTGGCAACCAAACCCCGGCGCCGCAAGGCTGACCTCTACGCCGCTTTTTTCCGCTGGCGCCGGCATTCCGCAATCAGCCCCTCGATCTTGGCGATCTCCGGTTTTGACGACTCGGGCAACTTTCCGTTGCGTTCCAACTCACGGAGTCCGGCGAGCGCTCGGGTCAGGTCGGCCGCGGCCGGATCGAACTGCCCCAAATCGAATTCCGCCTGTCCGCGCCCTTGGAGCGATTCGGACCGATACAAAAGGTATAGTTCGTTGGCGCTGTCGTAGCTGTGCAGGGCTTCCCACATCGACAGCGCGTGGGTGAAAGGAGGAATGGCATCCGCGGGACGCTTGGCGTCGAGCAGCAATTCACCGAGATCGTTCTCGATGGAGGCGGTGTCGCTTTGCGCCTCGAGATTCCGCGGAGTCTTGCCGAGCAGCGACTCGCTTAGCGCCAGCGCTAGCCGGCAGCCTTCCTCGGCGGCGCGAGAGTCGCCCATCTCCATCTGATAGTGGCTGCGGTCGAGATACATGAGGACCGCCTCGCGCGCGGCCTGCACGTTCGCCGGATCGCGGTCCGCAAGGTCCTTGTGAAGGGCCAGCGACTGGGTCGCCTCAGCCAGCGCACCCCGCTTATCCCCCATCCGGAACAGCGTCGCCGCCAGGTAGCCGTGTATGGCGGCCAAGCGGGACGCCGCCGCGACATTCTCCGGGGCGGCGCGGTGCACCGGCTCCAGGACATTCTGAGCCTGCCGGTAGGCGTCCAGCGCGCCCTGGCGGTCGCCGAGGTTGAACTCCAACTGCCCCCCGCCCAAAACGTCGCCGAGTTGCGACAGCGCGATCGCGTACTCAAGCTGGATTCCGTGGTCGTTGGCCTTCAGCGCGGCCGCATGCCGGCGGATCTCGACGGCCCGCCGTGCCGGCTCTAGCGCTTCCTTGGGCTTTCCATTTTGCAGCAGCCGATAGGACCGCCTCAGGTCGAGCCGCGACAGATCGTGCAGGACATCGAGGTCGTCGGGATGCGCCGCGGCCAGCCCGGCCAGCAGTCGCGCTTCCTTTTCTTCGTAGTCGGGCGCGCCGGCCGCCCGGTCCGAGTCCTTCTGCAGCGTTCCCGCCAGGCGCCCGTAGCACGCCGCCAGCTTCCGTTCCAGACGTTGGTCGCCCGGCCTTGCCGCCAGCAACCGTTCGAGAATCGCTTGCTGCCGCCGCAGACTCTCCTCGGCGCCCACCAAGTCGCCCAGGTGCGACGATCCGCCGAACTGAATTTCGGAAATGCGGCCGGTGGCGTCCGCCAGCTCCTCGCGGAGCGACGCGTCGCTGTCCGCTTCGGCCGAAAGAATGCTGAGATACTTCAGGCCCTCGGCCACCACCAGCTTACGCGCCGCCGTGGTCCCGGTGACGTTGCGGATCGATTCGTCGAACCGGAACAGGAACGACTCGGCGAGTTCCCGAACCTGTCCAAACCGAACGCGCAGCCGCGCCTGTTCGATGCGCATCGACACCACCCACCCAGCGGCCAGCAGGAGGATCGCCGCCGCCGCCGCCGCCGCGAGTTTGTTACGCCGCAGAAACTTGCCGGCGCGGTACCGCCAGTCGTCGCCGACCGCCAGGACCGGGTAGCCGTCGAGATGCCGGCGGATGTCCTCCATGAAAGCCTCGCATGTCTGGTATCGCCGCGCCGGCTCCTTCTGCAGGGCCTGAAGGGTGATTTTGTCCAGATCTCCGGCGATGCGGCCGGCGCGCGGTTCGGATCTCCGGCGGCTCGCGGCGGTGCTCGGCTTCTCGGGATCCGTCTGGCAAATCGCCAGTTGAAAATCGAGCTGCGACGTGCGGGCCCGTTCCTGCGGATGCGACTCGCTGAGCAGCACATAGAGCAGCACACCGAGCGAATAGATGTCGGTTGTGATGGCGAGCGGCTGGCCGAGGATCTGCTCCGGACTCGCGAAGTCGGGCGTGAGCAGCCGCTCGTTGGTTTGGGTCAGCGACGTTCCCCGGACCTCGGCATCCGGTGAGATCAGCCGGGAGATGCCGAAGTCGAGCAGCTTCGCGGTTCCGCCGGCCGTCACCAGTACGTTGGCGGGCTTGATGTCCCGATGGATGATCAGGTTCCGATGGGCGTAGGCCACCGCGTCGCACACCTGCAGGAACAGACGCAAGCGCTCGCGTACCGGAAGGCTGTGCTCGCGGCAGTAATCGTCCACCGGAATACCGTCGATGTATTCCATCACCACATAGGGTTGGCCGTCCGGACCCGTGCCGCCGTCGAGCAGCCGCGCGATATTCGGGTGGTTCAGGCCCGCGAGTATCCGCCGCTCCGCGCGGAAGCGGGCCAGGAACTGCGGATGCAATCCGGCACGCACCACCTTGATTGCGACCTGCAGGCGATAGGTGTCGTCGGCACGCGACGCCAGATAGACCGCGCCCATGCCCCCCTCGGCCAGCTTCCGGCTGATCTCGTAGGCGCCGAAGCGCGTACCCGCGGGGATTTCGGCCGCGTCCACAACCGCGCGGGCCGCCTGGGCGACGGCGTCGGGAAGGAAGCCGCCGGTCAGTCCGGCCGACACGATCAGCGACGCCACGCAACGCCGCAGTTCGGAGTCGCCCTGACAGGCCGAATCGAGGTATTCGTTGCGCAACGCAGGATCAAGATCGATCGCAGCCTGAAACACTTCTTCAATGCGCTGCCAATCCCTGGAATCCATGAGTCCTTATAGCATAAGCTTTATAACTCAAATGGAGGGCGGCTGGGCAGGCGATTGGGCGATACGATCGGGATCATTCCACGGAGACGACGATTCAAGCCAAAAACGGCGGTTGAGAAGCCGCCAAGCCATCAGCCTTCTTCCTCAGCCGCAGGGTGTTTGCAGTCATGGCACTTGTCACCCATTGGGTGAAATGCGCCGCAGTTGCAAACCCAGACGGGTCTCAGACTTACCGAAAGCGCTGAGAGTCAACCGCCGGTTCTAGGTTCAAGCCGATCCCGACCTACTGATTGCCCTGCAGCGGTGTGAGCTGGTACATCCCAGCCAGACCGTTTAGTGCGGCCCGCAGCACATCCCAGTCATTGTGTAATTTGTCCGTGAAGCGGTGCGCCGCCATCACGCGATTCAACTCGCTCGCGGCGGCAAGCGTACGGTCCACCTGCTCGCGCACGGCGGGATTGTTTTTATCTTTCTTGTCGTGGAAAACAGTGCCTAATTTGGAGGCGGCGCCGTGCAAATCGTCGGCGCGATGTTTCGCATTCTCCTCAATTTGGGTGCCGTCGATCATGCTGTGCGATACGGCGCGGCTGAATTCCTCTTTGAAAGCGCCCGATTGTTTCTGTAGCCGGTCCACCACACTGCCGACGTCGGTCGGGCTCATGATGGTATCGCGGTTGGGGTCCTGAGCTGCGCAGGGTCGCGGCAGTCCCCCTAATGAAACCAGGCTCGCCGTCAAAACTATTGTCCGAACGATGTGGAATTTCATAAACTCCTCCGGGTATTTATGGGCAATCCAAGCTCCAGTGTGTGATTCGGCGCTAATACCGTATTACAACTCTCTGTGATGGAGTAAGCACACCACGCTCATTCCCTCCGAAAACAATCGACGGCCACTCTTCATATTCCGCAGTTGATGGCAGCCTTGCCTCGACAGCCAGCCGGCTCCGGTGATCCAGTTGCGGCAGACTCCAGCAAGGATGGCGTCTTCGGTTGAGCACGAGAACCCTAATAGAACCTCTGCCAATCTTGAGGCTGAGGCCTCCGGGCAAGAACTCCGCGGAGGCGCGATCCAAACGCTGCACCTGAAGCTGCGAAATTTGCCGATCCGCACGGGGGACCTCGGCGCGCTGGTTAACCGCGAAGCAGTATTCTCTTTGCCGATGACGATGGGCAACTGCAAAAGTTCGTTGCCGCATTACTCACCAAGTTTCGGCGGCCGCGCCTGGTGGGCGCGGCAAGAGACGGCGACTCACCTTCCCGCGGTCAGCCTACGATAAGTGTGCAGGTTCGCGATGCGGCGATCTGAACTATGGAACGTATCGGAGGGCACATTGGGCCGCCGTATGCTTCCTTCCTTGTCGGGGATGTAAACCCATATTGGAAAAGGAAAAAACATGAAACTTGCCACCATAGCGATGTTTTCGATCTTCGTCGGCTGCTTAGGCGCCCAAACGAGCCAGCAGAGCGAGTCTAAGACGACCACAACGACGACGAACGCGCCCGTGAACCTGGACGGTACTCTCGTCGACCAGAACTGCTACACGAGTCACACTCAATCGAAAGAGACCAATTCCGATTCGAGCTCCACGACTACGACCGTAACGACCAAGGACAGTAGCGATTGCCCGGTGACTACTTCCACCAAGACTTTCGGCCTGCGTACTCCGGATGGCAAGGTGGTCCGTTTCGACGACGCGAGCAATACCCGGGTGGTGCAGATGATGAAGTCCGACAAGGACTTCAATAACGACATGAACGGACACCGGCCGGTAAAGGTCCGGGTGGTTGCGATGCCCAACGGTGACGTGATGGTAATTAAGGATATCAAGGCGAACAACCAGTAAAAGTTTACAGTTAACGTTAATCGGTGGGACACCGGAGCCGGGCGCGCCGCAGCCCCGGTCCCACCGAACTCAGGATGTGCTGCCGCACCAGAGGTCCATTCTTCAGGCACAGGAAAGCCAGAACGGGTGTGATCGCCACATAGATCAGGTTGCTCCATGAGTGCCAGAAATCTCAGGCTCGACTTCATTGCGGTGTTCCTTCTCACGAAATGAGCTCAAGAAAAAGGTCGGCACGGTTGATGTCGGGGCGGTCCTTCCGTGATTAGGCCCGCGGGATAGTAACGATATATGGTCAAGTGACCGGGTATGGTCACCGCGGGAACTCCTCAGAGAGTACTAAGGAGATGGATCATCGTGAAACCGTTGCTGCGCGGCAGGCGACTTTCGCGCCTTGCGGCTCCATCTCTGGAATGCGCTGCCACCCCTCAGCGTCCATGCACGCTCTGGGATTTCAAACGTAGATTCGGGGGCGAGCTCGGCGCGGTTGCTCGCCAACATCGAACAGCCGGAAGCGGCTTCGTCCCGGAATTCGAACAGTTGTCGCGAGATTCCTGGCGTTCTCGTGGCGCGGGCGGAGTTGAGATCGAGCCAGATTCAAGACCTCGCGGACCAGATCAGCGAAATCACGCTGGCCGCCGCTGGATTGGATCTCAAGTTCAACATCCAGGTGGAGGTGAGTCTGGAACGACCTCGGGGTCGACGGACGCCGCCGCAAAGCTGAATGAACTCTTGGGGGCGACTGCGGAGGATTTCAAGCTCCAAGAGCCGCGATCAGGACAGGTCACAAATAAGCATAGAGGTGCGCCTATGGCAGGCCACTACAGTCCGAAGCACTTTCTTCGCCAAGTTCCGAAGCCCCTGTTGAAGACGGACGCGAACGCCGGACTCTGCTGCATCGAGAGCCCCCGATTGCGTTAGCCCTTCCACCGCGTGCTTACTGGCCGCGTAAACTGACGCGCCAACTCCACCGAAGCCCTTCACCCGCCTTCCAACTCCCGGATGCGCGCCTGCAAAGCGCGGCAACCCTTTCCTTTAAGAACGTGAAAAAGGCGTGACCGTCCTCTCGGAATACGAGGTTAGCGTTCGATGAGCTCAACCTGGGGAAAATGAATCTTCAGCTTATAGCAAATGAAGAGAACCAGGACCGCACCCAGTGTGGAAAAAATGAGGCCGGCGGGATGATATCGTTCGTTTGTCGGGCGCGAAAACATGTGGGTAACGCTGCCGCCGATGATCGATCCGATGATGCCGAGCACGATCGTCCAGAAGATCGTTATGTGCACGTGCATCACCGATTTCGCGATAACCCCCGAGATTAGCCCGATAAGAATATACCAGATTAAGTGAAACATACTTTTCCTCCAGCGTTCGCCTCAGCCGGAATTTCCATTTTGGACTTCCAGGAAATTCTCAGGAAGGAGGCCACGGTAGCATGACCACCCCAAGCTGCAAGTGCAAAAGCACATTCTTCACTTTCGAGCCTATCGCCATCGACCTTCGACGAACACGTATCCGTCGTGCCTGTGCTGCCATTGGGGAGCGACCCACACCGCGTGCTCGCGGGGTGGTACCTCCCAGCGGCCTGGTGTCCAGGCATATGCATTGCCTTCCCAGCGGTGATAGCCTGCGATCCATACGTGCCGCGGGCTCGGTCTGATGGTGCGGTGTTCGTGTATGCTAATCGGCGGTCGGAGCTTAATTACTATCTCTGCCGCTTGCGCAGAGCCTATCCCGACGGCAATCCCAATGAGCGTGGTCAAAAGCAGTTTTCGCATTGTCTTCTCCTGCGGCTACATGAGCAAGTGTATGGCCGTGACGGATTTTCCCTATTCTACGAAAGAAAGGACCTACCATATGAGCGAAGCAGCAGACTTCAAGACTTGGGCCATCGAAGAAGTGACGATGTGAATGGGGCGGTTCTTATAGAGAGCATACATCACTCGCGCTCGTTCAGCATCCGAAAACCCCTTGTCACTGGAAATCGACCGCAAGGTTCCGAGGGCCGCTCCAGCCGCCTCGCGCAGGCCGTCAACTCTTTCCTGGCCGAGGCGCCAAACATCAGCTCGGCAACAGTCACGGTCGAGAGAAAGATCGCGTTCCGGCTTCCGGAGCCAGTTGCTCAGCGACATGAACATTGCGCCCTCGCAGCACTTCGATTGCGATGTCAGTGTCAAGCAGATAGGTCGTCACAAATTGGTTCGGTCTTCCACGAGCGGCTGGGCGGAGCGTTCCAGTTCCGGCAGGCTCCCAATCAGCTCGGTGAGTAGCTCCGCTGGCCAGCCATGCTGGACGGCCTCATCCACCACATAGGCCGGCACGGCAGGACGCAGAGGCGCTTCCCCGCGCCCGGTTTGTGAAAGGTCATGGATGATCCGCGCCACCCCGTCACCTGTTCCGGACGCAGCCGCTTGAGTTCCGTAATGACTTCCTCCATTGACGCCATACTTCTACCCTACGCCGCGTAACGCCGAAAATCCACAATTGTGGTAGCCGCCGGAATTCGCCCTTGTTCCAGGAGCTTTCTCCGCGAATCGGCACTCGGAAACTGGCCCCACTCGGCAGCGGGGAGCCGGGATGCTCACCTCTCAGAGCTGGAATCGTAAAGGAACACAACGCGACATATGGATAATCATCGGCGTGAAAAGCGCTCTAAAGTGTCCTCGGCTGACCTTTCGGGATCAGGGTACCGGTTCTTGCCATAGCCCAGCTCCGTCGGGCCGATTCACGACTGGGGCGAAGCCGCCGGGCTCTGAGGAACTCGATGGTCGTGTAGTCCCAAATACACCTGCTGTGTGAAGCGGGCGAGCCTGTGGAGATTGTTTAAGCGTGCTGCTGGCGGCGTCACCAAAGCCGCTCGTTGATCACCGAGTTCCTTCCACGTTTGCTCAAGATGCCAATCACAGAACAACTCCGCGCCGGTTAGCGCGATCACGGGCGTCCGGGGAAGGCGGTTTGCTAGGTCCTCACGTCCCCACATCGCGAACTCGCCGATCACCTTCGCTTCTTCGGCGCTGAACTCGTCCTTTAAAGTTGAGAAGACCATGAATGCTCCTGGAAACTTGTCCGCAAGTTTTCTCACGCGCGCGACATCCACTGCCCTAAAGCACTCCTTACCGAAGCTTTTCGCTTCCCCGAAAACGAGCGCTGGCTCCTCATTACGCCCGAACATCCGGTTGCGCTGGTACCAAAGCGCGAAATCTACTTCGAAAGGATTGTCCCCTCCTATCTGGAGCTCCAACCCGGTCGTATAGGTCATGTTCGGCTCGTCGCTTGCTAGTCTCCGGGCGAACACATTGAGAGCGAGGATGGTGCTATATGCGCCGGCCGCGTAATTGGGTACGCTGAAGGGGCCGATGACGCGGTACCGCCACGGCGTATTCTTGAAATTCAAGCTGCCTTGGGGAAATGCAAAGGCCTTTAGGCACCGCTCGCAAGTGATCTGCTCCTTCAGGTCCCCAATGCCGACCCAATTTTTCTTGGTGCAGTTCGTGCACGCTAGCTCTAATCCGAGTCGGAGGATATTCGCTTCGATGAACTGGTCAAGAGCGGCGGCGCCTCGATATCCCTTTGGCCGGCTGGACCGTCGGCTCAATAGGTCTTGCCAGCGTTTCACGTCGGCGGAACGGTCCGGGAACTCCTCGAGTTTCACGTCGGCGGAACGGTCCGGGAACTCCTCGAGTTTCACGTCGGCGGAAGGGTCCGGGAACTCCTCGATGGTGCCGCTCGGGTACCTTCTGACACTCTTTGCCATGTCGTCGAGTAATCTCAGTGTCTCCCGGTCCGCAACGAGGCCGGTGCCCCAAAAGCCGCCCAGCGAGGCAAGCACCTGTTCTGCAATCCGACCGGGCTCGGAACGCTTGGAGGAAACGCCCATGTGCTTAAACCATTCGCTAAACGCCTGCTCGCCTGTCAGAAGGTTGAACCATTCCGAATGGTGCTTCGATTTCTGCAACAAAACGAAGCCCTCGCGCGAGATGACGGCAGGCTCGCCGAGTCGCAGCCGCCCCGCGGTTACCGCCGTGAACGAGGAAGGAAGCGCCATCGCGAGGGTATCGTTTGTGCGATAACTTCGAAATTTGAGCACGTTACCCCAACGGGCTTCGCCGTATTCACCGAACCCACTCGCGAATTCCGGCGACAGCGCTGAGAACCGGCAGTACTGATTGGAGCCTTCGCCGGATATGCTTAGTTCCAAATCCGTCCTGGCAGCTTCAATCTCCGCTCTTTGCGGGCGATGGGCGAAATCCTCTTGATCGGCGATCCAGATCGGCTCGTACCGGTTAATCGACAACGCATCGGTGAAGTGGGCAACGCCAGCCTCCGAAAGTATAGACTTGCCACGGGCTAGGGCTTCCTTGTGCCCTTCCTGGAGGAGGGATCGCCCAAACTGAATCGTGGTTTGAATCATGACGCCGTGTGGGTTGCCGGGCAACGGCCGATCGTTCGCCTTAACAAATTCCCACAGCAATTCGCGGGCGTCACGAAGCCAACTTACGCTAACCGGAAGAATCCGGGGATGGAACTGCCGCATGTTCCAGAGGTCGATGAGGTCCAGCGGACTGGTGGGGTCCACGATGACGAGGGTCGGTTCGCTCCAGCCATGGAAGTCGCGCTTGAGGCCTTCCATCGTGAAGCTGAGGGGAAACTGAAAGCCGTCCCTGATCGCCCTCATCCAGTCCTCGGCCTTCGGCGCTAGTGGCACCGGATCAAACGCGTCCGCATAATCGCGCGCAAGCCGCTTCATCGGTCCATCGGTGGGAAATGCCCCGAAGGCCGCTTCGATAAAGGGGGATTGTTCGGGACGGGATTCGAAGTGCGCGACCCGGCGCCCATGCCGCGAGACAAACTTGAACTCGCGCTCGTACATCGCTTTATAAATGCCGAAGCAATCCAATCCGAAAGGCACGGCGAACGGGTAATGCGTGGTCTCGGTGAAAAACGAATCGAGTGGCAGAATCCGGGGATGATCCAAACCAACTTCGTTGGGCTCCATTCCGATTTGTGCCGCCAGACCGGGTCTTGCCTCGACAAAGACGTCCGGCTCAAAGAATTCGATGTATCCGCGGGCGAGTGCGGCGGGGCTAGGTGGTGCGAAGCGCGGATCGGTCCAAGCGTCAGGAATCGTTTCGCACACCGGAATAACCGGGTTAAAAGGGCCGCCCCATAAACACGCGCACAACTGAAAGATTCTTGTTACGGCCCCTCGGTCAGTCGGATCAACGAGAAAGCCGATCCGCGTGGGCCGCAAATGCAAGGAGCCGGATATGGTTCTCATAATTGTCATTGTCGAACTGGCCGGAGTCGCTGTCCACAGCTGGCGAGCTCGCACAGGAGTTGAATTACCCCTTCCGTTCACCCGTCGCGCCATGGCCTCGAGTTACGCGCCCTTGTCAGACATAAACGGCGTTCGAGGACCTTTCGACTTACGGGCCTGCTCTCCGAGCTTGATTTGCAAGGCGTGCGGCCGCCTCGGAAAAGCCTCGCGATTCCTACGCCCCCACTTTCGTCGCGTGAATCTCCTGCAGGCTCCAGACGCGGATGGGGTCGCGCAGCTTGGCGGCCACGGCGTCGGCGGCGGCGCGCGCGCCGCTCATCGTCGTGATGCAGGGGACGCGATACTGCACGGCACTTCGGCGAATGGCCTTCTCGTCGTGGAACGCGGGAGCGCCGGTGGTGGTGTAGATGGCCAATTGGATGGCGCCACCCTTCAGCAGGTCCACTACGTTGGGACGGCCTTCGTTCACCTTGAGCACCGTCTTGCAGGTGAGGCCGGCGTTGCGCAACGCGCCCGCGGTGCCGCGTGTGGCCACCAAGTGGAAGCCCAGATCGGCGAAGGCCTTGGCCACCTTGACGGCTTCCCCCTTCTGATGGTCGTTGACGCTGATAAACACCGTGCCCTTCTCGGGCAACGGACTGCCGGCGCTGATCTGCGCCTTCAAAAACGCCTCGCCGAAGTTCACGCCGACGCCCATCACTTCGCCGGTGGAGCGCATTTCGGGACCGAGCGCCGGGTCCACGCCGGGGAATTTATTGAACGGGAAGACCGGCGACTTGACGAAGTCCTGCGGCACCGAAAGCGTCCCCGACCCAGAGGGTCCCCCGCGTCCGCCGGTGAGCTCCGCGTAATCCTTCAGCTTGCGGCCCCACATCAGGCCCACGGCGATTTTGGGAAGCGGCACGCCGGTGGCCTTGCTGACATACGGCACGGTGCGCGAGGCGCGCGGGTTCACTTCGAGCACATAGACCGTGCCGTTCTGTATGGCGTACTGCACGTTCATCAGGCCGATGACCCGGAGTCCCTTGGCCAACCGCACGGTGTATTCTTCGATGGTGCGGATGGTCTTCTCCGACAGCGATTGCGGAGGCAGAACGCAGGAACTGTCGCCCGAGTGCACACCGGCCTCCTCGATGTGCTCCATGATGCCGGCGATCAGCACCTCGTCGCCGTCGCTGAGCGCGTCGACATCCACTTCGGTGGCGTTTTCCAGGAAGCGGTCCACCAGCACCGGGCGATCCTGGGAGAAGGTGACGGCCTCGCGCATGTAGTGGCGCACCATCTCTTCGTCGTAAGCGATCACCATGGCGCGCCCGCCCAGCACATAGCTGGGCCGCACCAGCACGGGATAGCCGATTTGCCGCGCCACCGCGCAGGCCTGTTCCACGCTGGTGGCCGTGCCGTTGGGAGGGCACGGAATCGATAGCTCTTCGAGCAGCTTGCCGAATAGTTTGCGATCCTCGGCGAGATCGATGTCCGCAGGGTCGGTGCCGATGATGGGCACGCCCAGCCGCTTGAGCGGCAGCGCTAGGTTGAGGGGAGTCTGCCCGCCAAATTGCACGATCAGGCCGTCGGGCTTTTCGGTATCGCAGATGTTGAGGACATTTTCGAGCGTCAGCGGTTCGAAGTAGAGGCGGTCGCTGGTGTCGTAATCGGTGGAGACGGTCTCGGGGTTGCAATTGACCATGATCGATTCCATGCCGAGTTCCTGCAGGGCGAAGGACGCGTGGCAGCAGCAGTAGTCGAACTCGATTCCCTGCCCTATTCGGTTGGGGCCGCTACCCAGAATCATCACCTTCTTGCGGTCCACCGGAGCGGCCTCGCAGGCGCTTTCGTAGTTGGAATAAAGATACGGGGTGAAGCTTTCGAACTCGGCGGCGCAGGTATCGACGCGGCTGAAGACGGCGGCGACGCCCAGCTCTTTGCGGCGATGGCGCACGGCGATTTCGGTGGTGTTCCACGCTTTGGCCAGTTGCACGTCGGAGATGCCGTAGCGCTTGGCGGTACGGAACATGGCCTTGGGAATGTCAGGGAAAGTGGCTTGCCCGAGGGTGGCTTCGAAGTCCGCGACCTCTTTCATCTGCTTCAGGAACCAGGGGTCGATGGAGGTCAGTTCGTGGATCTCTTCCACGGTGTAGCCGCTGGACAGGGCGAAGCGAATGTAGTTGAGGCGGTCGGGCGTGGGCGTGATGAGCTTCTGCGCGATGAGCGCCTTGTCGAAAGTTTCGGAGCCGAAAGCCTTGCCGGTCTCCAGGCTACGGATGCCTTTTGAAAGCGCCTCTTTAAAGGTGCGGCCGATGGCCATCACTTCGCCCACCGACTTCATCTGCGTCCCCAGGGTGTTATCGGCGCCGGGGAATTTCTCGAAGGCCCACTTGGGAATCTTGACCACCACGTAGTCGATGGTGGGTTCGAAGCAGGCGGGCGTCTGGCGGGTGATGTCGTTGCGGATTTCGTCCAGCCGGTAGCCCACCGCCAGCTTGGCGGCGATCTTGGCGATGGGGAAGCCGGTGGCCTTGGAAGCCAGCGCGGAACTGCGCGAGACGCGCGGGTTCATCTCGATGATCACCATGCGGCCGTTGGCCGGGTTGATGGCGAATTGCACGTTGGAACCGCCGGTATCGACGCCGATTTCGCGCAGGCAGCGCAAGGCGCCGTCGCGCATCAGTTGGTATTCGCGGTCGGTGAGAGTCTGCGCCGGGGCCACCGTGATGGAGTCGCCGGTGTGGACGCCCATGGGGTCGAAGTTTTCGATGGAGCAGACGATGATGCAGTTGTCGGCGAGGTCGCGCATCACCTCCAGCTCGAATTCCTTCCAGCCCAGGGCGCTTTCCTCGATCAGAACTTCGTGCACCGGCGAGAGCGCGATGCCGCGCTCCAGAATTTCGACAAGCTCCTCCTGGTGATAAGCGATGCCGCCGCCGGTTCCGCCGAGGGTGAAGCTGGGGCGCAGGATGCACGGGTAGCCGATGCGCGCCGCGAAATCCAGCCCGCCCTTGATGGAATTGACGAGCTGCGACTGCGGCGTCTCGAGGCCGATCTTGCGCATGGCGTCTTTAAAAAGCAGGCGGTCTTCGGCCTTCTTGATGGCGTCGATCTTGGCGCCGATCAGCTCGACGCCGTACTTTTCCAGCACGCCGGCTTCAGCCAGCTCCACGGAGAGATTCAAGGCGGTCTGGCCGCCGACGGTGGAGAGCAACGCATCGGGACGTTCCCGGCGAATAATTTCCTCGAGATAGGGCCGGGTGAGCGGCTCGACGTAAGTCTTATCGGCGAGATCGGGGTCGGTCATGATGGTCGCCGGATTGGAATTGACCAGGATGATCTCATAGCCGTCGGCGCGCAGGGCCTTGGCGGCCTGGGTGCCCGAGTAGTCGAACTCGCAGGCTTGGCCGATGACGATGGGGCCGGAACCGATGATCAGGATACGGTGAAGGTCGTTGCGTCTGGGCATTATTGGCGCCCTCGGAACTGGCTCATCAAGTTCACGAAATCGTCGAACAAATAGTGCGAATCATGCGGACCCGGCGCGGCTTCGGGGTGGTACTGGACGCAGAAAACGGGGTGGTTGCGGAGGCGGAAACCTTCCAGCGTCTGGTCGTTGAGGTTCACGTGGGTGAGCTCGACGTCGTTCGGGTTGAGCGAATCGGGGTCCACCGCGAAGCCGTGATTGTGGGAAGTAATTTCCACTTTGCGATTCAATTCGTTGCGCACCGGGTGGTTGGCGCCGCGATGGCCGAACTTCAACTTATAGGTGCGGCCACCGGCTGCAAGTCCTAGTAACTGATGGCCTAAGCAGATTCCGAAGATGGGTTTTTGGCCGATCAATTTGCGGATATTGGCCACTTGCGGCTGGAGCGGTTCGGGGTCGCCCGGCCCGTTGGAGAGGAAAACCCCGTCGGGATGGAGCGCCAGGACGTCCTCCGCCGAGGTCAGCGAAGGGATCACCGTGACGCGGCAGCCTACTTGCACCAAGCGCCTTAGAATGTTGTGTTTGATTCCATAATCGTAAGCTACTACATGATATTTCGGCGCGACCGCTTTCCCCACCAGGTCGGAGGGCGAGCAGGGGTCGACGGGATGCGTCCATTCATAAGGCGTGGCGGTGGAAACGCGGGTGGCGAGGTCGAGACCCGCCATGGTGGGGATGGATCGCGCCTTGGCGACGAGCTTGCCGGCGTCCTTTTCGAGCGAGGAAAGCACGCCGCGCATGACGCCGCGGGTGCGCAGATGGCGGACGAGGGCGCGGGTGTCGAGGTCGTCCACCACCGGGATGCCGGCGTTCGAAAGGAACGCGTTGGCTTCGGTGTCGGAGCGCCAGTTGCTCGCGATCCGAGAGAATTCGCGGACCACCAGGCCCTCGATATAGGGGCGCGCGGACTCACTGTCGGCAGCGCTGGTTCCGTAGTTTCCAATTTGGGGATTGGTGAGAATCACGATCTGCCCGGAATAGGACGGGTCGGTGAAAACTTCCTGATATCCGGTGAGGGCGGTATTGAAGACGACCTCGCCGGAACGCTCGGCAGGCGCACCAAAGCTCCGGCCCTCGAAGATGCTGCCATCTTCCAGTGCGAGGATTGCAGAGTTCAATTTAGGCTGTTCCTCCCAGGGAGTGGATAAGTTTCATTCTAGCAGGTGAAAGCGCGCCGCCGGGTGGGGTGTTGCCCAGAATTGCGGGCGGCGCGGGGGCGGATGGGCGAAGGGGCCGGGGTTTCGTCGGATGGGTTCGCCGCGGAATTGGAAAATAGCTTGTTTTCTTCGGGTTGGGGACGAAAATTGGGTTCGTTCGGTAAATTGCTTGTGACGCGGAATTCCCGGATGCGGGTGCGGACGGGTGAGGGAACCTTGGGTTCGGCGGATGGGTTCGCCGCAGAAGGTGAAAGCCAGCTTGTTTTCTTCGGGTTGGGGGCGAAAATTGGGTTCGTTCGGTAAATTGCTTGTGGCGTGGAATTCCCGGCGCGGGTGCGGACGGGTGAGGGAACCTTGGGTTCGGCGGATGGGTTCCCGGCGGAAGGTGGAAGCAGCTTGTTTTCTTCGGGTTGAGGGCGGAAATTGGGTTCGTTCGGTAAATTGCTTGAAGCGCGGAATTCCCGGATGCGGGTGCGGACGGTTGAGGGGGCCGTGGGTTCGGGCGGATGGGTTCGTCGCGGAAGGTGAAAGCGAGCTTGTTTTCTTGGGGTTGGGGGTGAAAATTGGCTTCGTTCGGTAAATGGCTTTGTGCCGCGGAATTCCCGGCTGCGGGTGCGGACGGTCGAGGGGACTGGGGTTCGGCGGATGGGTTCGCTGCGGAAGGTGATAGCGAGCTTGTTTTCTTCGGGTTGGAGGTGAAAATTGGGTTCATTGGGTAAATTGCTTATGTGGCGCGGAATTCCCGGCGCGGGTGCGGACGGGTGAGGGGGCCGTGGGTTCGCGCCGATGGGTTCGCCGCAGAATGTGAAAATAGCTTGTTTTCTTCGGGTTGGGGGTGAAAATTGGGTTCGTTCGGGAAATTGCTTGTAGCGCGGAATTCCCGGCGGCGCGGGTGCGGGACGGGTGAGGAGCCGTGGGTTCGGCGGTTGGGTTCCCGGCGGAAGGTGGAAGCAGCTTGTTTTCTTCGGGTTGAGGGCGGAAATTGGGTTCGTTCGGCAAATTGCTTGGGGCGCGGAGTCGGCGACCGTCGGGCGGAGTGGCAAGCCAAGCGTGGGGTGACGGAGCGCGGCATGGTGGTATCCTTCCGCTTCTATGAATAGCACGGCTGCCGGATGGAAGCGGCTGGTCGGCGGCGGCCGGAGATTGAGATGAAAGGAGTTATCGGCATTAATTTCCCGAAACTTCTTGTGAACGATGGTGCGCGGGTTCCACGAAGGACGCCGTTGGGGGCGGCTGCCGACCGCCGCTGGCGCTCATGATAGGCTGAAGGCATGTTCCGCGGACTCGCCCTTTTCCTTTCCCTGACGGCCGTCTCGACGCTCAGAGGCAGTGTCCAATTGCTCCCCGCGCTACCAAACGCGGCGACCTCCACGGCCATACAACTCGACGCGGCAGGCAATATCTACCTCGCTGGATCTTTTACGCCTGCGAGTAAGGCTGTCCTAAGTATGACGGACGCCTTTGTCGCGAAGCTCTCGGCCGACGGATCGACGGTCCTTTACTTTACGGTGCTGGCCGGATCGAGCACGGGCGCGGCCACCGCGCTGGCGCTGGGCTCCGATGGGTCGGCTTACGTCACAGGGAATACGAACTCTTCCGATTTTTCGGTGACTGCCGGGGCGTTACAAGCCACCTATAGCGGAGGAGGTCAAAATCAGGGGTTTCTGGTGAAGGTGAATCCGGCCGGCACGATGGTATATTCCACCTTCATCAATGGGGCATCCACGCAAGTCACGGGAATCGCTCTCGATAGCGCGGGTGAGGTCTTCCTCACAGGGATCGGCGGCCCCGGGTACTCCTTAACGAGCGGCCAAACCCCTCAGGGCTTTGTTCTGAAGCTGGATGCCGGGCTCAGCAAAGTGCCGCTGTCGATCTATGGGTACGGCGGCGGCTCGATCGCGCTGGATAGCCAGGGCAACATCTACCTGGCAGGCAGCGCGCAGGCCAACGTGACGTTCAACAACGGCCCGGTGCTTACTCTTCCACCGCTTCCGGCCGGCGCTTATCAGTCCACTCACGACGCCCGTTTCTGCTTTACCTTCGGTTCAGGCCCGGGCGGGATAGGCGGTGAGGTTTCCTGTGGTTATCAATATGTGGCGAAGCTCAATGCGGCGGGCACACCGCTCTGGGGCACGTATGTCACCGGCACCTACGGCGCCATCGCCGCGGGAATGGCGGTAGATAGTACGGGTAACGTCATCGTGGCCGGGACCACGAACTCGGACGACTACCCGGTTACAACGGGAGCGTTCCAGACGGCTTACGCCGCCGGCGCCCCTCCATTTCCGGTCCCCGCCGGGAACTCGTATTCGGGCCCGCCTCCGGCCACGGGATACGTCACCAAGATCAACGCTACAGGGACAGGGCTGGTCTGGTCGACCTATTTCGGCGGCTCTTACACCGACCAGATTACGGGGATGGCGGTTGGCCCAACAGGCGATATTTTTGTGTCGGGCCGCGCCGCTTCGAGCGATTTACCGGCGCTCGCCGGAACTCCCGACGGCTGCCACCCTTCGGCCGTTCAGGAGCTTGGGTTCGTCGCCCGCCTGGCTGCGGACGGCGCGACGGCCGGCCCGGCTCAATTGGTGGAAGGCGCGCCCGATTGCCTGTACTTGACCTGCGTTACTCTCTATGACCAATTTCCCAACTATCGGACCGGCTGGCCGCTGGCACTTCGTGGGGACGGAACGGCGCTCGTCGCGGGCACGAACGGCGCGGTGGCGGCGATCGATTTTTCGTCCAGCAGTCGCCTGGCGTGCGTGGTGGATCCGGCGGACTACGTGCAACTTCGCAGCGTGGCGCCCGGTCAACTGCTTACGCTCTTCGGTACGGACCTTGCGCCCGCGTCCCCTTTCACCCCGCCCGCCGGCGTGGCGGCATCATCGGCGAGCTTCGGCGTGTTTTTCAACGGCATCCCGGCGCCGATTCTTTATTCCTCGGCCCAGCAGATCAACGTGCAAGTTCCTTACGAGATCGCCGGCCAGACCAGCGTGCGGATGCAGGTGCTGGACAATCAGGTTCCGCTTCCCGAGTCGGAGACTAGCACGCTGGAAGTGGTGGAGCGGCAGCCCTCCGTTTTTCTCTCGCCCGCCGCTTTAGAAAGCCCATTTCCCGGGTATACCGTATGTGGCGCCATGGTGGCGTTAGGCGAGGCCGCGGTGGCTCTGAACGCGGATGGTACGTTGAACGGTTGCGCCAACCCGGCCATGGCCGGCTCGACTGTGACGGTTTTCGTGGATGGTTTGGGGCCGGTGACACCGGCTCTGGCGACGGGCACAATCGCACAGGCGCCGGCCGTGACGCTCACTCCAGGCGTGGGCGCTTTCGATTCCAACCTCGCCCCCGTTACCACTATTACCAGCAGCCTTCCGGGAGCGACGACCGGCGTGGTTCAGGTGCAGTTGCAGTTGCCGCCAAGTTCGGGTCCGCTGGCGCCAGTCGCGGTGACACCCACGGTTCTTGGCAACGACTTGCGCGAGCGGCTGATTCTGATTTGGGCGCGCTCCAACTGATGGTCTCGGAGGTTGTCACGGGCTGCCCGCAGTGGCACCGGCGACCGCCGGCGGCGGACGCGCTCCAACTGACGGCTCGGAGGTTATACCAAGCAGAAACCCCACGACCATAATCCTGCCGAGAATGTGCATTTTTCACGGCCACCATATGTGAGGGTCGCTTCGGGCTTCTTCTTCAACCTGTTGGGGGGTGAGTTTTCTTTTCCTTCCATGCCGATACACCCATACATTCAGGCCGATTAGAAAAACGACAGCCAGAGCACCCAAACCCAGTAGGTATATTTGATCCCAAGAAAGATTTTTGATTTGCTCCCCGCCGTGTTTTGCCAATTCGGCGGCGCTGCTTCTTTACCCCGTCCGGGGCCGTCGCTTCAACCTCTGGGATTAAACACGGCGATCACGAAGGCACTGCAATCGGGCCGGGTTGTTTGCATTATGAGCTGGGAGGTGGGGCCGAAAAAGCCGTCAGTTTAACTGGCGGCTTTTTCGTGATGGCGATCGTGCGATAGAAAACTACTCTCTGACTCTGAGAATTGCGGCCATCACGCGGGGGTTGCGCCGCCCGTGCATCACCGCGACAACCCACAGGGGCTTTTCCTCCGGCGCGTAGGCAATCAGGTATTCTCGCACCACGGTAAAACGCAGATGCCGCGAAGTCAAGTCCGGGCGCTTGTGGCCCCGATTGGGGAAAGGCACCAAGGCGCGAATGGCGGCAAGGATTTCTTCTCGAATACGGCGGGCCGCTTGCGGACTGTCATCCGCGATATATGTCCAGATGCCGGTGATGTCTTGGGCCGCAAGGGGATGAAGATCAAAGCCTTGCTCAGCGGTCATTTCATGTTCAACAATTCATCTTCACGTTTGCGAAGGCTCTCGAAAAATGCTTCGCCGTCGATAGGCTTCACCTTGCCGCTTTTCAGGTCGTCGTAACGGCTGTTGAGCATTTCGCGCGTCTCCGCAAGCTCGGCAACGTATCCGGCCATGGCGTCCTCAAGCAGCTTGTCGGGCGCATATCCGGTTTCGATGACGAGTTGGTCAATCTTGGCTTGCAGGTCGGGGGCGAAATGTACTTCCATGCCCTTCAGGGTACGCGAAAACCGGCAACGTGGCAACACGGGAAACGAAGGCGCCGGAAAATCCGCTTTGGTGGATCCACGGCGCGGTCGAGCGCGAAAGAAGGTAAAATCAGCGAGATATGGCGGCAAGACTTCTGGCGTCGTGTCTGCTGCCGGTCGCCACATTTGCGGCTCAGGAAATCCCCATGGTCGAATTGAACGGCGGCAAGGACGGTTCTGAACGGGTGCCTGAGCTTGACCGCTATGTTCATGAAATGCCGGAGGGGGATCATCGCGGTTCGTCAGTATCCGGCAATTTGAGCCAGTCCTGGTCGAGCGATGCCAGAAATTCACCGAACCATTCGAGGACAAGGATACCTCCCGTCTTGCCGTATCGGCGGTTGAGTTAAGATTGGTGATGATTTCCCCGAGTCGGGAATTGACATCACTCAGAGAAAAGGAGTCCCTTCATGGTCCGTCTTCTAAGCATCGCGTTCCTGATCAGCCTGACGGCCGGCGTGGATCCGGCAATGGCTCAAGCTCCGGCCGCGGCTCCGGCCGCGGCGGCACGCCCGGCGCGCCCGGCGGCGCCGACCCGCGATCCCAGCACGCCCGGTTATGTCACGGCGAAAGAGTTACCCGACGGCGCCAACGCTCCGGCAAAGGCCGACGGAAACTTCATCCTCGGCCCCACACACAGCCCCGCACCGGAGATGACCGCGCAGGAAGGCGTGCCGCAGGGAACGGTCTACGACTTCACCATGGAATCGGCCGACAGCAAATTCTATCCCGGCATCGTGCGCGACGCCAACCCCGTTGGTAATCCGGCCCCGGCTGAGCCCGGCAGAATGGCAATCAACAGCCACCCGGCTCCTTACACTCGCCGGGTGGCGGTGTATGTCCCCAAACAATATGTCCCCGGCACGGCCGCGCCGTTCCTCATCGGGGCGGACGGGCCCGACCGGGCGTTGTTCACGGCCCTGGACAATCTGATCGCCCAGCATCGGGTGCCCGCGATGATTGCCATCTCCATAAGCCACGGCGGGGGCGACGGCCAGGGAAGCGAGCGCGGCCTGGAATACGACACGATGTCGGGCCTGTACGCGGAGTTCGTGGAGAAAGAAGTGCTGCCTCTGGTGGAGAAGCAATACAACGTGAAACTGACCAAAGATCCCGAGGGCCGGGCGACGATGGGCGGCAGCTCCGGGGGCTCGTGCGCCTTGGCCATGGCGTGGTATCACCCGGAACTGTACCACCGCGTTCTCACTTACTCGGGCACTTACGTGAACCAGCAGTGGCCGTCGAACCCCCAGACCCCCCACGGCGCATGGGAGTTCCATGAACACCTCATCCCCAACACCCCGGCGAAGCCGCTGCGCATCTGGATGGAAGTGGGCGACAGGGACAATTTCAGCGCGCGCGACAACCTGCACGACTGGGTGGTGGCCAATGAGAACATGGCCAAAGTGCTGGCCGATAAGGGCTATCATTATCAGTTTGTATTCGCGCGCAACGCCGGGCACACCGACCGCGCCGTGAAACAACAAACCCTGCCCGAGGCTTTGGAATATATATGGCAGGGGTACCCGATCGCGGGGCCGAAAAATTGATGGGAGCTTGAGGAGTTCATGGCCGTATTGATCGATGCGATTCACGTAAAGAAAAGGACTTTGTTCGAGCTTGACAATACTCCGTTCTCCTGCCTGGAAGCGGAAGTGAACACGCCGACCGCCAGGGGCGGCCAGACGCTGGTGCGCCTGAAGATTCGCAACCTTCTCACGAACGCGGTCTTTGAGAGGACATTCAAGGCGAGCGACAAGTTCAAGGAGCCGGATCTCCAGTTGGTTCCAGCCTCCTATCTGTATAGCGACGGCAATGGCTCTCACTTCCTGGACCAGGAAAGCTATGAGACCCTCACCCTGGCCGATGAGGTGATGGGGAACGCGCTGGACTTCTTGATTGGGGGCACGCTGGTGGAGTTACTCCAATACAACGGTAATCCCATCGGGTTGGAGTTGCCAACGTTCGTCGAACTGGCGGTTGCTTCCACGGAACCGGGTGTGCGGGGCGATTCGTCGAGCGGCAGCGTGACCAAGCCGGCCACGCTGGAGACCGGTCTCGAGATCCGCGTTCCGCTGTTTATCAAAGAAGGCGAAAAAGTAAAGGTGTCGACGGAGAGCCGGGGGTTTGCGGGACGGGCATGATTGGGTGCGGGAGATTGCCGGCTCTTTACCGGGGTCTGATCGTAGCCCGACATTCTCGCACTTCATAATCGCCATCCAAACGAACTGGGGACCGGCGGCGCGGAACTGCGGACCGCTGAAAGGAGCCCTTCCGGCTAAAGCCGCAATACTGTTCACTTTGTATTAATTATGAACATGCCTGGAAATTCTTGATTGCCGAGCTATGTGTGCAGACTTCAGTCTGCGGGGGCTTCAGCCAAGGCTTCAGCCCGC
>Ga0182018_10001233_pt1 | contig 29725 bp, 23 predicted proteins | sample 812P2MmetaG_FD_120490 | JGI IMG/M metagenome (GOLD analysis project Ga0182018, IMG submission 120490) | Permafrost microbial communities from Stordalen Mire, Sweden - 812P2M metaG | ecosystem: Environmental > Terrestrial > Soil > Wetlands > Permafrost | place: Sweden: Stordalen | collected...
CGAACACATTTGCGCCGGAAGGCAGCCGGGACGCTGCCTCGCCGGGCGGCTGCACTTGCAGTCCGGTAGCCGCCAGGAACTTGCCTTGTTTGGCGGGATTGATGTCGACGACCATATCGACTTTGGCTCCGCCGCGCTGCATAAACAACGCGAACAGGACGCCTTTCGACGCGCCCCCCCAAATGGCGGATTGATTCTGTCCCGTTCCCAGTTCAGCCGCGTATGCGCCGACGCTGTCGAGAAACCCTTCTGGAAGGTCGATCCAATCCTCTTCGTTGCATTCCGGCGTCCTGATCGTCGACAGATCGGCGACTGCATAGAGGTACTGTCCGCCGAATGTATGCCCCGCCTCGTACACCACGCCGAACATACGATGGAAGTCGGAGAGCCTGAAGTAATTGACATGCTCATAGAAGATGTCGAACCATGCGCGATGGCCACAGATCCAGTCGAAGCAAGGGACCTCGATGTAGATCTTGCCGCCGCCACCGTTGGCGTCCCGGACACTCGACAGGAATCCGACGGGGTCTTGCACATGTTCCAGCACATGCCGCAAGACGATTCCATCGGCGCGGAGCCCAATCTCCGGGCTGAAGTTTTCTCTTAGAACAGATGGATTCGATCCCTCATATGCCGGATCCACACCCGTAATCTTGAAACCCATCGTCTGCAGCCGCTCGAGAAAGTAGCCTTTGCCGCAGCCCACTTCAATCAGAGAAAATTCTTGAAAGTGTTTCAGGATTACCTCTGAAACATTCCGCAGGTGCCGCTGAAACACGGCGCTTAACGCTTGCTCATTCTGATAGTCGGCGTCGTACTGCATCAACTCCGGCTGGAACGCCCGATTGAACGTCAGGCCCGTCTCCTGATCCCGCACCAGCACGACATCGCCCTTGGCGCAATTCTTCGCTTCCAACTCGGAGTGGAACATCCGGTTCTGGAAAACCGGCAGTTGTTCCGCCCGATAGATTTCCCGATACTGCTTCATCGCAACTCCAGACATCGAGTCAATTTGTTCCGATCGCCCCAAAAGGCCATCGGCTCATGCTCGGGGTAAGAATAGTGGCCGGGACGAGGGCCTATCGACCAACCGTTCTCTTCGATCCAACCTTCCACCAGTTTGCGGACCGAGATGGGCTTGCCCGAACAAACGTTCACCACGCCGTGGCCGCGGGCGCCCATCGCCAGGGAAACAAGCTGCTGCACGGCTTCAACTACGGGCAGGTAGTCGCGCAACTGCTCGCCACCCGACATATTGAATACGCGGTCGCCCCGTTCTGCCGCTCTCTGGAGCTGCGGCAGCAGCGAGTGCTCGCGCTGCCCCTCTCCATAAAGGTAGAAGAGCCGCGCCCAGGTCAGATTAAACGGTTTAACCTCCCGCAGGTATTCGAGCTGGCGCCGGAGAGCATCTTTGGCAAACCCGTAGGGATTGTTTGGTCGTGTCATGGAATCCTCGCTGAGCGGCCCCGACTGCATGCCATACTCCAGGCATGTGCCCGTGACGAGCAGGTTCTTGAGCCCGGACTCGACCAGCGCTTTGAGAAAGCGATATTGGGCGGGCAATTCATCCTCGAAATGCCGTAGCGACTTGTAGTTCGGCAGATCGCCCCATGCCAGATGTATGAGGACCTCGGGCTGGCCCATCAGATGAAATGCCTCCGCGGACGCCTCCCGCAAGTCGGTTCGAACGACGGTATGCCTCGATAACGTGGCCGGAACTTCCGTGGCCGGCCTGCAAATCAGGATTGGAGATATCGAGTGCCGCTCAAGCTCCGCGACGACGTGCCGCCCGACGAAGCCGGTTGCGCCTGTCACCGCGATCCTCACTACGTAATCTCCAGATCCGGAACCGCCGTCACAAACTTCCCGCCCCAAGCCTTGACGTACTCCAGTTGCTGCATCACTTCCGCTTTCAGGTTCCAAGGCAGAATGACGACGTAGTCCGGCATGGATCTCCTGAGTTGTGCCTCCGCGGCGATGGGGATGCGGCTGCCCGGCATGTACTTGCCTTGCTTTGCAGGATTGCGGTCCACTACGAACGGAATCAGATCGGGCCGTATCCCGGCATAGTTCATCAGGGTGTTTCCTTTTGCCGCCGCCCCATAAGCTGCCACGAATTTGCCTTGGCGCTTGGCGTCCAACAGGAAAGTGAGGAAATCGTTCTTGATCTTGTCTGTCCTGGCCTGGAAACCGGCGTAATAGTGCGCGGTGGTCATATCGGCCTGGGCTTCGCGTTCTAGTAGTTTGTCCACCTGGGCGCCGCGCGGGTGTGGCGCGGTGTCGCTGCGCTGGGCAAACACGCGGAGGCTGCCGCCGTGGGTGGGGTATTCCTCCACATCGAATACCGCGAGTCCGTTAGCGCCAAAGATCCGTTCAACCGCCGTGAGCGACAGATAGGAGAAGTGCTCGTGGTAAATGGTGTCGAACTGGCTTTCGGCGACGAGCTTGAGCAGGTGCGGAAACTCGAAGGTGGCCACGCCCGTGGGTTTCAAAAGGACGGCAAAACCCGCCACGAAATCATTGATGTCGGGCACATGGGCCAGCACATTGTTGGCGGTAGTCAAGTCGGCCTGTTGGGCCTGGGCGGCCAGTTCGCGGGCCAAACGCACGCTGAAAAAGTCTTCTACAATCCGGACGTCCCTGGCGCGGGCGGCGGCGGCGGTGCGGGCGGTGGGTTCCACGCCGGTGCAGGGGATATTGCGCGCCTGGACATATTGCAGCAGGTAGCCGTCGTTGGCGGCGACCTCTACTACATGGCTGGCGGGCCCTAACTCAAAGCGCCCCGTCATGTCGGCGACATAACGTTCGCAGTGTGCCAGCCACGTGCTGGAGAAGCCGCTGAAATAGGCGTAATCGGCGTCGAACATTTCTTGAGCCTGGGCATAGTCTTCGGTCTGCACCAGCCAGCAACGCGTACAGACCAGCACCCGCAACGGATACCATTTCTCCGGCGCCCTCAGGGTTTGCTCCGTCAGATAAGCGTTTGAAGGCGGTGCGCTGCCCAAATCCACCAGGGGCAGCTCCAGTTCGGACCCACAGTGGCGGCACTTCATACCGCTATACCGGCAAATTCTCCGGTCACCAATGGATGAGCCGCGTCGCGCGAAGACAGTTCGGTCACCGGTGCGGGCCAGCCAATGTTCAGATGGGGATCTCGCGCGTGCAGGCCGCTTTCAGCACTGGGCTGATAGGCGGCGGTATGAAAATACAGCATTTCGCAGTCTTCGGTCAGGGTCTGGAAGCCGTGGGCGAAGCCTTCCGGTATCAACAGACTCTTGTGGTTGCCGGCGCTCAAAATCTCCGCGTGCCAATGCAGAAAGGTCGGGGAGCCTGCACGCAGGTCCACGGCAACGTCGAACACCTCGCCGTGCAGGCAACTCACCACCTTGGCCTCGGCGTGGGGCGGATACTGAAAGTGCAGCCCGCGCACCGTGCCGCGCTTGGTGGTCAAGGTGCGATTGATTTGCACGATGCATTTCCCTAAGATCGGCGACCGGAGTTCTTCCGCGCAAAACATCCGCTCGAGTGAGCCGCGCTGGTCGCCGATCGGCCTGCGCTGGATCAGTTTCAGCCGTTGCAGCGGCGTGTCGAGTATGTCAAAGCGGGAGTTCATGATTGCCCTACCGCCTGGTAGGCCCGGATTTGCTCCAGGCTGACGGCGGCCATATCGGCGCCACGGATCCAGGCCCGATACCAAGCCACGGTGTGCGCAAGCGCCTGCTCCAGTGGCCAGCGCGGTTTCCAGCCGAGATCGGTGCGGGCGAGGGTGCTGTCGAGGCGCAGCACCCCTGCCTCGTGCGGATTCCCGGTTGAGGACGCGCACTCTACGCGCGCGCCCTCGCCCCAGAGCCGCGCTGCGATCCCGGCAACTTCGTCCGCCGGGGCATCGCCGCTGCCGTCCGGTCCAAAATTCCAAGCCTTGGCGAACTTAGCGCCGTCCGGAGCGGAAAGCCGCTTGGCCAGTTGCAGATAGCCTGCAAGCGGCCCCAAAACATGCTGCCAGGGCCGTACCGCCCGGGGAAAGCGCAAGCGCACGGACTCATGCTTCGCGAAGGCGCTCACGCAGTCCGGCACCAGCCGGTCCACGGCCCAATCGCCTCCGCCAATCACATTTCCCGCCCGTGCGGTCGCCACCCGGGCTGGATGACCCGTTTCGCGCTCAAAGAAACTGGATCGGTAGCTGGCCGCTACAATCTCCGCCGCCGCCTTGCTGGCACTGTAGGGGTCGTGTCCGCCGAGCGGATCGAGCTCGCGATACGGATGCGCCCATTCGCGGTTTTCATACACCTTGTCGGTGGTGATGAGTACCACGGCGCGCACGGCGTCGATAGCGCGCGCAGCTTCCAGCACATGCGCCGTTCCCATCACATTGCTGGCCAGAGTGCCCAGGGGATCTCGGTAGCTCGCCCGGACCAGGGATTGGGCCGCGAGATGGAAGACGATTTCAGGCTGCGCCGCATTGAAGGCCGATTTTAGCCGCGCAAAGTCGCTTAGGTCCGCACGGGCATCCGACGCCAGTACTGCCCCTATACCGGCAGCCTCGAACATACTGGGCTCGGTGGGCGGGTTCAGTGCATAGCCATGCACGATGGCTCCCAGTTCATGCAGCCAGAGCGTCAGCCACCCCCCCTTGAAACCGGTGTGACCGGTGACCAGAACCCGCCTGCCGCCGTAAAAACCGGCAAAAGGCGCATGTGACTCGACATTCACCACGTCTTCCAAGGCGCCCTTCCGGTGTCCCAGAGTTCTTCGAGCTGATTCTTGTCGCGCAAGGTGTCCATGGGACGCCAGAAGCCGCGGTGTTCAAACGCCATGAGTTGGTCTTGGCTGGCAAGCTCCGTTAATGGTCCGTCTTCCCAACTGGAGTCGTCGCCGCCAATCAGTCCCAGGCACTTCGGCGAGAGCACAAAAAAGCCTCCATTGATCAAACCTCCATCGCCGCGCGGTTTTTCGATGAAATCCAGTACCTTGGCGCCCGCCGTTTGCAAAGCGCCGTAACGCCCGGGAGGTTGCACGGCGGTTACCGTGGCCAGTCTGCCGTGCTGCCGGTGGAAGCCGATTTCCGCACTGATATCGATATCGGCAACCCCATCGCCATAAGTGAAGCAGAAGTCCCGGTCATCCTGGATATACCGTTCTACGCGCTTAAGACGGCCCCCAGTTAGAGTACGATCCCCAGTGTCTACCAGCGTTACCTTCCACGGCTCGGCGTGCCGTTCGCATACCTGCATGGTGTTATTCGCGATGTCGAAGGTGACGTCCGACATGTGCAGGAAATAGTTGGCGAAGTACTCTTTTACGATGTAGCCCCGATAGCCACAGCAAATGATAAATTCGTTCAAGCCGTGGCTGGAGTAGAGCTTCATGATGTGCCACAGAATCGGCTTCCCGCCGATCTCGATCATGGGTTTAGGCTTGAGGTGGGTTTCCTCGGAAATGCGCGTTCCGAGGCCCCCGGCCAAGATGACTGTTTTCATTGAAAACAACCCCGTTTTACAGCATTCTCACGTTGCCTGCAATTGGTTGACAAACCAGAAGCGGTACTCCTCTCAGGCGCCCTCAGGGGTCTTATAATACCGGTAATACTTTCCGTAATACCCGTAATAACGATAGCCGTCGCTCATGTTATTGGTGACGGAGTTCAGCACCAGGCCGACCACGTTCGCCCGCACCCGCTGCAGCGTGGTGAGCGCCGCCCCCATCGCTTTGCGGTTCGTTTCGCCGGCTTTGGCGATGATCACCACGCCGTCCACCGCGGCGGCCATTTGCAGCGGCTCGGGGAAACCCAGTATGGGCGGCGAGTCCACCACGATCAGGTCGTACTCCTGGGCGGCCTCTTCCAGGATTTCCGGCAAGCGGCGCCCGATCATGTCGGCGGCCCGGCGGCTGGCAGGGCCGGTAGGCAGGATATCCAGATCGCCCACTTCCGGCAGCCTGACCAGCTTCTCGCGCCATTGCATGCCGTTCTGCAGAACGGCAGCCAGGCCTGTCTCCGGATTGATTCCCAGCTTGGAGTGGACCCCGGGACGGCGCAGATCGCAGTCGATCAGCAGGGTCTTGTGCTTCTGCTGCGCGTGCGCAATGGCCAGGTGTACGGCGGTGGTGGTCTTTCCTTCGGCCGGCGTGGCGCTGGTGATCATGAGCGACCTGAGGCGTCGATCGAAGGATCCCAGCAGAATCGAGTTGCGCAACGTGCGCACGGCTTCTTCAAAGCCGGTGACGGTGCGGTCCGCTTGCGCCACGGCAGTCTCCTCCCCACGCACCACCGCCGTCGAACCTGTTTCGCCCGAGATTGCGGAGACGAAACCACGACGCCAGGCTTTCACCATCGGCAGGCCCCCAATCACCTCCGTCTGGAAAAGAGAGCGCACCTGATCGGGGTCGCGCACGGAGCTGTCCAACACGTCGGTCAGAACGGCGAAGCCCACCGCCAGCAGCGTGGAAAACAGGAAAGCCAACACGACGTTGAGCTGCATGTTCGGAAATACCGGCCGGATGGCGGCGCGCGCCGGATCGGCGATCCGGATGGAACTATTTTGGAATCCCGCATTGATGCCGGCTTCCTTGATTTTGCGGACCAGTTCCTCATAAAGCGACTTGTCCGCGTCGGCTTCCCGCTTCAGAGATTGGTAGTCGAAGCTGCGCGCGTTCAGCCGGTCGAACTCCGACTTGGTCTCGGCCACGGCCTTCTGCAGCATACTCTCGCGGTTCACGGATTCGTGGTACTCCACTTCCACCCGCTGCGCCGCGTTCTTGCTGCTTTGTTGCAACTGGCGCTCGATCTCCTCCACTTGCACCGCCGCCTTGTGGTACTCGGGATGGTTTGGGCCGTAGTGCGTCGTGGCGTCGGCGAACTTCTGGCGGGCTTCGTCCAGCTTGAAGGAGAGGATCTTCACGTTCTCCCCCTGCGTCGAGACCTGCGCGGATTCGAGCGATCCGCTTTGCACCGATTTCCATGCGGATTCCTTGCGCACGCGATCGGTTTGCGCGTTCGTGTACTCGGTGTTGAGCTGCAGCAGCCGCGCGGAGAGGATGCTGGTCTTCTCCTCCGGATTGATCACGTTCAATTCGCGCTCGAACTGCGCCAGGGCGGCCGATGAGCGCTCCATCTTGGCTTTCAGCTCCTCGAGCTGCTTTTCCATGAATTCCGCCAGAGACGCGGACGATTGGAAACGGATGTTATAAGTATGCTCCACGTAGGAGTGCGCCACCGCATTCGCCACGTCGGCCGCCAGACGCGGCTGCGGCGAGCGATAGCTGATCAGCAACAGGTAAGTGTTGGGCGGGCGTGTCACCTTTAGCTTCTTCAGCAGGATGGGAGCGTCCTCCTCGGCCTCGGAAGACTTCTCGGGCGTGACGTCGGAAGCGTCCTTTTCAAGATCTAGAAGATGATACTGTTGCGCCACCGGGCGCAACACGGAATCCGACTGTATGAGCTTCACCTGCGTAGCCAGAAACTGGTCGGCGTCGTTCAGCGGCGCGCGTGCCGCATCCTGGCCGATGACGGCCGACGGTATCTGCCGGTCGACATCCACCGTGACGGTGGATTCGTAAATCGGAGTCAGCCGCGCAGAGACGATCAAGGTGGCGGTCACGCACGCGAAGACGAAGGCGATGATCTTCCAGCGGTGGCGGCGGAGGAGCCAAAGATAGTGAGCCAGGGGGACGGTGGACTGCTCCGGCGGCTCGACATCGTAGCCGCTCCAGCTTGGCTGCAAGGCTTGGTTGGGAGCGGGGAGAGCTTTGGGGTCGGTCATAGGATTAGCCATTGATTTAGCCAGGCACGAAACGTCGTCTCAACGGAGTCCGGCGTAGATCAGCGCCGTGCCGGCGCCGGTGCCGAAGAGCACCAGCTTTTCGAGAGCGCCGAGGGTCATGCGGCGGCCCTTATTATCCGGCACGTAGAGAATATCGTTGGCTAGCAGGAGCGCGTCCGGCGCCTTGCGCTCCATGATCTTGTTCAGCGGGATCGGTATCTCATTCTTGCTGCCGTTGGCCTCCCGCCGGTAGATGTAGGCCTCCTTGGAGGCGTAAGGCATGAGCCCTTCGGACAATGCCAGCATCTTCAAGACGGTCGATTCCACGCCGTCCTGCACGGCGAAAGCGCCAGGTTTCTTGACGTTGCCGATGACGTAGACCTTACCGGCTTCGGGTACGCGGACCTCCTCGCCGCCAATCAAGGATATATTCAGCGTGGGGTCCGCGGCATCGATCAGGCCCTTCACCAGAATGCGCTGCACCAGCGACGTAACGGTGCCATCCGGGCTCGACTGCGCCCGGCTGACCAGGATTTCGGGACCCGCCTCGGGAGCCAGCCCGCCGGCCTTGGTGATGGCTTCCAGCAAGGTGACCGGGCCGGCCGCCTGGAACGTAAGCGGCTGCTTTACGGCGCCCGCCACGGAGATGGGACGGCTTTCGTATTCGGCGATGGTCACGGTGACGAAAGGGTCCACGATGAGTCCCTCGGCCACCAGCGCGGACGCTATCGCCGTTTCCAGCTCGCCCGGCATCAGGCCCTCGGCCTTAATGCGCTGCTTCAGCATGGGCAGGCGCATCAGTCCATCCGCGCCCACCCGCACCGTGCGCGTCAACTCCGGAGCGTCGTATACCGAGACCGCCACCAGGTCGTTGGCGCCGATGCGTTGCGCCGGCAGATTGGCGTTGGCCATCTCGGCTACAGGGCGCACCTGCGCTGCAGACACCGTTAGAAATGCCAGCAAGAGTACGTAGGACAGACCGGCGTATCCCCTGGTTTGTATGTCCCTATGACGGCTGTTTAATCTCTTCATGAAACACTCCTTGAAGCACATTATTTAGTTGATATTGCATGACCGCTATTTGCTGTTCGAGCGAAGTGAAGCGGCGTGCCAAGTGGCCGCCAAAAGCATCCGAATTCAGACATTCCAGAACCTCGGAACGGGTAAAGTCGGATAGATTGCGCGCGCCCGCCCGGTCGCAAGCTTCCTTGAGCAACCGGTACTCTTCCTGGCTCAGCCGAAACACCACGATCCGGTTTCGAGGCTTACTGGTCATCGCCAAACACTAAATCGATCTGGTGGGGCAATCTCAGCTTCCGGGCTAGCAGCCCGTGGCAAAGACCGCTCCCTGACGGTCGCGGCTCTGTAACGCACTGAATCTACTGGGCCGCGCCCGTCAGGCAGCGTGACCCTGTCGCGGGGGGTTGGCACTGAGAGCGAACCATGCACGTAGCTTAGTCATGGGACAAAGCTATCGCTATCCCAGTCCCATTTGGGACTAACGAAAAGGAACCCAAAATATTTTCTGCATACAGATGGTAAACATCAGGGCTATTTTTTCTCTGCAAAATTTTGGGGCCTCTGCCGGCTTCGTGGCGGACGGTGTCTTGCATCCGTGCGGGACGCATCTCGGCGCTTGTCCCGCGCTTCGCCCGGCCGCCCATCCCGCGAGCGCAACTCGCCTCTACCGGCTAGTACTTGGCTGGCTTCCACCTGGAAAATTCCGCTGGCTTCCGGAGCTGGCCGCTGCTGGTACAGCGTTTGAAAAACCGGGTTATGATCTATTGAAATGGCCGCGCCGGACATCAGACCGCCAACGGCCATGCGGATGCAATGAACACTTTCCCCATACTGCTCGGCGCTCTATGCGTGTACGCGATCGCTTACCGCTATTACAGCGCCTTCATTGCCGCGAAAGCGCTAGCGCTGGATGACCGGCGCGTCACGCCTGCCCATCAGTTCCGGGACGGCCACAACTTCATCGCTTCACCCAAGTGGGTGCTGTTTGGACACCACTTCGCCGCGATCGCCGGCGCCGGCCCTCTGGTGGGTCCCACGCTGGCCGCGCAATTCGGTTACGCGCCCGGATTGCTTTGGCTGCTGGTAGGCGCCGTGCTGGCCGGATGCGTGCAGGATTTCACTATTCTGGTGGCGTCGGTGCGCCACCGCGGCCGCTCACTGGCCGATATCGCCCGCACCGAGGTCAGCCCATTCGCCGGTCTGGTGACCATGATTGCTGTGCTCTTTATTTTGCTGGTATCGCTGGCCGGTCTGGGTATCGTAGTGATCAACGCGCTGGCCGACAGCCCGTGGGGCGTCTTCACCATCGGCGCCACCATTCCTATCGCGCTCGTCATGGGGGTGTGGATGTTCAAGCGGCCCAGCGGCCGGATCAGCGTCGCCGGCCCCAGCATCTTCGGCGTGGTATTGCTGATCGGCGCGGTGATCGGCGGCCGCTTGTTCGCGCAGTCGAGCGGCGCCGGCGCGCTGACTTTGTCGCCGCACCAGATCACCCTGCTGATAGCGGCTTACGGCTTCGTCGCCTCCGTGCTGCCGGTGTGGCTGCTCCTGGCGCCGCGCGATTATCTTTCCACGTACGTGAAACTGGGAACCATCGCCGCGCTGGTGGTGGGGGTCCTATTGGTGCATCCCGAAATCCGCTTTCCGGCGTTCACCAAGTTCGTGGACGGCGGCGGGCCCATTATCAAGGGTAGGCTCTTCCCCTTCTTGTTCGTCACTATAGCCTGCGGCGCGATTTCCGGTTTCCATGCGCTGGTCTCCTCGGGCACCACACCCAAGATGCTCGACAAGGAGACCGATGCGCGCTTCATCGGCTATGGCGCCATGATGGCCGAATCGCTGGTGGGAGTGCTGGCGCTGATTGCCGCTACTTCCATGTCTCCCGGCGATTATTTCGCCATTAACAGCACGGCGGCGGAATTCGCAAAACTGGGCCTGCACACCGTGAATTTGGATCTGTTCTCGCGCGAAGTGGGTGAGAAGCTGGCCGGACGCACCGGCGGGGCCGTCTCCCTGGCCATCGGCATGGCCCAAGTATTCCGCGGCCTTCCGGGCATGGACAGACTATTGGCTTATTGGTATCACTACGCCATCATGTTCGAGGCGCTGTTCATCCTGACGACTATCGACGCCGGCACGCGCGTGGCACGCTATGTGATGCAGGAACTCCTGGGCCGCGCGCACCAGAGCTTCGCCAATACCGCGTGGGTGCCCGGTAACCTGATCGCAACCTTCTTTGTCGTCCTGGGCTGGGGCTACCTCATCTATACAGGCACCATCTCGACCATTTGGCCCTTGTTTGGCATTAGCAACCAGTTATTGGCCACCATTGCGTTGGCGGTGTCCACCACATTCCTCATTAATATGGGGAAGGCGAAATATGCTCTATTGACGGGCATTCCGATGGCTTTCGTCGGCGTGACCACCGTCACTGCCGGCATTCTCTCGGTAAGAAATATCTTTTGGCCACTGACTTCCAAACCTGGCGAGCAACTCACCGGCTATCTGGATTCCATCCTGACGACTATTTTCATCGCGGGAGTATTCCTGGTAGTTTACGGCGCGGTCCGCCGTTGGATAGCCGTTCTCAACGGCGCGCCGGCTCCGGCGGAAGCTTTCGGGCCTCCTGTGACCCCAGAGGGAGGCGTGCGGATGGGCTGCTGTTAGCGGGCTGTTTAGCAGATGCGCCCTAGACCGTCCAAACTCCCAGTACCGCTAGCCTAGGCACAATCCATGGGCAATTCTCGCCAATCCTTAGAACGAGCCGGACATACCTTAGACACACGCCCGCTAAGGCCTTGCAATTGGTGGATCCGCAAACAATTAGGGTAGCCGGCTCTCGTTTACATCTGAGTCCTACGGCTCCCATTGGTACTTCTAAACGCCTCTAATTGAAGGAAACGGCGGTTAAATCGGCAGCCAGTGGGAACGAATCCCGAAAAATCTCAAATTGGCCCAAAGTATGGGTTGGCCAAGCCCTATTCCGGTCAGAAGGCACATTCGTACTAGGACTGCAAACCATAGGAGGCAGGGTACTTGGCATTCGGCGCGGCTCATTGACAACTGTAATAAAGTCGGCGATGATACAGATTCAGCCGCAACCTCGCGTCTGTTCACGCAACTCAGAAACAACAGTTCATGTGACAGAAGGGGCCGAAGGCTGCGTTGATGCTTACCATAAGATCCTGACTAACAGAGTGAAGCCGACATTGAATATAAGAAACAAGAACTCGCTTAAGCTGATGCTAAAGACGTCGTTTCTACACTGTGCGGGTTCTCTGATTCTATCGTGCGTATTTGCGGGGCTGCAATGACTTTAATTCAAAGCAGGACAAAAGTCGTCTACTTTCGCGTTAGCGAAGCGGAATTTGAAAGGTATATGGCATTCTGCCGGTCGCAAGGAGTGCGAAGCATCTCCGATTTGGCGCGCGCCGGGTTGGAGATCCTGGTCGCCGAAGAAGAACGCGGATATACTCTTTCCGGTTTGACCGAGCGAGTGACTGCGTTGAGCGGGTTGATTTCGGGGTTGTCCGGAACCATTCAAGGCCTCACCGAAGTTGTGAGCACAAAGAAGCTTGGCGCCGCACTGGAAAAGGAACTCTAGAGGAACCCATGATGCTCAATCCCGCGTGGTATGCAGTTGCAGTGCGAAGTAACTTCGAACGGATCGTCGCCCAGAGCCTGCGCCAAAAGGACTACGAGATTTTCTTGCCGGCGTACCTGGCGAAGCGCCGCTGGTCGGATCGCACGAAGGTCGTCGCATGCGCCCTTTTTCCGGGCTATCTGTTCTGCCGGATGGACCTGCGGCAGCGCGTACCGTTGTTGAACACGCTGGGCGTAGCGTCGATCGTGGGTGTCGGCAAATGCGCGCTGCCGGTCGAGGACGGTGAGATTGCGGCTATCCAAAAACTTATTGAATCGGGTTTGCCGGTGGCGCCTTGTCCGTTCCTCAAGGCCGGCCAGTTCGTTTATATCAATCACGGGCCGCTGGCTGGTGTGGAGGGTATTGTAATCGCCTCCAAGAATAGCAGCCGGCTAGTGGTATCGGTGGAGATGCTGCGGCGTTCGGTGACGGTGGAAATCGAGAGCGATTGGGCGGAACCCAGCAAACCGTCTTATTCGATAAGCAGGGAGTATACGGCTGCGTGACAGCCGCCGGGGCACAAAATGCGCAATGGTGAGGGTGAGGGTGAATCGTCGTGAGCGTTCTTCAAATGCAGGTTGGCGGTTTCCAGATGTCGGCGCGCTCGGTGGTACGAGCGCTGTGGAAGTGGAAGGCGCTTATTGCGGTGCTGTGGGCGGCCGGCATCGCGGCGAGCATGGTGGTCCTCTTTAGCCTGCCGCGGGTCTACACGTCCGACGCGCTGATTCTGGTGGAATCGCAGAAGATTCCCGAGAACTTCGTAGCGCAGACAGTCCAGACCGGACTGGAAGAGCGGCTCGATCAACTCAAGCAGCAGGTGCTCAGCCGCGAGCGTCTCTGGAGTCTGATCGAGGAGTTGAACCTGTATCCCGGGCTACGCAAGAAGCGGTCCAGGGAAGAAGTTCTGCAAGTGATGCGCCGCGATATCACCATCGGCCTGGAGCGGGGATGGAGCGCCAACCGGCCGGGCGCCTTCCGGGTGTCGTATCGCGCGTTTTCGCCTAAGGTCGCCGCCCAGGTGGCGAATCGGGTCGGCAATTTCTTCATCACGGAGAATCTGCTCGAGCGCGAGCAGGAAGCCAACGGCACTTCGCAGTTCCTGGAGAGCCAACTGGAAGCCGCCAAGACTAATTTGCAGGAGCAGGAAGCCAAGCTCCGCGAGTTCAAAGTGACTTACAATGGCGAGCTGCCCGAGCAAGAGATAGGAATGTTGGCGGCAAACGGGCAGAACAAAGCGGAGATATTGGGCATTCAGGACTCGATCGGGAGAGCGCAACAGAATAAGCTCATCTTGGCGAGTTCGCTGGCGATGGCCGAAGACAGCGTCAGCCGGCTGCAGGATCTAGTCCGGCGGCGGGCGGCGCAGGATTCGTCATCCAGCCTGGCGGGTGAGCCAGGGCAGCCTGCCCCGCAGGGGCCCCGAGCGGACCTGGAACGCGTACGCGCAAAGCTCGGCACACTCCGCCTGCGCTACCGCGATAGCCACCCGGAAATCCAGGCGCTGCTGCAGGAACAGGCGGCGCTGGAGAAGGCTATAAAACAAGAAGCGGCCGCGAGTGCGGGCAATACCCCTGCGTCTAACGACAAGAGAGCGTCAGCCGCGGCACCGTTGGCGAACAGCGACCCTACCCTGTTGATTGAGAAAGAGAAGGTCGCCAGTCTGAAGTCGCAGATCGCCCTCACCGACCACGAGATCGAGGACCTCGAGAAGCGGCGGGAAAGGGTGCTGCGCGATGTCGGCGGCGTCCAGAGCCGCATGGACAAGCTGCCCATGAGGGAGCAGCAACTGGCGAGCCTCACCCGCGATTACGAAGCCAGTAAGGCGAACTACAAGTCTCTGCTCGACAAGAAGCTGGCTGCGGAGATGGCGGCCAACATGGAACGCTGGCAGAAGGCGGAACGCTTCGTGATGCTGGATGTCGCGCGGGTACCGGAAAAGCCGGCGTCGCCTAATGGGCCGGTGTTCATGACTGGCGGCGTGCTGCTGTCGCTGGCGCTGGCCGGCGGCATCGCGTTTCTGTTGGAAACCAGGAGGAACGTCTTTCTGGGCGAATGGGAGCTGCCCGCCGGCACGGTGGTTGTCGGCAGGGTGCCAAAGATGCTTGTCGAGAATCCGCAGGCCTGAGTCATTATGTATCTAGAATCATTTGGTCTAAAAAAGAAGCCGTTTAGCCTCACGTCGGATCCGTCGATGCTGTATTTCACAGATTCCCACCGTGAAGCGCTGGCAGTGCTTTGTTACGGTCTGCTGGAGCGCAATGGACTGATACTGCTGCTAGGGCACGCGGGCACCGGAAAGACGACCCTGCTGGCCCGCGCAGTTCTGGGGCTGCCTCCCAGCCGGGTCCAGTTTGCATCCATCGTCAACCCCACCTTCACCTCGGCGGAGTTCCTGGAGACAGTGCTGTTGGGCTTCGGCATTCGGGAGATTCCGGCCAGCAAGCCTCAACGGCTGGCGCGACTGGAGAAACATCTGCTGCAAACGCAGATGGAAGGTAAGATTGCAGCGCTTATCGTGGATGAAGCCCATAAGCTGAGCATCGATGCGCTCGAGGAAGTACGGTTGCTAGGGAACCTCGAAAGACGCTCCGAAAAGCTGCTGCCGGTCATTCTGGCCGGCCAGAGCGAGTTGGCCGCCACGATGAACCGCGAGGATTGCGTGCAACTGAAACAACGCGTGTCGCTCCGGGTGGCGCTGCGGCCGCTGGCGCCGGCGGAGGTAGGCCGTTATATCGCTTGCAGGTGGGCACGGGCCGGCGGCAGCCAGCGAGCGCCGTTTTCGCAGCAGGCCATCGAACTGACGGCCCGCGTGTCACAAGGCATTCCCCGCCTGATCAACGTGGTTTGCGATAACGCTCTCATGGTGGCGTTCGGAGAGCAAAGCCGGATGGTGGAGGCCAGTCACGTCAACCAGAGTTGCGTGGAACTCGATCTGCTTGATGGTTCGGCGGACGGCATCCCGGATGCGGAACTGATCGCGGATTTTCCGGCGCGTGCGTCGAAGAAAAAAGTGAGCGCGGGCGGCCGGTGAGCGGCCCGCTTGAGTAGACGGTGACACAATGGGCAAAATCTTGAATGCGCTGAAGACCGCCAACGGGGATATTTCGGATTTGGTCTTGCAGTGCCTGGACGAACCAGTGCGCGAGACGCCTGCCGCCCGCGCGGCGGATACGAGGCATTTCAACGGCCGGGGCGGAGCCGCAACCTCCGTCATGGAGGCCATCGTCGAAAAGTCACACCTCATCCGGTTGCCGCAACGGGAAGAGAGCCACGATAGACCGGAACCGGCGCAGGAGATCTGGCAGGAAGCGCCTGAGACGCCGCCGATAGCCGGCTTCGCCGATACGCGGCCGCAGGCGGGAGTCAGGCTGGTGTCTTTTCAGATTTCAGACTCACGCCCCCTGCTATCGCCTAAACGTGAAGACCGCCGCTCCGCCGAGCAATACAGAATCATCCGCACCCGGATCTTTCATCAGCTTCCAGGGTCGTCCATCACCGTGATCGCAAGTCCCGGTATGGGAGATGGAAAGACCGTCACGGCGGTGAACCTGGCGGCGGCGCTGGCGCACAAGAGCGAGGATAAAGTCATCCTGATCGACGCGGATCTCCGCCTGTCCAAGGTTCACGAACGCCTTGGAATACCCAAGACGCCGGGTCTGGCGGAGGTGCTTTCCGGCGCGTGCACATTGGAAGAAGCCATGCTCCGCGTGGAGCAATTGCCCAACTTCTATGTCCTGCCCGCCGGCCAGGCCGAGGCCAATCCGACCGAATTGCTCGACTCGTCTAACTGGCGTGCGCTGCTGGCCCGGCTGCGGGAAGAGTTCCGGCGCACGATTGTGGATTCTCCTCCGGTGGAAGCCGTGGCGGACTACGATTTGATCGCCGCAAGTTGCGATGGAGTGGTTCTGGTGGTGCGTCCCGATCACACCAGCCGGCCTCTTCTGGCGCGCGCTCTCACCAAGGTAAAAGGCAAACTGATTGGCGTTCTGATCAACGACGTGGAGGATTGGTTCCTCTGGAAGCGCGGATCGCCAAGTTACCATTACTATCAGAATAGTCCGGGTAAAGAAGCGCCTAAGGCGGCCAAGCTATGAACCTTGCCGGGAGTGCCCGCCCGAGTATCAAGCACATATGGGCTCACCTGTTGCAAGCCAGCGGGTGCTTGTGGTGGGCGGAGCGCCAGTTGCGCCGCCGCGGCGCGGTCATGGTATTGACGTTCCACCGTGTCCTCAACGGTGCGGAGTTCCAGCACACGTGCAGCTTGCCTGCGATCGTGATCCGCCGCCGGACCTTCGAAAAGCTCGCCGACTACGTGGCCGGAAATTATGAAGCGGTCGATTTTGCCCAGGCAATCGAAGCGCCGGCAGGTAAGATACGCGTGATGTTCACATTAGACGACGGCTGGAGGGACAGCTACACGAATGCGCTGCCTGTCATGCGCGCCCGCAGGATACCAGTGACTGTATTTATCTGCCCCGGACTGGTCGGACGCACTCTCCCATTCTGGCCCGAGTTGGTTGCCTCCTTGTTGGGGAAGACCTCTCCACCGGTTGCCGTCGCGGAAATCGAGTCGCTCATCGAAACTTTGAAGACCTATACTGCGGAGCGCCGCCAGCAGTTCATCGCCCGCCTTTACAAGATCCATGCGCCGGTAAATGGCAAGGATGCGTACAACGGCGACCGGACTGTGTCGTGGGATGACGTTCGGGAGATGGACGCTGCGGGTGTAAGATTCGGCTGTCACACGCATACCCACCAGATTCTAACGACCCTGCCCGAGCAGGCTGCCCGCCAGGAGATTCGAAAATCCAAAGGCGCCATAGAAGCGGCGGTATACAGGAGTTGCGAATTATTCGCTTATCCGAATGGGAACTCCTCCGAGGCGACCCGGGAAATCCTGGCCGAAGAGGGTTTCACTGCCGCGTTCACCACGCAAAGAGGCGCCTGGACCAGCGGCAGCGATCCGATGGCCATCCCCAGAGTCAACGTGTGTGAGGCGAGCGTAGTGGGCCTGGCGGGCCGGTTCTCGCCCGCGATGTTCCAATACAGCGTGTTCTGGAAGGCTTGGCGCGCCATGCAGGCCGAACGGCGTGTCCCGGTAGAACCGCGCCGCGAGGCGGTCCTCGGCAAAGCTCAAGTCCGGACTGGCTCCCCCATCCGGTAATACAAAAATTCCGTGACCATCCTCCAGTTAATCAGCACCGAAGGGTACTACGGCGCCGAGAGCATGCTGCTGGCGCTCGCGCGGACATTGCCGGCGCTCGGCTGCGGCAGCATCGTCGGCGTTTTCCGCGATGCGCGCTCGCACAATGACGAGTTGGCGACACGCGCGGCGCAGCTTGGTCTCCAAGTGGAAACCGTGTCATGTGCCGGACGATGGGACTGGAAAACAGTAGGCCGTGTTCGTGAGTTGGTGGAAGCGCACGGCGTGGATGTGCTGCATACGCATGGCTACAAGGCCGATGTGTATGGCTGCGCGGCGGCATGGCCGCATCGCGTGGCGCTGGTGGCGACCTGCCACAACTGGCCCAGCCGGCTACCAAGCATGCGCGCCTATGCCGCGATTGACCGGTTGGCGTTGCGGCATTTTGACAGAGTCGCCACGGCGTCCGGTCCGGTGGCCGAGATTCTGAGCCGATGGAAGGTTCCGGCTCACAAGTTGAAGACTATCCCCAACGGTGTCGATATGGAGCCATTCCGCGGACCAATCTGCGAGGCCGCACCGTCGCTGCGCAAGCAACTCGGCGGCGGCTCCGAACGGCTGGTTGGCTTCGTGGGAAGACTGGTGCCCGACAAAGGCGGCGCCTTGCTGCTTTCCGCCGCGCAGGCTGTGCTGGCCGTGTTTCCGAACGCGAAATTCGTGTTTGCCGGCGACGGTCCGGCGCGCGCCGAATGGGAAGCATTGGCCATGCGGCTGGGCATCGCCTCCAAGGTTGTCTTCGCCGGGAGATGCAACGACATGCCCGCCGTCTATGCTGCGCTCGACATGGTGGTCCTGCCATCCTTCCAGGAAGCCATGCCCATGTGTCTGCTCGAAGCGCTGGCCGCGGCAAGGCCGGTCGTCGCCACGGCGGTGGGCGCCATCCCAAAGGTAATCGTTCCGGAGGTCACGGGATTGCTATGCGAACCCGGAGACTGCCAGGCTCTATCGATGGCTATACTGCGGCTGCTGCGCGATCCGGAGCTCGGGCGCACGCTGGGGAACCACGGGCGCGCGCACGTCGCGCGGCATTTCGCCGCCGATGTAGTGGGCCGGAGTTACATCGGCTTATATCAAGAGGCATTACACGACCATCGCCGTCCGGCGGAAGCCCCGGCTGTGTGGCAAGGGAGCCGCTCATGACCGCCGGGAGTGCAGTGCAACTTACGATAATCGTGGCCTGCCGCAACGAGAGAGGGCACATCCGCCAGTTCATGGACTCGCTGCTGGCGCAGGATATGTCCGGCATGACATGGGAAGCGATTATAGCCGATGGCATGAGCGCCGATGGCACGCGCGAAATTTTGCAGGAGTATGGCGCGCAACATCCGGAACTGCGCACGATCGATAATCCGCGGCGCGTAGTATCGCCGGGCCTGAACGCCACCATTCGCGCGGCCCGCGGCGCCATCGTCATCCGCATGGATGCGCACACCTCCTACGCGCCCGACTATTGCCGGCGGTGTGTGGCGGAACTGGAGCGCACCGGCGCGGACAACGTGGGCGGTCCGGCGCGGACGCGCACACAAGGGACCCGCGCCCGCGCTTTCGCCGCGGCATATCATTCCCGGTTTTCGACCGGCGCCAGGTTCCACGACGCGAGCTACGAGGGTTGGATCGATACGGTGCCTTATGGCTGCTGGCGCAAAGAGACTCTGGAACGGCTCGGACTTTTCGATGAGACCCTGGTGCGCAATCAGGACGATGAGTTGAACTTGCGGTTGACCCGGGCCGGCGGGAAGATCTGGCAAAGCCCGGATATCGTGTCCTGGTATTCGCCGCGAGCTACTCTCACGGCTCTGTTCCTCCAATACTTTCAATACGGATTCTGGAAAGCGGCCGTGGTTCGCAAGCACAGGCTTCCGGGGTCGTGGCGCCATCTGGTGCCGGTAACGTTCGTGCTGGCCCATATCCTGCTGTTCGCGGCGTGTATCTTCACGGCTGGCGCCCATCCCAGGGAATGCGCGGCGATCGGCCGTTTATGGCTGGCACTGGTTCTGGCATACGCCGCGGCCAATGCAACCGCGTCCGTCGCCGCCGCGCGGAAGTCCGGCTGGACTACGCTCCCCTATCTGCCGGCCGTGTTCACCGTGTATCACTTCTCCTGGGGTCTAGGCTTTCTCGCGGGGTTCCGCTGGTTTCTCCCGGGCGCCGCCCAGCCACTAACCAACAAGTCTTTATTCACGCGGATTTCGCGTTAATCACACGAAAATATATATATGCGCAGGTTTGTCGACATCGTCGTCGCTTCGGTGGCGCTCGCCGCCTTGAGTCCCCTCCTGGTGGCCATCATGCTCGCCGTCTTTATCTCGTCGCCTGGCAACCCCTTTTATGGCGGCAGGCGAGCAGGTAAGGATGGACGAAACTTCCGCATGTGGAAGTTCCGGACCATGATCGCCGGCGCGGCGAAAATGGGGCCGATTACCGGAAAAAACGACCCGCGGGTCACGCCGTTAGGCGGCATCCTGCGCAAGTCCAAGCTCGATGAACTGCCCCAGTTCTTCAATCTTCTGCTGGGCGACATGACACTGGTCGGGCCGCGGCCGGAGTCGCCCGAGATCGTCGCGCTGTATACGCCCAGCCAACGTGTAGTACTCGCGGTCAAGCCCGGCGTTACCGGAAAGGTACAACTGGATAGCGACGATGAGTCCGAAACGATCCCGGAAGGTGTGCAGCCGTACGACTATTACCTGACCCACTTAATGGATCGCAAACTTCTAATGGATCTCGATTACCTGCGCGGGCGCACCGTCTTCACGGACGTCAAGATCGTTCTGGCGACAGCCGGCCTCATGTTCCGCGCAGTGGCCCGGCGTTAAGCCGCACCCGTTCGTTTATCACTCGGAGGAGCTTCTTATGCAATCGGATGTTCAAGTACCCTATCACCGTCCCAGCATTGGAGACGAAGAAATCAATGAAGTGGTTAGCACGCTTAAATCCGGCTGGCTCACCACCGGCCCCCGGACCGCTCAATTCGAGCGAGAGTTCAGCGCTTATGCCGATGTTCCGCACGCGCTGGCGGTGAACTCGTGCACGTCGGGGCTGCACCTCGCGTTGGCGGCGCTGAATATCGGCCCTGGGATGGAAGTGATTACTACCCCGCTGACGTTCTGCGCGACGGTAAATACGATTATCCACACCGGCGCGACGCCCGTGCTCGCGGACGTGGGCGCCGATGGAAACATCGATCCCGCCTCCATTGCTTCACGCATCACGGACAAGACGCGCGCCATCGTCCCCGTACACTTCGCCGGCTTGCCGTGCGACATGGAGGCCATCTGGTTCCTGGCCCGGCGGCACGGTCTCGACGTGATTGAGGATTGCGCGCACGCCGCGGGCACATTTTACCAAGGCGGGCATGCCGGCGCGGCTAATCCGCTGTCCGGTGAACACAGCGCCGCCTCTGTCTTTAGCTTCTACGCGGTGAAGAATCTCACCACGGGCGAGGGAGGTATGGTGCTTACGCACGACGAAGAGCTGGCCTCCAGGATGAAAATCCTGTCTCTTCACGGAATCAGCAAGAATGCCTGGAACCGTTATTCGGATCGCGGACACTGGGGCTACGAAGTGCTGGAATCCGGTTACAAGTACAACATGAGCGACATTCAAGCTTCCATTGGGATTCACCAACTGAGAAAGCTGGAAGGGTTCATCGAAACCCGCGCCCGGTTCGCGGAGTTATACAACAGCCTGTTGGCGGATGTCGAGGAAGTGGAGTTGCCGGCCGTCAAGCCGGATTGCCGGCATGCATGGCATCTTTACACGCTGCGCCTCCATCTCGATCGGCTGGCGATCGGACGCGACGAGTTCATCGAACAACTCAAAGAGCGCGGCGTGGGGACCAGTGTTCATTTCATTCCTATCCCCCTGCATCCGTTCTTCGCGGCTCGCGCCAAGCTGCGCCAGAATCGTTGCCCCAACGCCCTGGATCTCTATCCCCGCTTGATTTCACTGCCCCTCTTTCCGGCGATGACGGAGGCTCAGGTAGAGTACGTCGCGAAAGCCATCCAGGAGATTGCCTGGAAATCGCGCAAGAAGAACTGGGCAGTCATGGCCGTGGCGGGCGACTAATGCTCTCGTTTACAAGAAATGGTGGACTACTGATATGAAACCGGCAGGCATCGCCTCAGGTTTTCTACGAATTACGCTGCGCATGATTGCGGACTTCCTCATCGTGCAGACAGCCATGCTGGCTGCGCTGATGGTGGTGGCTCTGCAGTTCCAGGCGGGCTCCGAGCAATCCGTACGCGTGGGATTGGCCGAACTGCGTCACTATTACTTAACGTTGTTTCTGCCTCTGTCGATTCTGTTTCCCGGCTTTTACGCGCTCAGCGGCCTGTATACGACCTCACGCACCTACAGCAAGGCGTTGGCGCTACGCCGGGCGGCATCCAGCGCCGGCATCGCCTCGCTCGGCATGTTATCCGCCAGTTTTCTGCTGCCCAACTCGCAGACCCTGCCGCGCATCGCAGCGCTGGTCTTCGCGACGTTGGTCATTGTCGGCACTCCCGGTATCCGTTGGCTGAAGCACACGCTATTTGAGCATGAAAAAGCGGAGCGTCCCGCAACCGTCGCCCGCGGCGAGTTGGTATTGGTCGTGGGAGGCGCAGGCTACATTGGATCGATCGTGGTCCGCACGCTTCTCAAGCGCGGATTTCGCGTTCGCGTGTTGGATAGCCTGGTCTATGGCGCGTCGGCCATCGAAGAAGTGCTCGATCATCCGCGCCTGGAGTTCATGCGGGGCGACTGCCGCAACATCCAGGACGTGGTTCGCGCCATGCGCGGCGCGGGCGCGGTGATCCATCTGGCCGCCATCGTCGGCGACCCTGCCTGCGATCAGGACCACAAGACCGCGCAGGAGATCAACTACGCAGCCACCCGTATGATGATCGAAATCGCCAAAGGCGAACAAGTCCAGCGTTTCATTTTCGCCTCCAGTTGCAGCGTGTATGGCGCATCCGAGCAAGTCATGGACGAAAACTCCCAGGTCCACCCAATCTCGCTGTACGCCGATACCAAGGTCGATTCCGAAGAAGCGCTACTGGGCGCCGCCACCGGCGGTTTCCATCCCACGATTCTCCGCTTTTCCACTATCTTCGGGTTGTCGCCGCGGCCGCGATTCGATCTGGTGGTCAATTTGCTCACGGCGAAGGCCCTGAAAGAGCAGGTTGTCACCATCTATAACGGCGAGCAGTGGAGACCGTTCCTGCACGTCGCCGATGCGGCGGCGGCCATCGTGCGCGTGCTCCAAGCGCCCCTCGCGCTGGTCGGAGGCCAGATCTACAATGTGGGCGACAGCCGGCTGAACTACACTCTGACGGATGTGGCAGCTAAGCTCGTCAAGTTCTTCCCTAACACCCGCGTCGAGCATATTGAGAACGCGGACCGCCGGAGTTACCGGGTCTCGTTTGAGAAGATCAAGGGCCATCTCGGCTTTACTTGTACCAAAGACCTGGAGGATGGCATCTACGAAATCAAGGCCGCCTTCGAGAGTGGACGGATATCCGATTACGGCGCGGCATTGTACAGCAATGTCAAGTATTTGAAGCAACACGGCAGCCCGCTACAGACGGATGTGCTGGGATCCCAGGTAATGGCGGCCCTGGCGCAGAAAGCCTAGCCTGTTTTCTGAAAAGAGTGCGCTAAAATGTTGCCTGTAATATCCGTAATTGTTCCGGCGTTAAACGAGGAAAGCGTCATCGGACGATGTCTGGCTTCGTTGAACCAGCAGAACCTGCCATTGGCCCGTTTCGAAGTCATTGTTGTGGACAACGGATCGACCGATCGCACCAGGGAGATCGCGCGGAGTTTCGACGGCTCCCTGTCAGTCACCGTGCTGGACAGAAGCCGTGTCCGGATCTCGGCTCTCAGGAACTTCGGCGCGGCCACGGCCCGGGGCGAGTTTCTCGCCTTCCTGGACGCGGATTGCGTGGCGCCCCCGCACTGGCTTCAGCAGGCGGTCGATCTCCTGCATGCTGACGATTTTCGAATTATCGGCGCGCAATATCGCATCCCGCCAGACTCTTCCTGGGTGGCCGAGGCTTGGTATGGCGATTTGTGGCGGACTAAAGATGGCCCCGTGTCGTACGTGCCCGGCGGCGACCTGGCGATCAGGCGCGAATTGTTCATGAATCTGGGCGGCTTTGACGAGACCATTGTCACCAGCGAAGACACCGAGTTCTGCGAACGGGCGGCGGCTTCCTCGGTGCCTATACTGGCCGTACCCTCGCTGAGTGTCGTTCACTTGGGCACGCCGCAAACGTTGGAAAGTTTCTATAGGAAGCAATCCTGGCACGGCATTAATGTGCATAGACTGTTCCTGCGGGACATTTTTCACTCGAAGTCCCGCAAGGCGATGCTTTTTGCCGTGTACATGCTGATCGGCATCGCCGCGGCCATCGCCGGCGTCTGCGCGGGGGCACTCTCCGGCAGCGTCGTCGCAACGCTGGCCGGCGCCGCATTGCTCCCGATGGGCCCGTTGGCGCTGGCCCTGCTCGCCAGCATGGAGCGCAAGAAGTGGCATCATCTGCTTCCGCTGACCGTGTTATACGCGGCTTACGGACTGGCCCGCGCGATGTGCTTGCTGGGTGTGGGCGGCGCGCGCAAACCACGCACTGCCGCAGGCGTTCCGCCCCAGGCCGGCCCGGCCACCGAGCTTCTTAGCTAATCCCGGTAACACTGGTATGTCACTCCACTTTGGCGCCGAAGGATCCATCGGTACCCTCCTGTACTTCGGCGCAATCGTTGCCGTTCTCGCCAGTATCTTTTGGAGACCGGTGGCCGGCATTTTCTATCTGGTGCCGCTCATTCCGTTGCAGACGGCTCGCTATCGGCTCAACGAGTTTCCGCTGGGCGCCAGCGTGATTGGTATTGTCCTGCTGGCCGTCGCCATAGGCGTCATGCGGAGAAAGCGGCCCGTTCTACCCAAGACACCGTGGACCGTGCTGATCTGCGTATACACGGCATTTACGCTTCTTTCGCTGGTTCTTGGGTCGTTTTATCTCGGCACGTCCCTTCCTTTCCCAGGCACCGAGAGATTTTCGGTCTGGATGGATTACATGATGATGGCGGCCCTGCTCTTATTGGTAGCTGCCGTAGAGCCGAGCCGCCGCCAGATGCAGGCCATCGTTGTCCTAATGTGTCTCGCCATGCTGGCCCTCGACCGCAACTTCATGAGCACCGTTTCGGGCCGCGATTTCTCGGCCTTCTCGTATGACCTCCGCGATTCCGGCAGCGTGGGTTACGCGGGGATTAACGGGATGGCCGCCTTGGAGGCGCAGTTTGCCACGTTCCTTTTGGCTTTGGCGGCATTCGAGAAACGCCGCCTGATCCAGCTCGCATATTATGCCCTAGCCGGTTACTCGGCAATGTCCCTGATGTACAGTCTGTCGCGCGGCGGCTATGTGGCAATGCTGGCAGGTTGGCTGTTCCTGGGCCTGGCGAAAAAGCGTTGGATGCTGGTGGCCTTCATCGCCTTCATTTTCACCTGGACCGCTCTAGTGCCCAATGCCGTCCGGCAGCGAGTCACGATGACCTATGATGGCGGCGAACTGGATCACTCGTCCGAAACTCGCATCACGCTCTGGCAAGATGCCATGCAAGTATTCGACTCCAATGTCATTCTGGGTTCGGGATTCAACACTTATGCTTACATGCACCGCGTGGGGGATTACGAGGATACGCACAATTTCTTTCTGAAAGTCCTGGTGGAAACCGGCGTCTTCGGGCTGGCGCTGTTTCTCTGGCTGTTGGCCAAGTCCTTCCGGGTTGGACTGGCATTCTCCCGCCGGGCGAAGGATCCATTCTATGCCTCCCTGGGGCTCGGCTTGGCGGGCTGGTTGGTGGCAGCCTTCACCGCGAATATGTTCGGAGATCGCTGGAACTATTTTCAGATCTGCGGTTACATGTGGGTGATCGCCGGCATGGTCGCTCACGCGAAGAAGGTGGAGGAGGCCGGCGCACCAGACAGCGATGCGGCCGAGGATGTCGAAGCGCCGCTGCCCGACGACGCCGTCCTGGCGTAGGCCGGTCCAGGAAAACGTGACCTTGGGCGGAACCGCCTGCCCCACAATTTTACTCAAAAAACGAATATCTGAATGCTCTTATCACGCTCAGTCGCCGACGAAATGAAGAAGCTGATGCAGCACTCGTCCCACTATCTGGCGGGTCTGTTCGGCGGTTTGGCAATCGGTTTCATTTCTTTTCCAATCTTCACCCGGATATTTTCGGTCGCCGACTACGGCATGATCGATTTTATCCAGAAGATCCTATTGGTGCCCACCGCTCTGTCCAAGGCCGGGATGCAAAACTCGGTGCTGCGGTTCTATAACGAAAAAGAGTTTTCGTCCAACCGCCAATCCGCCCGGAGCTATTACTCGACCATGCTTTTCGGCGTGGCCGCCATGGCGGTGGCCATCACGTTGGTTTTCCTGGTTGCAGTGAAACTCCTGCTACGGCATCTCATCGACGGCCCGCTGGCGACGCTGCTCTGCTTTGCATCGGCGTTGATCCTGCTGCGCGCGATCGAATCCATCCTGCTGTCTTTCTTGCGCATCGAGGAGCGTACCGCGGCATACAACGCGGCGTCGGTTCTGATGAAAGCGGCCACGGTCGGCACTGTCTGCGCATTTTTGCCATGGCTGGGGCGGTCCGTACGAACATACTTATCCGGCACGATGGTTGCGGAACTGGTGTTCGTAGTGCTTCTGGTATTATGGCTGTTCCGCCGGCGGCTGCTGAGCGCTATTAGTTTCGACCGCGCGCTATTCCGCTCCGCGGTCGGATTTGGGCTGCCGCTGGTCTTCTATGAATTGGCGGGCGTCATCCTGCTGACGGCCGATCGCGCCTTGGTACGGTACTATTTGGGCGCCGAAGCCCTGGGTTTCTACTCGGTCGCCTATGGCCTGTCCCAGTATGTGAACGATTTGATGACGGTGCCGCTCGGCCTCGCCATCCTGCCGATCTATCTGCGGCTTTGGAAGTCGGAAGGTCGCGCCAGGACCACGGAGTTTCTCCACATCTCGCTCGACTTCTATCTGATGGCGGCAGTCGGCATATACATGCTGGTGACCTTGGGATCGCATGACGCGTTGCTGCTGCTCGCCTCGCCGAAATACCTCGGCGCGGACCGGCTCATTCCGTATCTCGTGGGCGGCCTGCTGATCTACACCACGCATGTCTTTCTGTGCGCGGGGCTTCTCATTCAGAAGAAGACGGGCATCATGGCTCTGGCGCTGGCCTGCTCCACGGCGCTGAATATCGTCTTGAACTGTTTACTGCTGCCGCGGCTCGGCCTGCAAGGCGCGGCGGTGGCGCTCCTGCTGACGCACATCGTTACCATCCTGCTGCTGTGGCTCGCGTCGTCTCGAATCCTGCCGATCGGCGTGCGCGCCGGTGCACTAGCCAAGTACGGGGTGGCCGGAGTGGCAGCCTGGGCGGTAGCCTCCCAGATCGCGCTCCCGTCGCATCTCCTGAACGCCGTGTCCCGGTGCGCGGTGGGCTTTTCGGTGTATGCGGGCGCGCTTTTACTGCTGGACTCCCGCGTGCGCTCCTTGCCATCGTATCTGCTGCGCAGCCGGCGCAGTCAGCCTGTCGATGCAGTCATCGCCGCCGAGGCCGTCCTTGAAGAAGTCGCCGAAGATCGGGAGGAAGTCTGCAAATGACGCCCCGCATCAGTGTCGTGGTTCCCGCTTACAACGCGGCTGTCTATCTGCCGCATGCGATCGACAGTGTGCTTGCTCAGACCTACCCCGACTGGGAAATCGTGATTGTGGATGACGGCAGCACCGACAATACGTGCGCGGTCGTGGACTCCTACCGCCCCACGCTACAGGACAAACTGCAGTACATCCATCAGCCCAACCGGGGCGTGTCGGCGGCCAGGAATACCGGTATTCGAGCCGCCCGCGGCCAGTTCATTGCGCTCCTCGATGGCGATGACGTCTGGTTGCCACATCGCTTGGAGCGCGGCCTGAAAGCGCTGGATGCCGATTCCGCCGCCGGCCTGGTGCATGCCAGAGTCGCCCGCATCGATACCCAGGGCGCGGTTACCGGCCAGCTCAAGGTCGAACCCAAATATTTGTCCGGAAGAATCGCGCACTTTATCTACACGCGTCGGGCCCACCTGATTTGCACCACCGTCGTGTTCCGGAAAAGTTGCCTGGAGGCGGCCGGCTGGTTCGACGAAGCCATGCGGACCACCGAGGACCGGGACCTTTGGTTCCGCATCGCTTTGCGTTACAAGGTTGCGTACATCAACGAGGTGCTTGCATACTACCGGCTTTCACCGTCGTCCACCACCGCGAATCTGGACCTTTTGCTCAAGTGGCAATTGTATTTCGTCGTCAAACACCATAAATCCGGTGCGGCTACGCGGCTGGAGCGGCTTCAGGCTTTGGGAAACATATACAGGGAATTGGGCGATTCGCTCTTCAGGAGCGGCGCGGTGACGAAGGCCATCGGCAGCTATCTGCGGGCTGTAGGTTACTATCCCTTGAGCGTACCCAACGTATACATGCTCTTCCGCGCGATCATGGACCCTGTGGTGAGGATCTGCGTTGCCGTGACCCGGTGAGCGGCGCAGGAGTGTAAAATGGATCGCACAACCGCACGCAACACGATGGGATGCGCCGCGCTGCTCATGAGTGCCGCGGCGTCCTGGGGCGCATCCCCGGTAGTGTTCTTCACGGATCTCACGAGCGGCCCGAAATCCGGAGGACAAAACAACGCGGGCGCCTTCGTCACCATTTACGGCAGGAACTTTGGCGCCACGCGCGGCACGTCTTCGGTAACTATCGGCGGTAGGCCGGCCGGCTCGTACCCCGTGTGGACCGATACTAAGATCGCCATCCAACTCGGCGCCGCGGCGGTCACAGGCAACATCGTCGCGACCACTCCCGCGGGCGCTTCCAATGGAGCGCCGTTTACCATTCGATCCGGGAAGATTTATTTCGTCGCCACGAACGGCAACGACAAGAACAGCGGGAGGTATAACTCGCCATGGCGGACTCTGATGCAAGCCCGCGGCGCGATGCAACCCGGCGACACGACTTATGCGATGAACGGCGTGGCGCAGACCGGCGACGATGGCTCGGGATGGCAAACATCGCTGTTGCTGCGCGGGGGCGGGACGGCCGCGGCCCCCATGGCATTCGTCGTGTATCCCCAGGCCACCGCAACCATTGGTAGCGTCACGGGACCGCCTAGCGGCATCCGAACGGCTCCTCAAGACGCCAGTTATCCGAATTACTGGGTGTTCGCGGGCTTCACCTTGCGCGGACAAACCTCCGCCATGGCCCTATGGGGCAGTACGGGCTGGCGGATTATCGCGAACGATTTTTCGTGTCCTAGCGGCGACGGCTCCGGGGCCTGCATGGACACCGTCGAATCCTCTTCGCTGGCGTTCTACGGAAACAATGTACACGATACCGGCATCGCCACTGCCTCGGCGCTCTATCACGGCGTCTACTTCGGCACCGATAGCAATCACTTGGATATCGGGTGGAACACCATCGCCCACGTGCACGGTTGCCGGGGCATCCAAATCCATTCGACTCCACAGAGCGGCGAACCTGCCTCCGGCCAGAATCAGTACGACATCAGGGTCCACGACAACACCATTCACGACACCCAGTGCGACGGCGTCATCGTCGACACTATCGATCCCTCCAAAGGACCGATTTCGGTATATAACAACGTCATTTATAACGCAGGCGAAGGCCCCAACAATCCCGAGAAGACTGGCGGCTGGTCTTGCATCTACGTTCCGGCGTCCACCGAACGTGGCCCGAAAGGCTCCGGCGCGGTCGATATCTACAACAACACGTTATATGCCTGCGGCACGTTCAATAGCCCGCCGTATGGGAGTGCGAACGCCGGGATCGTTTACGGTGGAGGAAACGCGGCGATCTATTTGCGCATTCGCAACAACATCGTCTATCAGACTACGACTAGCTTGCACCGCTCGGGCGTCCCGTATCTGGTCATTTGGAATCCCACCACGCACAAGGTCTGCGCGGATAGCGGCGATTGCTCCTGGATTCGGGGCTCGAACAACCTGTTCTACGGCAGCGGCGCAGCGCCCCGGAACACGAATATCGCCAATTC